>Ga0068714_10004140_pt1 | contig 16524 bp, 15 predicted proteins | sample MTBNYHSulfiMetaG_FD_62988 | JGI IMG/M metagenome (GOLD analysis project Ga0068714, IMG submission 62988) | Enrichment culture microbial communities from rom New York Harbor, USA that are MTBE-degrading - MTBE-NYH (New York Harbor Sulfidogenic)... | ecosystem: Environmental > Aquatic > Marine >...
GAAGCTGGCCCGGATCATCGAGACCCACCAGGCTCCGGCCCTGCCGGACAAGACCCTGGCCGCCTTGGCCGAGCTCAGGGAGAAGGGAGCCCGGGAGCTGGCCGGAGAGTGAAGGCCCGTCTCCCTGGAGACGGGGTTGGAGGGGTCCCCCATGTCCGATCGGTACAATATTTTATCTCGCCAGGAGCTCTCCCGGCTTCACGAGGCCTCCATGGAGATTCTCTGGGAGGTGGGGATCGCCTTCCATGAGCCGGAGGCCATCGAGATCTTCAAGGAGCACGGCTTCAGGGTGGAGGGGAGGACGGTCTTCCCCACCGAGGCCCAGGTGGCCCGGGCCCTGGACAAGGCCCCCTCGATCTTCACCGTCACCGCCCGCAACCCGGCCAAGAACGTGGTCATCGGCGGGGAAAGGTTCGTCTTTCTGCCGGGCTACGGCCCGCCCTTTATCCTCGACGCCGACGGCGAGCAGCGCCAGGCCCTGATGGAGGACTACGACAACTTCTGCAAGCTGGTCCAGACCTCCAGGTACATTGACATGAACGGCTTCCTGATGGTCGAGCCGTGGGACGTCCCCTCCCTGGTGGCCGACCTGGAGATGCTCCACTCCTCCATCATTCTCTGCGACAAGCCCTTCATGGGGGCCCCGCTCTCCCGGCAGACCGCGGCCGACTCGGTGGAGATGGCCGCGATCGTCTGGGGCGGCCGGGACAGGATCCAGGAGAAGCCGGTCATGGTCTCCATCCTCGGCCCCTCCTCCCCCCTCCAGTACTCCCGGGAGATGGCCGGGGCCCTGATCGAGTTCGCCCGGGCCGGGCAGGCCATCCTGGTGGCCTGTCTGGTCATGGCCGGCTCCTCGGGCCCGGTCAGCCTGGCCGGGGTCCTGGCCCTCCAGAACGCCGAGCTTCTGGCCGGGCTGACCCTGGCCCAGCTGGTCCGGCCCGGGGTCCCGGTCATCTACGGGGCCGCCTCCAGCCCGGTGGACATGAGGACCGGCTCGGTCTCCATCGGCGCTCCGGAGATGTCCCAGCTGGTTCAGGGCACGGCCCAGATGGCCGACTTCTACTCCCTGCCCAGCCGCGGCGGGGGCGATCTAACCGACGCCCATTTCCCCGATATCCAGGCCGGGATGGAGTCCGCCCTGGGGCTTCTCACCGCGGTCAGGTCAGGAATAAACTTCGTCCTCCACTCCTGCGGCATCCTGGGCTCCTTCATCTCCATGAGCTACGAGAAGTTCGTGGTCGACGAGGAGCTGTGCGGGATGGTCAGGAAGATGCTCCGGCCCATGGACCTCTCCCCGGAGGCCATCGACGTGGAGAGCATCAAGAAGGTGGGAATCGGCGGCCAGTTTCTGACCCAGCCCAAGACCCTGGCCCAGTGCCGGACCGCCTTCTTCATCCCCGAGCTCCTGGCCCGGGGGGGGTACGGCAACTGGAAGAACGCCGGCAAGAAGCGGCTGGACCAGGTGGCCACCCTGACCGTGGCCCGCCGCCTGGCGGCCTACGAAAAGCCGGAGATGGACCAGGGCCTGGAGCAGGAGCTGGGGGCCTTCGTGGCCCGCCAGAAGGCCTTGAGGGGGGCCATCCCCCGGGCGGTCTAGACCGGAAAGGCGGGCCGGGTTCAACCCGACCCGGCTTGCGCCCGCGGGCTACCCTGATCAGGCCTTCAGGAGCCGGGCTCCCCGGCCGCTCCGGGGGCCTTGATCATCCTGATCAGGCCCGGGTACCACTGGCCTTCCACCAGCCCGGTGACCTCGGTCCGGGAGCGGTTCATCCGGCCCTTGATGAATTTGATCTCCACCCGCCAGGCCTCCAGGAGAAGGTCGCCCGTGACCTGGCCGTCCTGGCTTAAGGATAGCCGGCCCCTCATGAACTGGTTCTCGATCCCCCGGTAGGTGTTGCTCCCGCCCACCACCTGGCCCTCCTCGTCCAGGGAGAGGAGGCCGTACATGTGCTCGGTCCTGGTCTCATAGGCCCCGTAGAGGAAGACCGCCCAGTCGCCGTTCAGGTCGGCCTGGTCGAACCCCTCCTGGCCCGAGGCCGCCCCTGGCCAGAGGAGGAGGACCGCCAGGAGCAGGGGGGTGAATCGAAGCCTTGACCTCATCTGCTCTCCTCTTCCGTGGTCATCAACCCCGGTCCCTCAGTCGATCCTGATGAGGTAGTAGATGCAGCCCCAGCCGTTGTGGTCCAGGCCGGAGGCGACGATGGTCTCCCTGGGGGGGTTGGCCCGGCCCGAGACCAGGGAGTAGTTGAAGGTCTCGCTCTCGCCCCACCGGCCGGCCACCCGGCCGGTGATCAGCCCGGACTGGTCCAGGGCCAGGTGTCCCCGGAAGGTGGCCGGGGCGGTGTGGTAGCTGCCGTGCCCGGCCACGATGCTGCCCTTTTCCAGCCTAATGGTCCCGTGGCAGAAGGTGGTGAAGACCTCGTAGTAACCGTAGGCGAAAAAATCCCAGGTCCCGTCCAGGGCGCTGATGTCCTCCTGGGCCCGGGCCGGGCCCGCGGCCGGCCCGGCGGCCAGGATCAGGACCAGGACCGCGGCCGCCAGCAGGGGCTTGGCTCTCCTCATCGTCCTCCCCTCACTCGGCCCTGACCAGGGTGACCAGGAGCTGGCACTCGTTGTTGTCCGCCCCGATGAAGGTGATCTGGTTCTTGCCCAGGTCCATCCAGCCCAGCTTGACGGCGATGGAGAAGGGTCCCCACTCCAGGGAGGATCCCCGGATGAGGCCGGTGACCTGGCCGCTGGGCAGGCAGGAGAACCCGCCCCCGGTGTACTCGGCCTCGCAGTGGCTCACCGCTCCGCCGGCGCTGTCGACGATCGTCCCCTCCGGGCTTAAGGATATGACCCCGTAGTAGATGAAGCCCTTGACGTCGTAGTTGCCGAAGGCGTGGAGGTTCCAGGTCCCCTCCAGGTCGGCGTTGCTGAACCCGGCCGCCGCCGGTGGGCCGCCTAGGCAAAGGAGGGCCGCGGCCAGCAGGAGCCCGGTCAGACAGATCCGGAGTTTCATCTCGACTCCTTGAATAGGCAAGGCCCAACCACCGGCGGGAGACGGCGGTCAGAGGGGCGTTCCTTTGGTTTCAGGGTCAGGCGAAGGAGTTTATAATGGCCCTCGTCAGGGGCCCGGGTCAAGCCTCTTTTGGGATGACCGGACCTCAAGTGGCCGTCCCAGAAAACCTAGAACCTATCCTGAAAATCGAAATCCGGTTCGGGCCTAAAGAGGGGTCTCGGCAACTAGTTGAATATATATAAATATTTCGAGGAGTGGCTTCCCGGGCCGGACCATGAGATCGGGCCTGAAGGGGTTCTCGAGAAGGCTTTTAGCCTGACTTTTCCACCCTGATCCTGTCCACCAGCTCCCGGCCGTCCCGGGGCGGCTCCGGAACCGGCCGGCGGACCATCCCGATCACCCCGGCCGGGCAGACCCGGGCGCAGACCCCGCACCCCAGGCACCACTCCAGGTCGACCACCGGCCGGTTTTCGACCATCGCCACCGCCCTCACCGGGCAGACCTCGGCGCAGGCCCCGCAGCCCAGGCAGCCCTCCTCCTCGGTCCGGCGCAGGAAGTAGACCGCCATGAGGCTGTCCCTGGGGATCCGCCGCCGGTTGATCAGGCCCACGTTCCAGCAGTAGTGGCCGCAGCAGTTGCAGGTGTGCCGGACCTGGCCCCGGGAGTTGTCGACCATATGGACCAACCCCTCCTGCTCGCTTTTATCCAGGATGGACATGGCCTCGTCCCGGCTCACCGCCCGGGCCAGTCCCTGGGCGATCACGAACTCGGCCATGTCGTCGTACTTGAGGCAGACCTCCAGGGAGTGCCCGCAGTCGGTCCGGCCCCCGGCCCGGGCCGCGGTCCGGCAGGGGCAGTGGGCCACGGCGATCCTCTCCGCGGACTGGACGATGGGCTCCATCCGCTCGTAGGGCATGACCTTCTGGAGCGGCCCGTCTTCTCCCCGGCTCAGGCCGGCCTCCACCGGAACGTAGCGGAAGGACTTGGTCGGGGTGCCCCCGTAGACCTGGCCGGTGACCTTGGTGTTGAAGTACCGGTAGACCAGCCGGCCCATCTTCCTGGCCCGCTCGTCCAGCCGTCCGGCCCAGAAGAAGGTCTGGGGCATCCCGTAGCCCACCTGGAGGAGGGCGTAGCCCGTCCTCCCCTCCTGGGTGGGCCCGGAGAAGATCAGGGACTCCTCGGCCAGCCTTTTCAGGACCGGCTCCACCTCCTTGAGGGGTCGCCCCAGGTTGGCGGCCGCAACCTCGGGCCCGACCACCTCCAGCGGACCCAGGTCGTTGGGCAGGCCGGTCATGACCGCGGCCTCCCGGGGGGAGTAGGTCTCGGCCAGGAGATCCAGGAGGGCCTCGGAAAAGGGGAAGCCCATGACCAGCCCTTCCAGGTGGGCGGCCAGGCGGTGGTAAGCATCATCCATGGTTCGCCCTCCCTTCTCCGGGTTTTTCAGACTCCCGAGGCCAGCGGATCGAAGAACTCCCGGGCCCTGGTCACCGAGAAATGATAGGCCTTGAGCAGAAGACCCTGGTCCAGGTTCAGCTCCTTGGCTGCCCGGCTCAGGTACTCCCAGGACCCGGCCTCATAGGCCAGGCACAGCTCGACCACGATCCTCAGGACGCTCCCTCCGCCCAGAAGGGCGTCCTTGATCTCCGGCTTGAGAGGTATCTCCACCAGCAGCCTGGCCAGGGGCCGGTCGAAAAAGACGTCCAGGAGGGAGAAAAGCCCGGTCAGAAAGAGCTCCCCTTTCTGCCCGCCCCGCCCGATCAACCTCCCCGTCTCGGCAAAGAAGTGGGCCCGGACCAGGGACAGGACCACCAGCTCGTCCGGTTTGCCCTCCCCCGCTTCGGCCAGGACCGCCAGGGAGAGCCAGTGCCTGATCTCCTCCTCCCCCAGGAGGACCAGGGCCTGGCGGATGGAGCTGATGGGTCCGGTCAGGCCGAAAAAGGGGGAGTTGATGTATCTTAAGAGCCGGTGAGCCAGGGAGACGTCCTGGGCCACGGTCTCCTCCAGGCTGTCCAGGTCAAAGGACGGGCTGTGGATCTGGCAAAGCAGGCGGAGCTGGGTCAGCCTGGACTTGGGGATCGTCCGTCCCGGATCCGGGTCCGGCGTGGCGTAGAACCGGCCCTGGAACAGCCGGCAGCCCATCTCCGCAGCCGAGACCAGGTCCGCTTCCCGGTCCAGGTTCACGGCCATCAGGACGGCCCCGGACCCCCGGGGCGGTTCCTTCCCGGCGAAAGGCTCCCGGCCCGGCCTTTGCTCCACGGCCAGGATATCGGCCAGCCCGGCCAGCTCCGGGCTTTGCCTGGCCAGGTCCACCCCCAGGACCAGCCCTCGCTCCTGCCGCTTGATCCTCCGGCAGGCGGCCGTCAGGCTGGGCCTGACCTTCTCCCCGGCCGCCCGGGGCCAGACCAGCCAGCCCTGGGGCAGGAACTCGAGCCCGCCGCCCAGGATCTCCTCGGGCTCCAGTCTGAGGACGGCCCTCTTCCCTCCGGCCAGGGACTCCAGGAAACCCTCTCCGGCCCTGCCCCTCTTCTCTCCGGCCAGGTCACGCAGCCAATCCCGGCGGCTCCCGGTCCTGGGCCCGGGGTTGAGCTCGTAGTACCTGACCTTCATCCTCAGGTCGAAGATCGGCCGGCGGTTGAGGAGAAGAACCTGGTCCCGGGAGCCATTATCCAGCATCTGTGCTCAGCCTAACCATCCGGTGGAGTCGGCCCCGGCCAGGCCCGGGCTCCGGGCGGCCCCTCAGCCGGCCGGGCCGAGGATGAAATCCAACCCCCCGGCGTTCCGGTCCGGGGTCACCTTCACCGTCCTCCGGGCCCCGCCCTGGGGGCCCACCAGGTATTCGCCGGGGGGCATTCTCAGCCTGGAGAGAGTGTAGTAGCCCTGGGCGTCGGTTTTGTCCCGGGCGATGACCTCGTCCTCCCGCCAGGCCAGGACCTCAACCCCCGCTCTGGACCGGCCCGCCTGGTCCAGAACCCGTCCGGCCACGGCGCAGACCTTGTCTCTGACCACCTCCAGGTACCTGGTCCCGTAGCCGGAGTAGGCGAAACCCTGGGTAAAGAACTCCCCGGAGCCGCTCAAGTCCCTGGTGGTGGCCGGGCCGGGGACGGTGGGCTCGATCATGGTGTCCTCGTTCCACTCGTTGAAGGAGGTGATCATGATCATGTTCAGCCCGGGGTCCACGAACCTGAACCCCAACCGGTCAAAGGAGCGGGCCAGGAAGCTCCCCTCCCCCGCACCCCGGTCCCACTGCCTGGGGATGACGTAGTTGGCGTCGTTGGGCCTGTCGCCGCGGTCGTTGTACCCGGGGATCACGTTGGGCACCAGGGCCACGGCCGGAGAGGCGACCCGGCGGTACTCCTGGTACTTGGCCGCCGCCTCGCTGAGGAAGGCGCTCCGGGCGCCGTAGCCGGCGTGGTGCTTGAACTGGGACTCGTACAGGTTATAGGCGGTGATGGCGTCAAAAAGCCTGATCCTCTCCGGTTGGGGCCGGGTGGTCATGACCGGCGGGTCCACCACCTCCACCCCCTTCTCCCCGGCCCGGTTGGGCTCGGTGGCGATGACTTTCCAGAAGATCTCGTCCCCGATCAGGTAGGGGTCGTAACCTTTTTCCCGCAGCTCGGCCCGGACCCGGGCCAGGGCCTCGGCGTAGCGGCCGTAGAAGGTCCGGGTGACGTAAAAGAAGACCACCGGCCGGCCGTTGACCTTGAGGTAGCTGGGGTGGTCGAAAAAGAGGTCGGCCATCTGGAGGACGTCGGCCACGAACAGCTCGGCGATCTCGTCGGAGAAGACCGTGGCCCCCATCTCGGCCCTGAACCCCACCCCGTAGGACTCGTAGAAGACGCAGAACTTGATGTCCCCGATGTTCCGGGCCTTGAGAAAGGCCTCCGAGATGACGCTGTTGACCCTGGGGACCCTGGGCCACCAGTCCAGGGCCAGGAAGTCGATCCCGTACCGCGAGCACCAGGAGATGTGCTTCTCCACCGCCTTGACGTCCCTGGAGCTGTAGCGGCCCAGGACCGGCTCCTGGGCCGGGTAGAGCTTCTCCCGCAGGAACCCCCGGCCGAAGTTGTGGGGGAACCACTGGTAGTAGTAGGCCCCGATCAGGTACTTCTCGTCCTGGACCGCAGGCGGCGCTTCCCGGCCGCACCCGGTCAAGACGGCCAGGGCCAAACCCCAGCCCATGACCCAGACAGCCAGGCCCCGGCCGGAGCCTATTCTCAGCCAACGCGGCATGGTTTCCCTAGATAACTTTTTGCCACCATAACACGAACCCGAACAGAGCCAGGTGGCCGGAGATGGGCAGGAGATAGAGCCGGTCCCTGGTCTTGAGATAGTTGAGGACCAGGAAGACGGCCAAGGGCAGGGTCACCCGGGCGTAGGACCAGGGCTCCACCCAGACCTTGGCCGTCAGGAAAAAAGGAAAAACCGCCCAGACCAGAAAGGGCAGGCTCAAGCCGTCCCTGGAGCGGAGGAGCTCCCTTACCCCCAAAACCAGGGAGACGAGGGTCAGCCCCACGAAGGTCAGGCCGTAGGCCGTGTTCCGCCAGTCGAGGGCCCCGGACAGGAGCCGCCCGAGATAAGCCAGGAGGGCCTTGAGCGGCGGGCCCAGGTTCCCCCCCCCGGCCAGGTAGGCCACCTCCCCCAGCCGCCAGTAGATGATCAGGCCCCACAGAGCGGTGGGGATGAAGGCCGCCCCCAAGGCCAGGGCCATGACCTTGTCCCGTTTCCAGAACAGGGCGTGGAGGAGGAGCGGTCCGGCGGCCAGGGCCACCACCTCCTTGGCCAGGAGGCCGGCGGCCAGGCAGAGGGCCGTCCGGCCCGGCCTGCCCTCCAGGTAAAAGTAGATCCCGGCCGTCATAAGGGCCATGGCCGTGGGCTCGGCCAGGTCCCTCAAGACCCCCAGGAGGAGGCCGTTCAAGAAACCGTAGAGGAGCCCGGTCCAGGGCCCCAGGCCGAAACGCCGGCCGATGAGGATGGTGAACAGGCTTCCGGCCAGGACCGCGGCCAGGTTGACCAGGACCAGGGTCCAGGGAACCCACTGCGGGCGGCCCAGGGCCGCCAGCCTGGCCAGCCAGGGGTAGAGGATCCGCTGGTAGCGGTAGCCCGGGGCGTCGATGTATTGGGCCGCGCCTTTGGTCATGAGGGGATCGAGGCTGATGGTCAGGAAGAACTGGCCGTCGTAGCCGTCGCTCTTGGGGAGGACAAAGGCCCCCTGGGGCTGGAAGCCCGGGGCCGGGTAGAGGTCGCCGATGCAGGCGAAGCCGGTGACGTTGCCCCCGAACCGGTGGGCGTAGCTGAAGAGAAAGAGCCCGTAGACGGCCAGGATCAGGGCCAGGACCAATACCACCCCGCCCCAGGGGCGGCCGTAAAAGGCCTTGGCCTGGCTGAAGATCCGGTCGTGATTGAGGGGCAAAAGGGGCACGGCCTGCCTTAACGGGGGTTGTCCATCGGGTCGGGCCATTATGGCCAAGGCCGAAGCCAGGTTCAAGCCCTGTCCGGGATTCTTTGCCCCGACCCGGTATGATAGAGTGATTTATTACCTTTCAACCCTGAAAAAGCCGGCCGGTCATTTCGCCCGGCCCGAGGAAGGTGAAGATGAGCGGGAACGACCCCCTGAAGCTGGAGCGGGACGGCCACCTGGCCTGGCTGACCCTCGACCGGCCGGAGAAGCTCAACGCCATGGGCCTGGACTTCTTCCCCGCCCTGACCGGGCTCATGGACGAGCTCAGCGCCGACCCCGAGGTCCGGGCGGTGGTCATCAAGGCGGAGGGCAAGGCCTTCTGCGCCGGGATAGACCTGGACTCCCTGGCCGGGCTCCTGAAGGGGACCGGGGCGGCCGAGAGGGAGGAGTTGAGGCGAACGATCCTGGAGCTGCAAAAGGCCATGACCGCCGTGGAGCGCTGCTCCAAGCCGGTCATCGCCGCGGTTCACTCGCTGTGCCTGGGCGGGGGGGTGGACCTGCTCTCGGCCTGCGACGTCCGCCTGGCCAGCGCCGGGGCCGTCTTCTCCATCCGGGAGACCAAGATGGCCATCATCGCCGACCTGGGCACCCTCCAGCGGCTGCCGACCCTCATCGGCCAGGGCCGCTTCCGGGAGCTGGCCCTGACCGGCCGGGACTTCGGGGCCGAGGAGGCCCTGGAGATGGGCTTCCTCACCCGCCTCTTTGCCACCCGGGAGGAGCTCTACGCCGGGGCCGAGGCCTTGGCCCGGGAGATCGCGGCCAACCCGCCTTTGGCCGTGCAGGGGACCAAGGAGGTCATCCTCTTCAGCCGGGATTTCGGGATCTCCTCCGGCCTGGAGTACGTGGCCCAGAAGAACGCCGCCGCCCTGGTTTCCGAGGACCTTGTGGAGGCCGTCCAGGCCTATCGGGAGAAGAGAGAGCCCAGGTTCAAGGGCCGTTAACGAGAACCGGTTAACCGGTTAATATCATGAGCGATCGTGGCGAGGGAGCCAGATCCGGGAGATGAACCCCGCTTCTATATTGTCTCATGAAATATCCGGGTTATTCCTCCACCGAGGCCACCATGGCCCGGACGTTCTCCAGCCTGGCGTTGGCCGGGATGTCGCAACCGGACTGGAGGATGAACCCCTCCGGGCCCAGGTCCCGGATCAGGCTCCGGCAGTAGGCCCGGACCTCTTCGGGCTCTCCCAGGTAGAGCAGGGAGGCCGGGACGTCGCCCATGAGGCACATCCGGCCCTTGAGAAGCCGCCTGGCCTCCCTCAGGTCCGTCTCCCCGTCGGTGGCCAGGATGCACCTCCCGGTCGGCAGCTCCTTGAACCGGGCCAGCTCCCTGGTCCAGTTCGAGTCCAGGTGGAGCAGGGCGATTAGCCCGGCCCGGGTGACCTCCTCCACCAGCCTCTTGAAGAAAGGCCAGACGAACCGGTCCCACATGGCCGGGGAGAGCATTGAGGGGGCCGCCCGCCAGCCGCCGATCCAGAGGGCCGGGAAGCCCTTGGTCCTTGCCCCGGCGATGGCCTTCCCGGCCAAATGGGGGGTAATCGCCTCCATGGCCGCCTCCACCTTGTCCGGGATCCGGTAAAGGTCGTTGGCGAACCCGGCCAGGGACCGGGCCCCGCAGAGGAGCTCCAGGGGCGGGGCCACGTCCCCCCCGGAGAGGACCGGCACTCCGGCCGCCGACCACTCGGCCTGGACCTCGACCCGCTCCAGGTTGGCCGGCAGGAGCTCCGGGGCCGCGTCGTCGAGGATCCGCTGTTTCAGGAACTCGGCCGAAAAACCGGGCCAGCCCATCTCCAGGAGCCGGTCGTAGTCCCCGGGGGTCATCAGCTCCCGCTCCTCCACCTGCCACATCTCGTCCTCGGGGAGGTCGTATCCGGGCACCCTGACCTTGGCCATGAAGATGGAGCACAGGCCATAGGGGGAGAAGGAGCCGTAGTTGATCGCGTCCCCGCCGCCCACCAGCCCGTAGGCCTTGATCATGGTCCGGGTGGCCGCGGCCGGGGAGGAGACGAACCTGGCCATGGGGGTGGAGGTCACCCGGGCGGCGAAGCCGGCGTACTCCAGGACCACCGGGGTCCGGTCCGGCTCTTCCAGGGCCACGGCCCTGAGGACCCTCTCCAAGCGTTCCTGCCCCAGCTCCTCGATCTTCACCCCGCCCTCCCTGTCCTCGAGGTATTACCGGGCCCGGCGCCCGCGGCGGCGGCCGGGCCGGGAACAAGCTAGCCCGGCTGCCGGACCACGGTCAAGGGAATCCGGCCCCGTGCCCCCCCGGCGGCGGGCCGCCGGCCGCCCCCGTCTTGACACGGAAGTGGGAGACCCCGTAGAATCAACCGGTTATGTCAACCATGACGAGGATACCATGAGAAAGACACTCGCCGCCTCGATCGTCCTGGTCGCCCTGGCCCTGGTCCCGGCCGTCTCCCGGGCCGACGTGACCAGCTACCTGGTCAACTTCCACACCGTGGTCTTTGACCGGGCCCCGGACGAGGCTACCCAGGCCCTTTGGGTGACCAACCTGACCGAGGGGTTCAACACCGCCTCGGACCTGGCGGCCGCTTTCCTGACCAGCGCCGAGTTCCTGGCCCGGGGGACCGGCGATTCGGACTTCGTGGCCATCCTCTACCGGGCCCTCCTGAACCGCGAGCCCTCCCCGGAGGAGGTCCAGGCCTGGGCCGGCAACCTGGCCGGGGGGATGAGCCGGGACCAGGTCCGAACCGCCATCGCCCACTCGGCCGAGGCCGTGGCCGTGGCCGAGGCCAATGGGGTCACGGGCGTTTGGAGCTCCCTGGCCTACACCAACTTCTACCGCCGCAAGGCCGGTCTGCCTCGGGTGACCGACAACCCCGACTGGGGGGCCGGCAACGTCCTCCACGCCATCTACCTGGTCAAGAACGACCGCATCTCCAGGTCCGAGGACACGGCCAACCCCTGGTACACCCCGGAGGGCAAGGAGACGGCCGAGAACAGCAACCTCTACGTGGACTCAGACATCAACGCCACCTTCCAGGACGCCCTCGACTCCTGGATCAGGGGACCCTTTGAGGCGGTGGGCCTCCTGGACCCCTTGCTGACCCAGGTGGGTTACGGCGAGTACCGGGAGCAGATCGGGACCCAGGTCAGGATGGCCGCCGGGACGGACGTCTTGAGGGGCCTGGACTACAGCCAGGTCCCGGTGGCCTTTCCGGTCTTCTACCCCGCCGACGGGCAGATTCTCCCCCACACCCTGCCCCGGGTGGGGGTCTTCGACCCCTTCACCACCTGCCCCGACTTCACCCAGCCCGAGGCCGACTTCGGCCAGCCGCTCATCCTCATGACCGGGACCGGAGGCGACGTGCCCAACGTCACCGCCTCCTCCCTGCTCAGGGGCCAGGAGCCCATGGAGCACTGCGTCTTTGACGAGACCAACTACGTCCATCCCGATCCGGTGGTCCAGAGGGACGGCCGGGCGGTCCTGGGGTTGCGGGACGCCATCATCATCATCCCCCGGCAGGCCCTGACCCCCGGAGCGGCCTACACCGCCTCCGTCACCTCCAACGGGGTGACCTACACCTGGACCTTCACCGTGGACTCAGCCCTCAAGGTCCTCAACTAAGTCCGCTGCCCGGGCCGTCCCTCCGGCCCGGGCCGTTCCTTCTCCGGCCCGGTCCCTCCTGATATAGAGTCAAACAGAGTTTAGACCTCCCAACTGAATTTTATCCTCCCCACTTTTTTACTGGACCGGCCATCTGAACGTTATATAATTTTAATCGCACCTTGAGGCGGGCCGATGAGCGGAGCGAAACAGGTTTCCCTGGCCGAGGAAGGGCTCTCCCCCAACCTGGAGGACTATCTGGAGGCCATCTCCCGGCTCCAATCCCGGAACCGGGTGGCCAGGGCCAAGGAGATCGCCGAGGCGCTGGGGGTCTCCCGGGGCTCGGTGACCGGAGCCCTGCGGTCCCTGGCCGAGAGGGAGCTGATCAACTACAGCCCTTACAGCTACATCACCCTGACCCCCAAGGGGGAGCGGCTGGCCGGGGAGGTCATCCGCCGCCATCGGGCCCTGAGGGAGTTCTTCGAGGAGATCCTCCGGCTGGACAAGGTCAGCGCCGACCTGAACGCCTGCCGGGTGGAGCATGCCATGGACCTGGAGGCGGTCAACCGCCTGATAAAGTTCGTGGCCTTTCTCAAAACCTGTCCCAGGGGTGGGGAGCCGTGGCTGAAAGCCTTCGAGGACTTCTGCGATCAGGGGATCGACCCGGCCCGGTGCGAGGAATGTTTGGAGGACCTGAAAACCGGTTCCGGATTGCCCGATCCGGCCTGACCCGCCCGGGGCTGCCCGGATCCCGCGGGTCTTCAGCCTAGCCCACCCGCCTGAACAGGGCGAAGAACCGCCGCAGCAGGCCCTGGTCGAACTGACCGGCCAGATCCCTCATCATGTACTGGGCCGCGGCCAGCCCGGTCTGGCGCTGGTAGCCCGGCCGGTCCGAGGTCAGGACGTCGTAAAGATCGGCGATGGCGCAGATCCTGGCCCAAAGGCTGATCTCCTCCCCTTTGAGGTGGAGAGGGAAGCCCGACCCGTCAAGGCGCTCGTGGTGCTGCCGGACCACCGCTTCCACCTCCTCGTTGGCCAGCCCGGCCTTGGCCAGCAGGTCGAAGCCCGCGGCCAGGTGCCCCTCCATGAGGGCCCAGTAGGCCTCGGTCAGGGGCTCGGGCCGGTCCTGGTACTTCTTGGCCGTGAGGGTGTGACCCAGATCATGGAAGAAGAGGGCCGGGGCCAGGGCGTGGATGTTTATCTCCACCCCCTTGGCGATGAGGCTCTTGGCCAAACCCAAGCCCATGATGGCCACGTTGCAGGAGTGGACGTGGAGCTCGGGCGAGGAGCTGACCGTCTTGAGAAGCTCGAAGAGAGCCTGGTCCCGGTCCATTATCAGGCCCACCGTGGTCTGGAGGCTTTCCTCGGCCTGGCTGATTGAGTCGGGGTCGGGTTTCTGAAAAGCCGCCTCCATCACCGTCAGGGAGAGGTCGTAGGCCAGCGCGGCCACATGGAAGTCATCGACCTTGTCCGAGCGGATCAGGAGGTCCTTGAGATGGCTCTCCTGGTGGGTGCGGTACTTGTTGACCTCCGACCGATGGATGAAGAGCCTGACCTGTTCCTGTTCCAGACGGGACTGGACCTGGCGGTCCAGCTTTTGGCCCGGCTCCAGGAAGAGGACCCGCCCGGTCTCGCGGCCCTCGATATAAAGGGCGAAATCCAGCGCTGAGTCCGGTTTCAAGAGCTCAACCCTGACCGGGATGAAGGTCCCGATTCGTCCCCCCGGACCGGCCTGGTGTTCTGGTTCGAGTCTCCTGGTCATGGCCTTTCCAAACCTGGTTCCGTCTCTCCCCGGGCCTTCACCCGGCCCGACCGGGGCCGGTTCGAGGTTTTGATCAAGAAAGATGAAACACGGTAGATGGTTGGATGTCAAGGGGGCTGGGGGAAGACGGGATCTTCCGGCCCCGGGGAGCGGCTCAGTCCCCCTTGCCGATCCTCCGGGCGGCGGCCCGGGCCAGGGTCAAAAGGCCGCGCCTGGTCTCCTGCCTGGAGTCAGGACCCACCAGGACCGCCAGGACCCTGCCCGCCCGGAAGAGAAGGTAGTAGTCCCCCTGGGCCGCCTCCTCCCCGACCTCAACCTTCTCCAGATCCGCCCCGGCCTTGAGCCCAAAGACCCGCCGGGCCCCTTCCGGATCCGCCATCCGGTACAGCTCCAGGCTGATGGAGACGCCGCCGGGGTCCAGGTACTCGGTGGCCACATAGCCGCGGAAGCCGTGGCGTAAAAAAAGCTCCGCCCCGCCGTTGATCAGGGCGAAGAGCTCCTCCCCTTGGGCCCGGTCCAGCCGCTCGGTCCTCCTCCAGCCCTCCGCCTCCCCCGCCCGGGGCAGGAGGGCGGCCAGGTCCGGCTCGCCGGCCGCGGCCGGGCCGGAGGGGGAGATGAGCCCGATCAGCCAGATCAGGAGGAGGGCCGGAACGGTCATGGTCAGACCCGGAGCTCCACAACCCGGGCCTTTTCCAGGTCCGGCCGCCCCAACCCGGCCTCGGCCGAGCGGACGACCAGGCCCACCCCCTCGGGTTTGAGCCCCAGGATGGTCGTTCCGTAGGCGTCCACCAGGACCGGATCGGTCCCGGCCAGGACCTTCCCCGGCCTGGCCAGGTCCCCCGGGCCGAAGGGTCCGTTGGTCCGGATGATCTCCGTGGCGTCGGCCACGGCCAGGTCGGGCCGGCGGAGGAGGTTGAGATCGGCGATGCACTGGGACAGGTGGTCCACATCGCCGTACCAGCCCGGGGCGCCCGAGCCGGTGTGGAAGAACCGGCAGGTGGAGTGGGTGGCTGCGCCCATCATGTTCTTGAGAACGCCGGAGTACCCGGTCCCCTCGTGATCCTTGGTGATGGAGACGTTGACGAAGACGTCGCACTCCAACAGGTCACGAATGATCTGGCCTTCCTTGAGGGCCAGCCCCTTCTCGACCCTGGTCCTGACGTAATCGCCCCGGCACGGCTTGAGGGCCTTGAGCTCGGACGGCCAGCGACCGGCCTGGGAGGCCCGGGCCCAGTATCCGGACGGTTCGGCCTTGAGGGACCTGACCTCCCGGGCTCCGGACTGGAGGCAGATAACCGCCACGGCCAGGGCCACGTCGGGGTTGACAAAGGTCCCCGGGTTGCGGAAGGGGTGGTTGATCAGCAGCCCCACCAGGGAACCGCCGGAGACCCGGCGGTCCAGGCCGCCCACCGCTTCCACGGCCCGCCAGGCGCTCCGGAAGGGGTCCCCGCCCTGGACCACGGCCAGGTCCACCCCGGATCCTGGTCCGGTCCCCGGAGCGGTCCCCGCGCCCCAACCGGCCCGGGTCCTCAACCCCAGGGCCCCGGCCGCGCTTAAGACCAGGCCGCCTTTGAGAAAGCTCCGCCGGTCGATGAAGGTCTTCATCTCCCCCCCTTGGTCGTCGCCGACCCCTTGAATCTTTGGTTGCTCGGTGGAGGCCAGGGCCGGACCCCGGGGAGAGGGAAGGAGAAAAGAGAACCTGGTCCTTTTTCGGGTCGCCGGGGAGAGGGATCCTGGTCAGCATCGTCCCCGCCCGGGTTCGGCCGCGATCCTGCTTGCCGGCCTCTCTTCCGGATATTTCGTTAGAGCTTCAGGCCAACGGAGCAGATCCGGGAGGTGGTCCCCCTTGTGGACTGGCTCCTGAGATGCCCCGGTCAGCCTCGGGTGTAGCGGTGCTGGTCTATCTCCCGGCCCTGGCCGTCGAAGACGTTGAGGATCAACCCCTGGGGATCGGCCTCGAAAAGACCGAAACAGTGGGTCTTGATGGATTTCTTAATAAACGGCTCCGGGTGGGGCTCGTAGAGGGGCGCCCCGGCCGAGCCGATTACCAGGTGATCGACCCCCTCCACCCGGGAGTGCTGGTAAAAGTGGTTGTGGGCCGAGATGACCATGGTCACTCCCCGGGGGGCGAAGACCTCCCTGGAGAGGGCGACCAGCCTTTCGTCCCCATTGTGGCGGCCGCCGGTGAAGGCCGGCCGGTGGGCGATGACTATCTTCCAGGCCGCCTTGCTGGCGGCCAGGTCCTGGACGGCGAACCTGGCCTGGGGGCTGTCCGGGTCCAGGTCCATCTCCGAGTTGAGGGCCAGGACATGGACGTCCCCCCAGTCAAAGGAGTAGTAGTCCTGCCGGCCCGAGCCGGAGTCAGGAGCCTGGACAAAGGCCCGGGTCATCTCCGACCAGCAGTCGTGGTTGCCCGGGGACAGATAGAAGGGGACCTGGGCGATGAGGTCCATCTGGTTGGGGATGAAAAACTCATTCTCCCAGATCTCGTAGCGCTCCTCGTCCATGAGGATGTTCGTCTTGATCCCGGCCATGTCCCCGCCGTAGAGGCTGAACTCCGGCTTGGCCTCCTTGATCAGTCCGGCCACCCGCTGGTGGACCTCGGTCCCGGTCCGGGTGTCGGCCAGCCAGGCGAAGCTGACCTTGGCCCCCTCCGGGGGGGCGGTTTTGAACCTGGCGGCGGGGGTTGGGCTGCCCTGGACCACGGCCCGGTAGAAGTAACCGGTGTCCGGCCT
>Ga0068714_10004146_pt1 | contig 16504 bp, 12 predicted proteins | sample MTBNYHSulfiMetaG_FD_62988 | JGI IMG/M metagenome (GOLD analysis project Ga0068714, IMG submission 62988) | Enrichment culture microbial communities from rom New York Harbor, USA that are MTBE-degrading - MTBE-NYH (New York Harbor Sulfidogenic)... | ecosystem: Environmental > Aquatic > Marine >...
GGTCGCGGCTTGCGCCCGAGGGGATCGTTCGGGTCCTGCCCCTGGCCCGGGGGGATCACGCCGGGGTAGGCCTGGACCCCCTCCCAGCTCTGCAGGCGCTCCCGGTCGAAGTACAGCCCGTGGTTGCGCTCGTAGACGGACGTCTCGTAGGTCTTGGTGGCCATCCAGATCGACGGCGGGTCGGTCGGGCAGGCGTCGACGCAGAGCCCGCAGAACATGCACCGCTTGACGTCGATGTCGTAGCGGTCCATGACCTTCTTCTTCTTGTTGGTCTCGGGGTCGCGCTCGTCGTGGTCGACGATGTAGATGATCCCGATCGGGCACGCCTTGGCGCAGAGCCCACAGTCGATGCAGCGCTCGGGGTCGTAGCCGAACATGCCGCGAAAACGATCGGCGGGCTCCAGCCGGCGCTCCGGGTACTGCACCGTCTCCTTGCGGCGAAAGAAGTAGCCGCCGGTCACCCTCAACCCGCCGAACAGGTCGAGGGGGATCAGCCGTGCGAAGAAGTCCTTCACGATCATCCGGTCATCCCTTCAGGAGCAGCACCCCGAGGCCCACCAGCAGGATGTTGGCCAGAGACAGGGGCAGGAGCCACTTCCAGCCCACCGCCATGAGCTGGTCGAACCGGTAGCGCGGGAAGGTGCCGCGGAACCAGATGTAGACGAAGATGAAACCCGCCACCTTGAGCAGGAACCAGAACACCGGCGGGATCACGTCGAGAAACGCGAGGGCGTCCACGTTGGGGAACGGACGCAGCCAGCCACCCAGGAACATGATCGTGGCCAGCGAGGAGACCACCAGCATGTTGGCGTACTCGGCGAGGAAGAAGAACGCGAACTTCATGCCCGAGTACTCGGTGAAGTACCCCCCCACCAGCTCCGACTCCGCCTCCGGCAGGTCGAAGGGGTTGCGGTTGGTCTCCGCCACCCCGCAGACGCAGTAGATGCCGAAAGCCAGCAGGTTCAGCGGCAGAAACCAGAGCGGCAGGGCTTGCTGGGCCTCGACGATCTCCACCAGCGACAGGGACCCCGCCATCAGGACCACCGAGACCACGGCAAAGCCCATCGGCACTTCGTACGACACCATCTGTGCCGCCGAGCGCAGGCCCCCCATGAGGGAGAACTTGTTGTTGGAGGACCAGCCGCCCAGGATCAGGCCGAAAATCCCGACCGAGCTCACCGCGAGCACGAACAGCAGGGCAACGTTGACGTCGGCCACCACCAGGGGAATCGGCTCGGGAAGCAGTCCGAAAAGGTCCGACGGCGGCCCGAACGGGATCACCGCGTAGACCAGCAGCGCGGGGACCAGGAGCAGGGACGGGGCGAGCATGAAGACGAACTTCTCGGCGCCGGCCGGGACCAGGTCCTCCTTGACGAACAGCTTGAGGCCGTCGGCGATGGGCTGCAGCCAGCCCCGCGGCCCGACCCGATTGGGGCCGATGCGGACCTGGAGGTAGGCCAGGACCTTGCGCTCGAAGAAGCTCAGGTAGGCCACCACCAGGAGGAGGATTGCCAGGATCACCGCGATCTTGACCAGGGGAATGACCAGGAACTGGAGGATGGGGTCTGGCATCGCCCTCACCTACCGATCGATCTCGCCCAGGACGATGTCGAGGGTCCCGATCACCGCCACCATGTCGGCGACCAGGGAGCCCGTCACCATGTGGGGCAGCGCCTGCAGGTTGACGAACGACGGTGGACGGACGTGGCAGCGATACGGTTGGGTCGCCTTCTCGGTGGTGACGATGAGGTAGCCGAGCTCCCCCTTGGGGGCCTCGACCGCGCCGTAGACCATGCCGCCCCCCGAGCGCAGGACCTTGGGCGCCCTCGCCATCACCGGCCCCTCGGGCAGCTTCTCCAGACACTGGCGGACGATCCGCACCGACTGCCGCATCTCCTCCATCCGCACCAGGTAGCGGTCGTAGGTGTCGCCGTTGGACCCGATCGGGATGTCGAACTCGACCTCGTCGTAGCGGTCGTAGGGGAACACCTTGCGGATGTCCCACCGGACCCCGGAGCCGCGCAGGGGCGGGCCGGTCAGGCCCCAGTCGACGGCGTCCTCGGCGGAGATCACGCCGACGCCGACGGTGCGCCGCTTCCAGATCCGGTTCGAGGTGAGGAGGTTCTCGTACTCCTCGATGTGGCGCGGGAACTCGTCCATCAGCCGGGCGCAGCGGTCGACCCACCCGGCGGGCAGGTCGGAGGGGACCCCGCCGATCCGCATCGTGTTCAGGGTCAGCCGCGCCCCGCAGTACTCCTCGAACAGGTCGAGGATCGCGTCCCGCTCCCGGAAGGTGTAGAAGAAGGGGGTGATCGCCCCCAGGTCGATGGCGTGGGTGGCGAGCCAGACCAGGTGCGACGCGAGCCGTTGCAGCTCCGCCAGGATCATGCGGATGTACGCGGCCCGGGGCGGGATGGTGAGGCCGAGGAGCTTCTCCATGGTCACCACGAAGCCCTGGTTGTTGGTTGCCGCGGCCACGTAGTCCATCCGGTCCGTGTGCGGGATGCACTGCGGGAAGGCCATGGTCTCGAACAGCTTCTCGGTGCCGCGATGGAGGTAGCCGATGATCGGTTTGGCCTCCATGATCCGCTCGCCGTCGAGCTTCAGCTGGACCCGGAGCACGCCGTGGGTGGACGGGTGCTGGGGCCCGAAGCTGACCTCCATCTCCTCCACGTCGAACAGGGACGACTGCACCTCGCTCATGTCGGAGACCCCTCCTCGGCGGTCACCGGACCCCCGCCGGGCGGGTAGACCTCGGGGTAGATCGCGGCGCCGGTGTCGACCCCTTCGACCGGGAAGTCCTTGCGCAGCGGGTGGCCGTTGAACCCCTCCCAGGTCAGGATCCGCTCGAGGTTGGGGTGGCCCTCGAACACCACCCCGAACATGTCGTAGACCTCCCGCTCCATCCAGTTGGCAGTCCGCCACACCCCGCTGACCGAGGCGATGGGTTCGCCCTCCGGCAGCACCGCGACCAGGCGCAGGCGCTTGGAGTCGTCGAAGCGGTGCATCCAGTAGACGACGTCGAACCGCCCTTCGGCCCGCTCCGGCCAGTCCACCGCGGTCAGGTCGACCAGGAAGCGGAAGCCCCGCTCCCCCTTCAGGAAGCGGCAGATGTCGACGATGTCGGCGCGGGGCACGGTCACCGTCACCTCGTGGGCGAACCGGGTTGCCGCCAGGGCCCAGCCCCGCTCGGCGAGGGCGGCGACGTCCGGGTCGTCGGAAGCGTCCGAGGGCACTGGCGGGACCGGCTTGTCCTCCCACGGCGGCTTCGGGGCCTCGGGCGCAGCCCCCTCGGCCTTGGCCGCCTTGGCCGCGGCCGCCTTGGCCCTGGCCGCGGCGATCTTGGCCTCGCGCTCGGGGTCGAGCGGCTTCGCCGGCGCCGGCTTCTCGTCGGCCGGGCGCTCCGGGTCCTTCGCGGTCGACTCATCGTCGCTCATGCTTCCCCCCTCACGACGCCTGAACGCGGGCGATGGTCGAGCGGTCGATCTTTCGCTGCAGCTGCATGAGCCCGTGCAGGAGCGCCTCGGGCCGGGGCGGGCACCCCGGGATGTAGACGTCGACCGGGATGATCCGGTCGACCCCTTGGGTCACCGCGTAGGTCCGGTACGGCCCCCCGCACGTGGCGCACGAGCCCATGGCCAGGACCCACTTGGGGTCGGCCATCTGCTGGTAGAGCCGCTTGACGATCGGCGCCATCTTCTCGGTCACCGTGCCGGCGACGATCATCATGTCCGCCTGCCGAGGCGAGCCGCGGAAGACCTCGGCCCCGAAGCGGGCCATGTCGAAGCGCGGGTCGAGCACCGCCATCATCTCGATGGCGCAGCAGGCCAGCCCGAACTGCAGCGGCCACAGCGAGCCGCGGCGGGCCCAGTTGAACACCTTGTCGTAGGTGGTGGTGATGACACCGGGGGCGAACCGGTCCTCGATCAAGCCCATTCGAGCGCTCCCCTCTTCCAGGCGTAGACGTAGCCGACGATCAGGATCGCGAGGAAGACCACCATCTCGATGAACCCGAACAGGGCGAGCTCTTCGAACATCACCGCCCACGGGAAGAGAAACACGGTCTCGACGTCGAACACGACGAACAGGACCGCGATCAGGTAGTACCGGATCGAGAAGCGCGTGTCGAGCGCTTTGGTGGTCGCCTTGACCCCACACTCGTAGGCATCCGCCTTGACCGGGTCGGGGGAGCCGGCCCGGACCACCTTGGCGAGCAGCAGGGCGATGATCGGGAACGAGATCGCCACCAGGACGAAGACCAGGATCGGAACGTACTGCTCCATCGCACCCCCCTGCCGCCAAGGGCGCGACCATTCTAGTCAGGCTTCCGGGCTTGTCAACAATTTCACAAAGCCTGCAGCGGCAATGAGAACGAGCCTCAGCGGGAGGATGGAAGGGTCGCAACTCGGGGTGAGAACGAGGCTCGTTTGACAGTTGCCCGGGTCAGGGTCGAGGTGTCGCGGCGCGGGACGCGGCGCCGAACCGGGTATCATGGGACGGAGCCTGGAGGTGACGATGGTCAGATGGGACCGCGGCTTCGACGCCGCCGGGGCCCAGGTCCGGGGCGCAGTGAAGAGCGGCTGCCCCGTCGCCCCCGTCGCCGAGCCCGAGCCGGCGGCCGCTCCCCCCGTGGACTAGCGCCCCGCGCTGCACCCCATGAAGGCCCGTCTCTGCCGCGTCGGTCTCGCCATCCTGGTGGCCGCCGGCGTCGCGGCGGCCGGCCTGTGGCTTGCCCGCGACCTCCCCCGGCGGCGGGTCGAGCAGCGCCTTGCCGCCCTGCTCCAGGCCGAGGTGCGCCTCGGGCGGTTGGCGCTCGAGGGCTCGCGCCTGGTCGTCCTCGAAAAGCTCGACGTGCGGCGGCCGGCCGCGCTGCCCCAGCTCGAGCACCTGCGGGTGGCACGGGTCGAGGCCCACGGCCGCCTGTCCGACCTCGTCGGCGGGCGGGTCGGGCGCCTTCGCCTCGACGGGTTCGACGCGGTGCTGTCCCCGGACCCGCGACCGCCGCGCCTCACCCGGTCGACCTTCCGGGTCGACCTGCTCGAGGTGCCCGGTGGAACGGCCACGGTCAGGGCCGGGGGGAAGGCCGCCCGCTTCGAGCTCATGGCCACCCTCCGCGACCTCGGCGGCGCCGTCAGCGGCGAGGCGCGAGTCTCGGGACCACGGCTCGACACCACGATGCTGCTCCTCCTGACCGGGCGATCGGACCACGCGGCGATCCGCGCCGAGGCGCAGCAACCGACCGCTTCCCTGCGCCTCGACCGTGACGGCGTGCTGTCGCTGGACCTCGGCGCCGACCGGGTCACGCTGCGGCGGCAGGGGCGCAGCACCTCCCTCGGACAGGCCCGGCTCCAGGCGACCGGCTCCCTCGCCGGGGACCGGGTCCGCCTCGCCGCGGTGCCGGAGCTCGAGGTCTTCGCCTCGAGCCGCGTCGAGCTGGCCCTGACGCGCGACCCGCTGCGCCTCGAGCACCTCGACGCTCGCTGCTCGGAGCTCGAGCTGCGACCGTTGGTGGAGCTCCTCGGCCCGCTCCCACTCGGGGTCACCGTCGACGGACGGGTCACGGCCCAGGGGGGAGTCTCACCGGACGGCAGCTTCCGCGCCCGGCTCACGGCCGGGCGGGTCGTCCTCGGGTCAGCGATCGGGACCGCGGCCGCCCGCGCCTCGATCGACGCCACCCTGCGCCTGGTCGACGGGACCCTGGGTGGACCGGTGACGGCACGGGTCGAGCTGACCGCGGCCGGCGGGAGTGGTCTCGACCCCTACCTGCCGATGCGACTCGACGCGACCGGGGAGCTGAGCGCCGGGTCCGAGCCTCGTTTCGAGGGTCGCCTCGCGGTCGACGCCGCGACGGTGGGCGCCGTAGAGGCCGGCGGCCTGGTGGACCTGGCCGAACCGGCCCGGCTCGACCTGTCATGGGAAGTCACCGGAGTCGAGGTCGCCCGTCTCGTCGAGCTCGCCACCACCGCCGCCGGCACAGCCGGCCCACTGCCACTGGGTCTGAATGGACGCCTCGAGGCGCACGGGACCCTCTGCGGCCCGCCCGCGGCACCGTCGCTCGTGGCCTCGGCCATCGTCGAACGGCTGGCGGTGACGCCGCAACCCGCCAACGGCTGGTCGCTCCAGGCGCCCCGGGCACGGCTGGACCTCGACTGGCAGCCCGCTGCTGGCCTCGCCCGGGTCACACTTCCGGCGACTCCGGCCACGCTCGAGGCGCCGCGGCTCGGGCCGCTCGACCTCGTGGCCGGCGCCGAGGGCACGGTCGTCCCGTCCGCGGGGACCTTTCGTCTCGACCGCCTCGAGGTCGAAGCGCCCGGCCTTGCCTCCGCTCGACTCACGGCCTCTGGAAGGAGGGGCGGGCCGGTCGTCTCCGGCCTGAAGCTCGAGCTGCCCGACCTCGAGCGACTGCGTTCGACCGTGCGACCCCTCGTCGACCCGCTCCCGTCGAGCCTGACCTTGACCGGCGCCGTCACCGCCGATTTCGAGGTCACCGCCGGCGCGGACCGCCGCTGGGCCGCAGCGGGACCGGTCCGGCTCCTCCGCGGCGGCTTCGTCTCCGACGACGGCAGCCGGGTTGTCGAGGGGCTGCAGGTCGATCTCCGGGTCGAGGCCTCGGGACAGGAGGGGCGCCTGCACGCCAGGGCCGGCGGCGACGCGGGCTCCTTCCAGCTGCTGTGGGGCACCCTCTACGCCGACGGCGCCGACACCCGGTTCGAGCTCGACCTGCAGGCGGAGGCGGCCCCCGCCGAGAGGTCCTGGAGAGGATCGGGCACCGCCCTCGCCCCCGGCGGCCTCCGCCTGGCGGCCGGCCTGGAGAGGCGGCCCGGCCGGCCGCTCGCGGGGTGGGCCGAGGTCGAGGCGGCCGACCTGTCCGCCGTCCTCGACGCCTCCATCCGCCCCGCCCTCGCCTCTTCGGCCCCCGATCTTGAGGGGCTCCGCGCCGGTGGTGCCGTGACCGCCCGGGTCGACGGCCTCCTGGGGAGCGAGCTCGCCAGCGCGCAAGGGCTGGTGACGATGAACGACGGCAGCCTCGACGCCGGCGGGTTCCAGGTCCACGGGGTCGACCTCGCGCTCCCCGTGGACGTCACCTGGTCCAGGCCGGCCGGGGGCGGGGAGCTGGCGATCGGAGGCGCGCCCCGCCAGGGCTCCCTGCGCTTCGCGGGGGCCACGGCCCGGGGTCTCGTGCTGGAACCTGCCGCGGTGCGCCTCGCCGTGGAGGGGGACCGCCTCACCCTCAGCGAGCCGCTGACCCTCCCGCTCCTCGGCGGCGACCTCGTGCTCGACGATGTCGCCCTCGTCGACATCCTGCGTCCCACCCGGCACCTCGCCACCTCGGTGGAGCTGCGAGGCTTCTCCCTGGAGCAGCTCAGCCGGCTGTTCTCGCTGCCGCCCCTCGAGGGGGAGCTCGGAGGCTCCTTCCCAAGCGTCCGCCTCACCCCGACCACCCTGCGGGTCGACGGGACCGGGCACCTCACCCTGTTCGGCGGCACGGTCTCGGTCCGCAACATCAGCGGCCGGGACGTGCTCGGGCGCTACCCCCGCCTGTTCTTCGACGCCCGGATCGCCGAGCTCGACCTGGGCCAGCTGACCCGGGCCTTCGACTTCGGCGAGGTCACCGGCGTGGCGGAGGGCGAGGTGACCGGGTGCGAGCTGTTCCGGGGCGTCCCCCTCCGCTTCTCCGGGTTCCTGCGAACCGTCCCGCGGCCGGGGGTCAAGCAGCGGATCAGCCTCAAGGCGGTGAACAACCTCGCCATCCTCGGCACCGGCAGCGGGTTGGGCCTGCTCGACCGCGGCCTGCGACGGCTGATTTCGAGCTACTCCTACGTCGCCTTCGGCGTCTCCATGGAGCTCGCGCAGGACCGCTTCCAGCTGCGCGGGCTCGAGCACCGGGGGGACCGGGAGCTGTTCCTGCGTGGTCGCTACCCTTTGCGTCTCGACGTGGTCAACGTCGCCCCGGGCTCGACCGTCTCCTTCCGGACCATGGTCGAGCGGCTCCGCGACCTTGACTTCTCCCGAGCGCAGTCCGAACCTTGACACGGAGGCACACATGAGGCCGAAGCTCGCTCTCGTCGCCCTGGTCCTGCTGGCGGTGGTCGCCTGCATCACCATCAACGTCTACTTCCCGGAGGAGGCGATCAGGGACCTCTCCCAGCAGATCGAGGCCGAGGTCGAGCAGCAGGCGAGCGGCGGGCCGACCGCGGCCGTGCCGAGCCCCACCCCGGCCCCGGCCGGCGGCGGGCCGCTCGCCGCGATCCTGTCGCTCGGGGCCGGCACCGCGTGGGCGGACCAGGAGGAGGTCCCGGCGCCCGAGATCTCCAACCCGGCGATTCGCTCGATCATCGCGACCCGCGCCGCGCGCCTCCCGGAGCTGAACCGCTGGAAGACCGCCGGAGTCGTCGGCGAGACCAACCGCGCGCTGGTGGAGGTCCGCGACCTCGCGTCCGTCCCCGGGCTGAAGGAACGGGCCGAGCTGCAACGCCTGGTTCGCGACGAGAACGCCGACCGCGAGCAGCTGTTCCGCGAGATCGCCGCCGCCAAGAACGTCGAGCTCTCCCAGCTCGACCGCATCCGCGCCACCTACGCGGAGACCCTGCGCGCCAACGCCAACCCGGGGGACTGGCTCCAACAGGCGGACGGGACCTGGGAGCGAAAGGAGTAGCTTTCGGCTCTCAGCTTTCAGCTGTCAGCTTCCCCCACCCACCCGGAACGCAAAGGCGCAAAGGAGCGCAAAGGCGCAAGAGCTCAAGACCCCGACTCCTTGAACTGCTCGTGGCTCAAAAGTCGGTGCGTTGTGGCGAGATTATCACCGCAGGCCCCACACAACTTCCAGGTCCGCAGTGGAATGCACGCCTCGGCTCAGCTGTAAGCCCGAACGCGACCTCGCTCCCACTTTCTGTCATCCCGAACGCGAGCGCAGCGAGCGGAGGGATCTGCCTCAGCGCGGGGAGCCCCTTCGTTGTGGCAGATCCCTTCCCTCGCATTCGCTCGGGACAGGCTCTGCTTCGCTCCTCGGGATGACCGGTTGTGTGGGTGCCCTCCTTCGCTCGAGACATCCTGCGTCTTGGCGTCTCGTGGCGTCTCCGCGTTCTCCCCTTCCACCGCCGAGCATCGTCGTACGCTCGGGTTGCGGGCGGCGCCCGCACCGGGTCACGTGTCGTCTTCCCGTTGTGGGCGGGCGGGGGAGCTGACAGCTGAAAGCTGAAAGCCGAAAGCTCCTACGCCCCCTGCGCCGCCAGCTTCCTCTGCCGGGCCACGAACATCAGCACCGACAGGGCCTCGCTCAGGTCCTCCCGGCTGACCAGGCCGAGGTAGCGGTCGCCGCTGAACACCGCGATCAGGCGCTCGCCGCGGGAGGACATCTCCTCCTGCACCTGCTCGAGGCTCGCTTCGGAGTCCACCGCGGCTACCTCTCGCCGCATGACTTCGGTCACGTAGGGGTCGTCCGGCCGGGCCGCCAGTGCTTTGAGCACGTCCTCCCGGGTGACCACCCCCAGCAGGCGGTCGCCGTAAACCACGGCGAAGTCCGGCTGGTAGCTGGTCAGGATGTAGTCCACCACCCGACTGATGCGGTCCCCCGGGACCAGGGTCAGAGCGTGCTTGTTGTAGGCGTGCCCGATCTTGAGAGTGTCCAGCACCGTCCTGGCCTGGGCCTGGAAGCTCTCCATGCCGGCGCCGAAGAAGATGAACACCGCGATCAGGGCGAGGATGAAGTTGCCGGTCGCCACCCCGACCACCCCCAGCAGGATGGCGATGCCCTGCCCCACCAGTGCCGCGATCCGGGTCGCCCGCGCGTAGTCGGTCGCCATCGCCAGCAGGGCGCGCAGCATGCGGCCGCCGTCGAGGGGGAACGCGGGGATCATGTTGAACACCACCAGGCTGACGTTGGCGGCCAGCAGCCAGAAGAGGAACGTGGCGACCCCGGGCGTCGGCGCCGACCCCCCGAGCAACCCGTGCCCGTCGAGGGCGGCGAATGAGCCCGCGAACCCGCCGACCACGGCGAGAACCACGGCGATGACCACGTTCACCGCCGGACCGGCGGCGGCAATGAGGAGCTCCTGCAGCGGCCTGTCCGGCAACCGGCCGAGCAGGGCGACGCCGCCGATGGGCAGGAGGACGATCTCCCGCACCGGGATCTTGAACCCCTGAGCCGCCAGGCTGTGGCCGAGCTCGTGCAGGGTCACGCAGGCAAACAGCGCCAGCATCAGCAGCACCCCGAAGACCACTCCCGGGACGCCGTGACCGCGGCCCCACTCCAGGCCGCCGAGGACCAGGATGAGGAAGAAGGTGACGTGCACCTTGATGTCGATGCCGGAAACCCGGGCGATGCGGAACGACCAGCTCATGGCGCGACCTCCCTGCCGCGACTCACTCTCCGAGATCGGAAACGTAAGGTGGTCGCAAGTTCATCCCTCGATCGCGGATGCCGGCCCACGCTTCGCACTCGACATGCTCTGGATTGTGCCGCTCGGTTCGACTCGTGGTCCGTGATACCGGTCCGGCGACGAGGAGTGAACCGCGAAGACGCGAAGACCGCGAAGTGACAGCGTGAGGCCCTCGGCCTCCGGCCCCCCTGGACCGGACGGGCTGCACGCGCTACCATGCCGCTGGCATGAGACGACCTCTCAACATCGTCCTCGACGTCACCAGTCGCTGCAACCTCAAGTGTCGGATGTGCTACTTCTCCTCGACCGACGAGCTCCGCTTCAAGCCCTTCGACGCTGCCACCCCGCCGCGCGGGGCCATGACGCTCGAGACCTTCACCCACGTCGCCGACCAGCTTTTTCCCCACGCGTGGCGGGTCGCGCTCGCCTGTGCGGCCGAGCCGCTGATGCACCCGGCGTTCCGCGAGATCCTCGCGATCGCCGCGGCTGCCCGGGTGCCGGACCTGTGGTTCCCCACCAACCTCCTCCTCCTCACCGAGGCCACCGCCCGGGCGATCGTCGACGCCGGAGTGCGCACCGTGGGGGTCTCCATCGACGGGGTCGACGCCGCGACCTACGAGTCGATCCGCACGGGCGCCCGCTGGGACCGGGCCCTCGACCGCCTCGAGCTGCTGAAGCGGGTCCGGCAGGAGCGGGGCGCGGAGCTCCCCCGCCTGCGCCTGATCTTCACCTGGATGAGCTCCAACTTCGACCACCTCCGCCGCTTGCCGGAGTTCGCCGCCCGCCACGGCTTCGCCGAGCTGGATGTACGCTTTGTCAGCCCCACCGTCGGGGTCGACAACTCGGGCGAGCTGCTCACCGGCCGCGAGCGCCACCAGCTCGACTCCGAGCTCGAAACCACCGCTCGCGACGCGGTCCGACGTGGGCTCCGCCTGTCCTCGTTCCCGGAGCTCGGGTGGTCGCGTCGCCGAACGTTGCTCGGCAGAGCCCGCCACCGCCTGTGGCTGCTGCGCGCCGGCATCGACCGGCCGGAGTACCGGCGCCACGCCGCCCACGAGCGGGCGATCGGCTGCGGCTACCCCCTGGTCACCTACGTGATCCGCCCCAACGGGGCCGTCTTCCCGTGCCAGTTCTGGGAGGAGGAGCCCCTCGGCATGGTGCCCCGGGACGATCGTGCGGCTCTCGCCGCCGCCCCCCTGCTCGAGCGGATCGTCACCGGGCTCAAGGACGGGCGCCCCGTCGGCACCTGCGCCACGTGCGACCAGCGCCGCGACGCCTTCTACCGGCCGACGCGCCAGGCGCAGCGATAGCGCTCCCGTAGCCGTAGCCGTAGCCGTAGCCGTACCCGACAGGACGAGCCGGGCACGGGTCGGGTCACGGGTCGCGGGAGTGGCCCTATAATCCCCCAATGCCAGGACCGAGAGCATTCGCCGGCGTCGCCCGAGCCCCGTTCCTGCTCCTCCCCGTGACCCTGGTTGCCAGCGGCACCGCCGCCGCGTGGTACCACGGGGCCTTCGACGGCGGCCGCGCCGCCGTCACCCTGGTGGGGCTCGTCGCCCTCCACATGGCGGTCAACATCCTGAACGAGTGGAGCGACTTCCGCACCGGCATCGACCTTTGCACCCAGCCCACGCCGTTCTCCGGCGGCAGCGGCACCCTGCCCCGCGGCGAGATGCGCCCTGCCACCGCCCTGGGCTTCGCCGCCATCTGCGCCCTGGCGGGCCTCGGCGCGGGGGTGTGGCTGCTGGCGCGGGTGGGTCCGATCCTGCTGCCCTTCATGGTCGGCGGCGCGGTCACCGTCCTCGCCTACACCCCCTGGATGACCCGCACCGGCGTCGGCGAGGTGGCCGCCGGTCTCGGGCTCGGCCTGCTGCCGGTGGCGGGGTCCACCGTGGTCCAGTGCGGCAGCCTCCCGCCAGCCGCGTGGGCGGTCGCCGCACCGGCCTTCTTCATGACCTTCAACCTACTCCTGTTGAACGAGTTCCCCGACGAGCAGGCGGATCGATCCGGGGGCCGGCGGCACCTGGTGATCCTGCTCGGCCGGGAGGGGGCATCCCGCGTGTACGCCATCGCGGCGGTGGCGGTACCCGCCGCGATCATCGGCGCGGTGGTCAAGGGGCTCCTGCCCACGCCGGCCCTCGTCGGGGCGCTGCCGTCACTGCTGCTGGCCCGACCGCTGCGGTGGGTCTTCGACAACCCCCATCGCCCGGTGCCGCTCCCCGCCATGGCGGCGAACGTCCAGTGGAACCTGGCCACGAACCTGGCGCTCGCGGCCGGCCTGGCCGCGGCCCGAATGCTGGGGATGACGCCGGGCTGAAACCGGGCCCGAGCCCGCGCCCACACGGCATTATCGGGTACGGGTACGGGCGCGGGTACAGGTATGGAAACACGACCCGGTCAGCCCGCGCCGCCCCGCAGCGCCTCGTGGACGACGCTGGCGAGCTGGGCCATGGTGAAGGGCTTGCGCAGGCAGGCAACCACGCCGAGCTTCTCGAGCTCCTCGGCTTCCCCGTCGAGCGGGTAACCGGTCATCAGCACGACCCGGGGACACAGCCCCGCCTCCCTGACCCGCCGGGCCAGCTCGACGCCTCCGAAACCCGGCATGACCATGTCGGAGAGGACCAGGACGACCCCCTCCCCGTGGTGCTCGACCATTTCCATCGCGCCGGCCCCGCTCGAGGCCGCCACCACCCGGTAGCCCAGGGCCTCCAGGCCGTCGCGGGCCAGCTCGAGAATCGCGTCATCGTCCTCGACCACCAGCACCAGCTCGCCCCGCCCACGCTGACCCGGCGGCGGCGCCGGCGACAGCGCTGCCAGCGGTACCCCCGTGGCCAGCGGCAGGTAGACGTGGAATGTCGTGCCGACGCCCTCTTCACTGGTCACCGTGACGCTGCCCGCGTGCTGCTGGACGATGCCGTAGACCTGGGCCAGCCCGAGGCCGGTCCCCTGCCCCGGTTGCTTGGTGGTGAAGAAGGGCTCGAACACCCGCGCCCTGGTCGACGGGCTCATGCCGCAGCCGGTGTCGGACACCTCCAGCTCGGCCCACTCGCCGGGCGCGAGGCCGGCCGTCGCCGGGTTTTCGCCCCGGCCCACCTTCACCCGCCGCAGTCGGATCGACAGGTCCCCGCCGTCGGGCATGGCGTCGCTGGCATTGGTCGCCAGGTTCGTCAGGAGCTGCTGGAGCTGGCCCGGGTCCGCCACCACCCGGCTCTCCCCGGGCTCCACCTCGAGCCGGATGACGACCCGCTCGGGGATCGTCCGGGCCAGCAGCCTCGTCGCCTCGTCCAGGAAGGGGGCGAGGTCAACGGCCTGGGGCTGGGTCACGGTCTTGCGGGCGAAGTCGAGGACCTGGCGGATCAGCGCCGCGCCGTGGGCGCACTGCCGCTCGATGGGCTCGAGTCGCGTGGCGAGGGGGTCGCCCTCCCCCCCCCGGTGCCGCGAGAGCTCGCAGTGGAGCACGATCGTCTGGAGCATGTTGTTGAAGTCGTGGGCGATCCCCGCCGCGAGCTGGCCAACCGCGGCGAGCCGCTCCTGGATCTGCAGCTGCCGCTTGGCCTCGCGCTCCGCCGTCACCTCGCCCAGGACCACCGCCCACCTCGCCCCCTCGGTCCCGGTGACCGGCTGGGCCCGGGCCTCGAACACCCGCGGCCGCGGCCCGGCCGAGGCCACCTCCAGCGTCCGCCGACCCTCGCACCCCTCGAGGATGACCGCGAGCGGCGTCGGGCCGATCCGCCGCAGGATCCCCTCCTCCTCGCCACCGAGCACCTCCAGCGCCGCCCGGGCGACCGGGTTGGCGAGCACCACCCGCTGCTCGGCGTCGACGAGAATCACGCCGTCGGGCAACTGCTCGACGAACTCGCGGTACTGCGCCTCGGAGGCCTCGAGGCGGCGGAACACCTCGGCGTTGCGGAGCGCGATCGCGGCCTGAGCGGCCAGCCGGTCGACGACCTCGCGCTCCCACAACCCGATGCCGTCAACTGCGAATGCCTCGCAGTTGAGGACCCCCAGCAGCCGGCCGCCGCACACCAGCGGCACGGCGTACTCGGAGTGGACACGCTCGTCGCCGCAGAGATATCTGTCCGACGAGGCCACGTCGGCGGCGTAGACCCGCTCGCCGGTGCGGGCGGCGAGGGCGATGAGGCCGGGACCGTCGGCCGCCAACCCTCCCTCCCTCAGGTCGGTGTCGTACCCGCTCCAGGCGACGAAGTCCAGGCGCGAGCCCGAGTCGTTTAGCAGCGCCACCGAGACGTGGTCCACGCCGCACCGGACCCGGACGATGTCGGTGATCTCCTGCATCACCGTCTTCGCGTCCAACACCCGGGCCAGGAGCTCGTTGACCCGGTTCGAGATCTCGAGCTCCTCGGTGCGGGCCTCGAGGACCGCCCGCGTCCTGCCGAGGTGGATCGCCGAGCCGAGGATGTCGGCCGCCGCACGAAACGCCTCGAGCTCCCCCGCGGACCACTCCCGCTCGACGAAGCAGTCGTCGAAGCCGATCAGGCCCCACAGGTTGCCCTCCACCAGGACCGGGACCATGGCCACCGACACCACGGCCTCGTCGAGCAGCCCGGCCTGGCCGGCGGGCAGGGTCCGCACCGGACCCGCGACCACCGCCCCCCCAGCCAGCACCCCGAGCCAGCGCTCGTCCCGGGAGGCGGACCTCTCCGCACCGAACTCGAGGCCGGGGCACACCCACTCCACCCGCTCGCCGACCCCGGAGAGGACCGACCCCGAGGTCACCCCCTCGACCAGGTAGGCCCGGCTCGCCGAAGCCGCCTCGCCGAGGCGGGCGAGGACCTCGCCCACCGCGTCGTGCCAGCTCTCCGCCTGCAGGAGCCGCGCGGCCGCCAGGGCCACCGCGTCGAGGATCGCCGCCCGCCGCCGGAGCGCCTCCTCGGCCCGCCGCCGGGCGGTCACGTCGCGGACGATGGCCTGGACGCAGGGCCTGCCCGCCAGGTCGAGGCGGTCGAGGCTCACCTCGGCGTCGAACAGGGTGCCGTCGGCCCGCCGGTGCTGCCACTCGAAGTACTGCGGCTCGCCGGCGAGCGCCGCCGCGAGGAGCTCGAGCGCCCGATCGCGGGAGCTGCGGCCGTCGGGCTGAGAAGCGGGCGAGAAGTCGAACGGGCTGCGCCCGAGGATCTCCCGCGGCTGGCAGCGGAACATCTTTCTGGTGTTGGAGTTGCACTCGACGAAGCGGCCGTCCTCGACCAGGAAGATGCTGTCACGGGCGAGCTCGAACAAGGTCCGGTAGCGGGCCTCACTGTCCCGCAGAGCCCGTTCGGCCTTGCGCTGTTCCGAGATGTCCTCGAGGCTCCCCTGGAACAGGACGGTGGCGCCGTCGTCGCCCCAGACGGCGCGGGTCGACTCCCTCACCAGCACCGGGGTGCCGTCGAACCGCCGCAGCTCCGCCTCGAAGCCGCGGACGATCCCCTCCCGCAGCACCTCCGCCATCCACCGCTCGCGGGCCGCGGGATCGCAGTACAGCTGCCCCATGCTCGTGCCCAGCAGCGTTTCACGGTCGGGGTACCCGAGCAGCTGGACCAGGGCCGGGTTGGCACCGAGCAGGGTGCCGTCGGCGAGGCTCAGGTAGAGGGCGAGGGGCAGCGCCTCGAACAGCTCTCGGTAGCGATGCTCGGGCTCGTCGTCGACGACCGCCATAGACATGCAGCCCCCAGCCTAGCACGGGGCGGCTTCGCCGCGCCCGGCCAACCGCCGCTCGCGGGCCGAGGTCGTTGCGACGCGGGTCCGTCGAGCGGTCGGCGCCCGATGGGACGGTTCGCGGCACACCTTCGGCGGTGACGGGGATGGCGGCAGCGAGCAGCGGCAGGGGCGCCGCCAACCTCGTCGGCTGGTAGAATCCCCCGTTGCCGGAAGGCGCGAAGGCGAGGGCCCGTGTATCCGATCACGCTCGTAGTCCGGGACCGAAGCTGCCTCGTGGTGGGCGGGGGCGGCATCGCCCTGCGCAAGGTCCAGGGGCTGCTGGAGGAGGGCGCCACGGTCACCGTGGTGGCGCCACGAGTCGTGGAGCCCCTCGAGGTCATGGCCCAGCGGGGCCAGGTCCGACTGGAACGCCGCCTCTACCGCCAGGGGGAGGCGGCGACGTTCGCCCTGGTCCTCGCCGCCACCGA
>Ga0068714_10004149_pt1 | contig 16501 bp, 14 predicted proteins | sample MTBNYHSulfiMetaG_FD_62988 | JGI IMG/M metagenome (GOLD analysis project Ga0068714, IMG submission 62988) | Enrichment culture microbial communities from rom New York Harbor, USA that are MTBE-degrading - MTBE-NYH (New York Harbor Sulfidogenic)... | ecosystem: Environmental > Aquatic > Marine >...
CGCTTCTCCACGATCGGCTTGAGGGCGGCGAAGGTCATGTTCTCGGCGTTGACCTTGCCGAAGATATTGAGGTTCAGGGTGTAGTCGCTCTCCACCAGGATCTCGTTGGACACTGGGTCATTGCCCAGAATGAAGCTCAGGCGGTACACGTCTCCGGGAGTGACCCGGTAGTTGGCCGAGGAGACGGCCAGCAGCAGGCGCTCCTCCACGGCCACGGCACGTTCCAGTGGTACGAGCTGGTAGATCTCCGGCTGCGCTTCCTGGGCCAGCAGGGCATTCCAGCCGGCCAGGCACAGAAGCGCCGCCGCCGCGATGGTCCTCATTCCACCCGCCCCTTCAGCCTTCTCGACCCGGCCGGCCCCGCGCTGAGATTCCTGAGGGCGTTCAACAGCAGTGCCACCACGACGCTTGCGATCAAGGCCAGGAACACCGTGATCATGGAGATCCTGCCCCGGCTGGGGCCGGTCTTCTCGTCGGGCACTTCGGCGGGGTCCAGGACCGTGAACACCGGTTCGCTCTCCAGGGACAGCTTGGTCAGCTCGAACTGCTGCGAGAGGGCTTCGTAGATGTTCTTCTGGATTCGGAGGGCGCCGGTCAGGTTCTCGAAGCGCTGGGCCAGCTCCGGCAGCTCGCTCCGGGAAGGCATGGCACCTCCGGTCGGGTTGGCAAGGCCGCTCTCCACGGCCCGGATCTGGTCGATCAGGTTTTCCCGTTCCGCCCGGAGAGTGAGCAGGGTCGGGTCCTCGATCTTGACGAAGCGCGTGTAGTTCTGGATCTCGATCTCCTTGAGCCTGAGCTGCGCCCGCAGGTTGTCCACGGTCTGGAACTGCGAAGCCGCCAGGTCTTCGACCCGCAGGACCCCGTAGGTCTGCTGGAAGTCCTTGACCTGCTCTTCCAGCACCTCGATGTCCCCGGACACTTCTGCCAGCTTCTCCTCCAGCAGGGCCTTGCGCCTTTGCCTGTTCGTCCCGCCTCTCGTCAGGAACCAGTCGTTGAGCAGCTCGACCATGCGCGTGACCAGCCGATTGGCGAACACCGGATCGATGTGCGCGTAGCTGATGGTCAGGGTGCGCGTGGTCCGGTCGTAATCGAAGCCCGAGCCGGCCAGGATGAGCTTCCTGGCCTTGGTTCTATTGCTCCTAGGGATCCCAAAGCGCTCGTGGATCTCGAACTCCTCGATCAGGGTGTCCAGAAACTCCCGGCTGTTCAGGACCTTGATGGCCAGGGCGGAGTAGTCGAAACCCTGACCCTGCATCACTTCCGGCGCCACCAGTCCCAGAGAGGCCAGGGTCGACTCCAGTCCGGCGGGATCCTCCTGCTGGAGCAGGATCACGGCATAGGCCCGGTAGGTGTTGGGCAGAGGGCTGCGCTCCGGCGGCAGAGCCAGGGTCAGGATCGAAAACCCTACAGCGATGGGGACCGACAGGGCAGTCACCGCTACGATCAGCCACTTGTAGTGCAGCAGGACGTTGAGGTAGTGGATCGCTCCTTCGAGCAGGGTGCGCTCCCCGGCGGGTCTCACGGAAGGCGACGTGTCACTCATGCGGCAATAGTACTCCAGGTCGGTGCCGATAGACAATCTACCACGCTGACGGCCGAATCTCCATGCCGGGGGAGCTTTTCGCTGGAAAACTGTAGCAGCGTGCGATAGCATTGGCACTGACAACTTCGATGCATGCAGAAATGGCTCAATCGTGAACGACAGGCTGCGGACCGACAAGACAAAGGCCAGAAGTTTCCAGCAGGAGATCCAGCCTGCCGTGACACAGATCCACGTGCTCGGCCCTCGGAATCTCCAGAACGAGCTGCTGTGCTACGTCCTGGAAAAGGAGATCGGCACGCCGGCGGAGATCCTGGAACAGCTGGGCGCGTTGTCCTCGCAGCGGGAGGGCCTCAGGCGCCTCCTGTTCGTGGACACCGCGGGCAAAGCGGCCCGAAGGGTGCTGTTGGAGTTGAAGAGCCGGGATCAATGCGCCTCGTGCCTCGTGGCCCTGTTCAACCTCAAGCACGGGCTCGGCATCGAGCAGGAGGCCATCCGGCAGGGGGTGCGGGGCTTTTTTTACGAGAACGAGAGCCTGGGCCTGCTGATCAAGGGAGTCAAGCTTCTCTTCGACGGTGAGATCTGGTTGTCCCGGGACATCCTGGTGGAGGCGGTGATCAACGGCAAGAGCAAGGCCACCGCGGCCCAGAGCCAGGCCGGGCTGAGCCCTCGGGAAATCGAGATCCTGGCCCTGATAGCGGCGGGGGCGGACAACAAGACCATAGGCACCAAGCTGTTCATCAGCGAGAACACGGTCAAGACCCACCTGTACAACATATTCAAGAAGATCAACGTCCCCAATCGCCTGCAGGCGGCCCTGTGGGCGGTCAACCACCTGGAGCTGGCGTGACTAATACTTTAGTGCTAGTGATATCGTTCGGAAGTCACATCGATTTCGACGTCGGCGTAGCCAATCCGGGTGGCCTTTGACGGTCTCGCCGGTTGTTGCTTTTTTCCTACCAGATTCATCAGGTTCCCGTATTGTTGCCCGGCGGCCTGTGCAGTAGCGTGAATGGTCGGGTACCAGGGGAGGCAAGACGGTGGAAGAGCGCAGGAAGCTGGAGCGGTTCTTGTTGAAGCTGCCGGCGAAGGTTGTGTCCGCGACCTCCGGGGACGAGCCGCGCCAGGTAGCGACGCGCGACGTGTCGGCCAACGGGGCGTTCCTGTTGACCGAATTGCCGATCGACGAAGGCACCTCGATCACCGTTGAGCTCGAGTTGCCCGTGGACAGGTTCCAGCAGTTCCTGGAGCAGGGCCAGGACGTCAAGCTGCGCATCAACGGCGTGGTGCTGAGAACCGAGGCCAACGGGGTGGCGGTACGTTTCCAGAAGAAGTACGAGATCATCCCACTGGGTCCCGACCGGAAGTAGCGCCCAGGCGCCCAGGGCCAGGACCCGCCCCGAAGGAGCATGTTTCGGCTGCCCCTCGGGGTCATCTCTGCAATCTCGTTCCTAGCGGCTCCCGTCGCCGGAATCGCCTGGAGGAGGTGTGTTCACGCGTTATGGCTGAGAAGAAACGATTCAGGAAGGCGCAATTGCCTGCGAAACCAACACGTCGAGGCTCGGATTCACTTCACTCGGTTGAAGCTTTCGATGCTCTGATCCACCGGGAACGCTCCCGGGCGGACCGCTCGGGGTCTGAGTTTTCCCTCGTGGTCTATCCCCTGGAGCAGGGCAAGGGGCTGGGACGGGCGCTGCGAGCACTGGAAGGGTCTCTCCGCCGGCGGGTGCGCTCGATCGACGAGATCGGCTGGTTCCAGGACGGGGTCCTGGCGGTGCTTCTTCCGGCAACAGGGCTCGAAGGGGCGCGGTCTTTCGCGGAAAGCTTCGCCCACAGCCTGAACGGGAGCGGCGAGAGCCTTTCGTTCAGGGTGTTCAGCTACCCGAGTTGCTGGTACCAGGGTGGGTCCTACCATGGAACCGGCAGCCGGTCAGGAGGGGCCCCGGGCAACGGCGGGCACGGGAGAGGCGGGGCGCCGGGGTTGCCGGGCGACGCCTACGCCCGGATACAACACAAGGTTGACGCCGTACTGACCAGGAAGATTCCTGCCTGGAAGCGGGCCCTGGACCTGAGCGGGGCGGCGGCGGCGATGGTGCTGTTTTCGCCGCTCTTTCTGATCATCTCCGGATACATCAAGATCGTGTCGCCCGGACCGGTGCTGTTCCGGCAGGACCGGGTAGGCTACGGCGGGCGCCGGTTCACCTTCCTGAAGTTTAGAACCATGCGTGTGGACAACGACGCCACCGCCCATCGCGCGCACCTCAAGCAGCTCATCCACTCCGAAACGGCGATGGCCAAACTGGATGCGGCAGACGATCCGCGCATTATCCCCGGGGCGAGAATCCTGCGGAGGACCTGCCTGGACGAGCTCCCGCAGGTGCTCAACGTCCTGAAAGGGGACATGAGCCTGGTGGGCCCGCGGCCCTGCCTTCCATACGAGGCTGAGGAGTACCAGCGCTGGCACGCTCACCGCTTCGACGTGCTTCCCGGGATGACGGGGCTCTGGCAGGTGAGCGGGAAGAACAATCTGTCATTTCAGAAGATGATCAGGCTCGACATCGCGTACGCGGAATCGATGAGCTTGCTGCGGGACCTCCGTATCCTGTTGCTCACCGCGCCGGCGATCGTGGGATTTGTGCTGGAAGCGGTGCGGAGACGGCTCGGGGAACGGAGCGAGGAGCCCTCAGGCAGCTCTGAGGCAGACGCCACGGCGGCCCATTGACGGCGATTGATTGACAAGGAGGAGAACATGACCAACATAGCAGTAGTCGGCTGCGGCTATTGGGGTCCCAACCTGATCCGTAACTTCTATTCCCTGCCCGGCTGCAGGGTCGGCAGGATCTGCGACTCCAGCAGCGAGCGGCTGGAGCACGTTGGGCGGTTGTACCCGGGCTCCGAGCTGACCGAGGATTTCGCCGCGGTTGCCGAGGATCCCGGCATCGACGCCGTGGCCATCGTGACTCCAGTGCACACCCATTTCGCCCTGGCCCGACAGACGCTCCAGGCAGGAAAGCACACGTTCATCGAGAAACCCATGGCCGCCTCCGTCACGGAGTGCAGGGAACTGATCGACGTGGCCCGGCGGAATCAGCTCACCCTGATGGTCGGACACACCTTCGTCTACCACCCCACGGTGCGCAAGATCAAGGAGGTAGTGGACTCCGGGGAGCTTGGAGAGGTGATGTACATCAGCTCCCGGCGCCTGAACCTGGGGCTATTCCAGTACGACATCAACGTGGCGTGGGATCTGGCCCCCCACGACATCTCGATCATCCTTTACATCCTCGGCAAGGACCCGATCTCGGTGAACTGTCAGGGCAAGGCGCATATCAAGCCCGGGATCGAAGACGTGACCAACATCACCCTGAACTTCGACAACGGGGGTTTCGCCATGATTCACAGCAGCTGGATCGACCCCAAGAAGGTTCGGGAGATCACGATCGTCGGGAGCAGGAAAATGCTCGTGTACGACGACAACGAGCCGCTGGAGAAGATCAAGATCTACGACAAGTGCGTGGAGACCCCGCCTCACTACGACACGTACGCGGAGTTTCACTACTCCTACCACTACGGGGACATGCACGCACCCTACGTCAAGCAGGTCGAACCCCTCAAGGTGGAGTGCCAGTGCTTCCTGGACGCGATCCAAAGCGGCAGGCCCTGTGCTTCCTCGGGAGAAGAAGGGCTCAAGGTGGTGCAGATCCTGGAGGCGGCGGACCGCTCGCTCAAGAACGAGGGCCTGCCGGTGCGCATCGAAGATCTGTCCACGGCCCGGATGGTGTGAGAGAGGGCCATGCAGAACATAGCGCCTGACGTCAGGCTCGGCAGCAACGTCAAGATCTACGATTTCGTCAATCTGTACGGCTGCGAGATCGGGGACAACAGCAAGATCGGAACCTTCGTGGAGGTCCAGCGAGGCGCCAAGATCGGTGCCAACTGCAAGATCTCCAGTCACAGCTTCGTCTGCGAGGGAGTGACGATCGAGGACGAGGTCTTCATCGGCCACAACGTCACCTTCATCAACGACCGGCACCCGCGGGCCACGACCGAATCCGGGGCGCTCCAGGGAAGTGACGACTGGGTCTGCATCCCGACGCTCGTCGAGCGGGGCGCGAGCATCGGCTCGAGCGCAACGATTATGTGCGGAGTCACCATAGGTCGGGGCGCGATAGTCGGTGCCGGCAGCGTGGTGACGAGGGACGTCTTGCCCGGCGCGGTCGTGGCGGGAAATCCCGCACGGGCGATAGCGGCGAAACAGAAGGGCAGAGCCTGCGGAGATCTCGCGCCCGAGGAACCTGCCTTCCCAAACACATGAGCAGAAAGGCGAAGAGATGACAGTCCCCTTCCTGGATCTGAAGGCCCAGTACCAGAGCATCAAGGACGAGATTGATCGTGCGATTCAGAGCGTCGTAGACGCCTGCGCGTTCGCAGGCGGTCCATTCGTCGAGAAATTCGAGAAGGAGTTCGCGGAGTACTGTGGAAGCAGCCACTGCGTAGCCGTGGGCAGCGGGACCGAAGCGCTGCGCCTGATCCTCGAGGCTCTGGGTATCGCCGAGGGCGACGAGGTGATCACGGTTCCAAACACCTTCATCGCCACAGCGGAAGCGATCAGCCTGTGCGGGGCCAAGCCCGTGTTCGTGGATGTCAACGAGCGGTATCACACCATCGACCCAGAGCCGCTACGGCTGGCAATCACCCGGGCAACGCGAGCGATCATACCCGTCCATCTCTACGGGCAGCCCGCGGACCTGGACCCGATCCTCGACATCGCCAAGGAGCACGGTCTGTCCGTGGTGGAGGACGCCTGTCAGGCCCACGGCGCCCTCTACAAGGGCCGCCGGACGGGGTCGATCGGGGTTGCGGCGGCCTTCAGCTTCTATCCGGGCAAGAATCTCGGGGCGTACGGCGAGGGGGGGGCAGTCACTACCGACGACGAGGAGCTTGCGGCAAAGATGCGCATGCTTCGCGACCACGGACAAAGCAGCAAGTACTACCACGACCTGGTGGGCACGAACGGCCGCATGGACGGAATCCAAGGCGCGGTTCTCTCAGTCAAGCTTCGCCACCTCGAGGCGTGGAACGAGGCGCGAATAAGTCACGCCGCTCTGTACGACGAGCTGCTAGACGGGCTCGAGGGCGTCACGGCCCCCGAGCGAGCGCCTTACGCGCGCCACGTCTACCATATCTACGGCGTGCACCTGTCCGATCGCGACCGGGTGCAGGCGGCCCTGAAGGAGCAAGGGATCGGCTGCGGCATTCACTATCCCGTTCCGATCCACTTGCAGAAGGCATACGGCTCGTTGGGATTGGCTCGCGGAAGCTACCCCGTCTCGGAGCGCTCCGCTGCCCGGATGCTGTCGCTGCCGATCTATCCGGAGCTTTCCGACGAGCAGGTCCGTTATGTCTCAGAGTGCCTGGCAGGCACGGTAGAGCCCCCGTCGTGATTCCCGCGGAAGCCAGTACGTGATCGGCGTTATCGCGGCCGACGGGGACCTGTGGGCAATACAGGAGTTCTTCGAGCTGTTCAAGACACCCTGGGAGCTGTGCCGGGACGGCCGTCGTTATCCGGTGGTGGTCTGCGCTCTTCCCGGGGCGGCCCTGCCCGATGCCGACCTGACAATTGTCTACGGCCTCGAGTCCGCGGACTCAGGGAGCAGCATCCAGGCGGCGCCGTCGCCCGAGGCAGTGATGCTGGTTCACCGCGGGCGCCGCTTCCCAGTGTACGGAGGATGTTCGAATCTCCACGGGTCCGGCAAAGAGCTCATCGTTCGGGAAGACTCGGGGCAGATCGTTGCCTGGGAAACCTGCGGAGGTCGCGGGAAGGCCGTGCGAGTCGGCTACGACCTCTTTGGGGAGGTCCGCGTGCTGCTGTCCCGAGGACAGCCCCTCCCGTACGCAAGCTTCGCGACTCTGGACCTGCACATCGCGATCCTTCGGGAGCTCATCGTGGGCTCCGGACTCCCGTTGGCCGAGATCCCACCGGTTCCGCCCGGGTGCGACCTGATCCTGTGCCTCACACACGACGTGGACTTCGTAAGGATCAGGGACTACGGGCTGGACCGAACGGTTGCGGGATTCTTGTACAGGGCTACTGCCCTCTCGGTGCTGCGATTTCTGAAGGGACAGCTGAGGCTTCGCCAAGTGGTGCGAAATCTCCTGGCTGTGCTGTCGCTGCCCTTTGTCCATCTGGGCATCGTGGCGGATTTCTTCGACCAGTTTGACGGGTACCGCAAGCTGGAGGACTCCCGGAGGTCCACATTCTTCTTGGTGCCCCGCAAGAACGTGGATGGGGACAGTCCGGACGGTCGTGACTGCACGGGTCGGGCGACCCGCTACCAGGCCGACGAGCTAAAGAGCCAAGCGGCCGTGTTGTTGGTTGGCGGTTGGGAGGTGGGGCTCCACGGCCTGGATGCCTGGCACGACGGGAACAAGGCCGGAGAGGAGCGTGCCGCAATTGCCCGAGTCACTGGAAAACCGCCGGCAGGCGTCAGAATCCACTGGCTCCAGTACTTCGAATGCACTCCGTTGATCCTCGAGCAAGCCGGTTTTGCGTACGACTCCACGTGGGGATACAACGAAGGGATCGGGTTCCGGGCCGGGACGGCACAGGTGTTTCGGCCGCCGGGAGCCGAGCGGCTCCTGGAGCTGCCGCTTCATGCGCAAGACACGGCGCTGTTCTCCACGGGACGAATGAACCTGACCCAGAGCCAGGGGATACGAGCGATTGAAGGAATGCTCCAGGACATCCGGAGCAGGGGCGGAGTGTTTACGGTCAACTGGCACATGCGAAGTCTCGGACCCGAGAGGCTCTGGGATGAGCCGTACAGGTACCTACTCGGCGTTGCGGACGAGGGTAGCGTCTGGTCAGCGAAGGCGGAAGAAGTGGTGGACTGGTTTGCCATGAGGCGCAGGGCAGTCTTCTCCTCCGCCGATCCCGACCACGGGCCAATCCAAGTACACGGAACGAGCGCGACGCCTCTGCCTGGACTGATAGTACGGCGGTACAACGTGTCCGGGCAGGAGGGATCGGCGATGGTCGCGGAGGTTCTTGCTTCCGCAGGTACTCCGGATGCGGAGTCACGGCCATGACCAGAATCTGCATGATTGCGTACTCCGGCTATGTATACGACGCGCGCATCAGGAAAGAGGCTGAGGCGCTCGCCGCGCGCGGAGACCAAGTAGACTGTATCTGTTTGCCCCACGCAGGAGTGGCCAGGGGGGACGAGGTAGAGGGCGTCGCCCTCTACCCGGTCAGGATCCCGAGATACCGCGGCCAGAGCACGTGGCTGTACCTGTTGAGCTATGTCCTGTTCTTTGCGGGCGCTTTCCTCCTCGTGACACTGCGGCATCTTCGATTGCGGTACCACGTTGTCCAGGTGCATACCATGCCTGACTTCATGGTCTTCGCGGCTGCAGTGCCGCGCCTGCTCGGTGCAGGGCTCATCCTGGACGTCCACGACCTGATGCCCGAGTTGTACATGTCGAAGTTCGGACTGAACCGTGATCACTGGATCATACGGATCATCACGGCGGTTGAGCGGGTGAGTATCGGGTTCGCGCACCGGGCCATCGCCGTCCATGAGCCGCATCTCCAAGCGCTTGCCAGTCACGGGAACCCCGCGGAGCGCTTCGAGATTCTGCTCAACTCGCCGGACCCGGCGGTGTTCGGACGGCGCAACCAACGGAACGCCCGACCTCGGATACCCGCCCCCTTCAGGCTGGTGTACCACGGTACGATATCGAGACGGCACGGACTGGAACTGGCCATTCGGGCCGTGCTTGCGGCACGCATGCAGATCAGCGACCTGAGGCTGACCATCATCGGCTCTGGGGACGATCGGGCAAGATTAATGAGTCTGGTGGAGGAGCTTGGACTTGGGCGGTCCGTGGAGTTCGGTGCCGAGTCGGTCCCCGTGAGCGATCTGCCCGGCCTGTTGGCCGAAGCCGATCTGGGCATCGTTCCCCTGAAAAGGGACTCCTTCACGCAGTACATGCTCCCGGTCAAGATGATGGAGTACGTCACCCTGGGGATTCCCGTGATCGTGACCAGGACGGCGACCATCGAGCGGTACTTCGACGATTCAATGGTCCAGTACGTCAGCGGGGACAGTGTCGACGAGCTGGCCAGAGCCATCGTCGAGCTCCACCAGGATCCTGATCGCCGCGAAAGGATGGTGCGGAACGCCCGCGAGTTTGACGCGCGCAACAACTGGGATGAGCAGAAACTCGTGTACTACCGACTGATCGACTCGGTCGCGGCCCGGTCGCCCAAATCGCAGCGCGGGTCCGGCAACGGCACACTCGCGGGATAGAGCAGCGCGGGTCGGCAGCAATTCGCAGCGCAGGGCAACCGCGACTGCAACAGATGGAGGGTCCAGTGTCCAAGCATACTCTGGTCATAGGGTTGGGCGAAATCGGGAGACCGTTGTTCGAGCTCATCACGGAGAAGCACTCTGCCACGGGTATCGACGTCCCGCCCGTGGCCTTCGAGGGCCCGTGCGGCGTAATGCATGTGTGCTTTCCGTTTGACTTCGACGGTTTCGTGCCCGAGTGTGTTAGGTACATACGGAAGTACAAACCGGATCTCACGATCATCAACAGCACGGTGGCGGCGGGCACCACCAGGCGAGTTGAGCAGGAGAGCGGCGCAAGGGTTGTCAACAGCCCTGTCCGAGGGAAGCACTGGAAGATGAGGGATGAGCTGCTGAGTTATACCAAGTTCATCGGCGGTTCCGATCCCGAGGCGTGCGCGCAAGCGGAGGCGCATTTCCGAAGCCTCGGAATGAAGACCAGGGTCTTCGGATCGCCGGAAAGCACAGAGATTGCCAAGCTCTCTGAAACCACCTATTTCGGGCTTCTCATCGCCTGGGCGCAAGAGGTTGAGCGGTACTGTGACCGCCTGGGCTGCGACTACAATGAAGTGGTCAGCTTCTACGAGGAAATTGGGTACCTGCCGCCGGTCAAGTACACTCCCGGGGTCATCGGCGGCCACTGCGTCATGCCCAACATCGAGATTTTGCAGCGGCTGTTCGACTCCGACCTTCTGGAGGCCGTCAGAGAATCCAACGAGCTCAAATCGGCCCGTGAGGCAGCCCGGATGGCCACTCTGGAGTCGGATCGGCTCGCCGCCCGGGACGGGGCGCACTGAACGCCCGGCTGCGAACGAGCGTCCATGCCCTCGAACACCTTGTCATACGTCCTCATTTCCCCTGCCCGAAATGAGGAGGTCATGCTCCCCGGGGCGATTCGCTCGATGGCGGCCCAGACGGTCCTGCCGCTGCGTTGGGTGATCGTGAGCGACGGATCGACGGACGGAACTGATGACGTTGTGCGAGCGGCCTGCGAAGTGCACGGTTGGATCAGACACGTCCGCCTTCCCCAGCACCGGGAGCGGGACTTCGCAGCCAAGGTGCAGGCTTTCAACGCAGGGCTGGAATCGCTGCGGGGCCTGGAGTACGACGTGCTCGGCAACCTGGACGCCGACATCACCTTCGGCGAGGGTTATTTCCAGTTTCTTCTGGAGCGATTTCAGGAGGATCAGTCCTTGGGAGTTACTGGTACGCCTTTCGTTGAGAACGGGAGCCAGTACAACTACCGCTTCACCAGCGCCGAGCACGTGTCCGGTGCCTGCCAGCTGTTCAGGCGCGAGTGCTTTGAGGACATTGGGGGCTACGTTCCGATCAAGGGCGGCGGCATCGACTGGACCGCGGTTACCACGGCCCGGATGAAGGGCTGGCGGACCCGGACCTTCACGGAGCAGGTATGCCACCATCATCGAAAGCTCGGCACCGGCAGCGCGAATCCTCTGGGCGCCTGGTTCCGGCACGGGCGCAAAGACTATTTTCTCGGGGGACATCCAATCTGGCAGCTGTTTCGAGCGATGTACCAGATGAGACGCCGGCCGGTGATAATCGGAGGGCTATTGTTGCTTGCGGGCTACGCTTGGGCCGGCGTCACCCGGACGGCGAGAGTCGTCTCGCCGGAGCTGATGGAGTTCCACAGAAAAGAGCAGTTGAAACGATTGACGGGACTGCTGGCGCGGTTTCGCCGATGGGTTCCGGGAGCACGCCGTGGGGATTGACACAACCGACGCAATACTGGGCAGCGCGAAGCGCGTGGAGGCGTGGGTCGAGGCCCACGGCTACAAGGGATACGAGCCGTTCGACGGTCTCGGATCCTATCTTCGACCTCTGACCTTTGGGAATCTGTTCCTCGACAGGATTCTGATGCAGGCGGTACGGCAAAGCCCTGTGAACCTCCGCCCCGTGCTCGGCGTCAAGCCACTGGACTCCACCATAGGACGTGGCTACATGGCCTGGGGCTACCTGATCATGCTGGAGGCCAACGGGGAGCGGGAGTATCGCGATAAGGCGAACGACTGTCTGCGTTGGCTGGTCGAGAACAAGTCGCCGGGATTCGCAGAGTTCAGCTGGGGCAAGCACTTCGATTTCGCCAGCCGGGGCGGCCGGTACCCGAAATTCGAGCCGATCACGGTCTGGACGAGCCTGATCGGTATGGCCTTTCTGAAGGCCTACGAGGTTCTTGGCGGCCGCGAGCACCTCGAAGTCGCGAAGAGCATTTGCCGCTGGCTTCTCGCGCTCCCGCGCAACGAAACGGAGGCGGGTGTCTGCCTGAGCTACACAGGCACGGGGGACAAGAGCACGATCCACAATCACAGCATGCTGGCCGGGGCCATGCTGGCCTGGACCGCGAAGCATACCGGGGAGAAGGAGTATTTGGAGCTCGCCGGCCGCGTCATGAACTATAGCTGCTCGAAGCAGCTCGCTGACGGAGGGTGGTACTACGGAGAAGACCCGATGTACCACTGGATCGACAACTTTCACACTGGCTATAATCTGGACAGTCTGAAGTGCTACATCGACAGCACCGGCAACGCACTCTACGAGGACAATCTCCGGCGGGGGCTGGCGTTCTACAAGAAGAGTTTCTTCGAAGAGAGCGGGCGACCAAGGTACTATCACAACCGAACATACCCTGTGGACAGTCAGTGCTTCTCCCAATCGATCGACACCCTGGCCAATCTTGCAGATCTGGATCCGTCTGCACTGGAGCTGGCGATCCTGGTGGCCGGGTGGACGATTGCGAACATGCAGGACCGGCGCGGATTCTTCTATTATCGTCAGTACCCACTTATGAAAGCCAAGACTCCCATGCTGCACTGGGCTCAGGCGAGCACCTACAAGGCTCTCGCCCTCCTCGCTTCGAAGATGAGCGGCCGCTCTTGATGAGAAATCGACAGATACAGGAAGGGGAGCCATGCCCGGTCTCGTAGCGATGGTCAGCGCCTTGTCAGGGGGGACCTGCACTGAGAAGCTAGAGGTGATGGCCAAGGCAATGAACCGGGAGCCGTGGTACGAGTGCGGACACTATGCAGACCCGATGATGCACACCTACGCGGCCTGGACGAGCCACGGTAGCCCAGAAAAGGGCTCCATGCCTTTCATGAATGAAACCAATGACGTCGCACTGATATTGACCGGAGAAGTGTTTTCCCAGTCTTCCCATTACGATCAGCTGCGGGCGCGCGGACACCTGTTCAACTCCGGCGACTACTCTCATCTGGTTCACCTCTACGAGGAGCTTGGGGATAGGTTCTTCCTGGAGCTGAATGGTTGGTTTGGCGGAGTCCTGGTCGACCGGAAGCGGCAGAGAACTTTCGTTTTCAACGACCGATATGGCATGCATCGGCTCTTCTACTGGGAGGGGCCCGACGGCGTGTACCTCGCCTCCGAAGCCAAGGCGCTCCTCGCCGCCTCGCCCGCTCTGCGCCAATTCGATGCTCAGGGGCTGTGCGAGTTCGTTACGTGCGGCTGTACCATAGGAAGCCATTCACTCTACAAGGACGTCGAGGTCTTGCCCGGCGCCTCGCTCGTGGAGTTCGGCGGTGGAGCGCTACACAAGAAGTCCGTCTACTTCGATCGAGCGCCGTGGGAGAACCAGGAGCGCTTGCCTGGTGACCAGTTCATTTCCGAATTCGCCTCGACATTGCCGAAGGTGGTGCGGCGATACTTCTCCTCCGACAGCCCTGTGGGAATGTCCCTGACGGGGGGGTTGGATTCGCGGATGGTGCTCGGATGCTACGGACCTCCCGAGGGCTCTGTGCGCTGCTACACCTTCGGGATGCCAGTCCGCGAAACCTTCGACGTGAAGGTGGCCAGGCGAGTGGCCCAACGGGCCGCTCAGCCCCATGAAGTAATCGAGGTAGGAGACGAGTTCGTGGCAGAGCTCGGGAGCTATCTCGAGAAGGCCGTTTTCATTTCCGACGGTTATCTTGGTCTCTCAGGGGCCGCAGAACTCTACGCCAACTCGCGTGCGCGAACCCTTGCCCCGGTGCGGGTTACCGGCAACTACGGCAGTGAACTGTTGCGACACGCGAGAGCTTTCAAGTTTAGAGTGCCCAGGGATGGAATCCTCGGCCCGGAGCTGTCGACCCTGGCGGAACGAGTACGGCAAACGTTTGAAAAGATGAACGGGATCCGCGACGTTTCCTACGTCGCGTTCCACCAGGCACCCAACCAGGGATACGGCCGGCTGGCCATTGAGAGGTCGCAGCTGGAGCTCCGGACGCCATTCCTAGACAACCAGTTGATGGAGCTGCTGTATCACTCGCCCGACTCTTGCGACGGCCTCGCGGTCGCGGGTGCTGCGATTTGCCGGTGCAATCATGACCTTAGCGAGATCCCGACGGATCGCGGGTACCTGGGCAGAGGGCCATCGACTCTCAGAGCACTGCGACGAGCTTACCGGCAGGGGCTGTTCAAAGCGGAGTATTGGACTGGACGCGGGGCGCCGGACTGGCTTGTTCGGTTCGAGCGGATGCATCGATGGCTGCGAATCCAGGACATGTTCCTTGGTACCCACAAGTACTACGACCTGCGCCCGTGGTTGGCCGGCCCCTTGAAGGCGTATGTTCGTGACATGTTTCACGACGATGGGTTGGAACAGCTCTGGTGCTACTTCGACAGGGCGGCGACGCTCCGCATGGCCGAAGATCATTTCTTGGAAAAGAGGAATCGTGCCGACGAGTTGGATACCGTTCTCACTGCCGCGTTGACTTGTCGCTTGTTGCTACAATGAATGGCAATCAACTTGTCACGCTGGATCACTTGCAGCTTCGTATCTCCGGGAGGCTGGTGAGGTTGGTGTCCCTCAGGGAAGAGCTCATGGATGACATTGCCGATCCAGAACGGGCGATTCGCCACATCAAAGAAAGCAGCGTCCCAGCGGACATTCTGACGTTCACGGAACATCTTCCGGATCTGACGCCCCGTTATGCGTATCATGTGGAGTGGGACAATCTGGCGGTTTTGCCGGTAACCACGCATGAGGAATGGCTGAGGCATCAGGTGCACAAGAACACGCGGAAGCTCATCAACAAAGTCGAGAGATTGGGCGTGCGAGTTGAGGCGAGGGACCTCGATGCCGATCTAGTTTCCGGCATGATGGAAATCTTCAACGAGACGCCGGTCAGAAGGGGAAGGCGCTATCCATATTATGGAAGAGACGCGGACACCGTCGCCAGAGAATGGTCCCCGGATCTCCACCGGAGCCAGTTTCTGGCTGCATATTATCAGGAAGAAATAATCGGATTCATCAAGCTGATTCTCGGTGAGGACTATGCCCGAGCAAGCGGGACCATCGCCAAGGTGGCGCACCGGGACAAGTCCCCCATGAATGCCATGTTGTCAAAGGCGGTCATGATCTGTGCGGAGCGGCACATTCCCTATTTGATCTACGGAAAGTACGTCTATGGCAACAAGGGGGAAGACTCGCTGACCGACTTCAAAAGGCACAACGGTTTCGAGCGATTCGACGTGCCGCGATACTATGTGCCCCTCACCTTGAGGGGCCGGGTTGCGATCGCGTTGGGGCTGCACCATTCGCCTTCTGAGTTGCTTCCGGGAGGCGTCGTACGGATCCTATCCAGGGCGAGGTCGGCGTGGAACCGGGGAGCCCGGGCGAAAGATCCGGCGTGAGTCAGGCAATGATCGTCGGCCACACAGTTTTGTTACGTATCAGGCCCCGCCAAGTACGGATCTGTAACAATCGTCACGGGGGCCGAGTGCGCCGACGCGCTGTCTGTACAACGCATCTCTTTATTTTTCATCGATTTAGGAGGCACCAGTTCAGCGAGGGGCTTCTGGCACAAGAGTTGCTACAGGGCGAGAGCAGTTGTATTTGGCAAGCGAGTATGTCCTGTCCGAGCAGAGGCAAAGCAAGTGCCAAGACCCGGAAGAACGGACGCAAGGAGAGATGATTATGCGAAAGCTGAGACTCGTGGCTGTATTAGTAGTCGTGGCGTTAGCCGCTGTGGGGGGCGCAGAAGCATATGCGGAAATCATTACGGCAAGCAGCTGTTCCTTCTCTGATGTCGAAGCGGCGACGAAGATCGCCGGCGCGGGCGACACAGTGCGACTTCCAGCAGGAACTGGCACCTGGAGCAGCGGGCTTGTTCTTCCGGTCGGGGTGACTCTGCAGGGATCGGGGATTGGCACGACAACCATCCGATACATCGGGTCCGACTACGCAATAGTCGCCGACAGCAACTGCCGAATCACTTCCATGACGATCGAATCCGGCTCCGCCAGCGGATTGATTCGCCAACAGGGGAGCAATTGGCGAGTGGATCACATGGCGCTTACTTACACCACAGGCGCTGGCCCAGCCGTTCATGCATATCACAGGAACAGGCCGGGAGCCCCATACCCGGGCGTCATCGACCACTGTGTGTTGACGGAAAGCAGAGTGCTGGTCGAGGGCAATCGCGGTTTCAGCGAGATGCACAAGATCTGGGCAGAGGATTCGGGCCTCGGAACTAACAACGCAGTCTTCATCGAAGACTGCACAATCGTCAGAAGTTCCGGCAACGCCGTCGATGCCAACCGGGGCGGGAGATACGTCGCGCGCTACAACGACATCACCGACTGCTATTTTGAGACG
>Ga0068714_10004152_pt1 | contig 16497 bp, 13 predicted proteins | sample MTBNYHSulfiMetaG_FD_62988 | JGI IMG/M metagenome (GOLD analysis project Ga0068714, IMG submission 62988) | Enrichment culture microbial communities from rom New York Harbor, USA that are MTBE-degrading - MTBE-NYH (New York Harbor Sulfidogenic)... | ecosystem: Environmental > Aquatic > Marine >...
TGAGTTTTTCAATTTGAAGGTCTTTTGCATCCATGCCCCTTGTGTACAACGTTATCCACCAGGGCGCAAGTTAAAAATTCACAAAACTTAAAAATATTTTCACAAACCGTGAACGGTTACCTTTTTTCTTATCTTTCGCCTGTTCACCTGTTCAACTGTTTTCCTGTTCTCGCGCAGCGTCGCCTGCCGAGCAATCTCTGGCTCTGTGTTCCCCGCGGCTCTGTGAGATAAATATTATTTTCTATGTGTTAATCCGCTTTCATTACCGGTTAAAATAAATCCTATAAACCATGTATATCCTTCATTTAAGATTTTAAATCCTGCCTGCCCTGCGTAGCCCTTGGGCGAAGCGGGGTTATCCTGTCAAATAATTTTTATCTTCCTCTTGGCGACTTTGTGTCTCAGTGTGAGATAATCTTTGGGTTTATTTGAAGGCTGCCGTCTTTCGCACCATGTAAAAAATTTAAGTGTTAAGATTCTCCTGGCCAAACATGCAGCAGTTACGACTTAGCCCTACCGTTCGCACTCGCACTGCGGTGAATGCCCCAACGCTAATTTGTTGGAGTGCATAAAATCAACTAGCCAATTAAGCTAGGCATAAGGTTTAGCGAAACATTCGCTTTCGCCCTGCGGGGAAAAAGGGGCCTTGGCCCCCGCAGTTTTGATACTACCTGGGACATAAAATCAAAATTTTTAAAATAATTTTATCTCCTTATGCTCTAATAAATTAGGTTTATCGCCCCCTTTAAAATCCCCTGAAATTTCAGCGCACTTTTGATACGCCGCGGTTAAGGATAGAGGGACATGGTTTTTCGCAGCGGAGATTTTTGTCCTCCTGCCTTTAGAACATCGCCCCCGATTTTGCCCTTTGACAAGTTAATATGGGTACTTAGCCGCACTTTTCGCACCTTCTTATTCTTTCACCTGTTCTCCTGTTCAACTGCTCTCCTGTTCTCGCGCAGCGCCGCCTTCCTATTTTCACACTTTCTTACTTATCCATCTTAACGCCAAAAACCCGCTGATTTTCCTCAAAAAAACCGGGGATTTTTCCTAAGAAATTGCTCAAAATCATTTAAAAAAGCGGCAGAATATGGTCATTTTTGCAGTGTTTGCGTCATTTTTTCGCAATTTGGTCATTAATTTTCGCACTTTTAACCACTTTTTACCGTTGTTTTCGCCCATTTTTCACCCTTTTTTGCCGGCGATTCGCCTATTTTTCCCCGCCGAATTTATGCCGAAATATTATGAAATCTTAGTTTACAAAACCATTATTTTTGCTAATATGATTGGTTTCAGTGTAGCTTAATGATGATGGCTGTTTTATCCCAAAACTTTGAAGGAAGAGATATTTAAATGCCTAAACAGAAGACACACAAAGGATTAGCGAAACGGGTGAAGGTTACTGCCCGCGGCAAAATAAAGCGTCAGCGGGCGGGCAGCGGGCACTTGATGAGTCATAAAAGCGGCAATCGCTGCCGATTTATCGGCAAGTCCACCGGTATGTCCCCCAAAATGACCAAAAACGCCTTGGCTGCCCTGGGATTGTAATATAAGTCTCTTGTTAAAGATTAGTTAAGAGATATTAGTTATAGCCTGAAACGTCGAAATATTGATATATTTAATGGTTTTTTGCTCAAAAAAAGGGGTGGGTAAAAACTTGCTTCTCGGCTAGCAGCTGCCGCCAGCAAGTGAAAACAATAGGTTTTAATATTAATTATATTTACCTAAGTTTATTCTAGGTAAGAAGAAAGGAAAGCTGTCATGCCAAGAGTAACAAAAGGTGCCGCCCGGCATCAGGCCAAGAAGAGATTATTTAAGGCGGTGCGGGGTTATCGCGGCCCACGCAGCAAGAATCTTCGGCTGGCCAAGGAAGCGTTGGTTCGCGGGTTGACCAATGCCTTGCGGGGCCGGCGGCAGAAGAAGCGGCAATATCGCAGTTTATGGGTTATTCGGCTCAGCGCCGCCTGTAAGCAGCGGGGTATTCGCTACAGCCAATTCATTTATGGTATGAAAATAGCCCAGATCGCCATCAATCGCAAGATGCTCTCTGAGATGGTTATTCATGATCCGGAAGGTTTCGAGAAAGTGTTCGATATCGTCCGGTCCAAAGTGGAAAACGCCGCTTAGAGAACACACAGGGCGGGAGAGATTTTCTCAGCCGATCAGAAGATGAATGATATCCTGAAAGAATTTGCCGTGGTGGGCCAGAAGGCGCTAAAGGACCTGGGGCAGGTAGATACGCCTGAGGCGCTGGAGAATTTTCGCATTCAATATCTATCCCGCAAAGGCGAGGTGACTGATTTGCTGGGGAGATTGGGTGAGCTGCCCAGGGAGCTTAAGCCCCAGGCGGGCAAGCTGGCTAATCAGATCAAAAACCAGGTTAACGAAGCCTTTAAAAATCGCCGGCAGCAATTGCAGCAGCAAAAAGCCCCCGCGGTCCGGCCGATGATTGATGTTACCCTGCCGGGGATTGTTCCTCCGGTGGGGGGCAGTCATCTCATTAGTAAGACTATCGATGAATTGCTGGAAATCTTCGGGCGGATGGGGTTCGACGTGGGGTACGGGCCGGAGATCGAAGATGAATATCATAATTTCGTGGCGCTGAATATCGATGAGGCGCATCCCGCCCGCGATCCGATGGATAATTTCTACATCAACGAGACCACCCTGCTGCGGAGTCAAACCTCAACGATGCAGATTCGGGTGATGGAAAAACGCCAGCCCCCCATTCGGGTAGTAGCGCCGGGCAGAGTATATCGGCCGGACAAGGTTGACGCGACGCATATGTATATGTTTCACCAGATCGAGGCGCTGGTGGTCGATGAGGGCGTCAGTATGATCGATCTGAAGACCACGATTGATCAGTTTATCCACGCGTTTTACGGGGGCGAGACCCAATGGCGGTTCCGGCCGAGCTTCTTTCCGTTTACCGAGCCGTCGGGCGAGGTGGACCTGCTGCTGCGGGATAAAAGCGGGGCGGAAGCGTGGGTGGAGATGGGCGGCTGCGGGATGGTCGATCCCAATGTATTTACGACGGTGGGGTACGATCCGGAGAGATATACCGGGTGGGCGTTCGGGTTTGGGATCGAACGGCTGGCGATGCGGAAATATGGGATTACCGATATCCGCCTGTTCTTCGAGAATGACCTGCGGTTCCTGAGCCAGTTCTAATACTCTGCCAATCGGCATAAGTGATTTACCTGATATATTATATCCGTGATGAAAATAAGATCTTTGACAGGATAACAGGATTCACATATTATAACCGCTAATGGACGCCAATAGACGATAATGGACGATAATACATTCGGAAATTCGAAATCCGAATATTGAAATCCGACCTGCCGCGACTTGCACGGGCAAGGCGGGAACAAATTCGAATGACATAAATTCAAAAAGGATTTTTTCACACAAAGGCACAGAGAACACCGCGTCATAAAATACAGAGATTATTATCCGCAGATAATACAATAATATTTAGACATGATTAACGGGATTGCCCAGGAAACGGCTGTTGAAAAAAGATTGGGGTTTAATATTTCCAGGGTTATGATTTAATATTGATAGACCAAGCAATATGAACATGTTATACTGAGAAAAACAGTTGGTATTTGGAGTTTTATATACCTTCCCGTCGGATATAATTGCGGCTGTCTATATATAAAAGAGGCAGATTATGACAGAAAACCAGCAACAAGGACAAGGTGGGGGCATCACGCCGGAGGTGCTTAAACGTGCTCTGAAGGCGTTCAAGAAGCGGCTAAAACTCACTGCCCTGGATTCCGATTCGAGCCTGGGGCGCGGGGCGCTGTCGGGTGGGCCGACGGGCGTTTTCGCGATAAGTCCGCCCAGCCAGTTTCCACGAGAGGTCTGGGATGAATTGTGCCGGCAGGGAAAACTACGCGACAGCGGGCAGGGATTGTATGAATTGGGCAGAAAACGTGATGCGCAGTCCTAAGGCCACGGAGACTCCTTGCGGAGAACTGCCTGGGCCAAACGCAAGCGATTAGACAAGTCCTTCGACTTGCTCAGGATAAATATTGCAGAAGCAACGGGAACTTGTTATACAACAGAAAGAAGTCTGTTTTGGGCGATTTATGAAGTCTGTGTAATCATTATTAGGAAAAATATTTCGAGAAATAGAGCATTTCGTTACTTCCTGCAAGACAGGAAAAATATCAAGAACTCTTTTGCAGAGGAAATGGTGCGAATTATCGCACCCTACCGGAGGAATTGGCGCGGAATATAGTATTTTACCGTGGTTCCGCTTTTTCAACGGGTCCGGCGGCGCGAAATTCGTCCGGCAGGAGGCCTATCTGGGTTAAAGGGATTTTTTTGAAGCCTGGAATGTCATGGTAAACCGGTGAGTCATCGCGAAGCTGACAATCCATGTTCAGGGAATCGATATATCCAGTATCACCATAACTAACAAATCCGGGATCACCTTCCCGGAAATTGTCTTTAATCATAAGGTATGGCGTGTCTTCTTTCAAGCTGTCATACAAATGAAGCCATTGGCCGCACCGGGTGAAAACATTATTGATAATCTGGTTATTCCTGGCCTGGGCCGGCTCATCATCCAAAATCGTCGCTAACTGAGGGTATTTCTCGCTGTAGGGCGGCTTGGTTCCATTGACCGCCTTAAGCCGGTCGGGCAGGGTGTTATCCGACCCGTCAAAATAAGATTTCGCCCAGCCCAGCCCCCGCTGATCGATATGCACCGCTATTTTACAATCGGCAAAAACGTTATTCACCACGATGTTGTCGCGTCCGCCGCCGATTAACACCGCCCGCGTGACATTCTGGCAGACATTACCGCGGACCATCGTGCCGCAGGTAAAATCGTCCAGGTAAATCGCGTTTACGTCGCCCTTGCCCAGCTCGTGAAAAAAATTATACTGCACGACATTTCCGCGATAAGTCCAGTCCCGGCCCATGTAAAACGCCCCCGCGTCATTAGTCTCCATACAAACATGATAAATATTGTTATATTCCAGCAGGTGGTCATTGCCGCTGAGGATGACAGCGATATGCGGGGCGTCATGGATGAGATTATGGGTAACTCGATTGCCTACCCCCGCGATATCCACCGCGGGAGCATAGGTCCGCATCCATCGGCTGTAATCGTGGATATGGCAGTTTTGCACGGCATGGCCGGCCGGCGTGAGGGTGAGCCGATCCCCGCCTTCCATGTGAACGCCATATTTGCCAGTATAATAGATGTCGCAGGAAAGTACGCAGTGGTTCTTGCCGCCCTGGATACGGACCGCCCCGTCACCAAGATTGCGGAATATACAGCCGGCAGCCAGATTGTGCTCGCCGCCGGTAATCAGGATTGCCAAGCCCCGCGAATTCTCCAGAATCAAGCCGCGAATAGTAATATAGCTTGCCTGCTCCAGCGTGATTATCGGCTCCTTCAGCAGGGAGATGACTACCCGCCCCTGGTCCAGGGCCGCGGGCGGCCAGAAGTATAATATTCCCAGCTTTCGGTCCAGATACCACTCGCCCGGCTCATCCAACTCGGCCAGCAGATTAAACGCCCGCCATCGCTGACCCAGACGATAACCGTAGCCATGCCACGGCTGAGCCAGGTTTATCAGCCGGGCTGATGGGTCGATCGATTCCACCGTCTGAAATTGACTCGCCCAGTCCCAAAACCAGTATCCTTCCAGTCGGATATCATCCTCCCGCAGCCAACGATTCGGCCGATCACCCTGATAATAAAACTTGCCGGCCTTGCTGCCGTCATGTCCATAAATTTGAAACTTTTGTTCATCCGATAGCTTAGCGATATGGTCATACCCTTCGTTTGGCCATTTCGCCGGCGGCATTGGTCGATCCTGAAAAAACACTTCCATTCCTACTCGTCCATTGTCGAAAAACTTTCCGAAATTTTCAATTCCCAGGTCTTTCAGATTGACCTGCAGAATATGACTTCGAAAATTCGGGTCGATGCGGCTGTCAATCGTGGAAGAATCAGTCAGCGGAACAAAACCTTTGATTTCGCGTCCCCCCACCAGCCGAACCTCCTCAGCCGGATAAGACCGGTACACAACTGGGCCAGTTTGGGTGCCGCTGTCCTCCGTTGTGAGCGCAAAGGTCTTCTGGATCGTATAAGTCCCCGCCCGCAGCCAGACCGTCACCCCGTCCGCAGGATATCGACCTTCTTTTTTCAAGGTGCGGATCGCCTGCCGGGCGGCGTCCAAAGTGGCAAAGGGACCATCCGTCTGCTGGGCATTGGGGGCGGCCAGCCGCCCCGACCAAAGGTCGCGTCCCTGGCTGGAGACATAAAAATCGACCGTCTGAGCCTGGCATTTCGTCGATAACCAAATAGACAAAACAACAATGGTCGATAATAGGATTCGTTTCATGAGCGGCTCTCCTGCCTGGGTATTCCTTTAAGAAGTTCAACGTTCAAAGTTCAAAGAGATTGGCACGGCGTGCGTGAATGCTTACATTTTTTCTATAATTGATTATGTTACAAAATTTGCTTAAAGTAAACAATAGAGTACTTTCGTACCTTTTTCTTGGGTAACATTGATATAAATATTTGCGAGAAGCTGGTTTTTCAAGAAAAGCGTATTAGTAATGACACAAAATAATAATAAACGCCGGCTAAAATCCTCCTGGCGGAGCGTTATTCAAGGCAATGTGTTGATGATGGGGCTGGTCAGCCTTTTCACGGACATTTCCAGCGAGATGATTTACCCGCTCCTGCCGTTCTTTCTGACCGGTTTAGTGCCGGTGGGAACCGCAGCGATTTATATCGGCATTATGGAAGGGGTGGGGGAAAGTGCCGCTAATTTGATCAAGATTTTTTCCGGCCGGCTCAGCGACGCCCTTGAGAAGCGCAAGCTGCTTGCCATACTGGGGTATGGCATTTCGACGATATTTCGCCCCTGCATGGCCCTGGCGGGGGCGGGCTGGCAGGTAATCGCGCTGAGGTTCGGCGACCGGGTGGGCAAGGGCATCCGCACCGCGCCCCGCGACGCCTTAATCAGCGATTCCGCTGACCCCACAGTACGCGGGCTGGCCTTCAGCTTCCATAGGGCGATGGATCACACCGGTGCGGTTCTGGGGCCTATCGCGGCGATTCTATGCCTATACGCTTTTCTCGGCTCCAGTTTTTGGAAAGAGGCCGCCACTGCCGCCGACTCGGAAGAAATGCAGGCCCTGCGGTGGCTTTTTGGAATAACGCTGATACCCGGCCTTATCGCCATGGCTACACTCATCTTGAAGGTGCGAGAAATCGCACCCAGGCAAGAAAAGATGAAAAACTCTGAACCGAATAAAGCGATGCCCAAGCGTAAGCTTTCGCGGCGGTTCTATTTTTTTCTGGGCATCTTAATTTTATTCACGCTCGGGAACAGCTCTGACCTGTTCCTGGTCCTGTACGGCAAGACGATGTTCCAACTTGATCTGTTTTACATTATCGTGCTGTGGATAGTTTTGCATATTTCCAAGATTGCCTTCAGCCTGCCCGGTGGTTTCTTATCCGACCGATACGGCCGGCGGGCAGCGATTGTAATAGGCTGGATTATTTATGCCCTGGTTTACCTGGGAATGGCGGTGGTTACGTCGCCGGGGGTTTTTTGGCTGCTGATATTATGCTATGGCGGCTATTACGGCATGACGGAAGGAGCGGAAAGGGCGCTGGTAGCCGATTACGTGCCCGCCGAGTATCGGGGCAAGGCCTACGGCCTCTACCACGGCGCCGTGGGTTTGGCGACATTGCCCGCCAGTCTTTTGTTTGGGGTATTTTGGGCTAAACTAAGCCCGCAATTGGCGTTCCTGATCGGCGCCAGCCTGGCGGGGACTGCTACGGTTCTTTTAACCGTATTGCTATCTACCGAGCCAAAATTTCAGAAACAAAGATAGTAATATCAACCGGGCTAATTATTTGTAAATAATTTCCCCGCCGGAATAATACAATCCCATATTGTCCAGCACTGAATAGGCGTCGCCCTTACTGTTAATATAATACGTCATTCCATTGGTAGGATCCATGACAAAGCAGCCGCCTTTGGCATTGGGCACGATTTGGTAAGTCGGCTGATCCTTCACTTCCGCTCCGATTGCCACGTCTATCCCGTTTACATTAACAAGTACCGGATACTGCACCAGGGCGGTTTCGGTATCGAACAGGATGGTGCCTTTCCCCACGGGATCGAGCTGGGCGGCACCTTGCGATTCGGTAGGCCAGAAGGTGACGGTCTTGAGCTGGTATCTACCGGTGTAAATCTCCGCTGATGCGGGCGTCTGGGCGATTATGTTCCTTGAGCCGGATTGCCCGATCATTACGCCGGCTAATATACTAATCGCAATCATTATACCTATCCATATTTTCTCGGACATAATTTATCTCCTTATACAATATATCAGTCACTATTCTGATCGGCATTGGCGGCATTGATTTTCTCCGCCAGGTCCAGCAACACCGCCGCGGCGGCGGCATTTTGCGGGGCCAGTGAAGCCTGACGCAGGACTTCAATCGACTTTTCTATCTGGCCTATGCCGAGCAACTGGTAACCAAGCAGCAATTGAATATCGGGCTGGGCGGGAAAGTTTTTCGCGCGTTCGGTGAGGTGATTGATTTGCTCATAAAGAGTATCTTCGCTGACATAAAGTCCGCGGGGATAATAAATCCCTTCCTTTTGTGGCGAAACCTTTTCCGTAATCGAGCGAATGGCCTGGGCCGCTACCTGATATCTGCCGTCGGCAAAAAGGGCCTGGGCATAAGCGAAGGGCAGTACCACATCTTCCGGTGCCTGGGACATGGCCTGGGCGAACCTGTCAGCGGCATCGGCATAATCGCCATTTTCAAAAGCCTTCACCCCATCATCGAAATAATCATCCGCCTTGGTTTGGGGGAGCGGCTCCCGCGGGGTATCGGCTTGAGCACGTATCGCGTCAGCGTACGCGGTGGGATTCGCAGAGTAGCTAGCGGCTGAATCGTTATCGCTGTTGTAATAGTTATAGGTGTAATAATTATAGGTATCACCGCTGATTTCCCTCGCCACCGGATCATAACCATACCAATAATATGAGTGGCACGGATACCAGTAATAACGCATGTACTGGTAGCCAACCGGCCAATAGCCGCCCAGACTTACAAAAACATATCTCCGCTGATAGTAGGGATATACCCAATTAAATGTCATGTACGGGCCCCAATCATAAAACAGGCCGTAGGAAAATCCGGGCCAGATAATCCGGAAATGCAGTCGATTGTGCCAATCGCGATAAGCGTGCTCGTGGTGACGCCGATGCCCAAAATTGGCGCGATCCTCATATATAACCCTTTTCGTTTCTCTGGGCCGATGCAGCACTGTATCTCGGTCGGTTTTTCTGATAACTACGGAATCTCGATGACGTTTAACATCTCTTACGCTGTTAGCGAATCTTTTCGATTCCGTATCCCGCGATCTGTTACTGGCCGGCCGATCTCTGCTTACCGGCCTTTCTCTGCTTACCGGCCCTGTTTCTTTAGCTGACCTATCGCCGATTGTTTTCCCAATAAAACCCCGCTGGTAGGTTTTTGGCTTCAACAGGTCCCTGCTGTCTGCACGCGCCGAATCTTTGTCGAATAACTTAGCTGTGGTTCGGTTTGGACGCTGATTATCAATCGGGGTAATTTCCCTTATGGCTGTCGGAGTTTTTGGCTCGTTTGTCATTGGTCTGGTTGAATTTGGCCTTATGATCGGACTGGCAATACGGGTATTTCTCCCAGTACTAATAGTTTTGCCGGCAGAAGATTGACGATTTTGACGCGGCTCAATCGCAGACCCTTTAGGAGAGTCTATGTTCCTCGTCACGCTGGTTGCTCTGCCCGAGCCCATAAACTTAACTGTTTCTTGTCGGGATCTTGTGGTACTTTTTGGTATATTTATCGAGCTTGTTCTTGAGCCAAGGTTGACCGATCTCGTTTGCAGGATATTGGGCTGGTTATTTTTGTTATCTATCGTTGGTCTTGATCGATTTATTGAACTTCCCTGCCTGGAAATATTTGGCATCGACTGTTTTGAAACCGATTGATTCGATTTATTTATCCTGCCGGCTGATGACATAAAAACACTTTGACTTCTTTGGGTATTAATCTTAGCAGATGGGGTGTTTACCTTGTTTCGGTTGTCGGTTTTGTCTGGTGATTGTTTTGCGGATGCAGACAGCACAATTACGGCTAAAAACAACATAACGATAACACTAATAACGCTGATTTTCTTTTGATGTGTTGTCGTCACCATGGTACGCCTCCTTTCCCTGCCCGCTGAACTAAATTATTATCACTAACGGTATTTTTATTCAGCCGAGCAGTAAAACTCCTTTTTTCTTTTTTATGATCTCTACACTAATATAATAAACGCGCAAAAGGGTAATGTCAAGTATAATTTGCTATTTTGTCATATTTTTTTATCTTTTAATGCAAATGAATATAAGTATTGCATATCAAAGTACTTATATTTTATAAAGAATACACCATGATAAAATATTTTAACATATTGGTTTGCTCATTTTTGCACATAAAGGTATAATTGATAGTCGGTAAGAAGGTGTAAAAGTAAGAAAGTAAGAAGGTGAGAAGGAATCATAATGGGCGAGATTCGATAAATAATCTGCGAAAGTTAACTAAGGTGATACGATTGGCTAAAAAAATCAGAAATCCGTTGGCGCAGGCGCTTGGATTAGTGTTGCAGACCATGCGTGATAAGATGGGTGGTATTTCCTCATCCGAGATAGCCACTAAGCTAGGACTAGCCGCCAGCCACTATCGCATGATCGAGGCAGGCTCCGCCATATTGCAACCTTCCCGGGCGATAAGGGTTATACAGACATTTGACACCATAGAGTTTATACCTTTGTGCCAGGTACTGGTTTCAATTCAAATACTAGACACAGCCAAAGATTCTATTCCAAACGTGCGAACCATGGCGAACCTTCTGACGGAAACTAATCCAGCCATGGCGGGCGTACTGTCGAAGTTGACACCGCTTTGGGACATCGCCGAACACGGTGAGGCAGCGGACGTGGCACGTGCCATCGTAACGGGAGGTTTTAAAGATGAACTAAGCCGCTTTCTGACCACTGAACCGGTGACTTTCACAGCCGACCAGATCGACAACTTCATGAGTCCGACATACGAACATCCTTTATCCGGCCGATTGTACAGTAAAATCGGTAACATCCTGCAGGGAGTTGCCCCCTTTTACCTGGATACCGTGCTTCAACTGATTGATAATTTAAGGGGGGTCGTCCCGCGGGTTACCGCCCAGGAGCTGGCGGGATGGGAGGTTTTGCATAAGACCAGGATCTCTCATATAATCGGCGTTGTTCGTAATCCCGAAATTATTCTCGACGTCAGCACGTTCGATTACAGCTACTTTTGGGAGGATACCTTTCAGAAAATTTTGCTAATTTACAACGACGAAACCGCCAGCCGAGCTGAGCTTATTTATCAAAGGCTCACCGAAAATCTAAGGGGGAAATTCCAATCCGAACACGTAAAGTACGAGCGGGAACTGGCGAACTTTGATAAGGTACTGAAGGCAAAAGTTAAAATCAAGTCCGTCAGGGGCAAAATAAATGACATAGACGAAATCCTGCTTTACCGGGGTGTGCCGATGAACAACCTCTGGGTTTACATTATGGTTAATGGATATGTGGTGCCTTTCATCGATAACGCAACGGTTGACAATACCGCAAGAGACCTTTACGGAACCAGTCCGGGTTACGATGAAACATCCGAAAAGCTGGTTAAGATAAGGAAAATATGCAGTGAGATCGGCTTCAAACTCTGAAAATACCCACTTGCCGGCGATCAGCATCGTTAAAATACTGCCGAAAATCTCTGAACAGCAGTTATTTTCCCATAAACGGTGCTATCTAGGGATAAGTCTGGAGAATCCCTCTTTTGAGGGTAACCTGCTGAGGGCGCTGCTGGTTTGGATTGAGCAGCGGTTCGAGCGGTGTCTGGTCATCGTGGGCGATCATTTGTGCCGTTTCAACGAGCGGATATTTGGAGAATGCAACGAGCGTCAGGCAGCAAAAGTCGCCCTGCAGTTGGGGGACTCGTTCCTGCTCAAGACCAGGGAGCTTTTTCAGCAGTTTGGCAATGGGAAAATAAAGCTGACCAGATGGAAAGATCATCTGCAGACCCCTGAATTTACCCGGTCCAAGGCGGTCCTCGACGACCTGTTTGTCTCGGATTGTGAATTTAGAGCATCGATCGAAAGGAACGCATTATCTTTTCTGAAAAGACAGGATAAGCATAGTCGAAGTATGGCAATGGATATGGAAGAGGCATTAAAGCTTTCCTGCGAATATCTTATCGAAGAAATCGCGGTCTTCAGCTCGCTCTCGGAGCAGGGCTGGCAGGTGGAATTATACCCGGGGTCGGAGCTGCGGGTGCTGGTAGAGGTTGCCAAAGGTAAATATCCAAGTGTTCCCCGCGGCCTTAAGGAAAGGATAAGCGTCGAGCTGAAAATTCACGCAGTCAGCCCGCATTAGCTATGAGCTTTATCGTTATAATGGCACTTCTGCTGGCGTTTATCGTTTATATTGCTGTCGGCCTGGTTGTCGGACGCCGGACTAAAGGGCTGGCCGACCTGCTGCCCATGGCGGGCAACAGGGGGGCGCAGGTAAAGAACTCCGCTGAATTCTCCTCCAGTACCGTAGCCACCACCATTTCCCTGGCTACGGTAATAATGGCTTTCTTCGAACTGGCCCAGTATTTGGGTATCTGGCTGTTATGGACGGTGATAACCACCACCGCGGGACTATTTGTAGTGCGACTATTCGCCGGGAGAATCTGGAAGCGTATCGCCGTTTATGAGCATCGTCCGACATTACATGAGTTTTTGGGTAAAGAGTTCGACTCGCCGGCACTGTCATACGTGGGGGCTATTTTTACCAGCTTAGGCTTTTTAGGCGCCTTTGCCGTGGAATTGACCGTCGGCTCGAAGTTTTTCGGCGCGTTAGTCCCGAATGTAACACCCTGGGTGGTGGTGGCCGGCTTGTCGCTGGTGGCATTTTTATATACCGCGGTGGGCGGCTTCCGCGCCGTCATAGTAACCGACAGAATTCAAATGTTTTCCATTTGGCTGCTGCTTTTTATTCTGCCTATATTCTACATCTACTATGCTGTCACCCACGGCGGCTGGGCGGAGAACCTCGCTAAGATACCGCCGGGAACGCTCGACTTTACCTACCATGAAGGACTAATGTTTTTCCTCCTGGGCATTTTTGTAATGAACGTGCCTTCCTTTATCTCGGATATGAGCATCTGGCAGCGAATAGCCGGGGCCCAAAAAAATGAAACCGTAACCGGCGGATTATGGACCGGTGCCTTAAGCGCGGCAGTAACCTGGGGTGTTTTAGTCTTACTGGCCTGTTTCGTCTTTATAATCGTCACGCCCGTCGAAGGCATAAATCCACTTTTAACCTTGTTAAAAACCATTGGCAGCATGAGTGGGTTTTTACCCATGATTGTTCTTTTTATAACGGTGCTGGGACTGTATGGGGCCATGTTATCCACCGTCTCCACCCAATTGATCGCCGTATCACACACCCTCTACGCGGACGTCTTTGCCCGGTTTTCCAAATACCCGCTCAAGGAAAGATTTGATTCAAAAAGCGAGCTGAACTTATCCCGGATTATCCTGGTCCTGGCCGCCATAATTTCGACTGTTTTGGTCCAATTGCTTGCGAAGGCCGGCTTTTCCATTGCGGACCTGGTTTTCGCAGTATATGGAGCCCAGTTGGGGCTTTCCCCTTTAGTAGTCTGTGCCCTGCTTGTCGATAAAGAGCGACTTAGCCGGCTATCCGCCTGGGCTACCTGGGCCTTGTCCGTCGGATTCATAACCGGGTGGGCCAGCGCCATCTACGGCCGATTTACCGACAATACCGACCTGGTTTTTTTGGCACCGGTTTGCAGTTTGGTCGCTTCTTCAGTCATTCTGGGCGCGGGTATGGGTTGCGATAGGCTGGCCGCTGCCCGACCGAAAAATGTGAATTGGATTCTCATAAGAAGTATCATCAAAGCCCGCAGCAATGGCTTATATCGCCTGATACCAGCTGAGGAACCCACCCAGCTCGTTTGTCTCAAGGAAAAATGCGCCCTGTGCTGCAGAGTTATCGGCACGCCAGTCGTCACCGCCGAAGAGGCCGACTGCATCGGCAACCAGTCGATCATGAAAGATAAAGATGCCATGTTTGTGAAATCGGACGGTTGCGTATGCACTCTGCTGGAGAATGGACTTTGTTCTATCTATCCCCGTCGGCCCAAGGGATGCCGGGAATATCCCTGGTATAATATCGACCGCCACCTGTACTACGACGCCGGCTGCCCGGGGATCAAACACGATAAAGATGAACGCCCCGCCGTCGATGACATCCAGCTTTTTGACAATTTTTTCCCCCATACCCCGAAATTCATCCTCCGGCTGATTAAGAAAACCTGCGTCGGGAAATAAAACCAATTTTGCGGAAAAACATTTTTCTGCCTCCTATAATAAAAGTAAACATTTTAGGCCCATCTATTGACGGCGTATCTGATCAACAAAGAAAAAAGACTTTATTTCGCCAGCGGTCCTAATTCCACGTTCTTCATCGTATAACTCTCTTACAATAGGTTTCCTAGTTATTTAAAATGAATAATACAAAATATCTTATTGGGCCTACCAGTAGGAAAATTTGGTAAATCCAGATTTTCTTCTCACTGAATGGCGGTGTAAGAAAAATATTATAAGTATAGTTTTATGCATAAGTTATAAACATATATATTTTTCTTCAGGGCCTCCCAGTTAATGGAAAATTAATTTTAATAGTTGAACATTATATAATTGTATATATAATTTGTTTGTTGATAGCAAATAAAAGCTGGCCATTCTTTTGGAGAAACTGAATATTATCCAAATTCTAAACGCGTGTTTGTCATTACAAAATAATATAATTTCTTTTAAATAATCTTATTAAAGATCCTTTCTTGACAACCCTTTACAAGTAAATATTGAGCAATTATTGCATTTATGCGACTGATAATGTGAGCCAATCATCTAATTGTACACATATTTAACGAAAGGAGATGGTTATGAAATCGATTCGAATAGCGGCAGGTGTGTTGTTGGTTATGTTTTTGGCGATCGGATGTACTTCGTACCCCACGAAATTAGGCGTTCTTCCCGGCGGCCACATTACCCGTGAGCATGCCAAACCGATGGAAGGAGGCTATTACCAGAATTTTGATCCGAAGGCGATAAGCCTCGAAGTCGCCCCGTCGGAAGATACCGATCAGGTGATGACTCAGCACGTATTGATAGCCACGGTCAAAGACGCCAAGGGCAACCCTCTGCCGGGCCGACGGGTTGAATGGATGATTACCGAAGGCAGTGTCGGTACCATTGTCGAGGTGGATGAAAGCGGCTGGTACAATACTCGCGGGTACAAGGTAAATAATAAATATGCCGTAAGCCATACGAATAATTATGACCATGTAATAACCAGAGGCAATAATGACCCGTCGGACGACATTCATCTCAAGAAAGGTCAAACCTGGTGCGTTATCACCTCCGCTGTGGACGGCGATACCCATCTGGTAGTATATGCCCCGGCGATCTTTGACTGGGACAAGCATAAGCTGTTTGTCGCCAAGCATTGGACCGATGCCGCCTGGCAATGGCCCCCCGACGCTACCAATTCTGTCGGAACGCCGCACGATATGGAAGTCAAGGTCATGAGAGCTTCCGACGGCACGCCAATCAGCGACTGCGTGGTTAATTTCAAGATTATCAGCGGCCCCAAGGCGATATTGACACCCGATGGCAAGGATACAGCGTCGATACAAACAGACGCCGCCGGCATCGCTAAAGTCAGATTGACCCAGGTTAAACCCGTTGAAGGACAGAACGTTGTGACGATGGAAATCGTCCGCAAGCCCTGCGGCGAATGTAATCCGCCTATGAGAATCGCCTCCGGCAAAATGACGAAAACCTGGGTGGGTCCGCGGATTGGAATCAAGAAGACCGCACCCGCCGAGGCGAGCTTGGGCGATCAGTTTAATTATATGATCACGGTAACCAATCCCGGCCAGGCCGATGCCTCCAATGTCATGGTTTCTGATGATTTACCCACTGGAATCGAATATGTCTCCAGCAATCCGGAGGCTAAGCGCACCGATCAGAAATTGCAATGGTCCCTGGGTACAATTAAATCCCAGCAAAGCAAACAAATCGCCGTCCGGATTAAAGCGACGCAAACCGGCTCCTTTGAAAACTGCGCTGTTGTAACCGCCGATCAAGATCTGACCGGTCGTTCTTGCGCGGTAACCAAGGTAATCGCCCCGAAGTTGATGCTGCAAAAGTCCGGGCCGGATGAAGTGATGATCTGTGAGCCGATCAACTATAAGCTGATTATCAAGAACAACGGCGACGGCCCGGCTGAGAATATCTCCATTACGGACCAACTGCCGGAAGGTCTCACAACCGCCGCCGGTCAAAAGAGCAT
>Ga0068714_10004154_pt1 | contig 16495 bp, 10 predicted proteins | sample MTBNYHSulfiMetaG_FD_62988 | JGI IMG/M metagenome (GOLD analysis project Ga0068714, IMG submission 62988) | Enrichment culture microbial communities from rom New York Harbor, USA that are MTBE-degrading - MTBE-NYH (New York Harbor Sulfidogenic)... | ecosystem: Environmental > Aquatic > Marine >...
ATCGGGATGCGTTTTTTCGAGGAGATAGCGAAAGTACGGGCACTTCGAAGGATGTGGGCGAAACTGGCCAAAGAGAAATTTAAAGCCAAAAAGGATAGATCTTGTCATCTCGTTATAGCGGTTCACACATCGGGTCGTACGATGACCTATCAGCAGCCTCTTAATAACATTGTACGAACCGCTATAGAAACCCTTGCCGGGGCCATAGCCGGTTGCACGGCCATAGACAATGCGACTCTGGATAATGCCCATGCTGAACCCTCACCACTAGCTGCGAGGATGTCTCTGAATACCCAATACATCGTGGCAGACGAGACCGGGGTAACGGACGTGGTGGATCCTCTTGCAGGTTCTTACTTTGTTGAATACCTCACCAACAAGGTAGAGGAAGAGGCCTATAAGATCTGGGACAAAATAGAAGATTTAGGCGGGATGATTGCAGCCGTAAAGAAAGGATATATCCAGGGTATGGTGAGGGAGGCGATGTTGGAAAGATACAGAGAGGTGCAAAGTGGAGATCGGTTGGTCGTTGGGATCAACAAGCTGGTCATTCCTCCTGAAGAAGACTTCGAAATTCCCATCAAGGAGGTTAAGGTTGAGGATTCGGAAAAAATAGCGAGACGTATGGAAGAGTGGAAAAAAACGAGAAATATGGGATTAATAGAAGAAAGTCTGGCTCAACTATATGAGAATGCAAAGAAGGAAGAAAGGTATAATCTGATGCCGTCCATTATTGAGGCGGTCAAGGCCTATGCCACGGCGGGTGAAATAATGGGAGTGATTCGGAGGGCTCGGGGGTTGAGTTATGACCCATTCAACATGATTGATTGTCCCTTTAGGTTTGTATGAGAGATTTTGATATCAAATATGAGGAATAATTCTTTAGAAAATAAGGTTTGCGGAATATGGATAAAAGAAGGAGAATTAAGGTTATCATTTCTATGATAGGTCTTGACGACCATATCGTTGGCGGTGTGGTTGTTTCCAAGATTCTGAGGGATGCAGGCATGGAAGTGTTATATCTGGGGACCTATCAGACACCAGAGATGATTGTTCAGGCCGCCATTCAGGAGAATGCGGATATGATCGGGATAAGTAGCCATGGCTCAAACTATAGCCAGATTGTGGAAATGATGGATTTGCTTAGAAAAAAAGACTTGAAAGACATTTTAGTCATTTGCGGCGGGACAATCCCGAAGCAACAGATACAAAAATTAAAGGAGAAAGGTGTAGCTGAAGTTTTTACTCCTCAAAACACTTCAGAATCAATTGTCAATTATATTGTTTCCAACGTGAGAGAGCAAATGGTGGCCCGAACAAATAAGTATCTATCCCATTGAGGTTGATGCTGTGTTTACTTAGGGGACACCCAAGCAGAAAAATTTAGGTAGAATCAAATCTTGTTTTGTGTGAAGAGAAAGCCATTAGAATTAATAAGAGACCAAATAGAGAAAGGTTAGAATGGAAGTTGGAAAATAGTCATTTATCAATCCCTTGTTTGCAAATGAGATAAATGAGATAAGAGTTTACCCTTCCGGGGAGGAATGAGGTGAAACATTAGTTGACTTATTTTCAATTCAGAATTCAAAGAGGAGGAATTAAAAATGGTGAAAAAGGACGTAACAAGTATTAGAGGTTCCCTGGAGTACCTTGATAGTAGAAACGAAGTGTTACACGTAAAGGAGGAGGTTGACCCGATCTATGAGATCGCAGGCATTCTAAAAGCCCTTGAAAAAGGACCGATTCTCAAGTTTGAGAAGATTAAGGGCTATCCCAATTTTCTTAATGTCGGGAACCTCTTTGGGAGGCGGGAACCACTGGCAGACCTTTTTGGTGTCGACGACCCCAAGAAGCTTAAGTTCAAATTTGTTGAGGCCATCAGGAACCCTCTTCCTCCAAAAATTGTGAAAGACGCACCTTGCCAGGAAGTTGTCATTACAAAGGATATTGATGTACTGGGGACTCTACCTGTTATTAAACATACCGAAATGGATGCTGGACGCATCATGGGCTGCGGAAATCAGCTCTTATGCGATGTCTATAGAAAAGGTGACACCAATGTTTCCTTTAATAGAATCCACTTCAGGGGTAAAGACTGGGCATCACTTTCGACTGCTCAGATCACCCACATCGGCATGGTGGCCTTTAAGACCCACCGAAATGCTCGGATCCCTCTAACGGTAAATATAAATCCGAGCCCTGCAGTAGGGATCGTAGCAGGAACCTGGAATGTTCGGACGATAGTTCCTCACGGAAGTGACGAACTTGGGATAGCAGGAGCCTTTCAAGGGGCACCTGTTGGGTTGATAAAGGCAAAAACAGTCGATGCATACTCAATTGCAGATGCTGAGATTGTGCTTGAAGGGTATCTTGAGCCATATTCTCAAAATGTATGGGAAAGTGATGAAGCTGAACGGTTAGGTAAACAGGGCTTACAACAGGCGCCGTTTTTTCCCGAGTGGGTAGGTTATCTGGGGACGAGTTGGAAGGTTCGCAAGTTACAGGTGACAGCGATCACTATGCGTAAAGATAAACCCATTTACTATACCCCATTAGCTGCAGGACTTGAATATGCTGGATTTGACCTGTTAAGGGAAGCTACTTTCTTTGAGCTTGCAGAAAGGGTTGCTCCAGGTATTTGCGTTGATGTTTTCATTCCGGATTATTTCAAATGGGGCAGCGGTGTTATCTTCCAGATTCGAAAGGAAAGGGCTCAGGATGAAGGATTTCAGCGAAACATCCTTATGTCCTCCTTGGCTGATGCACCGGGAATGCGGATGGCCATTGCTGTTGATGAGGATGTGGATATCTATAGTGCAGATGATGTGATGTGGGCACTGGAGAGTAGGGTGGACCCAGACAAAGATATCTTAAAGTTGCCTCGGGGATTAAGGGGTGTGGCCGCCCAACCCATGGAGGTAAGAGAGCGGGGTGTTGGTGGCTGGGAAGGAGGAATGGGGTTTGATGCAACAAAACCTTTTACCATAGCAAATAATTTTACTCGGCCTCACTACCCTGTAGATAAAATCGATCTGAAGAAATGGTTCACAGAAGAACAACTAAAAAATATACGATCCATACAAACTGACTACGCCAAAGCCCTGGCCAAGAGAGGCTGGTAGGGAACCTATATGCCCCATCCAGGAATGTGAGGTATAGGAAGCCAATTCAGTCTCTAAATAGATCGTGTCTGAGTATCTCGGGGTGAGATATTGTTTGATCGATGAATTACGGGAATGGACTTGGCTACAACAAAACCGCAGACAGAAGGGGTCATATTGGTTTATTGGAACAGGGATTCAAAAAGAGATGAAAAGGAGGTGAGGAAACTTAGAAAGTTAACAGAAGGTGCGGGTGAATTTTTGAAACAAACAAACTCTCTTTCAAGACGAATCAACGGTTCAATAAAGAAACAGGTGAGACACTATCAACAATTTTAAAAGGAGGTCTATATGAAGCGATTGATAATTCTTCAAGTAACCCTAATTACAGCATTTGTGTTTGGTCTCAGTACAGATTGCTTTGCCGCCAGGAAAGTAATTCCTATCTATACACCTGGCGCTGGGGGGACAGCTTATATCCTTGGTGGAGGTATGGCCAGTATCCTTAATAAATATATTCCAAATGTTCAAATGATGGTGGAGGCGGTAGGGGGAACAACCCCCACAGTTAAATTTATTGGAGAAAAATTTGAAAAAAAACAAGAGGTTTTTGGTATATCCACGTCAGACGGGATCTATTATGGCTATACAGGACAGAAACCATTCGATAAACCATTCCCTATGCTGAGGGGGGTAACTTTCTTATATGGCGCGAGATCCTATTTGGTTGTCCCTGCAAAATCACCTATAAATTCTTATTATGATTTGAAAGAGAAGAGGGTTGGTGTCGGTGCAGCAGGGAGTGGAATTTCTGAAATCAACATGAAACTCGTGGAGGCCCATGGGATTAAAGTTGAAATGTATAAGCGATTATGGCTTGGGTATATGGAAGTCGTTCAAGGTATAAAGGATGGAAGTATCGATGCAGGTTTTTTAGCTGGAGCTTATCCCATACCTGCCTATAGAGAACTTAGCCTGGTGAAAGACGTGAGGATTATTCCTGCCGATGAGGTGGTATTGGAAAAAATAATCAAGGGCAGTCCATATTTCTTTAAGGCAATGGTAAAAGCAGGCTCATATAAAGGGGTCGATAAGGATATCCCTATCCTGGGGTATGGAATCATCCTTGAAACTCATAGTGCTGTGGATGCTGAGTTGGTATACAATATTTTGAAAGTTCTATTTGAGCATAGAGAGGAATTGGTAGCAGTTCATCCTTCTGCAAAAGAAATGACTTACGAAAGCGCATTGTTTTCAATTGCAATTCCTCTTCATCCAGGTGCGGAAAAATATTTCAAGGAAGTAGGAGTGCTCAAGAAGTAATTCAATAATTGGAGAGGGCGGTAAGAAATAATTGATGAAATTTAAGGAAGTTATGGGGAAATGGCTAAATAAAGGGAAGGCCATTTCGGTTATAGCCATTGCTATGTCAATTTTCCAGCTCTATACAGCAGGATATCGCCCCTTTCCTTCTATGCAGCAACGAGCCATCCATCTGACATTTGTTCTAATCCTAACTTTTCTGATTTTTCCTTTAAGAAAACCCAAAAATAGTGGTAAGCAAAATTACTTACCCTTTCTCGATATCATCTCAATGATTTTGAGTTTCTTGATTGGGATTTATATCTTTGTCGGATACGAAGATCTATCCTATCGATCTGGGTCTCCAAACATCTTAGATTGTGTGGTGAGCGTCATTGCAATAATACTCGTTTCAGAGGCGACAAGGCGGATGATGGGCTTCCCCATATGCATCATCATCCTTATTGGAATTGTCTATTTGGCCTTTGGTGCCTACCTGCCCCCTATTATAGCCCATAGTGGATACAGTTTTTCGAGAGTGGTTACCCATATGTTTCTGACTACCGAAGGGATATTAGGGGTGGCTTTGGGTGTTTCTGCTACGGTGATAGTCATTTTCCTAATTTTTGGAGCCTTTTTAGAGCATTCAGGGACAAGCCCACTTTTTAACAATCTTGCCTATGGAGTTTTTGGAAGATTTAAAGGAGGACCTGCGAAGGCCGCTGTTTTGGGAAGTGGTTTATTCGGAATGATATCTGGAAGTCAAACAGCCAATGTAGCAGCAGTTGGGGTATTTACCATACCTTTAATGATTAGGGGAGGTTATAAACCTGTTTTGGCTGGGGCTATTGAAGCCGTTGGGTCCACAGGAGCGATGATTATGCCCCCAGTTATGGGGGCAGCGGCCTTCATTATTCCAGAAATAATTGGGGGAACCTATGTAGATGTCATTAAAGCAGCTATTATTCCGGCAATTCTTTATTATATTGCGTTGTTTATGGTGATTGAGATACAAGCATCCAAATTGGGTCTAAGAGGATTGCAAAAGAAGGATTTGCCTCAAATAAGAGTAATAATAAAAGAGAATGGCCATATGGTTGTCCCTATTTTAGTTCTTTTATATTTTTTGGTAATCGAAATGTCATCGGCCACAAAGGCAGCCTTCTGGGCAATTATTGCCTCTGTATTGATTAGCATGGTAAGAAAAAATACTCGTATGAATTTATCTAAAGTCACCTCTGCCTTGGAACGTGGTGCCAAGAATTCTCTGATCGTGGCGAATGCCTGTGCATCGGCTGGAATCATAACGGGCGTTATTACCTTAACAGGTATGGGACTGAGATTTTCTGAAGCCCTCATCTCTGTCGCTGGAGGAAATTTAGTTATTTTGCTCATTTTAACCATGTTTGCATCATTGATCATCGGACTCCCCCTGCCTCCTGTCACATGTTATCTTATTCTTGCGATCTTGGCTGCTCCAGCAATGATCAAGATGGGGGTGAATCCTATGGCAGCTCATTTATTTGTCTTTTTCTTTGGAATATTGGGGAATATCACTCCTCCTGTAGCACCTACTTCTTTTGCCGCAGCGGGTTTAGCCGGATCAGATCCATACAAAACAACTAATCTATCATTTCTGATATCAGCCCCATCGTACATTATTCCCTTTATGTTTGTATATACCCCTGAGTTATTGCTCCGGGGATCAGTATCCGTTATCCTCCTTAGGACCCTCTCTTCCTTCTTAGGAATTAGCGCTATGGCCATTGGGTTACAGGGCTTTTTCATCAAAGATCTTAATTGGTTTTTAAGAATTCTGATAGTCATTGCTGGAGTTTTTCTTGTCGATCCGGGTCTTAAAACAGACTTACTCGGTTATGGACTGATGGGAATCATTACCTTATGGCAAATATATGGAAAAAAAGAATGACAAGATCATTTGCTCATCAAGAATAGGCTTTCTTACATGAAAAACTAGATGATATACTAAGAACGAGAAACCGAAGAAATGGGAACAACAGAACAGTTGGTCAGATATGTTTTGGATTACAAATTTGAAGATATCCCCCCTAACATAGTCGGGAATGCGAAAGAACTTCTTTTGGACTCCTTGGGATGTGCTCTCGCCGGTTATTCCATGGATGCCAGCAAAATATTTATTGAGGTCATGAAGGAAATTGGGGGTATACCTGAAGCCACTGTCATTGGCGACGGCGGAAAAACAGCATGTTTTAGTGCCACCTATATCAACACAAAGTTGGCCAATCTCCTTGACATGGACGATGTTTTTTGGAATGTGTCACACCATAGTACAGGGGTGATTCACTCCAGTTTGGTTGTGGGAGAAAGAGAATGCTCTTCGGGAAAAGACCTTTTGGCGGCAATATGTATTGGCTTTGAAGTAGGTGCCCGGACGAGTTTAGCGATTGGCACCATTTTTAACTTCGATGGAAAGAAGTTGACATACAGCACGGAGGATGCTTACGGCTTTGGAGCTGGAATCTTCGGGGCAACGGTAGGTGCAGGCCGATTGATTCGGTTAAATCAGGAAGAGTTGGAAAATGCCTTCGGCATTACTGCGGCTTATACACCTCCTCCGCTTCTCCAGAAGTTAAGTCTCGATTACTCGATGTGTAAGTATCAACTTGAATGGGCAGCTGCAGCGGCAGTGTTGGCAACATTCCTAGCAAAAAAAGGGGGTACCGGTCCCAAAGGTATTTTTGATGACGACTTTTTCGCTAAATCCATGGGGAGAAAATACTTTCATCCAGAGTTTCTCATCAAGGATTTAGGCAAACAATGGTATTTACCTCAAACCTCGCTCAAACCGTACCCTTCATGCAGGCATATGCATTATGCACTTGATCTATTTAAGGAAATTCTGGAAAGAAATCATCTCCAACCAGATGAGATCGAACAGGTAAGAATCAAAGGGTTAAGCAGGTTGACAAGGTGGCCTTGGGTCAACCCTTCACCGAGAGATATGTTCTGGGGAGAATTTAGTGTGCCATACAATATTGCGGTCATGGCATTTGGGATCAGGCCCGGGCCTGATTGGTATAGTGCAGAAGCAATGAAAAGCTCACACATTCTTAATTTTTGTAAAAAGGTTAGAATAGAACCTAATCCAGAAGTCACGGAAATTGAAAACATACCGGACGCGTTTATTCGCAGGCCCACCATTGTAGAAGTTAAAACAAGGGACCAGGTCTTCACTGCCCAAAAAGAATCGGCTCGGGGAGACGGATTCTCACCGGGTGATAGAATGGGAAAAGAAGAGGTGAAGGATAAATTCTTTTGGAATGCATGGCGGATCATTGGACAGGAAAATGCCAAGGCTGTAGCAGATATGATTGATGAACTGGAAGATATAAAGAATGTGACTGAATTAACTTCACTTCTTCGGAAATCCTAAATAAATTTAGATATGGATTATGATCCCATCTGTGAAGACAGGAGGTAATAAGGTTGAAAATCGATATTTACCCACATATTATGCCTGTCAAATACAAAGAGTCACTTTACAAAAAGGCTAAAAAAGATTTTTATTTAAAAAAGGTGAACGATGCGCTTCCAACCTTATGGAATTTAGATATTAGATTCCGAATTATGGATAATTATGAAGGAATTCGGCAGGTATTAACTCTCGCTTCACCACCGGTTGAAGAAGTTGCCGGACCAAAGGACGCTGTCGAATTATCAAAGATAGCAAATGACCAAATGGCAGAAATGGTTATGAAATATCCTAATAAATTTTTAGCAGGAGTTGCTTGCTTACCTATGAACAATATCGATGGAGCTCTTAAAGAAGTAGAGAGAGCAATAGAAGAACTAAATTTTAAGGGAGTTCAAATATTTACCCCAATAAATGATAAACCGATAGACCGTCCCGAATTCTTTTCTCTTTATGAAAAGATGGCTCAATATGACCTGCCCATATGGATTCACCCAAAAAGAGGTCCTGATATCCCTGATTATAGGACAGAAGATCATTCTATGTACTGGATATTTAGTATGTTTGGATGGCCATATGAAACCACAGCTGCTATGACCCGGTTGGTATTTAGTGGTATTTTGGAGAAATTCCCTAATCTTAAATTTATAACCCATCACTGCGGCGGTATGGTGCCTTACTTTGAGCAGAGAGTTATTGGTGGTCAAGATTATGCCGAAACCCTCCTCAGGGCTACGTATACACGATCTCTCAACAAGCCTCTGATAGAATATTTTCACATGTTTTATGGCGACACTGCGCTTTATGGTGGAACCGCTAGCCTTATGTGCGGATACAATTTCTTTGGTGCTGATCATCTATTATTTGGAACGGATATGCCTTATGATAGTGAAGGGGGTAACAGATATGTGAGGCAAACAATAGATGCCATAGAAAAAATGCAAATCTCTTATTCTGACAAGAAAAATATTTTTGAGGATAACGCTAAGAGGCTTCTGCGTCTTTAGCTAAATGATTTTATAGGCGGTATATTTATAGCTCATTTGAGATCGTATCTAAAGATTGTATCTAAGAGGTACATCTCGAGTGGAGATTTATATCAAGAAATTTGCTGAGAGAGGATGTTCAGTAGGGAAGAGAGAATAGGAGATTTTTATGACCATATCCGAAATGCTGGCAAGAAACGCACGTATGTCTCCAAACAGTATTGCCTTGATCGAGAGGGACCCAGCCAAAAATCTAAGGAAACAAATTACATGGAAACAGTTCAATGAAAGGGTAAACAGGATAGCTAATGGTCTTCTTTCTCGAGGAATTAGGAAAGGAGACAGAGTCATCCATTGGATGATGAATTCGATAAACTGGCTTGAAGCGTATGTTGCGATCGTAAGAACAGGGGCGTGGGCAGTTCCTCTTAATTTTCGTTTTACAAGCCAGGATTTCAAGTATTGTATGGATGTTGCTGAACCCAAAGCTGTGATTTTCGATGAACAGTTCAGCGACCACATTAAAGCTATTCACGATAATTTTTTTCTGACGAACAATTATATCGCTGTAGGCGAAAATGCACCTCCTAATATGGTGCTTTTTGAAGACTTAATAGCTGAATCCTCCTCGCAACCAATAGAGATAGAAATAAGTGATGAGGATCCATGCGGGGTTTACTTCACCTCCGGCACCACTGGACCTCCCAAGCCTATCCTGCTGATCCACAAGAATATGGAATGTTCCGCTATAACTGAAGTTGCACACGGTTGGCGTAAACCGGGTGACATATTTATCCTTCTCAAACCCTTGTATCATACTGGTGAAATGACTCACTGGCTGGGGAGTTTAATCCTCGGAGGCCGTGCAGTAATACAAAGGGGTAAGATATCTCCAAAGATCATTCTTGAGGCGATTCATGAAGAGAGGGGCACTTTTATCATGCTATTGGTTCCATGGGTACAAGATATTCTCACAGCCTTGGATACTGGCGAAATAAAGAGAGAAGAGTACGACTTGAGCTGTTGGCGCTTAGTTCTTTTTGGGGCCCAACCCGTTCCTACCCACTTGATTCTGCGGTTTAAAGAGAAATTCCCACATGTCGAATATGAAGTTATTTATGGACTTAGCGAATCTGCTGGACCGGGATGCATCCACCTTGCCGCAGGCAATGACCAGAAACTGGGCTCCATCGGAAAGGCCGGTTTCAATTGGGAGGCTCGTATTGTAAACGAGAAAGGTGAGGACGGAAAAGTTGGTGAGATTGGTGAAATAGTCGTAAAAGGTAACGGGGTTATGAAAGAATATTATAAGAATACGGAAAAAACTGTAGAAACCGTTAGGAAGGGTTGGTTATATACAGGCGATATGGGCTGGATGGACAGTGAGGGCTTCATATGGCTGGTGGATAGAAAAAAAGACGTTATTATTTGTGGAGGCGAAAATATCTTCCCAGTGGAAGTGGAGGAAGTCCTACAAAAGCATCCAAAGGTCCTCGATGTAGGGGTAATAGGACTGCCAGATGAGAGGCAAGGGGAGATCGTTGGTGCAGTTATCAAGCTTAGGCCTGAGATAGAAGAATCAATCGAGATCGAGAACGAGATATATCAATTTTGTGAGAAACATCTTCCGAGATATAAAAGACCTCGACAGATCATTTTTGACGACGTCCCCAGGAATCCAACAGGAAAAATAGAAAAGCGAACGATGAGAGAGAAATATTTTAGTCTGGGTAAATGACTCAGACCCACCTTCGCCTTGGAATGCCCGTGGCAGAGTTTGAATGGATGTCTATTTAGACAAATATAAGTGAGTAATTCAAAAAGCCTATTACCTCTAAACGGAATAAGAGTACTTGATCTTTCACGTCTCCTACCTGGTGGATTTTGCACCCTGTTGCTAGGCGATTTCGGAGCTGAAGTTATAAAGGTCGAAGAACCTATCAGAGGAGATTACATTCGACGGACTCCCCCATTCCTAGACGGCCAATCTGCTCATTTTCTGGCGATTAACCGTAACAAAAAAAGTATAGTTTTAGACCTGAAAAAACCTAAAGGCAAAACAGTCTTCTTACATTTGGTGCGAACCGCAGATGTTGTCTTAGAGAGTTTTCGCCCTGAAGTTATGGACCGACTTGGGCTCAGTTACGAACACATTGCAAAAGTGAACCCACGTATTATTTACTGCGCCATTTCAGCATACGGTCAAAATGGTCCCCTTCGTGAACGGGAGGGGCATGATATAAATTGTATGGCTCTTTCCGGCCTACTAAGCATTACTGGAGTAAAGGATGGCTTTCCCATTATTCCTGGTATTATGTTTTCTGATTACACAGGAGGAATGATGGCAGCTATAGCCATCCTGTTGGCTCTAATTAAACGTCAAGAAACTGGGGAAGGTGAATATTGTGACATTTCTATGTTGGATAGTATCGCTTCAATGATGGGGATGCATTTTATTAAATATTTGGTAGATCGGTTCCTACCTGCCCCACAAGAATCCAAGTTTAACGGAGCCATGGCCTGTTATAATGTATATAGAACTCGAGATGACCGTTTTGTGGTTTTGGGCGCCATGGAGGAAAAATTCTGGATAGCATTTTGTAGATTGATTGAACGAGAGGATCTCATACCACTCCAATGGGCAGAGCCAGCGATCCAAGAAAGGGTAAAGGAGGAACTCTCTACCATGTTTAGGCAAAAAACTCAGGCCGAATGGTCTGAATTGCTTGCGACCCAGGGAACTTGTTTTACTCCCGTCCTTAACTTAAAGGAGGTTTTAAACTTTCCTCAGCTGAACGCACGCAGAATGTTTCAAGAAATTAAAGTGGAAGGTGGAAAGAATATTCCACAGGTCAACCTACCCATAAATCTTTCTCATACGCCTGTTAATTATTTTACACCTCCACCCAGGATGGGACAGGATACCAGGGATATTCTTCAAACAGCGGGTTTCAGTCCCGATGAGATCCGAATCTTGGAGGGGGATGGAATAATTCGTACGACCCCAATGGAGGGAGAAGATCATCTTTAAAAATAGGATGAGTGGCTGAGGTAGCTAAGGCGGTTCTTTATTGGTATGATAAAGGGGTTGGGTTTTTAGGATGTTTGGAGACGGTGTCTTTTAGGGAGGAATGCATATGAGCTAATTCCATAACTCTCTGAGAATAAGTTATTGTAGGTTCATGGCGTTTGATGACTTTGGAGCCGATTCTTTCTTTGGATATGAATTTCACTGAGGGGCAGAAGAAGTTACGAATGAATTTCTACACTTGTTCATAGAAGTCATTAAGGAGATTCATCACGTGGGGATCATTTAATCGTCGGGAATCAACCATTGGCGGATGTGAGTCCAGTTCTTCTATTTCAGATTGGTGTTGTCATCTTGGTGATAAGACCGGCTGCAGATGAACTGAAAGAGCCGTTTTCTTTCCGTCGGCGAAGTTGTTAAAGAGATCATAAGTCCTTTGAACAGATATCCTCATATAATTGCCACTTTGATTTAGTGCCTTCATGAGAAAATTTGATGGGGTCAGTATTATGGAGACTGCTAAAAGCATTCTGTTCGAACCTATAAAAATAAAGAATATGGATTTGCGAAATCGGTTTGTGCGGTCAGCGACCTATGACGGTTGTGCGGACAAAGGTTATGTTACTGAGAAGCAAATGAATTTGTATACAACTCTTGCAGAAGGTGGGGTAGGGTTGATTATCACAGGGATTACAGTTGTTCATCCAAGCGGTCAGATTTCAAAATTTCAGAATTCTATTTCAAGCGATGAGTCTATCACTGGTTTTAAACGATTAACCTCCGCTGTACACGATCAGGGCGCAAAAATTGCTGTTCAATTGTTCCATGCGGGAAGAGAGGCGCGATTTCCAAGATTGAGCAATAGAGTACCCATCGCCCCCTCGGTTCTTGAAGTGGATCCCCATATTGAAAAACAATACCGTGCAATGACGGGAAATGAAATTTGGGAAGTAGTTGATGCATTTGGCAATGGAGCGAAGCGGGCCAGAAAAGCTGGGTTTGATGCGGTTCAAATTCATGGAGCTCATGCATACCTGTTAAGTCAATTTCTTTCACCCTATACAAACTATCGGGATGACGAATGGGGTGGTTCCTTGGAAAATCGTCTACGTATTCACCATGAAATATTAAAAGACATCAGGCGAAAGGTTGGTGAAGATTATCCGGTCCTTATAAAAATTGGGGTTCAGGACGGTTTCCCTGGGGGACTGGAATTTAGTGAGGGAAGGGTGGCCGCTCAATACCTGGCTGAATCAGGTTATGATGCTTTAGAAATAAGTCAGGGGTTGAGAGGTCCAAATGATGAAAATACAGAATTTCGGACTAAAATAAATACCCTTAACCTTGAGGCTTACTATCGAGAATGGTGTCGCCTAATTAAAAATCAGGTTGAAGTTCCGGTCATGATGGTTGGAGGACTTAGAACCTTTAAGCTTATGGAAGAGGTTATCCAAAACGGAGAAGCTGATTTTATCTCATTGAGCCGTCCACTTATAAGGGAACCCAGCATTATCAATGATTGGAAGAGAGGTGATTACCACAGAGCAAAATGTATATCGTGTAATGAGTGCTTTGAATCATTATTGAAGAGCAAGACACTAGAGTGTGTTCGTCTTAAAAGGGAAAAATTCTTAGAGGCAAATGAAAGATAGAACCTTATTTATAGGAAAATAGATTCTTAGCAAGTAAGATGATGTCATTTTAGATAGTTATTTTTTCCACTTTGGGAAAAAAGCTAGCGTCCCTATATATCCCACCAAATCCAAATATCTCACATCACCCAAGACTGAGTAGGTGATATTCGGATCCCCCTTTCTTGTGGACTTCTTCCCTCTACTATTAATTGTGATATAGAAGAATGAGAGATTAGAAGGGCAGGAGAACGAACTACTTCCTGGGTCTAAGAACCCTGGTTAAGGTGGAGGTTTGGTGGGGAGGTTTTATCCAGCCGATCCAAGAAAAGAAGGAGAAAAATATTTAGTGTCTTGGTTGGAGTGGATATTTCAAATGACTTCTTCTCTGCAGTTGGAAGCGAAAAATCTGGCAGTAGGACGAAAATTTCCTTTGACTGCATGGACTTCTTCCTGAAAGAGTGATTTTCAAACCTTGGTCCCCTATACAGCCTTTTAAGTGGTAATCAATAATTCTTATCGATGGTTCTTTTCAAAAGTAATAGGCTCCTATTAAACCATAAGGTTTTAAACCAACCTTGGAACAAGTCGAGTCTGACAGAATAAAAAAGAGAGGTGGAGTATGAATAATATTCTCATGCTTTACGTCTAACTGACATAAAGGGGCTACCACAAAAATGTTTTGTAAAATATTTTTTTTAGAGGAAAAATCTAAAATGTGGTTAAATATTTACAGGGGGTGAAATGAATGAAAAAGATTGCTTTGGTAGTTTTAATGTTGGTTTTGGCTTCGGGATTGGTAGGGTGCCACTGGTGGCATCACCACGGCCATCATCCTGGCCATCATCATTACTACAGTTCAAGATGAAAGGGCTATTATATTCTTACTCATCGGGTCTAATTTTTATAACTATGAAAAAAGTTTGAATTATTTTATAAACTAAATGATATCGGAGATGGATAAAGGAGGATAAAAAATGAAAAAGTTACTTTTGGGAATGGCGTTTTTTGCGTTAATAATTGTCGGTCCTATTCCAACGATGGCAAGGGTAGATGTACACGTTAGTTTTCCTCTGCCACCGCCCATCGTATTTCCCGCCCCACCAGAGTTAATAGTGTTACCTGAGACATATGTCTATGTTGTACCTGACATTGAGGTAGACTTCTATTTTTGGAATGGTTGGTGGTGGCGTTTTTGGGAAGGTCGTTGGTATCGCTCCCATTATTATAACCGTGGCTGGGCTTATTATGACAATGTTCCAAGTTTTTATTTTGATGTAGACCCAGGTTGGAGAAGATACTACAGAGACCGTAATTGGTATGGGCATCGGTGGAACTATGAACGGATTCCTCACCAACGACTTCAACAGAACTGGAGCAGTTGGGAAAAGAACAGGTATTGGGAAAAACGAAGGACTTGGAACATTCAGGGCTATAAGCCTCGACCGCAACCTCAGAGGCAGGAGCTAAGACAACAAAGGCAACAGCATTATCAACAGAGACCTGATGTTCAGCGACATCAACAGCAGAGACAATACAGGGATGACCGGAAAATGGAGCAACGTGACAAGAGACAAGACCAGAGACAATACAGGGATGACCGGAAAATGGAGCAACGTGACAAGAGACAAGACCAGAGACAATACAGGGATGATCGAAAAATGGAAAAACGTGACCAGAGAGAAGACCAGAAACAAGATAGGCAAGGGGAAAGAGTGGAGTAACGTCAAGGTGGTGCGGACAACATAAATAAAAGATATTTAGCTGATAGAGGAGCGAGAAGACTGGGCCTAAAAAAGCAGGATCAGTAATGGTCCTGCTTTTTTTTGTCTTTGAATAACGCTTTTTTTTGAAACTTGGGGTATGGTTAGCTGCTATATCTCTTCTGTTTTTAGACCATCGGGAATGTTTTCTATATGAATTTCATCTGTTGAATTGGATATATGACTTCGAATAAGCGCCATTCTGCAACTTCGCTACAGAATGACGCTTATTCGAAATCTTCACTCTTTGGCGGTTCTCCTGTTAATCCGTTGCGGGTCTGCCTGTTTATCTTTTAGGCAATTAAGGGGTCTGCAATGCTATGTTGCTTCCTGTAAGCGCCAAGACTCCAAATTACGTGAATATTGCAGATTTCAACTGGAAATTATGAATCTGGCTATTAGGTTATAAGCCCGATATTTCTACTTGACAAATTAGTATAGATTGGTACCATGAACTTCACATTCAACAATTTGGAGCAAAAAAATGGTTGTTTTATATTCAGTTCCTAATTTTTTTCGTCATTTTTGGGGTTTTGACGTTTCGCCCCCTTCCACGATCTACCCAAACATCTAATATCAGACTTTCATCCTCTTTAAATCTTATATTTCCTTTTCAGCAATGAAGAGTTCCTTTGCTCAGAGGTACCTTATTTCAGAAGAGGGTAGTACATGAAGCATTATAGAGAGGCTAATACCATGAACAAGATTATCCTTTCATGTGGTGAATCTGCCTGCAGGGATACTAGCAGACATGACGCCAACGGCCGTTACCATCGAGCTTGAAAAGGGAATTTTAAAAGAAGGTAAGAATACCATTACTTTTCTCTTTGCTGATTCTGTCTGAGGAAATAAAATAGGGAGGATTCAATCATGCAAAATGAACTATCCACTTATGCCGATGCAAGTTACGTAGCTCAAAAAAACAGGCTTTACTATCTTGACTGGTTACGGGTCTTCGCTATTCTAGTAGTATTCCTTGTTCATTGCAGTAAGATTTTCGATTATCACACAACAGTAGTTTTTAACACGGTTCGAAGTCCTGTTTTGTCGGCTTTTAGAGATTTCAGTCTTCTTTGGATTATGCCGCTTTTTTTCGTCGTATCAGGGGCTGCAGTCTTTTTGTCTAAAGGGTCTGACAAAAAATGGGAATTTATCAAATCGAGATTCCTGCGCCTTCTCGTTCCCCTGATTTTTATTGGTACGTTCATAATCAATCCACTCTATGTTTAC
>Ga0068714_10004155_pt1 | contig 16494 bp, 12 predicted proteins | sample MTBNYHSulfiMetaG_FD_62988 | JGI IMG/M metagenome (GOLD analysis project Ga0068714, IMG submission 62988) | Enrichment culture microbial communities from rom New York Harbor, USA that are MTBE-degrading - MTBE-NYH (New York Harbor Sulfidogenic)... | ecosystem: Environmental > Aquatic > Marine >...
GACCCTGGAGCTCTTGAACGGCTACTTCACCCAGTTGATAGAGGTCATCCAGGCCCACCAGGGGATCATCGTCGACTTTGTGGGCGACGCCATCCTGGCCTTCTTCGATCCCCTGGAAGGGCCCCTGGAGCCGGTCTGCCGGGAAGCGGTCTCGGCCGCCCTGGAGATGATCCAAAGGACCGGGGAGCTCAACGCGGGTCACCAGGCCCAGGGGTTGCCCGAGGTCCGGACCGGGGTGGGGGTCCACGTCGGGGAGGTGATCGTGGGCAACATCGGCTCCCGGACCAGAACCAAGTACGGCATCGTCGGCTCGGCGGTCAACCTGACCCAGCGGATCCAGTCCCTGGCCGGGGAGGACGAGGTCCTGGTCAGCCAGGCGGTGGTGGAGGCCCTGCCCGGGGAGCTGGCCACGACCCGCTCCTTTGAAACCGAGGTCAAGGGGATCGCCTCGGCCATCAAGGTCCACGCCCTGAGCCCTACCGCCACCTGCGCCGAGGTGAACGGCGGACTGGTCATGAATTCTGGTCCGCCTGGATGACGCCAAAGACTGACGGAAGCAGACTCAATGACACCTGGGCCGGCCCCCGAAGACATCCTCGTTGGAGCTGGCCACCCTCTCCAGCCATCGGCCCAAGCCCTTCTTGGGTTTGAGGTGCTTGGCCGGGTTGGCCAGGAAGGTTCGCCGGCAAACCGGGCAGCAGAAGTGATACTTCCGTCCCTGGTAGGAAGCCGCCAATCCGTCCTTGTCCGCGCTGACCACCATTCCGCAGACCGGATCACGGGTTTCTTCCTCAACCTGCCTTTCCATTCTTCAGCACCTCCTTGGATAAAATATCCTACTTAAATAATAGTCTTTATAAACAGAGAATCAACCCTCCGTATGTTGGAACCGCGCATCCGGGGGTAGCTCGAGCCCGGATTTATTAGGAGCGATCGTCGCGAGGGGGCCAGAGCCCCAGATGAGACGCGCAACCCATCGGCATTCTTGGACGCAGGCATACCTGAAACGTATGTCGAGGACCAAAATGCCGAATTCAAGCGTTGTAACCAGGAGATGGCCCCCGCAGCAGATTGCTCATGAGATATCCGGAATGGCCTTGATCAGCCGGAAGACGCTGGTCATCAGGTTCTCCACCCGGTCCACCTTCCAGCCGGCCCGGGTGACGTTGTCCACCGTCCGCCGGTTGACGTTGACCCCCATCAAAGCCCGGCTGAGGTGGTTGACCCGGTCGAAGAGCCAGCCGGCCAGGCGGTTCTCCGGCCGGAGGTGCTCGATGAGGACCAATCTCCCCCCGGCTTGCAGACCCGGCGCATCTCCTTCAACCCAAGGACCGGGTCCGGCACGGAGCAGAAGACAAAGGTGGCCAGGACCGTGTCAAAGGTCCGGTCCGGAAAGTCCAGGTCGGCCACGTCCATCTCCCTCAGCTCCAGGTCCAGGTCCAGCTTCTGGACCCTCTGCCGGGCCTTGGCCAGCATCCCCGGGCTGAGATCCACGGCCTTGACCTGGAGCCCGGGGGGGTAGTAGGGCGCGTTCTTGGCCGTCCCCGCCCCCACCTCCAGCACCAGACCCGGCTCCAGGGCCCCGAGCAGCCGCTTGCGCCAGCGGGAGAAGAGAAGAAGCTCCATGGGGCTCTCCAATAGATCGTAGAGCCCGGCCGCCCGATCGTACCTCCGCCTGACCTCCTGGGTGGTCAGCCCGGGAGGCGTCCCTGACCCGGCCTCCAGGGACAGGTCCCCGGGTGGCTTTTCCATCTCCGAGCGGTCCACCTCAATCCCCCCTGATCCGGCAGCGGGTGAGCTTCATGAAGTGATCACTTGTTATCCAGCGAAACCAGAAAGGCCACCAGGCCCCTGAAATCGCTGTCGGTCAGTCCCCAGCGGGGCATGCACCAGTCCAGGGTTTCGCCGTTGGGCTCGACCCCCTGGGTAACCGCCCTCTTCAGGGTGGCCGGGGTGTAGGGCTGATGCTCCTCCTCCCCCTTCCCCTCCTCATGGTGGTGGTGGGGACCGGCCAGGGCCCGGTAGTTTATGGACGGGGTTTCCACCGAGCACATGTGGGGCACGATCCCGCCCTGGCCCCGGGGACCGTGGCAGGTGACGCAGGAGCCGCCGTGCATGAAAAGCCAGTGGGGCCCCCTCCCCTGAAGGGGATCGGCTCCCCGAGGCGGTTAACCCCCTCGATGAAGATCCGCTGGCCATTAAAGGCCGAGGCCCCCTTGATGAACTCCTCCACCGAGGCCGGCTCCTTCTCGTCGCCGTGGCCCAGGGCCGGGGCAGACCCCAGGGCGATCATTGCCGCCAGCCAGAACATCGGCAGGTTTTTCATCCTTCCGCCCTCCCCTTGGTTGCCTTGGTGATGGAGATAACCATCAGCCGGTGGTCTTGGTTCCCCACCGGCGACCCCCTCCGGGCTAGTCATCGACCTCCGGCAGAGCCGGAGGCTTGTAATATGGGAACCGCTCAAAGCGGTTAGGCATGCGCCAACCTTTGGTGGCTTTTATTTGAACATCTGGAGTTGATCGAGCCTCTTGTCTTCCCGCTCCTGATTCTTGATGTAATTGCGGACCACTTCCTCATCCAGGCCAACCGTCGACACATAATAGCCTCTGGCCCAAAAGTGTTGTCCGGTGAAGTTCTTCCTCCTCCCGACAAAGGTCCGGGCAATGTGAATAGCACTCTTGCCTTTGATGAACCCAACCACCTGGGCAACCGAGTACTTCGGAGGAACCGAAACCAACATATGGACGTGATCCGGCCTAAGGTGGCCTTCAAGAATCCTAATATCCTTTCGAACTGCCAGTTCTTTGAATACTGAACCTAGATACTTCCTGAGTTGCTCATACAGAGTCTTCTTGCGGTATTTGGGAATCCAAACTAAGTGGTATTTGCAATCCCACACCGTGTGCTTTAGACTTTGGTTGCCTTCCATCGAGAGCCTCCGTGTTTCTGAACTTTGAGCGGTTCGAAACCGGAGGCTCTCGCACACTCCCGGATCTGTCAAACTTTGTGAGTCCCCCGGCATAGCCGGGGGTTTACCCAATGATTATTATATACGTTGACATGAGTGTCCGGTTAAGAATCGAATAAAGTCAATTGGTTGCCGGCATAGGTCTGGTTGATTGTGTAATCTGAAGACACAAAGGCCGATAAGATGGGGGATTTTTCGAAGAGGGAGACGCTCAGGACCTGTAGAATTGTGTAGAGGCTTTGGTTGAGTCGGAGTTCTTTTTTGAGAATGGCCACCAAGAGATAGGTTGAGATTGCGATCCAGATTTGGGTTTTTACTGCGTTTTGGGATGTGCCATAGAAGGCCTTGATTCGTAAATGCTGTTTGATCCATTTGAAGAAGAGTTCGATGCGCCAGGGGGCTTTGTAGAGCTCGGCAATGAGGCCGGGCTGAAGATTGAAATTGTTGGTCAGGAAGACTAAGCGCTTTTCCGTTTCCGGGTCGAGATAGCGGATGCGACGCAATGGCTCCGGATAGCTTTTGGCGGAATGGAAAGTGGTCAGGACTACCGTCTGGTCGCATTGCAGCCCGGTTGACTTTTCTACAGGGTGTGAGTAGCGGCGTCGAAAACCGAAGTTCTTTTTGGCGCGTATGACGAAGAAAGCTCTGGCCTGTTGAAGCGAATAGAGCCGGTCGAAATCGAGATAGCCGCGATCCATGATGTAAAATGCGCCAGGTTCCGGGCCCAAAAGGTCCAAGACATTGACATCGTGCAGCTTTCCGTCGGAGATATGGATAAAGGTAGGGATACTTCCTCTCAAGTCCATGAGAGTATGCAGCTTCACGGCAGCTTTTCTCTTGCGGAACTGGGCCCACGGAAAAAGCGAAAGGCAGAGATCTATGGTGCTGGCGTCGAGGGCATAGAGGCTGGCCTGGCGGAGTTCCTCGCCGAAGTCTTCGCCCGCATAAATGCGGCGAGCCCGGTTGATCAAGACTTGAGCAATATCGGCGAAGATTCTCCAGTCTCGCTTTTCGTTGGCCTCGGCAAGGGTGCTGCGGGGCACGCAGTGCCGGATGCCCATATGGTAGAGCTTGGGCTGTATCGCTCGCAAGCACACCTCGATGTCGCGAAGGCTCTCGCGGTAGGTCAATTGGGCAAAGGCCATTACCCGAAACTGGTCGAGGCAGGTGAATCGCCGAGCTCCTGCATCGCCGTGATATCGGTGGACGCAGGTGTGAAAGCGCCGTATGGGAAAGAAATCCATGACCTGTGAGAAAATGGTTCGACCACCGTACATCGGCATCTCCCTGGTTAGGGGGGAGCCTCCAGTTTAGGATGATGCTGAAGTCGATGCAGGTCATCTATCTGTGTATCACTCTGAATATGTTTACGTTATACGCTTCTTATCCAAAATGAACCGGACAGTAGTGATACGTTGAACTATTGAGGGCCCATTCCCCGCGGCTTGGCGCGAACAGGAAAGGAGTCATCCATGGCGATACCCCGCAGCTTGCTGCGGGATAGTTCATTTATCCGCAACGCTTTTGACTAGCCATCATCCGCAAGAAAATTCCTTCTCATGCCTCCAGCTCAAACCTCTCCTCCCGGAACAGCTCCAGGCAGGCGGCCACCGGGGCCGGATCGTAAAGTACCCCGGCCTGGGACTCTATCTCCTTCAGGGCCGCCACAAGACCCCGGCTGGGCCGGTAGGGGCGGTGGGAGGAGATGGCGTCCACCACGTCGGCCACGGCCAGAATCCTGGCCTCCAGGAGAATCTCCTCTCCGGACAAGCCCTCGGGGTAGCCCGAGCCATCCATCCTCTCGTGGTGCTGGGCCACGATCCGACTCAGCGGCCACTCGAAGTCAACCGACTTGAGGATGTTCCGGCCCACCACCGGGTGAGCCTTGACGATGTCGAACTCAACCGGGCTCAGCTTTCCGGGCTTGTTCAGGAACTCCGAGGGGACGTAGATCTTGCCGATGTCGTGGACCATGGCCGCCATCCGCAGGGCAACGATCCTCTCCTCCTCCAAGCCCATTTTTTGGGCCATGGCCACCGAAAGCCTGGTCACCCTCTTCTGGTGGCCGGCGGTGTAGGGGTCCCGGGCTTCGACGACGCTCGAAAAGCCCGTAATAATCCCCTCCATGGCCGCCTTTAACTTCCGAAGGGCGTGGAGCTCCTTCTCGGCGGAGATCAGCCGGTGTTGCTGGATTCCGGCCTCGATCGCCTCCGAAATGGCCTCCGTTGCACAGGGTTTTCTTAAGAATCTGAAGACGTCGCCTGTGTTGACCGCCTCGATGGCCGCCTCCAGGTCGGCGTGACCGGTCAGGAGGATCCGGATGGTGTCCGGGGACAAGGTTTTGAACCTTGACAGGAGCTGAATTCCGTCCAGACCGGGCATCCGCAAATCGGAAACAATGACGGCGTATTGCTCCCCAGCCTCCAGCCGCGAGAGCGCCTCATCCCCGCCGGCGGCGGTGTCAAGGGGAAACGCTCCCTTTAAAGTCCGGCGGTATGAGTCCAAAAGATTGACGTCGTCATCCACGAACAGGACTTTGTCCGGCATTATTCATCTCGCTGACGGGAATGGTTCAATTCAGGTCCCTAAGGGGAACAACCACCTTTATGGGCTCCTTGACGCCCACGGTCTGCTTATAGTTCCGGACGTATTTGATCAGGGTGGCGTCCAGCTGTTGGCCCCTGGTCAAAAGCAGCCTGTTGTCGTCCAGGGTGATGATGTTCTCGTTCAAAATCATTCCCGTGACCAGTTCACCGATCATTACCTCCCGGGTCTCATACTTGGCCTCTATCCCCAAAACGATCTCCAGGGTTGCCAGCACGTCCGGATCATAGGATCCCTGGCGTTTTTTCATCGTCTGGATGGCTCGCCCCTTGGATTCTCCCTGGGACAGGAGGTCGTCGAAGTCCAGGGCCACCTTCAGCAGGGTCGCGCCAGGAGGCAGGTCCTTGCCGGCCACCCCGTCGGCCGGGGTCCCCGAGCCGTCGAAGTTCTTGTTCTGGTAAGCCACGATCCGGGCCACCTCCTCCAGGCGGGGGATATGGCCGATCAACTCGGCCCCCAGGGCCGGGTAGCTATCCACCAGCCGGGCTTCCTGGGTGGACAGCGGCCGGCCCTTGGTGGCCTTGAACAACACCTCGGGGGAGATGGTTATCCAGCCCAACTGGGAGAGCATCGCCGCGGTCTCGTACTCCCAGGTCCACCCCCAGCCCAGCTCCCGGACCATTTCCTTGACCAGCCGGGTAATCCTGTTCCCCCGGCCGAAGGCCTGGGGGTTGGCCAGCGACAGGGCCGCGGTCAGGATCTTGACCGCCCCGTGGAGGGTTTTTTCGAGAAGCTCCTTTTCGGCCGTGACCAGCCGGTACTGCTTTATCCCGGCGGCCAGGGCCGTGGCCAGCTTGGCCGGGGGGCAGGGCTTGGTCAGGAAACGGAAGATCGCCCCTTCGTTGACCGCGTCGATGGCGTTCTGGACCTCGGCGTATCCGGTGAGCATCATCCGGACCGAGTCAGGGGCCCTGGTTCGGGCCTGGGCCAGGAACTCGATCCCGTCCATCCCGGGCATGCGCAGGTCGGAGACGATGACCGCAAAGGGCCCCTCCTTTTCCATCAGCGCAAGCCCGGCCTGGCCGCTTTGGGCCGTGGCCAGGGGAAAGTGCTTTCTGAACTGCCTCCGGTAGCCCGAGAGGATGTTCTCCTCGTCATCAACCAGGAGTATCTTTTCCTTAACCATCTTCCACCTGCCTTAAGTGGGCCTTGGCCATGGCCTGCCATTCCGGGATCTTTTCAAAAAAACCAATCCTGGTCAAAAAATCCTCATCGGGCTCTGGTATGGCGTAAACATCATCTGTATTCCTCAGCTTATGCTCCAGGTGGTCGGCCACATGAACCGCAGCCAGGGTGGTAAAGCCTTCGACTAGGCTTTCTGATGGGTTGTGGTGGAAGGAAACCGCCTCAACCATGCTATCCTGCAGGCCCCACAGCCCTAGCAGGTAACCCCCCACCTCAGCGTGAGAGCTACCCAGCACTTCCTTCTCTATCTCCCACTCCAGCCGGCCTTCAGCCCTAACTCGGTCCTGGATGGCCTTGTACTCCTCTGTCAGATTGATACCGATGACCAGCTTGCCCACATCATGGAGCAAGCCTGCGATGTAGCAATCGCCGATGGTTTTTTTATATCCAGAGGCCGTAGCCGCCACCTTTTTCGCCAAGGTGGCTGTTTCAAAAGAGTGCCGCCATAGCGAATCGAAGGAGAAGCCGATGGCGCTGGACGATTCATACATGGACATCAGGTGGGCCGAAAGAATCAGCCCGGAGATAATCTCCAGGCCTAACAGGCTTACCGCTTGGACAGGATCAGATATCTTCCTGACAGTGGCGAAAAATGAGGAGTTGACGATCTTGAGAACAGCCGCGGTCATGCCCGGATCCCGGCTGATGATTCGGCCAATCCGGGCGGTGGATACGTCATCCGCCTGAAGCGCTTCCACCACCTGGGTGTAGACATCCGGCAGGGATGGAATGTTATCGAGCTTGGAGATCACTTCCCGCACTGCCTTATTCGAGACCACATTCCGCAGGGAGAGAGTCCGGACCACTGTCTCCTTCAGGACCTCGGGATCGCATGGCTTGGTCAGGAACTGGTGGGCTGGACGGGTCGCTTTCATTAGCTGCTCTTGGTCGGATGCGCCGGATAGAATGATCCGCACCATCCAGGGATAGCGGACCATCACCTCATTCAAAAGATCCGCCCCGTCCATCCCAGGCATCCGCATATCAGTCACGATCACCTCGAACAGCTTTTTATCCATTTCCTCAAGGGCCTCGGGACCGCTGCCCACAAAGGTCATCTCCCATTCGTGACGCATGGGCCTGAGGAGCCTCTTCAACCCCTGGAGCACCAGGGGCTCGTCATCCACGAAAAGGATCTTGGTCTTCAATGGATCTCCCCCTCCTGGTCACCGTCCCCGATAGGCAGGAGGATGCGGAAAGTAGTTCCCCGGCCCTCCTCGCTCTCCAAAAGCAATGAGCCAGAGTGCTTGTCCACAATCACCGACCGGGCGATGGCCAGCCCCTGGCCCGTCCCCTTGCCCACCTCCTTGGTGGTGAAGAATGGGTCGAAGACCCGGTCGCGGATCTTCTCAGGGATACCGCAGCCCGTATCAGTAACCCGGATCTCCGCCTGGCCGTTCTTGTGGGCGGTGGAGATAATGATTTTTCCTTTCCGCCCTGATTCCTCGGCCACCACCTCGCCGATTGCATGGGCCGAGTTGATGATCATGTTCAGGATGACCTGGTTGAACTCACCTGGGAGGACCGGTATCAGAGGCAGGGACTGATCAAGGTCCAGCTCCATCTCGGCAACGTATTTCCATTCGTTCCTGGTCACGGTGACGGTGCTCTCGATGGCCCTGTTGATGTCTACAGGAGTCTTGCTGTCGCTGCCCGGATGGGAGAATTCCTTCATTGCCCCAACAATCGCGGCAACCCGGCCCACGCCTTCCATGGTCTGTTCGATGGCCTTGGGGATCTCTTCCCTCAGGTATTCCAAGTCAGCCTCCTCAACGGCCTCCTTAACCTCCTTGACCGTCTGGCTTAAGGATCGCCCTTCCGTGATCGCCTGATCTAATTTCCCGCAGTATCCCAAAACATGGACTATATCCTCGAAGGCGTCCCTTAGGAACCGGGTGTTGTCTCCCACGTACTGGATCGGCGTATTGATCTCGTGGGCTATGCCGGCGGCCAGCTGGCCGATGGACTCCAGCTTCTGGGCCTGGAGGAGTTGCCGTTCAAGCTCCTTGCGCTCGGTGATGTCGGTCCCGATGCCTAGCAACCCGGTCATCCGTCCCTCTGCGTCGGTCACGGCCTTGTTGGACCAGGCCACCCAGACCCTCTCCCCGTTGCGCTTGATGTTCTCGTTCTCGTTCTCGCTTTTGGCGCAGGGGTTTTGACATATTTCTCGCATCATCCCGGCCAGGTCACGGCCGGTGGACTCGGTTTCTGGCACGAAGGTCCCCACCGCGGGCCGTCCAATAACCTCCGCCTCCGACCAGCCGAAGAACTTCTGGGCAAACTCATTGAAAAAGGTGATCCGTCCCTCGGTGTCCAGCCGGATGATCATGCTGTTGGCGTTCTCAACCAGCTCCCGGTACTTGGCCTCGCTGCTTCTGAGCGCCTCCTCGGCCGCCTTGCGGTCGGTGATGTCGAGGACGAAGGCAATGGTCGCTGGATTGCCGTCCCACATAGTCAAAACGCCCCGGCCCTCAGCCCACTTAACCTCCCCCTGGGCGTCGATTATCCGGAACTCCGATGGATGATCCATCACCTCGCCGGCCAGCCGTTTTTGGATGAGGCCAAAGACCTTCTTCCGTTCCTCGGGATGGATGAATCTACCCGGCGAGGAGGAGAGGATCTCCTCCCGGGAAGCGTTGAACAGTCGTAGGCCATAGTCGTTGGCAAACTTACATTGGTTTTCCTGGATGACGAATATGCCCTCGTTGGCGTGCTCCACCACTTGGCGGAACTTCTCTTCGCTGGCTCGCAAGGCCTCCTCGGCCCGCTTGCGTTCAATGGTCTCGGATAGAATATTGGTCACTGACGACAGGAATTCAACTTCGGATTTATTAGGCCTGTGGCCGGCCTGGACATAACAGTTGAGAACCCCTATCAGCCTATCGCCGTGAAGTATGGGCATGCAGTAATGGCCATGATCAGGGCTGCTTTGGGGCTGGGGTTTGTGCCGCTCGTCGCTCCGGTCCGCAAAGACCATGGATTTTGATTGGGCGGCCAGTCCGCAGAGACACTCGCCAAAATCCACCCGGTCGCAATTCTTCACTACCCACTCGGCCATGCCCCGTTGAGCTTTCATTACTAGCTGTTTCCCGTCAGCATCATCGGCCCAAAAAATGGCTCCCTGATCTTCCAGCGCCAGCCAGGGAATTGAAAAAATGGTCTCAAGGGCCTGGTCGAGGATTCCCTCCAGGGAGCCGTCCCCCATACCTATCGTGAGCAACTTATTGATAACGGCTTTTGTCCTATGACTGCAGTTGAGCTCTTCCTCTGCTCTTTTCTGTTTGGTGATGTCTGTCACCACGCCAAAGGTGCCTTTGGGGCGGCCTTGGCTGTCGAACCGCACCTTGGGCGAGATGAGGGTGAAAACCTGTTGACCCTCCCCATTACGCAAGGCCACCTCGTAGACATCCTCATTTCCCTCAAACCTATTTGCGTTTTCTGCCTCATAGTGCTGACGATGATCTGGATCGATAAACTCGATCATCGGCCGGCCGAGGATATCCTCTCTGGGCAGCTTCAGCATGCTGCAGAGCCGGTCGTTGACGTAGGTCAGCCGGTCATCCATGTCCACGATAGCCAACCCCTCAGTCATGGTCTCCACCAGCTCCCTGAACCGGTTCTCGCTGGCCCTGAGGGAGGCGGTCTGCTCTGCCACCATTGTCTCCAGCTCGCGCCGAAATTTTTTGTCCCTGATTTCCAGCTCCCGCAGGCGCAGGGCGTTGTTCAGGTGGATAATCAGATCTTCGGCCCGAAACGGCTTTGTCAAATAGCCATGGACCCCTGACTCCATTATCTGCTTGGCCACCTCTGGTTCGTCCACTGCGGTGACCATCATAATCCCTGTGTCCGGATACTCAGATTGGATGGGTTCAAGCAGATCAAGGCCCGATTGGTCAGGCATCATAATGTCCAGAAGAACCATGTCGAAAAGCTGGACGTCTAAGGCCAGCCGGGCCTGCTGAACCGTGGACGCCGTCACGCAGGTATGGCCCTCTGCTTCCAAAACCTTACTGATGATGGATCTGGCGTCCTGCTCGTCATCGATAATCAAGATATCAGCCATCGGCTACTCCCGGGATGGTGTTTCGAGCTTGCTCCGTGGGTCGTGAGCAGCTGTTTTCATGCCCCTACATCACCACAGCCAATACGAGAGGTCGAAAATCGGTTTGGATAATAACCCATTCACAATTATTAAGTCAAATTTTTGATAAAACGGCACGTATCAATTGAACACTATTTTTCAGCCAAGCCAATCAACGATTGGTTTATTGCGATGGCAATCATTTGCTCTTAAGGCTATCTTAATTATTTCCACATGAATTACTCAAAAGCTATCAAAATAACACTAAGCAGGGAACAATACGATCGAATCAAGCAAGATTCAAGCCTGTTCGGCTTTAATTGTATCTCAGCACATTTAAGGTATCTTGCATTAGGGAGCGACCCGCTACAGTAACTACAGAACTAGGCGGGAGGCGATATCAGACATCTTCATCTACAACGAATCGTGCTGCAATCCCAAACGCCGCCCTTCGTCACTTGGATACCGGTCCCCGACCGAGGATGAGCCGACCAACAAGGTGGCCTTACCCAGGTCCATTATCCCGGCGGAAAATCACCTGACTCAAAATTCGGAAGCAGCCGCATTAACTCTTTTAGGTCAATGTTGTTTGAAACTGGGGACAGGACAGCATTCGTCAATTACGATCCACCCTTTTTGCGGCATCTTAGGGACTCAATCCCCATCCGTGGAGTAGAGATGGAAGTTCGCTCGGTTTTTTACTGAGACTGTTTCTGTCAAGTAACTCCAGGTCTCTTTTGGTTACCCGGCGCTGGGTATATTTCCGTCTAACAAAAATACAGGTTTTAAGGGGGTTTATTACAGTTTTCCCTTATCCAACACTTCCCTGATTTTTCTAAGCATCACGGCCCGCTCGAAGGGCTTGGCGATGTAGCCATATGCGCCGGCAGCCAAGATGTCTTTCAACTGTCCGTTGGCAGAATAACCGCTGGCCATTAAGACCTTAGCCTGCGAATCAAGCTTCATTATCTCCGCAAGGCACTTGTGCCCGCCCATCCCGGGCATGCTCAAGTCCATGATCACCAGATTGATGCTGTCCTGGTTTTGCTGGTAGATCTCCAAGGCTTCTTCACCGCTTCCCGCGGTGAGAACTTCATATCCCTTTCCAGATAACACCAGTCGGCCCAAGTCCCGCAACGCCTCTTCATCATCAACCAACAGGATGGTCTCGTTGCCTCCAGGAATTTCTCTGGACGCCTTCCGGTCTGGTGTTTCCTCCACCCCCTCCTTTTTCAGAGCGGGGAAGTAGATCCTGAAGGTTGTTCCCTGGCCGGGTTCGCTGTAGCAGTTGATGGAGCCGCCGTGAGACTTCACAATACCGTAACTTGTGGATAGGCCTAGGCCTGTTCCCTTGCCAACCTCCTTGGTGGTGAAGAAAGGATCGAAGATCTGACTCACCACCTCCGGGGGCATTCCTTTGCCCGTATCCGATACCTGCAGGCGAACATAATCGCCAGGCTCGATCTCAAGATGCTCTCGGCAATATTCAGGGCCCAGGCGAACATTTTCGGTCTCGATCACCAGCCGACCGCCATCGGGCATGGCATCATTGGCGTTGGTGGCCAGGTTCATCAGTATTTGCTCGATTTTTCCTGGGTCGCCGCTGATAGGCCTGAGGTCCTCGGCCAGGTGAACCTCTATGTTGACCATCTTGGGTATGGCTTGCTTGATCAGTTCCACCGTACCGGTCACCTGATGATTTAGATTGATCGATTCCATGACCGATTCGGTCTTGCGGCTGAAGGTCAATATTTGCATCACCAACTTTTGCGCTCTATGGGTGGCGCTGAGGACTTTTTCCAGGTAAACACGACTCTCCCAGTCAGAGGGGGTGGATCCCAGAGCCAACTCGGTGTAGCCCATCAAGGCGGTAAGGATGTTGTTGAAGTCGTGGGCAATGCCTCCGGCCAGGGTGCCGACAGCCTCAAGCTTTTGGGCCTGATGCAGTTGCCTCTCCAGCAGTTCTTTTTCTTTCTGTGCCTCTTTGCGTTCGGTAATGTCATAGATGTGAGACAGGATGTATTGGGTTTCGCCTTGGCTGTTGCTTAAAGCGGAGTTGCTGACCATGACCCAGACCACTTGGCCATTCTTATGGATGTATCTTTTCTCCGCCCGGTTGACAGTGACCTCGCCGGCTCTGAGCTCCTTCCAGCGGGCTTCGCTGGCCGATCGGTCCTCTGGGTGGGTGAATTCGATAAATGAATTGCCCAGAAGCTCTTTTTCTTCATAACCAAGCATCTCACAAAACCTTGAGTTCACCTTGAGCAGACTCAGGTCAGTGCCGATCAGCGCCATGCCTTCCGGCGCGTTTTCAAAGGCGGTGCGGAATTGCTCTTCGCTCTGGCGCAAGGCTTCCTCGGCCTGCTTGCGCTCGGAAATGTCCACCACGAAACCCCGCAGACCTGCGGGCGCACCTCCCTTTGTCATCAGTGTTGAGCGCACTAGGCAAGGGAAGGTGGAGCCGTCTTTGGCCTGGGCCATATATTCCCGCAGTTTGGGCTTCCCGCCGGTCAGAATGTCTTTTATGTTTCGGCTGGCGCGGTCGCGATCCTGGGGGGCCAACATCTCCAAGGCAGTAAGGCCCCGCGCAAAATCCTGCTGGTCATAGCCCATTCGCTCAGAGGCCGTCTGGTTCACAAAGGTCAGCCTGCCCTGAATGTCGGTTTCAAAGATGATAATGGGCAGCAAAAGCGCCATACCGCGGAACCGCTCCTCGCTGGCCTTCAATGCTTCCTCAGCCTTTTTGCGTTGGGTAATGTCCACCAGAAATCCCCGCAGGCCCACGACCTTTCCATTCTTCCTTATCGGGGTGGAATGCACCAGGCAAGGGAAGGTCTCCCCTCCCTTGGTTTTGGCCGTGAACTCCAGCAGCCCCGAATCCTCACCGGCGAGGACTCTGGCTATGGTTGTCACGGCTCGGTCACGATCTTGGGGAACAAGCATATCCAATGCATACAGACCCTTGTCAAATTCCTCAGGGCTGTAGCCCATCCGTTCAAAGGAAGCTTGGTTTACAAAAGTAAGCCGCCCCTGGGTATCGGTTTCGAAGATTATCTCGGGCAACAGGAGCGCCAGGCTGCGGAACCGTTCCTCGCTGGCATGCAGGGCCTGTTCGGCGGCTTTGCGTTGAGTTATATCCATCATGCTTACCAACACGCGGTTTTCTTTTCCTATCCGTACGCGAGTGGTGGAGATGATAAACGACAGATCCCTTCTTTCCCCTTCCCTTAGAAAAGGCAGGCTGATTTCCTCCATATGGTGGCTCTGCCCGGTCTCAAATGTGTCTATTACCAGGTTACGGAGCGGGCAACGTGAGCACTGTGGCCCGAATTCGCAGTTATCCTTTCCTTGCGGTGAATCCAGGCAGTTCAACACAGCGCCGAGACAGTCCAATTCCCCTTCTGCCTGTCCTTTAATGATCTCGGCCTCGGAAATGCCGGCGAATTCCTGCCCATAGCGGTTTATCCTGTGAATCTTCCGATTTTGATCCACCAGGGCCATGATCATGGGGGCGTTTTCGTAAATGGCGGCCAACTCCGCCTCGTGCTGTTGTCGAGCCTCTTCGGCCGTCTTGCGCTCGGTAATGTCCTCGTGGATAACTAGTTGCCTGCCATCGGCCAAAACCACAGGTCGGAATAGGACATACCTTTGAGAACCGTCTTTGCGGGTAACCTGATAGGTGCGGGAAAGAGCTTCGCCCTTTGTAACTTTGGCGAGGTCCTTAAACCAGGACTCGGCCACCTGGCGACGATAGGCCGGGTCCGGATAGGCCCGGCGCAGGAAGTCATGGCCGGCGGGCACATCTTCCAGAGTGTAGCCAAAGATGTCGGTGAAGGCCGGGTTGACATACTGCCACCTGTTTTCTCTGTCTATCAGGCAGATACCCAGGGGAGATTTTTCGTTGAGAACCCGGAAGCGCTCTTCACTCTCAATCAGCTTGGTTTCCGCTTGCTTGCGTTGGCTGATATCGCGTTCCAGGGCCAAGATGTAACTCTCATTGCTCAACTGGACCAAGCCGGCGCTGACTTCCAATGGAAAGAGATTGCCCTGTTTATCAAGATGCTCCACCTCGAAGTTGAGCCACTCGCCAGCCAGGATGCGCTCTAGGCGTTGGGGGATAAGGTCGCGCGCGTCCGGCAATTCCAACTCGCCGATGGGTTTGCCCTGCAACTCACCCGGTTCATAGCCGTGCATGCGCTCGGCCGCCTGGTTGGCCACGAGGATGACTCCCTTTTTTTCGTCTTGCGTTCCAAGTAAGTAAATAGCGTCTCCCGCCCGCTCGAAAAGGCTGCGGTAAAGGGCCTCACTGTTCCTTAAGGCTTCCTCCATCCGCTTGCGCGTAATGGCGTCTTTCTCAAGCTGTTGATTGCTCCATTCCAATGATGCGTTTTTACGAAAAAAGCTGAATACGCTCAGGCCTAGTAGCAAGGTGGCCAGCAGGCCTCCCACCAGGATGCCCCAGGGCAGACCGTTCTTCCCAAAAGCCACGAAAATAGGCGTGGCTTCGCACACCATCTTCCATTGACGGTCCGCTACCTGGATAGTGCTGCTGACAAGGTGGTTAACATCGGAGGGCGCTTGTTTTGCGGCCTCCGCAAAAGGCACCTTGAGAAGACGTGACCGATGGAAATAGAGCAGGTTGGGTTCCTGCCCGGCGCCAAGGTCGTAAAGGAAAACATTAATGCCCGAAGGTGTTGAATCAGCCAGAGACGATTCCACCAGATCGCCCGCCCGAAAGACCCCCAAGGCAAACCCCAGCAGATTTCTCCGACGGTCCTCTACGCTTTCCAGGGGAACGCCTCTACGGTATACGGGCCGGAAGATCAAAAACCCAAACTGGTTGCCGGGTTCCTGCACCAGCCGGATGCCTTCCGAGGCCACCATTTTGCCTGTGTCGCGCGCCTTATTCAGGGCCTTGAGCCTGGCCGGATTGGAGGCCAGATCAAATCCAAGAGCCGACTCGTTGCCTTTGAGTGGCTCCACGAAGTAGACCGGAAAATATTCATCACGCCGCCTGGCCCTTTGAATGCGCCCTTGGGCGACCCGTTCGGTTATTTGGAAATTGGGGAAGCCGGCCCGTTGGGCTGCCCTCACATATTCTTCCCGCTGGGAGTCAGAAACGCGAGGGATCCATTCCAGCGCCTGTATCCCGGAGTGCGCGGTCAACAACTCTCTGGAAAACGTCTCGAATTCCTGAGGGGTTACCTCATGGGAGGAATCAAAAAACGCCCCGACAGACCGAACAGCCTCGATCGCCACAGCCACTTCTCTTTCCAGTAAGTTGCTGTGATGTTCGCATTGGCTTCTTAACCTGCTGAAGACCCTTTCGTTTTCTTTCGTCCTGGCCAATACGAATGCACTGAGAGTCAACCCAACTCCCAAAATGAAAGTAAGGACCACCCCTCCCCAGTGCCAAGCGCCAAGGTTTACAGAGGAACGCTTAAGTGTCATTCGGTCTTCTCCGAGAAGTGCTTATCAAAACCATGCCGGTATCCCACCTCTGGGATAGGAAGCCAGCAAAACCTCAAGCATTATAGTGGTGATACCGTGGTCAAGTCCATTATGTGCTGTAATCCCCACTCTCCACGCTAGGGGCTGTTTCCAAAAAAATGAATAGCATTCATAACTAGACATTGGATTCCAAATATGTTTCATG
>Ga0068714_10004157_pt1 | contig 16485 bp, 13 predicted proteins | sample MTBNYHSulfiMetaG_FD_62988 | JGI IMG/M metagenome (GOLD analysis project Ga0068714, IMG submission 62988) | Enrichment culture microbial communities from rom New York Harbor, USA that are MTBE-degrading - MTBE-NYH (New York Harbor Sulfidogenic)... | ecosystem: Environmental > Aquatic > Marine >...
GAGCGAGCCATTGAGCACTGGAAAGATGCTGTGGAAAAAGAGCCCGGACTTGCCATCGCTTACCGGAACCTGGGTTGGGGATATTACCTGCACTACGGCAACATGGAGAAAGCAATCCCTTATTACGAAAAAGCCATCGCACTAAACGGCAACGAACCGATCTACTATTATGAGTTGGATGAGTTGTACGAGATGGTCAACGCACCGATAGAAAAACGCCTTGCCCTGTTCGATGGGAAAAATGAAGTGGTTAAAAAACGGGACGATGCATTCGTGAGACAGTTGGCCGTTCTCACTCTTGCCGGTCAGCCTGAAAAAGCTGTGGAGTACTTAAGCGGTATGAAGTTCTCCTATCGGGAAGGGAACAGCAGGGCCAGGGAGGTCATGATCGATGCCCGGCTTATGGCCGGATTGAAGCTGATGGAAGAAGGAGCGTATGAAAAGGCGCTTGGCATGTTCCTTGACGCCCAGGTCCCAGAGGAGGAAGCAGGAAGCAGACGTATGGGCAACAGGGGGATCCAGGTGTACTACCTGACCGGCCTGGCCTATGAAAAACTGGGGCAGCGGAAGCAGGCAAAAGCATTTTTCAGGCGGGCCGCCGGGCAGGAAGCTGGTCGAGATGATATTATGACGTACTACCAGGGACTCAGCCTACAAAAGACCGGAGATGTAGACAGAGCGAAAGAAGTATTCGAGACGATGATCGAGAATGGGGACAAACAGATTAATAACATGACCACCCGTTCAGAGTTCGGAGTGATTTTCGGTGCACGCGAATCCGAAAACGTCAGGATGTCAAGATCCTACACCCTGAGAGGCCTGGGATATAAAGGATTGGGCCAGGAAAACCGGGCGAAAGAAGACCTGGAAAAAGCCCTGGAGCTGTCCGTCAGCAATCTCTTGGCAAGAACTGAATCCAGGATGTAGAGGAAGATGGAACATCATCGGTATTATTACTCACACAGGCTTGTGGCGTAAAGTGTTCCGTTATACATCAGTTCGGTTATCAGTCTGTGTACACAAGGGCTTTATTCCGCTTGCATTGTGTGCATCTACCCACTACCACTCCCTCATCGAAGAAACCGGGTATACCCTGTTCTCCTTCTATACGCTCACACTGCCCTGTTATAAAGATCCTGTTTCCACATTCACACTCAGGCCGCTCATCCCTTAGTCGTTCCCTGTGGTTCCCGGTAAACGTAAAAAGACGCATCAGGTATCCGCAATCAGCACACTCTCCCCATATTATCCCCTTGAAATTCCACTCTTCAGAACCGGTGTGATGTTCAATTGTAAGCTTAAAGGCTGATGATTTGCATGAACTGCACCTGAACAGAATAAAATTATGAAAATCTTCAGGATAATTCCGGCTGTTAATACATTCCATGGCGAAATCCTCCAGTTCCGATAAGGATAAAGATTCTTCCATTGATATTTTATCTCAGAATGTTTAAAATTCAGTTCTTTTTATAAAGCTGAGAGAACATTAATGATTCGTCATTCATTCATTCAGCTCAGATAACTAAACCCGGAACCCCTATAAGACTTATCTATTCTCAACATCCAGGCAATATGCATGTAAGATCTATGTAATGCATATTTTTTTCATATTTACCATCCTCCTGAAGCACCTCCGCCACCTGATGAACCCCCGCCACCGGAAAAACCTCCTCCTGATCTTCCTGAGCTCCATGATCCGCCCGAACCGCCTGATTTAAAAGTAAATCCTCCGATCGATGCACTTCCTTTGGTACGCAGATCCGCCTGTGCTTTCCTGTACCAGTCGGAGTTCTTAAGAAACAACTTTACAACCGGATAACTCACAAGATATATAATAAAACATATCAGCGCAGCTTTCGTGCCAACCACCATGATCGGGAACATGGCCCAGAATGGTATCAGGAACAGGTAAAGAAACCATCCAAATCCCGGAGTGATAATCCCCATTACCGTAAACAATCCGATGATCCCGAAAATAAATGCTCCAAGGAGGATACGCACACCCCAGGGCATATCGGGAGTCTCAATATCTGCAAAATTTGAAATTTCGTTTGAACCGGCCGTTCTCTCCTGACCCGCAATATTGGCTATATTTTCACCATCAAGTATGGCAATAACTGCATTAATTCCATCGGTAATTCCACCGTCAAAATCACCTTCTCTGAACCTGGGCGCCATGATGTCCTGTATTATACGTCCCGCTGATATATCCGGTAATGTTCCTTCAAGACCATAACCCACCTCGATCCTCATTCGTTTTTCATTGGGAACAACGACAATTAGAATGCCGTTATCCTTATCTTTCTGACCGAGTTTCCATTCGTTGAAAACCTTGTAAGCAAAATCTTCTATGCTTTCTCCTTCGAGTGAAGGGACGGTCAGCACAACCACCTGGTTTGTTGTCCCGACTTCATGTTCTTTTAGTTTTTTACCCAGTGAATTGATTGTGGTATCTGACAGGATATGTGCATTATCATTTACCCGGCCGGTCAGATAAGGAACATCTGTTCCACTGGCAACCTGTGCTGTCATAAAGAAAATAAAAATCAGCAGGTACGAATAAATTTTGTTCATATACCCTCCTCTTCAATTATTTTGTCTGACAGTTCGTTATTATCCGGGACATCAGATAAAGGAGGGCGGAGCGCTGCAACGATTCCTTTCAATCCGGCTTCCATAGCATCTCTCAGTTTATTTTGCCTCAGATGCGGTTTCATCCCTGATATAATATTCTTCATGATGGGGTCATTCAGGCGGTCTTTCACCCCGGTGTCAGGAAGAATTACTACCTGGCGTTCAAACCGGCTTACAAATAAAAGGATACCTCTCCGGCCTTTCGTCCTGAATAACTCATGTGAAAGGAATAGAGATTCAGCATATTGCAGAGGTTCTGTCTCCCTGCGGTGCCTGGCAAGGAACAAGCGTGCAAACCAGGGTAACAAAACTGTCAGGAGTGCAAGGAAAGCCCCGATAACTATAATTGCCGTAACAGATAAAAGAATTGTTGCACCTGTTACCCATACCGGGAAAAACAGATCCAGAAACAATACAACCAAACCTGTCACAGAAGTGCCAAAGGCGAATGCTTTCCACGGGATTTCACAGTAATTATCACTTCGTCTGATGACAGCCATCACTATCTGAGCCCTGGTCTGCCGTTCGGCTTCGACAATGAGCTTCTCAAGGAGGGCTTTATCATCGTCTTTCATGATTTGTTTCATTATAATATATTTGTGAAACTGTCATATTATTTTCTTTCGGATTTATTTACAAATAATCACTTAGCAAACATCTGATCAGCCAGTATCCCGAATACCAGTGCGAAGATTATGCATAATCCTCCGAGGATCATGAAAAAAATTCCGGTAAAGGCAGAAATACGGGGCTGGCTTTCCCTGATCTGGATGAAGTATTTATCGAGGTCAACCATTCTGGCCGGGATAAGTCTGATAACACGATTCTCCGCACCGATAATACATGATCCTTCAGTTAACTCCAGAACATATTTCCCTGCCGGGGCAGTAAACCTGAAAAGCTCCATTCTGGCTTTCTTCCAGTTGTTTGCATTTGGCCTGAACAAGGATGGAATAAGGTTGATCTTCACTCCGGTTGATTTACTGGTTATTTCAGGTCTGAATTGATCAAGGGGCGCTTTCCGGAAGAATTCTCCCCGGTGCCAGATCGAATAACTCCCTGGTTTTGTCAATACAAATTCCGATGATTTCGTAAGATATGGAAGTTCGAGTATGATATCACCATAGAAGGTCTTTCTGACCAGCTTAATCGAAAAAATAAGTATTACTATTCCGACAGCAATAAATGAAAAGAACAGGATCTGCATCTTTTTTGATTTGACCACATTTTTATTATTTGCTTAAAAATAATTCTTTTTAACTGATAAATAGGTTTTACTGATAAATAACAGTCCTCTGGCAGATATTAATCCGGGATGCCAGGCATTGCCGTCTTTTTAAACCTATGTAAGTAATTTTAAAAAGCATTAATCATAAATCACTTGCCGTCGGTTTAAACCGACGGCAAGTGATTTAGGCATGTAATCTGTCCTGAAATGAAAAAAGGGGGTGTCCAAAAAAGCACTATACCGCAATGAGCGCAAAGTGTATGCAAAGTACGCAAAGATTCAAAACATTGTTTTCTAATACTTTGCGATCTTAGCGTTTTATACTTTGCGACCATTGCATTTAGATTTTTTACTTTTTGGACACTCCTTTTTCAGTGTAGACAAGAGGTTTGAAATATCGAACCTGAGTTTAATCAGAGACATGGTGGAACTGGTTGAACTTGCTGAGGTTTTATAAATGTTTTCTGCCATAAGAAGAAAATTTTGCTTTTAGCCTGATAATGGTTTAATTTTGATAATGAACCAAAAAGTACCCGGATGTCAAGCATAATTGAAGGATATAATTACGATGTCTTTATCAGTTACCGACAGAAAGATAATAAAGGCGACAAATGGGTCAGTAAGTTTGTTGAAGCACTAAAGACCGAACTTGAAGCTACCTTTAAGGAAGATGTCTCAGTGTATTTCGATGAAAATCCGCATGACCGTCTTCAGGAAACCCATAATGTTGATAAAAGCTTAGAAGGAAAACTGAATTGCCTTGTATTCATTCCTGTTCTGTCTCAAACCTATTGCGATCCTAATAGTTATGCATGGCAATTTGAGTTCATGGCATTTCTCGGAATAGCTGAAAAAGATCGTTTTGGGAAGGATATAAAGCTGAGGGGTGGTAATGTTGCAAGCAGGATACTTCCGATAAGGATACATGACCTTGAACCGGAAGATATGAAACTCTATGAAAAAGAGACCGGAAGTGTGCTTCGGGCTATGGATTTCGTTTTTAAAACATCAACAGGTGTAAACCGCCCTCTAAAGGCAAATGAAGATCACCCACAAGATAATCTTAACAAAACATTTTACGCTGACCAGATAAATAAGGTGGCTCATGCGATAAAGGAGATTATTCTTGGAATGAAAGTAGAACCAGTCACAGAAGGGAAAGAACAGAATCAGATCAAAATTATACCGGATGAAAAGACTGTCGGGGAGAAAAAACCGGTAATATCAAGACATACTTCTCTGGAAAAAAATAAAATACTTTCTACGGTTGCCATAGTTTCATTTCTAATTATTGCTGGAATATTATTATATCCAAAAATATTCAAAAGAGACAAATTTGAAGGAATAAAAGATACGGAAGGTAAAATTTCAATTGCCGTGATGCCATTTGAGAACCTTACCGGAGATACTACACTGAATTGGTTCCAGCGGGGTATTTCATCCCTTATTATCAATGGACTTGGTAGTTCTTCCGAATTGGCTCTGCGTGATGACCAGACTATGTTTGAGGTTATGGAAAGCATGAATGAGGTATTTACAGCAGGAATTTCACCGTCCCAGGCCAAAAAGGTGGCTGAAAAAGTCCGGGCAGAAACTTATATATCTGGGAGTTTTCAGGGAACTGGAGGCAAATACCGGATCCTTACAAAATTAGTTGATACTAAAAGTGGTGACATTATTTGTACCAATCAGGTAGAAGGTGATTTAAAATCTTCAGAATATCTTGCCCTGACAGATTCATTATGCAATAAATTAAAAGATTATCTCGAGATCAGGTCGCTTGAGCAAAAAGCGGACTATGATTTCAGGGATGTTTATCCAAATTCAGCCGAAGCATACCGATATTTTATTGAGGGAGTGAATTTGATTTTAACTTCGGATTATGAATCTGCTATCAAATCTTTAAAAAAAGCATTAGAGATTGATTCAACTTTTACTTTTGCTTCTTTTTACATAGCATTTGCTTATAATCTTTGGGGTGGAAGCCAGAATTTTGAACAGGGTGTAATTTGGACTCAAAAAGCGTATAGAGGGAAGGACAGACTTCCAGCAAAATATCAAAACTGGCTGGGATTGTGGTATGCTGCTTTTTTAGGTAAAAACCAGCAAGATATAATCCGATATTGTAGTTTGCTTGAAAAGTCCGGGATAGAATCCCGATTTTTATGGTTTGACCTTGGAACTACCTATTATAGTTTTTTAAAAATGTATGATAAGGCAGTGGAGGCATTTGAGAAAGTTGAGGAAATAAGCCTGGAAAGGGGCAGTGACTGGAAATATGACAGATATTACAGATATTATTGCGAGGCATTGTTGCTGGCTGACAAACCGGAAGAGGCCTTAAGGATCAGTGAAAAGGGATTACAGATTAATCCAAATAATACCTGGATGCTTGATTATCAGTGTAGCAGTAATATTATGCTGGGAAATACCATAGCTGCTGAGGAGAGTATTTCCAGGCTCAGATCTTATGTAAAAAACCATAATTATCCTGAGTCAACTGAGGAGTATGCTGTTGGTTATTCGTATTTATGGGGAAAGGATACAATTACAGCAGAGAAACATTATAGGAAAGCCTATAATCTTGATCCTGATAATCTTTCCCGGATCTCTAACCTCAGCTGGATCTTAATAAGATCGGGGATTAATATAAATGAAGGACTGGAATTAGCTAAGAAAGGTCTAAAAATAAATCCTGATAGCAATTTCTTACTCTGGATGAAAGGGCTGGCATTGCATAAGTCTGGCAAACATGAAGAAGCACTGATATTTTTAAAAGAAGCTAACGAAAAATCGTTTGGTTACTTAAAAGAGCTTAAAGAAGATATAAAAGAAGTCGAACAGGCTCTGGCCAGTCTGAAGAATAATTAAACCAGCTACCTATCCGGATACCTTGTAAATACTGATGATTGCAATTGAGGGACGGTTCAGAAAGTTGATGGAACGGGTAAAATACAAATGGTAGAACTTTGAAAAATAAATTCCAGCAGGGGATAATTTCATGATCCTGATATACAACCAGCCCCTTGCTGACTAGTGGAGTTCATCGCTCTCGCTCTTCACTCTCACTCTGTTTTTTGTAGACAAGGTGATTCAAATATCTAACCTGGATTTGTTGAAGGATTTGGGGGAAGTTGTTGATTTTCTTAAAGATTAACTCTATTCAACTCAATAAGAATCTGTTTTCTATATTTGTAATATGGCCTTTACACTTCAAAATATTGAACTCTATAAATCACTATTCAGGGGTAGAGATGACATTTATGCCGTGCCCTGGGAACGAGATGGTAAAAGCGGTTACATGCCAGCATATGATGTTGACTGGACAAATTACGAAAAGCATAAATTACAAGGAGGAACATTCTCTAATTATAAGGAGAAAAAGCTTCTGCCTTATAACGAATCTGCCATTCAAGTCCATCTTGAAGGGAAAGCCATCCATGGTATATATCCCCTACTGGAAGATAACACCTCTTACTTCATTGCAGTTGACTTTGACAAAACAAACTGGGATAAATCAATTCTGAAACTGTATGAAGTCTGCAATAGACATGAAATCCAATCGTATATAGAAAAATCAAGATCCGGTAATGGCGGACATTTATGGATATTCTTTGAGGAAGCTTTTGTTGCAATTCAAAGCAGGAAAATCATGTTTGAATTACTTCGCCAGGCAGGAATCATCTCGCATTATGAAAAAGAGCCAAGTTTCGACAGAATATTTCCTAATCAGGATTATCATTCCGGAAAAGGAATGGGAAATCTGATTGCTCTTCCACTGCAAGGGACTTCAATACAAAATGGCAATTCATGTTTCCTGAACCCAGATACACTGCAGCCTTATGATAATCAATGGGAATTTCTGAATACGGTGAAAAAAATATCAGAACAATCATTTAAACAATTGTACAAAACATTGTTTACTGAGAATCCGCAGGAAATACTGACTTCAAGTTTTAATCCTAATAGTGCAGTTGAAATAGAAATACGGATAAGTAACCAGATATATTTAAAGAGAATTCATTTAAATCGGAAACTAATTGAATTTCTGCGTGATCAACTGAATTTTTATAATACTGACTATCTGGCAAAAAAGAATCTTGGAAAAAGCACATTCAAAACAGAGAAATATTTCAACCTGATTGAAGAAAGCGAGGAAGAAGTGATGATTCCCAGAGGATTCACATCAACACTCGTCCAATTCTGCAAAGAAGAAAATATACCTTTCAAGATTATTGATGAGCGAAGGAAAATGCAAGCTATTGAAATAGATTCGGAAATTGAACTTCTGGATCATCAGGAAATAGCTCTCCATAAAGTAAGGGAAAAAGATTTTGGAGTAATTGTATCTCCACCCGGCTCCGGAAAAACTGTTATAGGATTGGAAATAATTGCTGAGAAGCGTCAACCTGCATTAATCATTGTTCACAGAAAACAGTTATTCGATCAATGGATCGATAGGATCCAGAACTTCCTTAAAATCCCTAAGAAGGAAATTGGTCAAATTGGAAATCAAAAGAATAAGATTGGAAAATCAATTACTGTTGCCATGATCCAGTCGCTGGCAAGAATTGATGATTTTTCACAACTTTCAAATGCATTTGGTACGATTATTATTGATGAGTGTCACCACATACCGGCTAAATCATTCAGGGAAGCAATAATAAACTTTAATGCATTCTTTCTTTATGGGCTAACTGCAACGCCAAAACGAAAAACAAATGACGAGAAACTAATCTTTGTTTATATCGGCAATGTTCTACATCAGGTAAGCCAGCATGAATATCTTGCGAAAAAGAATATCCGCTCTGAAATAAACATAATTGAAACCGACTTGTATGCTCCTTTTGATTACAAAGTTGATCAATACGAAACCATTTCACGAATTCTGGTACATGATACACAGCGTAATTCTTTAATTTTAAGAGATATTGAAGAGAGCGCGAATCGTTTTAAGACAATTCTGGTTTTAACCGAAAGGAAGGCACATGTTGATATCTTGAATCTGTACTTGAAGGATAAATATGAGACGATCACTATTCATGGTGAAGACTCAGAATCTTCAAGAAAAAGCAAAATCGATCAAATAAAACAGGGACATTTCAAGATAGTGATATCAACCGGTCAATACTTCGGAGAAGGTATAGATATTAGCAACTTAGAGTGTTTGTTTATAGTTTATCCTTTCGCATTTGAAGGAAAACTAATACAATACATTGGAAGAATTCAACGATCAGAAAAACAACCTGTAATATTTGATTACAGGGATATTAAAATTGACTATTTTGAAAAAATGTTTAAGCAGAGGAAAAGGTATTATAATAAACTATTAAAATAATATGTCAGAAACTAACCGCATCGAATATAAGCAGGAACTTAATTCAAATTTAGATATCGAAAAGGAAGTAATAGCCTTTTTGAACTATCATGAAGGCGGGTTTATATTCATTGGTATTGACAAAGAAGGCAAGATACTTGGAGTCAACGATCTTGATGGGGACATGTTAAAACTGAAAGACAGAATCAAGAATAACATCCTGCCGTCATGTATGGGATTATTTGATGTTCAGGCTGAAAAGAAGAACAATAATGACATTATTAAAATCACAATTGCCAGTGGACCAGAGAAACCATATTACAAGAAAAAATATGGTATGACCGAGAAAGGTTGTTCTATTCGAATTGGAACTGCTTCAGAACCAATGTCACAGAAAATGATTGATGAGCTTTTTGCAAAACGTATACGAAATTCACTGGGGCGAATCGTATCAAATAAACAGGATCTCAAGTTTGAACAGCTCAGGATTTATTATGAATCAGCAGGTCTGTCTCTAAATGAAAAATTTGCCTCAAACCTTGAATTGCAAACCGATACAGGAAAATATAACTATGTAGCTTATTTGCTGGCAGATAATAATTCCACATCTATTAAAGTTGCAAAATATAGTAGCAAAACCAGGGTAGATCTTAAAGAGAGTAATGAATATGGTAATGGATGTCTGATTCGTGCAGCTAAGCAGGTTATTGATAAAATTGAAATAGAAAATCCCACCTCTACACAAATTACCTCGAAAGAAAGGATTAATAAAAGACTTTGGAATTCTGTTGCACTCAGGGAAGCTATTATAAATGCTTTTGTGCATAATGATTTTACAAATGAAGTTCCTCCGAAATTTGAGATATTTCCTGATAGGATTGAAATCACATCTGCGGGTGGTCTACCCGACGGATTAAGTCAGGAAGAATTCTTTCTAGGGTATTCCGTACCTCGGAATAAAGAACTCATGAGGATTTTTAAGGATATTGGAATGGTAGAACAGCTAGGTTCTGGTGTTCCCCGAATACTCGAAAACTATGACAAAGAATGCTTCACTTTTACTGATCATTTTCTTAGAATGACTTTTCCTGTACAAGGTGGTCAAGCTGGTGGTCAAGTAGGTGGTCAAGTAGGTGGTCAAGTAGGTGGTCAAGTTGATCTACTAACTGAAAGACAAAAAGAAGTGCTAGATCTAATTATAAATAATCCTGCAATATCAAGGAAAGCCTTATCAAAAGAGCTAAATATTAATCCTTCAGCAACTCAAAAACATATTGATGCACTGAAGCAAAAAGGAATTATATCAAGAGAAAGTGAAACAACCGGATATTGGGAAATACACTTAGATGAATAATGTGGGTGCTTGAAAAACTAGAAAATGTTATTCATCAATTTTTTTAATTGCAGCCTGACAGTAACTAAATAATAAATCGAACTTAATGCAGTCTTATTATTTATCTGTATATCTGATATATACAAGAGTATAAAATGTCAATAGATAAATCGGACATTTATAATCACATTTCTATCTAACTTCAAAAATTACCGCCCTATATAGCCTCTGCGTCTATTTCCAATAGACGCAGAGGGCAAATAAAAAGCTCCTCATCCGCCGCGGCGGATGAGGAGTCTTCTTTAGTAGCGGGGGCAGGACTTGAACCTGCGGCCTTTGGGTTATGAGCCCAACGAGCTACCAACTGCTCCACCCCGCAATATTATTTTTATAAGTAGGGTTATGAGCCCAACGAACTACTCCCGATAGTTATCGGGACTCCACCCCGCAATATATTTTTAAAATCTTTTCTGAAAGAACACTGAAAAGGATTATTTCCTTTAACGGATGCAAATGTAAGGCTTTGTTTAGTATTCTCAAAAAAAAACGACTAATTTTGAACAATTTTAATAATACCTGCTCATATCTATGCCCAGAGTTTTTAAACCCGTTTCAATGAAAGACCTCAAAAAAGAGGTTCGTAAAGATTATTTTGACAGGCATACACCTCATGTCATTTGTGAAAGGACTGCAAAAAGGGGCGAAAAATTTAAAGTCAAGGTTTTCCTGGGAAATGAATATGCTCATCCGGACGAACCTGATCATTATATCAGCTATGTCCAGCTATGGAACCGTGAAACATTCCTGGCAGAAGCACATTTCACTCCCGGCATGCTCGGGAATAATCCGGAACACGTTGAGGTGGATTTTTATATCATCCCCAACGCCACTATGAACCTTGCAGCTATGACTGTTTGTACAAAACATGGCCTGTGGCAGAGTGATTCAATTGAAGTAAAAGTTACCGACTGATCAGAAAACGTAAATGTCAAAGGAAGAAAAAAAACAGAGAAAGTTCATCCATGCCCTTACTGACAAGTACAGGCTGGTAATACTGAACGACAGTTCATTCCGGGAAGTTGGTTATATAAGACTTTCCAGGTTGAATATTTTATCAATATCCGGTACATTCCTGATCCTGATCATTGCACTGACATACACCACCATAGCTTACACTCCCCTGCGCGAACGTATCCCGGGGTATCCTGATGCCGAGATGAGAAAAAATATAATCCAGAATGCACAGCTGCTTGATTCACTGGATAAGGAAATAAAATATCGTGACCAGTACTTCACCAACCTGAACCTGATCATTGCCGGTAAAGAACCAGATAATTTTATCAGTCCGGAAAATGATACAGGAAGAACTGCATCGGTCATTCAATTCACCCATACCTCGGCAGATTCCCTGCTGCGAAGTGAAGTTGCTTTTCCTGATAAATTAAGCTTATCTCCTCCTGAACAAATAAATGAGATCTCCAGACTTGACAGGATGCATTTTTTTGCACCTGTAAGGGGACTTGTCACAAACTCTTTCAATCCCCTTGCCAATCACTATGGAGCAGATATTGTCGCAGCCCCCAATGCAGTAGTCAAAGCCGTCCTGGACGGAACAGTTGTTATGGCCACCTGGACCCTTGAGACAGGTTATGTAATAGAGATCCAGCATGACTTGAACCTTTTCTCAGCTTATAAACACAATGCTGAACTGCTTAAGAAGACCGGCATGAGGGTTAAAGCTGGCGATGCTATAGCTATTGTCGGTAATTCAGGGGAATTAACTACCGGCCCTCATTTGCATTTCGAACTTTGGCAGAATGGGGTACCCCTTAATCCGGAAGAATATATTGTTTTTTGATTCATTGGAGAGTCAATCATGCCGGATAAAATTAATATAAAAAGGATAGCCCTTCTTGGTTCGACAGGTTCAATCGGACGTCAGACCCTTCAGGTTGTAGATGCAAATCCGGAATATCTTAAAATCAAAGTACTTACCGCGTTTGACAATGCAGAATTACTGGTAAAACAAGCGGTCAGATACCTCCCTGAGCTTGTTGTTATTGGCAATGATAAAAAATATATGACTGTCAGGGAAGCGCTCAAAAATTCACCGGTTAAGGTACTGGCAGGTCTGGATGCAATTTCAGACCTGATGGAAATGGATAATTTTGATATAGTTCTGACTGCCATGGTTGGATTTTCAGGTTTGATGCCCACCATCAGGGCCATAAAAAAAAGAAAGACTGTTGCACTGGCCAACAAGGAAACCATGGTTGTGGCAGGTGAACTGATAAGGAAATTGGCCATTGATGAAGGCGTAACGATCATTCCTGTTGATTCAGAACATTCGGCTATTTTTCAGTGCCTGGCAGGAGAAGAGCATAACCCGGTTGAAAAACTTATTCTCACAGCCTCAGGCGGACCTTTCCGTGATAAAGATATTGAGTTTATCAAAAATGTCACAGTGGAACAGGCATTGAATCATCCCAACTGGACTATGGGACGAAAAATCACGATCGACTCTGCATCAATGATGAATAAAGGACTGGAAGTTATAGAAGCCAGGTGGTTATTCAACGTACCTCCGGAAAATATTGATGTCGTGATCCATCATCAATCAATAATCCATTCAATTGTTCAGTTCGAAGACGGATCCATGAAAGCCCAGATGGGAATCCCTGACATGCGGTTGCCCATTCAATATGCCCTTACCCATCCACACAGAATAAAATCTGATTTTCCCCGTTTGAGCTTTGCTGATTATTTAAATCTCTCTTTTGAACCTCCGGATACAAAAAAATTTCGTAATCTTGCAATTTCTTATGAAGTCCTGCGGAAAGGAGGCAACCTTCCATGCATAATGAATGCTGCGAATGAAGCAGCCGTGAATGCATTTTTATCCGGCAGGATCGGATTTATTGAGATGTCGGGAATAATTGAAAAAGTATTGGATAAATCCAAATATATTGGTAATCCTTCCTTGGAGGATTACCAGAACTCAGATAAGGAAGCAAGGATGCTGGCAACACAATTAATAACTTAAAAATGGGCATATTGATCCAGGCAGCTCAATTAATATTGAGCCTTTCAATATTAGTACTCTTACACGAACTGGGACATTTTATTTTTGCAAAATCATTCAGGGCCAGGGTGGAAAAGTTCTACCTGTTCTTTGATCCATGGTTTTCTCTTTTCAAGAAAAAAGTTGGAGAGACTGTATATGGAATCGGATGGCTTCCACTGGGAGGATACGTTAAAATAGCCGGGATGATTGATGAATCACTGGATAAAGAAGCCATGAAGCTTCCTCCCAAGCCTTATGAATTCAGGTCAAAACCCGCGTGGCAACGCTTACTGATCATGCTGGGCGGAGTGGTGATGAACTTCATCCTTGCCATTATCATTTATGCCTCAATATTATATACCTGGGGAGAAACCTATCTGCCTGCAAAAAATGCTACTTATGGAATAATGGTTGATTCTGTGGCTATGAACATGGGCCTGCAAAACGGGGATAAGATCCTGGCTGTTGACGGTAAACCAACTGATAATTTTTTAGCTATTTTTCATGATATCGTTGTTTATAATGCAAAAACTTTACGTGTTGACCGTTCAGGAAAAATAATTGACATTGAAATCCCGGAAAGTTCTATCGCTCCTTTATTAAAATCCGCTACCCCCATCCTGCCCCGTGTCCCTTTTTACATCTACAGTTTCCCGAAAAATTCATCTGCAGAAGCAGCAGGATTGCAAAAAAATGACAGGATAATTTCTGTTGACCATAAACCTGTTATGTTTTATGATGAATTCAAGACAAATATTTCCGGTTATAAAAACAAATCTGTTCCTGTTGATATCCTGAGGAATGAAAAAGATACTCTTGCCTTCAATGTTAATGTTGATGCGGAAGGGAGAATAGGCGTATATCCTGATATGAATATGGGCCGTTATTTCGAGTTGAAAGACATCGATTACAGTTTCATCCAGGCCATACCTGCCGGAATAAAAAAAGGATTACATACAATCGATAGTTACCTTAAACAGCTCAAGCTGCTGTTGCGACCGGAAACAAAAGCATATGAATCATTAGGCGGTTTTATAAAGATCGGAAGCATTTTCAGCAAAGTTTGGGACTGGCAGTCTTTCTGGAGTATGACCGCTTTATTGTCCATTATCCTTGCCATAATGAATATACTTCCTATTCCTGCACTGGACGGGGGCCATGTAATGTTCCTGTTTTATGAGATGATCACCGGACGGAAACCCGGAGATAAATTCCTGGAATATGCCCAGATAGCTGGAATGATCTTTATACTTGGACTCATCCTCTATGCAAACGGAAACGACATAATTCAGCTATTTAAAAAATAATCCATATTTTCAGGACTTAATAAATTTTATTAACTTTGTTAACAATTTAAATCTTAGGAAAAATGAAATCGCTTGTAATTCTTGGAATGCTGGGGCCTACAGAAATTATTATAATTCTGCTTATTGTAATCCTGCTTTTTGGCGGACGTAAAATACCTGAATTAATGAAAGGTATCGGACAGGGAATGAAAGAATTTAAAAAAGCTTCCAAAGAAGAGTCTGATATAAAGAAAACACCCGCTGAAACAGAAAAAGAATAATACTTTTTCTTCACGAGTCTTTAAAAACCAGAGTTAATATCTGGTTTTTTTTGTTGATTTCTTTCCGTTTAATAAGATTGTTTATATGCCTTTTCCGATTAATTTAGGATTTAAATCATCCTGATGAAACGGAACCAGACTCTTTTCTTGATTTTTATCATTCTTACAGTTCATTTTCAGTCGTTCCCGCGTAATAAAGAATATCTTTTACCTGATGTGCCTTCTCCGGATATCAGTCATGAAAAGTCTTTTGAAACGGATCTCAAAAATATCAGGTTCATACCGGATTTGTATTTTGAATGTTTTATTGCTGAAATAAACAAATCATGCGAGATACAGTTATTCTTTGATCAACTCGTAAGAGAATATATAGAAATTTATTTATTGGAGAGGTCTGCTCAGGTTCCGGTACTGGCTGCCCGATCAGAAATTTTTTTCCCGATCTTCGAAAAATACCTTTCAGAATTTCACCTGCCTCAGGAATTAAAATACCTTCCTGTAATTGAATCAGGACTCAATTGTAAAGCTCTCTCACCATCCGGTGCATTAGGCCTATGGCAATTTATCCCTGAAACCGGACGCTCATGCGGCCTCACCATCACAAGGGATTCGGACGACCGGACAAATCCCGAAGAATCGACATACGCAGCCTGCAGATATCTTAGCTATCTTTATAAAATATTCGGAAACTGGCAGTTGAGTCTTCTAGCTTACCACGCAGGACCTACAACCATAAAAAATGTAATTGTCAAAGCCGGAGGTAAAACAAATTATAAGGCGATCTTTCCCTATCTTCCAAACGCTACTCAAAGGTACCTGCCTGCATTCATTGCATCGATATATGTACTCAGAAATTACAAAACACACTTTTAAACTTTATTAAAATATCAGGCACAAATTTTGTGGAGAAATTAAAGGTTTTATTCCCCTGAACTTATCATCTTTATATTTTTTCATCAATATTAAGGAGAATAAAATCAATATTTTTTTCCGGTTCAATATGCTACTAATGTTTTCTGTTTATAATAAAAGATTGATTATGAATAAATTAATGATTTCTTTAGGGGTAATTCCGCTTGTTTTCCTGTTAAATAGCTGTTTACAGGATACCGGACCAGGTTCACCGGCCACGGGTAGTGCCCTGCCCAATGTAACCGGCGCTTCAGGTGAGATATTATTGGTTCTTGATAATACAATCTGGAAAGGAGAGATAGGTAATCTGTTCAGGGAAATTCTTGAGCAGGAATATCCTTCACTACCGCAGCCGGAACCCCTGTTTGATGTTGTCCATATCTCTCCCGGAGCACTTGATAATATGTTTAAAACACACCGCTCCATTATC
>Ga0068714_10004159_pt1 | contig 16479 bp, 18 predicted proteins | sample MTBNYHSulfiMetaG_FD_62988 | JGI IMG/M metagenome (GOLD analysis project Ga0068714, IMG submission 62988) | Enrichment culture microbial communities from rom New York Harbor, USA that are MTBE-degrading - MTBE-NYH (New York Harbor Sulfidogenic)... | ecosystem: Environmental > Aquatic > Marine >...
TCGACGAGAAGTCTGCGTGGCAACACGATTGCGAATCATGTCTCGCGTGCTACCTATGGTGCCCAGAAAAGGCGATCTCTTGCCAGGGGAACGCCCCGCCGATCCGACACGCTCCATCCAGAGGTGGAACTGGCAGACATGCTGCTGCGGTAGGCGGGACCGGCACCCAGCGCACCCTGCTCGAACCGGAGCTCACGAGGTCAGCCCGGCGGGCCCTCGCCCAGCACGCCTTGTTCGTGTCGGAACAAGGGCACGGGGCCCGACGCGTCTTGTCCCGCGTTGGGCCCCGCAAGGAGGTTAGTTCTCGTATGTCGGAAAGGTACCGTCCAATCGTGAACGGCACGTGAAGGGACGCTGAAGCCCGTGTGTCCCTTGTGATCGACACCCCTCACCATGCCGCGCTACTCGATCGGCTTGAACCGCGCCTGGAAGAAGCGCAGCTTCTCCGGCTCGTAAACCATCTCCAGCCCCCGGATCCCGTCTCGTCCCGCGAGAAGCGCCTCGCAGCTCTCGGCGACCACATCCATGTGCAGGTTCGTATACACCCGCCGCGGGACGGTCAGTCGAACGAGCTCCAGCTTCGGGCGCCGGTGCTCCCCGGTCTGCGGATCCCGCCCGGCGCTCACGATCCCTCGCTCCATCGCACGAACGCCGCTGTCGACGTACAGGGCCGCGCCCAACGCCTGCGCCGGAAACTGCTCCTGCGGCATGTCCGGCAGGAAGCGTCTGGCATCGACGAACACCGCGTGCCCACCGACCGGCTCAACGATCGGCACTCCGGCCTCGATCAAGCGCCCGCCCAGGTACTCGACCTGCCGGACACGGCTCGCGATGTGGGCGTCTTCGACCATCTCCTCGATCCCGCGGGCGAGTGCCTCCATATCCCGTCCGGACATCCCGCCGTAGGTATGAAGCCCTTCGAACACGACGACCATCTCCTTCGCCCGGAGGAAGAAGTCGTCGTTGTTCGTAGCGAGGAACCCGCCGATGTTGACGAGATTGTCCTTTTTCGAGGACATCGTGCACCCCTCGCCGTAGCTCATCATCTCCTTTAGAATCTCTCGGATCGGGCGGTCGGCGTAGCCTGCCTCCCGCTGCTGGATGAAGTAGGCGTTTTCAAGCGCTCGGGTTGCGTCGAAGATGATCGGGATCCGCAGCCGTTCCGACCAAGACGAGACCTCTCTGAGATTGGCCATCGAAAACGGCTGGCCGCCGGCCATGTTCACGCACGGCGCGATCGAAAGGTACGCTATCGCGTCCGCCCCTTGCTCCGCCACGAGGTGATCGAGTTTGGCGAGGTCAACGTTGCCCTTGAAAGGGTGTCGATTCGTTGGATCGTGGGCTTCGTCGATGATGCAGTCGAAGAAGACCCCGCCAGCGCGTTCGACGTGTTCGCGCGTTGTGGTGAAGTACATGTTCATCGGGACGAACTGTCCTGGTCGGATGCGCAGCTGCGAGGTGATGTGTTCCGCCGCGCGTCCCTGATGGGTGGGGACGACGTGCCGAAACCCGTAGACCTCACGGACGGCTTCCTCGAGATGATAGAAGTTCCGCGAGCCGGCGTAGGCCTCGTCTCCGAGCATCAGCCCGGCCCATTGGCGGTCGCTCATCGCCGTCGTGCCGGAGTCGGTCAGCAAGTCGATCGTCACGTCCTCGCTGCGCAGGAGAAACGTGTTGTACCCTGCCTCCTGCATCCGTTCGGCGCGGTACGCCGCCGTCGTCACCTTGATCGGTTCGACTGCTTTGATCTTGTACGGTTCCGCGATGGTCCGCTTCGTCATGCGACCGTCCTTTCCTAGAGCTCGCCCGACGCAAGCTCGTCCTCCCGGATGCCTTCGTCCGCAGCGCCGCCAGCCGCAGACCCCCTCCCCCCTTCTGATCTCCCCTCTGACGAGAACCCGATGATCCCCAAGACGAAGCGCGACAGGTGCCGGCGCAACAGGCGAGCGATCTCCTCCCCGTCCCTCGCCCTCGCCGCCGCCAGCACCAGTCGGAACTCGGCCCCGATCCCGGTGAAGCCGTGGTCCTCGCCCGTCGGCACGTTCATGTCCCAGACCCGCGAGACCAGGTTGCGCAGACGAGCCAATGTCTCTACGAGAAGTGCGTTTCCCGTCGCGTGATTCAGCCGATCGTGGAATGCCAAGTCGAGCGAGCGAAGCGTTCCGGCGTCGGTCTCCGCCTCGATCCGCTCGATGAGGGATTCCAGCTCCACCCATTGAGCCTCCGTCGCACGCGAAGCGACGAGGCGCCCAACCAAGTCGGCGAGGAACGATCGCATCTCGAACGAGTCCCTGAGCTTGTGCAGGCTAACCTCGGTCACCTGCGCGCTGCGACCTCGGGTGAGGTCAACCAGGCCCTCCGACTCCAGCCGGATGAGCGCCTCGCGGATCGGCGTGCGGCTGACGGAGAATGCGTCCGCCAACTCCTTTTCGTGGAGGATCTGACCCGGTCTGGCTTCGAGCTCAACAATCCTCCGTTTGAGCTCTTCGTACACGTCGTCGCGCATCGCGCCTCCAACGCATACCAGGAAGATGCCGAAAGCATACCCTCGCCGCCGAGAGCGGTCCACCCTACAATGAAGGGACCCGCAGATCGACGTGTCTCTAGGGTTAGGATCGACGACCCGCCATCCCGGCTGCGCACACGGGCCGCTCCCCTAGTCGCTCGATGCCGCCGCCTTCGCAGGCGACGAAGGTCGTTTCTCCTCGGCTGGATCGGACGCGCTGCTCGCTCCGCTCTCCCCACCGCCTCGCTCCGGGCGGGACCGGCCCTTGCGCCCGTGGTCGGTCTTGTAGAAGCCACTTCCCTTGAACTGAACCGCAACGAGGGGAAGCAACCGCCGCGTCGATGGGCTTCCGCACTGCGGGCAGATAGGCAGCTCGCCGTTCCCGTCCTGCAGCACCAGCACGCGAAAACGATGTCCGCAGGATTCGCACTCGTGCCGGTATAGGGGCATGTCCTTCCTCTCGGCCGCCAGGCGGCCTCACGCTGTTAGCACTTCGCCGGTCAGATTGCCAATAAGCTTAGCCTCGCCTCGTCTTCGCGTCAAGTCTCGCGTTTCGACGCCGCTTCGTCCGCGCGGCGAAGCTCAAATCGATGTGACAAACGTCGAAGGCAAACCGTCCCACCGACCGCGCTGCCCTCACCCAGTGATCGCTCAGCGAGCCGTACCGCGCGTGTCAGCCTCTCCTCGGCGCGCTCCGTCGTGCCCTGCCCTTGGACCATCCGCCGAAGCTCCACCCCGCCGCTCCCCGTGCGCCCCGGGTAGGTCCCAACCACCGCCTCGAAGTACCCGGCGCTGCCCGCAGCCTCGATCGGCCTCGGCGACCCTGCCCATCGGCTCACGGCGGGACGCCCATGACACCTCCCCGCAAGAACGACGGACGGGATCCACCCGGCGCATTGCACAGCAGAGGTTCTGCAGGCCATCCATCGGAACAAGGCGATCAGTTCGGCCCGTGCGTCGCGGTATTCGATGTCGACCGGGCACACCGTCTCCTGGCAGAGCCGCAGCATGTCGACCGGATGCGCCCCGCGGCACCTGATGCCGAGGGCGACGAGGACATGGTGCATCCCGTCCGTAGATCCGGCGAGGCCGAGACACAGCTCCTCGTTCAACGCCAAGGTCTTCAAGGAGTCGTCCGACAGCACGGCGCAGCGCGCATCGAGCACGCGTCCATCGCTCGCCACCACGATGTCATGGTCGTCTCGCACGCCGAGGATCAGGCTCATCCTGAGTCAAGCATAGCACGCCGCAGCTCGATGCCGAAACCCAGACGGCGGCGCGCTACGATCTGCACTCGCGAGCCGGGAGAGAGGAGGCGCGCCGAGATGCCGACGCGCTGCTGGCACATCCTCACATGGTCTGGGTCGACCGCGGCACTCCCCGTCGCCGCGCCGACGATGGCGATGCCGGTCCAGTTCGCGGCGGTTCGCGAGGATCTCCGATTCACACTCCTCGAGATCGGTGTGGTGTGGGGCACGGCATCGTTCGCCGAGTCGTTCAGGGGGCCGCCGCCTGGACGCGGCCCTCCGCGCGCGGTGAGACGGGGCTTTGCACCATCAGGAACTCAGCCAACGCGTCCGAGAGGAGCCAACCCGTCTCGTAGCGGTCCGCCGCCTCGGCGAACACCGCGTAGCCGTCCCCTCCGCGCGCGAGAAATCCGTTTGTCGCCAGAGTGTAAATGGCATCCGGATCGATCGGAGCGTAGGCCCCAGAAGCCGCGTCCCACGTCTCGACCCACGCGACCCGCGCGCCGGGCGTCGCTACCGGGTCGAACGCATAGCGCATACCGGCAACTTGTGGGAAGCGGCCCGCCCCTTGTTCGATCCCGCTGATGCCGTTCTCGATCGCCTCGACGATCTGTGCGCCGGTAACCGAGAGGACGCTGATCTGGTTCCCGTATGGAAGCACCTCAAGCACCTGTCCCATCGTGATTTCCCCCGCAGGGATAGAAGCCCTGATTCCGCCGCCGTTCTGGAGAGCCAGGGTCGCGCCGAGGCACTCTGCCTTGTGAAGCATCACGTCGCAGATCAGATTCCCAAGGTTCGTCTCGCGCGTCCGCACCATCTCCCGGGCCCCGTCGAGATCCACGTCCGTGCTCCCGACGGTCTGCCCCATCAAGTCCTCGATCGCCGGGCGGTACCGGGCAAGCAACTCGACCATCCCGTCATCCTCCGGGATCCTCTCGTCCAAAGGGATCGGACCGCCGCCGTGCGTCTTGACGACGCCGTCGTCGGTGAAGTCCACGTCGAGACGACCGAGGAACCTTCCCGACTCCCCGGCGGTCACGACGAGAACCGGCTCACCGCACGGTGACATCACGACAGTGGGGTAGGCCCCTATCGCGCCATCGAATGGACCAAGCAACGTGTGGCTGTGTCCGCCGACGATGACGTCGATCCCGGAAACCCGTCGCGCGAGGTCAAGATCCCGCGCGTATCCGAGATGGGTCAGCGCGATGATCACGTGGACGCCAGCACGTTCGAGCTCCTGGACCGTTCGCTGCGCGGTGGTCGTTGCGTCGAGGAACCGGACGTTCGGGCCCGCACTGGACGAGATCGCCGCATGCTCCGTCGTCAGGCCGATCACACCGACTGGCGTCCGATCGAGATCGAAGTGTGCGAGCGCGTAGGGGAGAAGAAGCCCCGCGAGATCGGCGTCAGAAAGCGCGTCGGTGTTGGCGGACAGCACCGGAAACTGGGCCAAGCCGATGAACTTCGCCAACTCCGACGGCCCCGCGTCGAATTCGTGGTTTCCGATGCACATCGCGTGATACTCGAGCGCGTTCATCACCTCGGCAGCCCCTTCCGCCCCCGCGACGGTGAAGAAGAGCGTGCCCTGGAACTGGTCGCCCGCGTCGAGCAACAGGACGTTAGGCAGGATCCCGCGGACCTCGTCAATCGCGGTCTTCAACCTGGCAACCCCTCCCTCCGCGCCGCCTTCGGCGGTAGGGAGCGGATCGTAGTGAGCGTGCACGTCGTTCGTGTGAAGGATCGTCAGTTCCCATAGCTCTCGGTCCGGCGCGCCAACGAACCGGCAGAGCAGCCCAACCCCGACCAGTGCCGCGCCCAACAGCAAGAGGAGCTTCCAGTTCGTCATCCACCCTCCCGGCCCGCTCCAGAGACCGCACGCTTGGCGGTTTCGATGATCATCGGTGCACGAGGGCTCCCGCACAAGGGCCCCAGCGACCCCGTGGAGTCCTCACCCGCCTTCAATCCGAAGGCGTTCTTCGATGGGTAGGCTCCTGTGGACGCAACGCGGCGCGTTGCGGGGCCTGTCCGTCGCCGCAGCACCGCGGGACGAACCGGCCGGCTAGGCCTGACAAGAGGAGAGGGCTGGTCCTGTCGCGATGCCCGCGCATGGCCTCATCGCCGGCGGACAAGCAACGGATCACCACGACAAGCCGTACACCCGACAGGGTTGCGCAGGGCGAACGGATCCTCGCCCCGGCAGTGCAGCGCGCTAGAAGTAGAAGTGGACCCCCACGCCAAACACCATTCCGATCTCGCCGTCGGTCGCGTACGCGAGACCGAACTCAATGTCCCAGGCGAGCGCCGGCGCGAGCCGAAAGCCGAACTCGATTCCACCGACGGCGGAGAAGATCGCCGGATCCCATCCGTATGGCGAGATCGGGAACGATGCGCCCAGCGCCCCGTAGAAATCGACGATCGGACGGTCCGCAATGCGGGAGAGCACCCGCACCGTCATCGTGCCCTCGGTGCCGCCGGCGGTCCCCCAGAAGAAGAGGATCATCTCGCCGCCGAAACGGGGCCCAATCCAGTACCGGCAGCTCAGAAGTCCGCCGAACGGGAAATCAACCTGGATTCCCACGCCGAGTTCACGATCGGTAGAGAGGTCAATCGTTTCCTCCGGCGGACCACCGTCCTGCCCCAACCCGACGAGAGCCGATACCAAAAGAACGATCATCAAGGCACAAAGCTTGTTGCGCACCATCTCACCCCCCCATTCTGAATCCGCATCGTACCGCCGAACGCCGTCCGTTCCAACGCCGCCTTGTCACCGAGCGGGCTGCCGCCTCCGGCGGAGCCTCGTCGCAATGATCCCGCCCATAAACGCGACAACTAGGACCAGCAACCGGCCGCCGGCCAAGAGGCGCGGGAGCCACCTTCGAATCCGACCGCCGCGGACGATCCGGATCCGGTGGTAGAGGTACTGCTCCCTTCCGATCCCGTGCGCCCGCAGTCGGCCGAGCCGATCGCTGATCGTAATCAGTCCGTGCCAGGTCAGCGGGGGCTCTTCGCCACATCGGTTGGCAACAACCGTCCAGGCATCGTAGAACGTCCCTATCATCCCGTTGAGCCGAGGGCTCATCCCGTAGTCGGCGAGGCTAGCGAGCACGACGTCCGGCCGCGCCCGCCGGATTGCCCGAAGCAGCCAGAGACTCCGGGCGTCGGCGCAGATGAGGATCGCCGTCTTTGCCCCGTCGACATCGGCGATCGTGAGTCGCCGCTCTGCCGGCGTGAAGGCTCGATTTTGGATCCGGAACTTGCGGTGAACTGCAGCGATCTCGCCCGCCGGATCGATGACAACCTGTGTGTTGTGCAGCTTCTCACCATGCCTTTCCGTCATCCCGAAGGAGAGGTAGACCTCATGTTCCTTCGCCAAGCCAGCGACGAAATCGGTCGATGGGCCGGGGATCGGCTCCGCAATCCGCCGGTGGTACGTCTCCGTCTCCCCCCTCCGATAGAACCAGCCGAGGATCGCTTCGCCGAACAGGATGAGCCGGACATCGGGATGGTCACGTACGATCCCTCGGACAATCGCCCCAAGCCGCTCGCGGCTCACCTCCGGATCGACGTCCGGTGTCATCGCGACGGTGGCCATTGCGAGGCTTGGCGGGACGGTTCTCACGGCGCAGCCCTCAGACGAACCGAGCAACCTCGCGAAGCGGCTTTCTCGGGCGCGCGTCCGGGGCCTCGCCGGGAACGCCAAACGAGACCGCGGCGACGAGTTGGCCCTCCTCCTTCAGCCACACCTTCAACTCGGTCACCGCGTACAGCACGTCGGCGATCCAGAGCGACCCGATTCCGAGGTCGGTCGCCGCGAGAAGCATGTTCTCGATCGCTGCGCCGATCGACTGGACGTCGACGAGCTCCTGAAAGATCTGATCCGTCGAACGCTCCAGCCACGGATCGAGCCCGTGCACGTTGAAGACGAACACCGTCAGGGATGCCCGCTCCATGACGTCCGCCGTCCATCCTGCGCTCCCGGTATCCTCGCCGCGGGACTTGAACGCCGCAATCGCCTCACGAAACGCTGCGACCATCCCGGCCCGCTTCTCCCCTCGGATCACCACGAACCGCCACGGCTGCCGGTTCTTCCCCGACGGAGCCTGGCTCGCGGCGGTAAGGATCTGCATCACCGCCTCCTCGGAGAGTTCCTCTTCTTGGAAGCTTCGGATGCTCCGCCGCGCCGCGATCGCCTTGATCGTGTTCATCGATCGTCTCCGTTCGGCCGAACCGATGGTAGCGGACCCGGAAACCGGATGCCTGTGCGCACGGTTTCGCGCTGCTACGCGGCGCGCCGCTCGGCCAGTGCGGTTCGGATCGCATCCGCGTTCTTCGCCCGATAGAAGTAGCTCCTGGCCCCGGTCACGAGCCGCCCGTCGATCACCGGTGGATGGTCATGTCCCACGTAGATCCCACCGGCCGCCTCGATAGCATCCTTGTCGTCCGCGTGCCCAACCACCCTCTTGTCGCGGAGCACGTCCGCCGCCGCGAGCACGCGCACACCTCGACACCATCCGCTGACGACGAGCCCGGCCTCGGCACCCCGGCGGATGAGAGCGATCGCCTTCGGGGACTCGATCAGCCCGCGGTGCGAAGGCCCGGGGAGCACGCAAACCCCATCGTAGTCCGTCGCCTCGCCGCAGTCATCCACACTGCAATCGAGCTGAAGCGGTTCGGCACCGCGCTGTCGAGCGAACGGACACGGTTCCACCATCCGCTGCGCACCGGCAAGCGTCAACTGCCAGCCGTACCGCCGGAACCTCTCCACAATCGAGAGCTTCCTCCCATTCGAGGTGCAGTTGGCCCCGTACCGGTCCCCCCAGAGGAGGAGCATTCGGATTAGCTGATCGGTCCTGTTGTTGCACATCGTGAACCCCTCCTGAAACCCGTCCTCCCCACCCCAAGGTCAACGTATCGCGTCTGCGTCTTCTCACCGTTTGCCCAGCGCCCGTGGCGGTTGCGTCGCCGCGGAATTTCGTCCACGATACGTCGGCGCGAGGAGATGTGAGACGCATGCAAGACATCGGCGGGTCGTCGATCGGAGCAGCAATCGATCGGATGCGTTCAGCGTATGCCCGCCGGGATACCGAGGCATTCCTCTGTGCGTACGAACGCGCTGCCGCGGAGTCGCACAGCCTGCGTGCCGCCATCCGTCTCCTGGAGCGTGTGTATCCGCTCGAGTCGTTCCTGCGGCTTGCGCACCGACTCAACTGGAACCTCGCCGAACGCGGGCTGCACGAAGGATGCCGGGCCTTTCTCGACGAAGCCTCCCTCCCATGGGAACGGGTCCTTCCCGCGTCCTGCCAGGCGATCGCCGAGTCCGGGCCGGTCGTCTTCTACGGCAACCACCCGTCGCTGTTGACGCCGTTTCTCGTCGCCGCAAGCATCGACCGCGACGACCTCCGCTACTTCTCAACAAGCTACGTCTGCCACCTCATCCCGAGCTTCGGGGACGTCTCGTATCGCATGGAAGTGCCACTGACCCGATGGTACACCGAGTGGAGACGGGGAGGATGGAGACGAGCCCTCGCCTACCGCCTGGTGGCGCTCGTCCACGACATGCCGGATCCAAAGAGCGTCAAGCACATCAACCGCCTAAGCCTCGCATCGGGCGCCGATCACGTTCGGCGCGGCGGCTGCGTGATGATCTGCCCCGGAGGTGGCGGCACACGGGATCGCTACTGGTATCCGGGTATCGGCTCCCTCGTGAAAGTGCTTCGCGAAGGTTCCGTAAGCAAAGAGGCGTTCCTGATCCCCGTTCGCGAAGAGAACTCCACCAACCAACGCATCTACGCGCAGCTGCTCCGAAGGCCGATCGACCGCCCCACGTCGCCCGCCGACGACCGGGGCCCAGTGCGGATCCTATTCGCCGATCCGATCCCTGTACGCGAGATCGCAGTCGCCGCAAGCAGCGTCGAACAGATCGCCGAGCTCCTGCGTTCCCAGTACGAAGCGCTCTTCGCCGCGACCGCGCTCGCACCGAGGTAGCGCGGGTGTTCGTGCCCGCTCACCCGCCGCGCTGAGACGGTCGCAGCAGACGGAAACGGAAACGCATCCTGGCCTCCCCCTGCATCTCGCTGCTCTGGATCACGAACTGGCCGATCTCCGAGGTCCGCTCGACGTGCTCCCCAGAGCACGGGCATTCGTCAAGCTCGCCGATGCGTACGAGGCGGATTCGTGCGGCACCGCGAGGGACGCGGGACAGGTCGAATCGCGCTTCTGCCTCAGCTGTTGTCACGAACCGCGTGGACACCTGATGGTCGGCCGCAATCTCAACGTTGACCGCTGCTTCGATCGCCCTCAGTGTCGCTGCATCAAGCGGCCCACGCACGGCGTAGTCGCACTTCGACTTCTTGTCCCCCAGATGGGCCTCCAACGGCCCCCGGCAGCCGTGTTGGCGCCTCAGGACCGCCGAGAGGATGTGCTCGGCGGTGTGCATCGCGGGCAAGATTCGATGCGGAACCCCTTCCCCCTCGGATCCTCCACCGATCCTCATCTAGGCGTCCCGGTCGGCGGCCACGCTTGACAGGTCCTCGGTACGTTGTACTCTAGGCAACACCATGCACGCGCTCGCGGTCAGCGATCTCCATGGCAACCTGCTCTTGTACGAGCTGTTGCTGCGGATAGCGGACGTGTGGCGTATCTCGTCGGTCTTCATCGCCGGGGATATTGCCCCAAGCAGCGGGCTGCGGACAAGCAGCGGCGATGCTGCAGGGGAGATGCTCAGCCGGCAGCGCGATTTCCTCCGCCGCGACTTCTTCCCGCTCTTGGAGAGTTTCTTCCTGCATCACAGCCTGACCCACATCTACGCCATTCAGGGCAATGACGATTGCCGCGCGTTGGAGGAGCCGCTGCGCGAGTTCGATGAGGCGACCGCGAACTTCCACCTCGTCAACAGCCGGCTCGTCCCGCTCAGGGATTCGCGAAAGCTGCACGCGTTCTTCCCGGGTGAGATCCCGGTCCTGCACGTCGCCGGGTATCCGTTCGTCCCCCCCGGGGCTGGTCTCCTCGTCGACTGGGTGAAGTACGAGAACCGCGCGAACTTGCGCCCTCCCGGGATGGATCCCTGCGCCGACGTGTTCGCCGTCGGTCTGAAGACCACCCCGCAGGCCGGGGAAGGGACGATCGCCGAGGACCTTGCCGATTTCGCCCGCTATTTGGCACAGGACGACGAACCGCCCGACTACGCGCCAGGAACGACGATCCACCTCTTCCACTCGCCACCGTACAACACACCGCTGGACTGGGTCCCTCCCGGCGGCAGGTCCGCGCACTCACCCCTTCCAGACCATGTTGGCAGTTCGGAGATCCGGCGCTTCATCGAACGGACCCATCCATACCTCGTCATCAGCGGACACTGCCACGAATCGGTCGTCCTCGGCGACTACCGCGCCGACGTGGAAGGGACTCTGTGCATCAACCCGGGCAGCCAAACCCACATCGATGTGCTGAGTGTGATCCAGTTCAATGTCTACGAGCCGCAACAGATGAAGCAGTTCTTCATCAATGCGCGCTAGCGACATTGGATCGGCGGGGGACCTCCTCGCGGAGGTCCCCCGCGGCTTCAGGAGTCGGTCGCCACAGACAGATCGGGAAGGTTCCCAAACCGCAGACCCCCCCGCTGTAGCGATTCCTGTCGTTGTCTGACTCCCCGACAATCGTGCGCACATCGAGCAGCGAGATCAGTCCGCGGGCCCAGGGGAACAGGGCCCGGAACTGCGTGACCAGGGCGATGTCCAACCCTCGCATCAGGCGATCGACCTGATCTGCATCGTGTTCGAGGTCCAATACGATGTCGATATCGGAGCACGGAGACGACGCCTCGGCCATCGCGCTGCCGTAGACGTACACCGCCCGGAACGGCACCCCCAGGCTTCCGAGGTACTCGCCGAGGCCCTTGGCGAGCGCGTAGCGGAACGTCCCGTGCATCTCCAAATCGCCCGCGCGGAGCCGGTCAAGCGCCGACTGTCTGCTCATCCCCGCCCGTCTCGCGCAGTGATGAAGCGCACGGGAGAACAACGCGGCGGCAGAGACCTCCGCCGGCTGCAGGGCACTCGGTATCTCCGTCATCCTCGCCCCCCCATCCCCCCAGCTACGGGAAGACGCCTCGCATCCGAACAGCCGTCGCCACCCGTTCGACACCCAGGATGAACGCTGCGAGTCGCAGCGAGATCGCCCGGGACTCCGACAAGGTCCAGACCTCGTCGAGCGCCCGCTGAAGGATGAGGGCGAGGCGCTGGTTGGTCTGCTGCTCCTCCCACGGGAAGCACTGGATGTTCTGTACCCACTCGAAATAGGAGCAGACGACCCCCCCCGCATTCGCCAGGATGTCCGGCACGACCATTGTGCCGCGCTCACCGAGAATCAGGTCCGCCTCCGGCGTTGTCGGGCCGTTCGCTCCTTCCACAATGATTCTGGCTTGCACGCTGGCCGCGTTTCGCGCCGTGATCTGCGCCTCGAGCGCGGCTGGGACCAGCACATCCACGTCGAGAGCGAGAAGCTCCTCGTTGCTGATCTCTTCAACGCCCGGTGCGTCATAGCCAGCCAGCAGGTGGCCGGGGGACCCGGCGACATACCTTTGAACCTCGGGGATGTCGAAACCGGTCGGGCAGTGGAGCGCACAGGATACGTCACTGATCCCGATGACGCTTGCCCCCTGTTCGGCCAGCAGTTGCGCCGCGATCGACCCGACATTGCCGAACCCCTGCACAGCGATCCGAGCATCGGCAACCCCGACCCCCAGCCGTTCGAGGACACCCAAGGTCACCGACATGACGCCGCGACCGGTCGCCTCGCGGCGTCCCGCAGCGCCGCCCATCTCCAAGGCCTTTCCTGTCACCACAGCGGGCATCGATTCCCCCGCGAGCAGGCTCACGGTGTCGACAATCCAGTTCATGATCTCTGCGTTGGTGTTCACGTCTGGAGCGGGGACGTCCTTCCGCGTGCCGATGAGCGGATAGATCATCGCCGTGTAACGACGTGTCAGCCGCTCCAGTTCGCTCCGCGTCAGCCGCGAAGGATCGACCGCAACGCCCCCCTTGCCTCCTCCATAGGGGACGTTGACGACCGCGCACTTCCACGTCATCCACCCGGCAAGCGCCTTCACCTCGTCGACCGTCACACCGGGATGGAAACGGATCCCTCCCTTGCACGGACCGCGCGCGCTGCTGTACTGGACGCGATACCCGGTGAAGACCTCAATCTCTCCATCATCGCGGACGACCGGCACGCTCACCTCGAGGGCCCGCTCCGGCTGGCGGAGGATCTTCCAGATCCCCTTCGGGATGTCCGTGTATCGGGCAACCATGTCAAGCTGCTGCAGCATCATCTCAAATGGATTGATCTCTATGTCCGCAATCTGGTCCGGCACTTCTCGGGTCGCATCTCGAATGCTCATGAGGCGTCCACCTCCGGAACCGAGGCTACCCAATCCGGCGATGGTGCAATAGGGCTCGAGACAGAATCTGCACTGCTTTCCAGCAAGTGCGAGACCGTCAGATTGCTGCCATGGCGTGTTCCCAAGCGCTCCCCACGATTGTCAATCGACGAACATGGAGTCACAGCTATCTCCGTTCTGCGCCGCCTTCTGGCAGCTATCGATCCGTCACATGACAGCCGCCTGTCGGCTCATTGACGGACATGCCGCCGCGAACAGGCAGCTCCAACTGGGTCAATCGACATTGGAGGCCGGCGAGCTAGACGTTAGCTTGCCCTCGGAGGGGTCTTCCGATGGACATCACGATGCGCTCGAATGTGGACGCACCGCAAGCCGTTGCAGACCTGTTCGCCGCGTACCAGCCGCTTCATGTACGCTACGAACCGGATGAACTCATCTGTCAGGTCGGTAGCTATGCGGCCGGGGTCTATCTGCTGACCGCGGGCATCGTCCTGGAGTCATACGCAGATCCCGAGGTCCGAAAGCCGGACGCGGCCATCGGACTGCTTGGTCCGGGGAGCCTGATCGGCCTCGAACTCAAGCTCCCGAGGTCCGAGCAGCTTCACCGCACAACGTGCCGGGCCATCTCCACCGTGACGCTCACGTTTCTCGAGCGCAAGGCGTTCACCGCAGCAATGGAGGAAGAGGAACCCCTTCGCAGTTTCCTTATCGCTCACCTCAGCGAACGGCATTTCACAATGGCTCAAGCCCTCTGGAGAGCGCGTCTCGGCGTGCCGGCGCGCTTGCGTTCGCTGCTGATCGACGCCGCGCCGCTAGGAGAGCTCACCGATGCGGGCAAGGTCGCGCTGCCGCAGGCGATTGACGTACAACGGCTCGCCGCGCTGGCTCACACATCCCCCCGGCAGATCCGACAAGCACTCGCCGCGTTGCCCGGCGCGGGGTGGAGCCAAGAGCGCCTCGTCTTCTCCCTCGACGACCTGCGACGCGCGCCAGCGGAACAAGCGAAAGACAGGGCCTAGGAGCTCTTCGGACGCGGTCGCACATCGCCCCCACTCCGCGTCGAGGACCTAGAGAGTCTCCTCGATGATCGAAAGGTAGAACTCGCTCACCCTCGCGCGCGCCGCGAGGCTCGCGAAGTCCTTGACCAGAATCCGGCCCTGGTCGGTCGCAATTAGACCGAGTTCTCGAAACCGCTTCAGCGCGCGCATCACGGTCTCGACGGATACGCCCAGTATCTCGGCCATCGTTTGACGAGACACCGGAAGATCGATAGCCGTCGCTGCTCCGTCCTGCTGCCGCTCGCCGTACTTGTTTGCCAAGGCGATCAGCAACAGGGCGAGATTCCGGTCCATCGACTCGACCGCGTCGCGGGTGAGCTTGAACTCAAGCATGATGACTTCCCGGGCAAGCCAGCGGCACAGGTCCACGAACAAGCGAGGATGATCCTTGCTGAACCCCAGGATGTTGGATCGTTCGAAGAAGACAAGCGCCGAATCCACCAGCGCTTTCGCGTACTGGACGTTGATCGGCTCCCGCTCCAGGAAGACAGCCTCCAGGCCGAACATCTCACCAGCCGCCAAGAACCGGAGGCACCGCTTCTCCCCCCCGTGGCTGGCGTACTTGCCGATGCCGACGAGGCCGGATCGGACGACGTAGATGCCGGAGGCGTAGGAGCCTTCCTGAGCGATCAACTCGCCTTCATCAAACCGCACTGAAAGCGCTATCCGCTCAAGTTCGTCGATCTCGCCCGCAGTCATGGACGGGAAGACGTGCGCCAAGAACTCCGCTCTCGTCTCGAGACCCTGCTTCCCTGACATCGGCTCCGTGACCGCTCCCGCTCGCATCCGTCCCTCCGCAAGGGCCGAGCCCCGTCGTCCAGGATTCGGGGGCCACACCCTCTCACCCTCTCTCGGCGTGGCTACACCCAACCCCGTAGTCGCATTGCCTCCGCGACCCGTTGTACCGAGACGAGATACGCGGCGGTCCGGTTGTCCACCTTCTTGTCCTTCGCCATGTCGTGGACCGCGTGGAACGCCTCTACCATCTTCGCCGCCAACCGCTCGTGCACCTCTTCGATCGGCCAGTAGAAACCACCGATGTTCTGGACCCACTCGAAGTACGATACCGTCACCCCTCCGGCGTTGCATAGGAAGTCCGGGATGACGTACCTCCCGGCTTGCTGCAGAATCTCGTCAGCCTCAGGTGTCGTCGGCCCATTCGCGGCTTCGGCGATGATCCGCGCCTTGATGCGGGCAGCATTCCGGTCCGTGATTACGTTCTCGATCGCCGCGGGAATCAGGACATCGACGTCCAGCTCGAGGACCTCTTCGTTGGTGATCGCCCGCAGGTTGCCAAACCCGGCGACCGTCCCCGTCTTCTGCTTGTGCTGGAACGCCCTCTCGGGATCCAACCCGCGCGCGTCATGCACGCCGCCGCGCGAGTCGGTCACTGCCACGATCTTGCTCCCCGCGAGCTCCTGCATCAGCTTCCCGCAGTAGTACCCTGCATTTCCGTATCCCTGGACCGCGACCGTCGCCCCGTTCAGGTCGATGCCGAGCGCCTTCGCCGCCTCAAGAATGCAGTAGACCGACCCGCGCGCCGTGGCGTCCCCTCGGCCCAGAGACCCACCGAGCGGGATCGGCTTGCCCGTGATCACGCCCGGAGCATTGTAGCCAACGAGGGCCGCGTACTCGTCCATCATCCAAGCCATGATCTGTGGGGTCGTGTACACATCCGGAGCCGGGATGTCCTTCTCGGGCCCGATGAATCGGCCCACCGCCCGAACGAACCCGCGCGCGACGCGCTCGAGTTCGTTCTGCGAAAGCTCCTTGGGGTTGCAGACCACGCCACCCTTTCCCCCGCCGTACGGGATGTCGACCACGGCGCACTTCCAAGTCATCCAAGCCGCCAGCGCTTTCACGGTGTCGACGGTCTCCTCTGGGTGGAACCGCAGCCCGCCCTTCGTCGGCCCCCGGGCATCGTTGTACTGCACGCGAAACCCGGTGAACGTCCGCACCGATCCATCGTCCATGCGAACCGGGAAGTGAACCTCGAGCGTCCGCATCGGTTCACGTAGAAGCGCGTGAACCTGCGAATCGAGCCCGAGCGTCGCCGCTGCCTTGTCGAGCTGCCGTTGCGAGATCTCGAACGGGTTCAGCGTCGGGGCACTAGACATGTGTGGAACCTCCTGAGCCTCATGCGATCCGCCCCGAGGCGAGCGCGCTCCCTCGGGGCGGCGACATTATACTCACCATCCGAAGAGCCGCAAGAACGCAGAAAATCAGCAATCGATGACCTAGAGACGTGCGAGAACACCGAGGAGCAGGCGG
>Ga0068714_10004163_pt1 | contig 16466 bp, 12 predicted proteins | sample MTBNYHSulfiMetaG_FD_62988 | JGI IMG/M metagenome (GOLD analysis project Ga0068714, IMG submission 62988) | Enrichment culture microbial communities from rom New York Harbor, USA that are MTBE-degrading - MTBE-NYH (New York Harbor Sulfidogenic)... | ecosystem: Environmental > Aquatic > Marine >...
TCGATGATCGTTGTGCAAACGTTCTCTGCCATAGCAAGTCCTCCTTGGGATATGATTCACCAAGGTAGCTTTGCACACTTTCTCCCATATGTCCAGGCCTATGACGTGCGATTGCCCTGACCGAACAGTTCGTCTCTATTGACGCCTTGAGGAAGCATTCTCTATAATCGCTTTGCTAAATCGACTGCCCCCTCGTCTATGCGAATACCGCTTGGCCGCCGTCTCAGGCATTTGATTGGAGCCCTTTTTACAGAAGGAAAGAGAGAGCACAATGGCAACTCATCCAATTACCCGGAATCGGCATTTTTGTGGTCGGCTGTTGCTTCTGTTGTGCACCATTGCAGTGCTGCAAATCGTTGGCAGCGCGAAGGCGGGCGAAGAGAAGGCTGCCCCGGCCGAACTGATTCGCAAGTCGGTCATAGCAGGAACTTGGTATCCCGCGTCCCCTCAGGATCTGCAGAAAGCCATCCGGACATTCATGGCTCCGATTCCCGAAAGAGAAACCGGTAAGGAGCTCATCGCCCTCATCTCCCCTCATGCCGGCTACGCCTATTCGGGCCAGGTTGCAGCTTACGGGTACAACCTGCTGAAGCACAAAAAATTCGAGACAGTTGTCGTTATAGCTCCAAGCCACCATGCAGTCTTCGAAGGAGTCTCGGTATACGACCGGGGAGGCTACCAAACACCTCTTGGCATCGTTCCGCTGGATAGAGACATAATCGAGCTGCTGATACAAAAACAAAGCAGAATTCGCTATGTCCCGGAAGCGCACAGCCGCGAGCACTCCCTTGAAATTCAGCTCCCTTTCCTGCAGACCGTTATGCCCGGCTTAAAGCTGGTGCCGCTGGTCATGGGTGACCAGAGCTATGCAACCTGCCAGTGGCTGGCAGATGCTCTGGCTCAATGTATCCGCGGAAGATCCACGCTGATTGTGGCAAGCTCCGATCTTTCCCATTTCCACTCGTATGAAGAAGCCAGGCGTCTTGACCAGGTAGTGATCGATAATGTGCGTAAATTCGACCCGCAGAATCTGAGCTTCGATCTGGCCCGGGGGCGATGTGAAGCCTGCGGCGGCGGTCCCATGATCACCGCGCTGCTGGCAGCCCGGCAGTTGGGTGCCGATCAGGCCGAGATATTGAACTATAACAATTCCGGAGATGTTACCGGTGACCGCAGTCGAGTGGTCGGCTACCTGGCTGCGGCGCTTTGGAAAGACCCGGATCAGGACGATCCAGGCACAAAGAGCGGGAAAGTTGGAGTCGACCTTGGCCTGAGCCCGGAAGATAAAGCACTGCTGCACCGTATCGCTCGTGCGGCCATTGAGGCGCACTGTTGGGGTAAGGCTCGACCGAATATTAAAGTGAGCTCTTCGAAGCTGCAAGAATCCCGCGGAGCTTTTGTCACCTTGCACAAAAATGGAGAGCTGCGGGGCTGCATCGGACATATCAGAGGTGATCGGCCGATGGCCGAAACCGTTGCCGAAATGGCCGTTGCCGCCGCTTTTCAAGACCGTCGCTTCGCACCCGTAACGGCTGACGAATTGGAGGATCTGGATATTGAAATATCGGTCATGACTCCCCTTCGCGAGATTACAGATGTGAACGAGATAGAGGTCGGGGTGCATGGCATTATCGTGCAGCAGGACGGCCGCAGCGGCTTGCTGCTGCCCCAGGTGGCGACTGAATACGGCTGGGACCGAACGGAGCTTCTGCAGAATACCTGTCGTAAAGCTCATCTTCCTGCGGATGCGTGGAAGGACAAGGAGACCAGGATTTACACTTTTTCCGCCGATGTGTTTTGAAGGGGAGCGGCTGCTACCATGAACCGAATGATCAATCGACGTGAATTCCTTGGCTGGTGCAATCGCTGCGCATTGTTTTACGCCGGCATGCAAGCCTTCGGCTGGCTCGAATGGCCGGCAGTCGGAGCGGCACAAAGCCTGGAGAAAGGTCTTCTGGGCCGCAAGCTGTCACCTTATTTCATTTCCCTGGACGGCAAGCTGGTACGGTGCGAGCTTTGCCCGCGACACTGCGAAGTGGCCCCGGGAGAGCGGGGCTATTGCCGGGTGCGAGAAAACAAGGAGGGCAAATACTATTCTCTTGCATACGGCAATCCGTGTGCGGTGAACGTCGATCCCATAGAGAAGAAGCCTTTTTTCCATGTGCTTCCCGGGAGTCGCTCGTTCTCCATCGCTACCGCCGGCTGCAACTTGAATTGCAAGTTCTGCCAGAACTGGGAAATCTCCCAGGCCCGCCCGGATGATACCTATAACTACAATTTACCGCCGGCTGAGATCGTAAAGAATGCAAAACATTACGACTGCCAGTCCATTGCCTCTACCTACGTGGAGCCCACCATATTCATCGAATATATGCTCGACATCGGCCGGATAGCCGAGCGGCAGGGGCTGCTCAAAGTCATGCATTCCAACGGATTTGTGAACGGTCCGCCGCTCAAGGATTTGTGCCAATATCTGGATGCAGCCTGCATCGACCTGAAAGGCTTCAGCGACGATTACTATCGGAACCTCACCGAGGGCAATCTGCAGCCCGTGCTCGACACCTTGCAGCGCCTCAAGGAGTGGGATGTTCATACCGAGATCGTTACCTTGATCGTGCCCGGAAAAAACGACGATATGCGGGAGATCAAGGCGATGTCGCGCTGGATAAAAAACGAGCTGGGCGCAGATACGCCCTTGCATTTCAGCCGCTTTTATCCGCTTTACAAATTGAAAAGCCTCGCCCCCACCCCGCTTGCAACTCTGGAAGAGGCCAGGCGCAATGCTATGGAAGAGGGACTAAACTTTGTTTATATCGGCAATGTGCCCGGCCATGAGGCCGAGCACACCGCCTGCCCCGAATGCAAGACATGCCTGATTGAAAGGACCGGCTATCAGATCAAGCTGCTTGGATTGCAGGACGGGCGCTGCCGCAAATGCGACCGCTCCATTCCCGGCATCTGGCAGCCACCTGCAGGTAAAGAAGCGTGAGCCGTGCGGAGAGCAAAGAGCATTCTCAGGGATAACTCCAATGAACTATATATTCTTTGTCATTGTTTTGGTCTCATTTGTAACTGCCGGATGGCAACAGATCGTGGGAACCTCGCTGGAAGGAGCCGTTACTCCAATGGAGCGGCTGTCCGAAGCCATGGTGAAATCCGCGGGCAGCTCGGTGGAACTGGCCATTGGCCTCATAGGGGTCATGACACTCTTCCTCGGCTTGATGAAAGTTGCTGAAGAGGGCGGAATGCTCACCATGCTCGCCCGGCTTATAAGGCCGGTCATGGTGCGGTTGTTTCCGGATGTGCCGGCCGACCATCCGGCGATGGGTGCGATGATTCTCAATATGTCGGCCAACGCCATGGGGCTGGGCAATGCTGCAACCCCGTTCGGCATCCGTGCCATGCAGGAACTGGACAAGCTCAACCCGCAGCCTGGTACAGCCACCAATGCCATGGCGCTTTTTCTTGCCATCAACACCTCAAGCGTCACCCTTCTGCCGACCGGGGTCATTGCCCTGCGGGCGGCAGCCGGCTCGCAAAATCCCGCCGGAATTCTGCCTACCACCCTGTTTGCCACCATTTGCTCGACCATTGTCGCCGTCATAGCAGCCAAGACGTACCAGCGCTTTTTCCCTCTAGGCGATGCAGTCCGCCCGACTGTAGCCATAACAGAGCTTGCAGAGGCCGATCCACCGGAGCAACCTGCTGAGCAGAGCGACTCCTATCCGCTTTGGATCAGCATGGTCGCTCTGGCCTGCCTGATCGCATTCATTCCCTTGACCATTTTATTCGGCAGGCAAATTTCTCCCTGGGTAATTCCGGGCCTGATGATTGGCTTTCTGACTTTTGGCATGGCACGGCATGTCCGCATCTATGAAGTGTTTGTTGAAGGAGCCAAAGAAGGTTTTCAGGTGGCCGTGAAAATCATTCCTTATTTGGTTGCGATTCTGGTTGCTGTCGGGATGTTTCGGGCAAGTGGCGCATTGGAAGCGATGGTCGGTTGGCTTGGCAAGTGGACGGCCTACCTGGGACTGCCGGCTGAAGCTTTGCCTATGGCCCTGCTGAGGCCGCTTTCCGGATCGGGCGCGTACGGCGTGCTGGCCTCCATTATAGAAGACCCTGCCATCGGACCGGACAGCTATACCGGCTACCTTGTCTCGACGCTGCAAGGGTCAACGGAGACGACCTTTTATGTTCTCGCCGTCTATTTCGGGGCGGTTCAGGTCAGGCGCATCCGCCATGCCCTGGCGGCCGCTCTGACCGCCGATATTGTCGCCGTAATGGCCACCATCGTTATCTGCACGCTCCTTTACCGTTGAGGCGGTTTCACCTTGCGGCAGACACAAGCGCAGCTGATCAACAGTTCACGAATTTGAAAAATCTGCTTTGATTGCCTTCTTTCAGCCCTCTTCATGGGAGACTTCTCCTTTCAACCCGGCCAAGCTGTGGAGAGAAATGACCGTTTTTCATCTGAATCAATGATATAGATGTTGGTGGACCGGAGAAATAGGGTGAAAGGCGTAGTCTTGGGGCTCGTAAAGTGGGCTCGCTGGATGAGAGCTTGAACAGCTTTTCGCGGAGTCAAGTCAAGCCCCGCTTTTAGGAGGCCAATCCGCCGGCTTGAATGATGAGCTTGGAGATTGCACTTGCGACAGAGCTTAAAACATTGTAAGCGAGATTTCTTATAACCAACACCCAGGGGGTGCGTTGGGGGTCATCGACATGAATCGAGTCTGTTTGAGCACTTCGAATCTCCGCCCAAATCAAAGGGCGCTGGCCGTATTCTTAATGCTTGCTGCAGCTTCTTTGTTCACTTGCCTCAACTTGATCGTCGACCTCCTGGAATCGCATTTCCGTATCTGGGATATCGGGTTCTATCGGTTCTTTGGAGGGCTGGTGCTGCTCTTTTTACTCTCCGGGCGGCATCGGAATCCTTACCGGGGAAACAATATGCGTCTTCTGCTCCTCCGGGGAATCTGCGGCTCGGTGGCCTTTCTTTGTCTTGTTTCGAGCATTCGACTGCTGCCGGTATCGACCGCGCTGGTCCACTTTTATACCTTCCCGGTCTTTGCTGCCATTTTCTCTGCTCTTCTGTTCGGCGAACGGATTTCGAAAGCCGCACTGATCTGTATCGGTATCGTTCTGGTCGGCATCTCGATTCTGTTTGATTTTGCGCTCCAGGCAAATTTGCTCGGCCAATTGCTGGCGATCAACGGTGCCGTTTTTGCCGGCCTGACTATTGTTTTGATCAGGAGGCTGAGAGCAGACAACAATGCAGCTATCATCTATCTCTATTTCTGCACTCTGGGTCTGATCGTCTGCCTGCCCATGTACCTGCAGGCACCGGTGCTTCCGGCAGATGGCAAAGAGTGGCTGTTATGCACCGGCATTGTATTAACGTCCCTGACCGCGCAGCTCGCTATGAACCAGGGCTTTGCTTATTGTCGAAGCTGGGAGGGCGGACTCTTCATGACCAGTGAAGCGGTATTTACGGCGGCTGTAGGGATTCTGCTCCTGGGCGATCCGGTCACCTGGCGGTTCGTGACGGGAGGACTGCTGATTCTGGGCAGCGTAGTCGCCATGAACTTCATCGAAAGCACCGACCAAACACAATACGCTCCCGCAACCGTCTCCAACCCGTCTGTGGGAAAATAACTGCAATTTTTGATTGCATAATTGCACATGCGGCAACGCAGGCTTTACTCCTGTGAGCGATGCTTTCGGTGGGCCAGCACAATCCTTATTTCACCGTAGGAGTAGCCCTCGCCCAGGGCGTGTTTGACCTGGCCGAGTGAATTGGCGGCATTCAACTGCTTTTCAATGATGCGTTGCCTGTCGGGTGCCAGCACTTTGCCTATATCTAACTGACCCCTCTCCACAAAAAAGCAAAGATGCTTTTCGATGGTGGATTTAGCCAGGCTTCTTTCCTGCGCGATGCGATCGATCGTCAAGCCTCGGTTGAACATGTCGAAGCTCATTTGCTGGGTGCTGGAAGGCAATGATTCTTGCTGCCCCGCCGCATTCTGTTTAGCTCTCTCCCGGGGCATCGCCGAATTCACCCGATCGATGCCGTGCTTTTCGCAGTAGGCAGCCACCAGCGAAGCCAGCTCCTGACCGTACTTGGCGATGGTTCTTTTCCCGATCCCCTTGATTTTCTTCAGATCGGCGCTGTTGTCGGGCAGAAGAGACGCTATTTGAATCAGTACCCGTTGGTGCAGTATTTGATAGTGAGCAACCCCTTGCTCGCCCGCCTTGCGGGAGCGCCACGCCTTGAGGTTTTTAAAAAGCTCGGGGTGGTCGATGTCCGCCGCGCTATATTCCGGAACCTGACGCTTCTTCTCTTTTTCACGATCGGCATCCATAGCGGCATCGGCTACGGCGCGCAGATAACCCGCCGGTGAAAAGCACTTTTCACCGGACTTTATGCCGGCCAGTTTGACGACAATTTCGTTTTGCAGGTCGTTTACGACATTTCCGATTCGCTTGCGAAGCTCGGCATTGTCCGTTTCCACGTGCATGGTTGCCGTGGGCTCCCCGAACAGCAGCTTGAACTGCTCCTGGAACCAGGCCGACGCCTTGCCGATGCGCTCCTGCACATAGGGATCCGCTTCAGGCAGGGCAGCATCGGTGAAAATGCCCTGCAGTTGGCGCTTGAATTTTTCGCCGACCGCCAGGATGGTCTCCTCACAACTCTGCCGCAGCCGGCCGATATCGGCAAGCCCGTCGATCCGAGCCACGCGGGCATGACTCAACAAAAGTCCGGTCAGATGGTTGAGATGATTTTGCAGCCGTTGAAAATCAAAACAATCCAACAACAACCGCCGCTGGTAAGCTATCTTGGCCGCCTGCAGACCGTTTTCGGACGGCGGACATTGACCGGCCTTGCAGCCGAAGCGGAGAATGGCCCCATCGGTTTCAACGCCACGAGTTGGAATCGGGGTACTGAGCACCAGACCATCGAGGGTGCGGCAGCGGCTCAAAGCCACATAGACCTGGCCATGAGCGAAGGCGGCTCGGACATCGATGACGGCCTTATCAAAGGTGAGCCCCTGGCTCTTGTGAATGGTAATGGCCCAGGCAAGCTTAAGGGGATACTGTTTGAATTTGCCGATGATCTCTTCTTCGATCGCCTTGGTTTCCGCATTGACGGTGTATTTGATGTTCTCCCATTCAACCGGTTCAACTTCGATGACGTCATCCTCACCCGGGCATTCGACAAGAATGGCTGATCCGGAGATGCTTTTTATTCTGCCGATTTTTCCATTGAAATAGCGCTTATTGACGGAAGAATCGTTGCGCAGGAACATCACCTGGGCTCCCTCCTTAAGCCGGAGGGCGGCCGGGGTCGGAAAGGCGTATTCCGGGAACTCGCCGGTAATTTCTGCGTTGAAGCACCTTTCTTTTTTCCGCAGGGCGCACAGCCGACTGTCATTGATGTTATCGGCCGTGGCGTTGTGCGTCGTCAGGGTAATATAGCCCTGGTCTTCCGTGGGCATAAAATTGGGAATATGCCGCCGGTTCAGCGCGGCGATGGAGGACGCATCCAGGCGGTTCTGGCGCACGCAGTTCAGAAGCCGAATGAAGTCTTCGTCCGTTTGCCGGTACACATGTTTCAGCTCTATGGTGATCAGGTCCACCCCGGACAGAACCCGGCTGCTGAAGAAATAAGGCGATTCATAGTATTGGGACAGAACTTGCCACTCTTCGCGCACTGCCACCGGGGAAAGTTGATGCAGGTCTCCGATCATCAGCAGCTGCACGCCTCCGAAAGGCCGGTTGTCACGGCGCTGGCGCCGCAAGACCGCATCCACCGCATCGAGTACATCGGCCCGCACCATGCTGATTTCGTCTATCACCAACAAATCGAGCCCCTGGATAACGCGTCTTTTTTCCTTGCTGAAGCGGTGCAAGCGCCCTCGATTGCCCTCGTGCACCTCGCTGCCGGGTATGAAGGGGCCAAAGGGAAGCTGGAAAAAAGAATGCAGGGTCACTCCGCCCGCGTTGATGGCCGCCACCCCGGTCGGGGCGGTCACAGCTAACCTCTTGGGGGAGCTTTTCTTGATACGGTGCAAAAAGGTGGTTTTTCCGGTACCCGCCTTTCCGGTCAAAAACAGGTGGCAGTCGGTATGATGGATGTACTCCCCGGCCAGGCGCAGTTCGTGGTTTGTGCAATCGCTTTTCACGGTTGATTTTTCCTGCCTCGCCGCTCACCCTGCGAAAGGCTCGGGGGTGGCAGCTGTCCGTCCGAATCGTCTTGTCCGGCGATCCCTCTTTTGATTCCTTGACAGCTCTGGGCATATGATTGATAGTGACGAACCATCGTAATGAACTTATTTTAATAACAAATGATCGTCATTCCCAGTGTAAAATGGAGTACTTGCCATTTTGCTTTTGCTCGTCCGGGGGACGGCAGGCCAAGTCCGTCCAGGCTCATTTGCGGCCTTTGTATACGGCTGTGGACCGGCCTGTCCTGCGGTCTTTCGAGTCAAATCACGAGGGAGGAGCCAGGTGAAACCGAAGACATGGTATTTGAATCGCTTGCGGCCTTATCTGCTCTGCTTCCTGTTTGTGACGATTTTGCCGATCCGCGCTGTAACCGCCTACGCCGTGCCCATGCCCGGGTACGGAAATTGGAGCGATTTTAGAGAACGGGTCGTCGGTACATTTTACGTCGAGGAAGGAAGCGGCACCATCAGCCTGTGGACCTTCAACGTCGACGGCACCATGATCGGCGCCAGTTCTGCACAGGTGCGACTCGGCTTTGGCGCCCAGCAGGGAGCCTGGAAAAGAATTGGACCTCGCGAGATTGCCGCCGTACATCTCGATTTCTCTTATGACGAAAGCGGATCTCTGAAAAATGTGGCACGCGTGGATTACACGGTGCGCTTTGACCGAAAGTTCCACAGGTTTGAAGGAGAATTCATCATGCGCTTTTTCGATCCGACCACCCAGGACCCTTTGGATTTGTCTACCTATACCGGGAAGCCTGTGACCGACACCTTCTTTGGCCGGCGCCTGACGGTCCCGCCCCATTCCAATCTCTTTCCCTGACACGGTACCTGTGCGCTCCGCTGCATGGCAGCCGTCAACACAACACATCATGAAGGCAGACGCCTTCTGGTTGTCCCTTGCCAAGAATATTGAAAATGGAGGCAGCCCATGTCGATTACCAAAAGTCTCTTTTTAGAAAAAGGATGGGGCCTTGCGCTGCATTTATCTCTTGCGCTCTTTCTGGTTTGCCTGCTGGCCCCGAGCCGGTGTCTCGGCAGCGCCGATGTGGCCGTTTATACGGACACCGCTTTCCCCGGCGGAGGGGCATGGGCGGAGGGTATCCAGGCGATCGAAGCAATGCTGACGTCATATGGTTACACGTATGAAGAGATCGGGCCGGCGCAGATCAATGCGATGACAGACCTGCACGCGCGCTATAAGGTAGTGATCTTCGGCGGCGGTTGGGCGGGCGGATATAATCGATACCTCAATGAGTCGGGCTTTCAAAACATTAGAGCCTTTGTGCGGCGGGGCGGAGGCTTTTTCGGCATTTGCGCCGGCGCTTACCTGGCTGCAGACGCCGTTCTCTGGAAACCCGACGTCCAGACCCCGGCAGAGCTGTATAATTATTCGCTGGATTTATTCAGAGGGCTTGCCACGGGAGTCCTTCTGCGGATCAAACCATGGACTGCGCCGACCGGCTGCCAGGCGGTCATCACCGAAGGTGCGGCCATGACCGGAATCCAAGTGAATACCTCTGCATTGCCATTCGCCTCCGCCGAGCTCGAGCTGCTCTACTACGGGGGCCCGGCCCTGCTGCCTTTCCTTAATGCCAACCAGAGCGTCCAGGTCGTCGCCGGCTACCAGATTCCGGGGTCGCCCATGGATGGGCAGCCGGCCATGATCCTCTTTCCCCATGGAAACGGCAAAGTCTTTCTCTCCGGCCCCCACCCGGAGGTCTCTTTCGATCGGAAAAGCTGCAGCCTCTACTTCAATTACCAGGCATGGCAGCTGATGAATGAAGCTCTCTCTTTGCTCATGATGGATTGACGAAGCGATATTCGGCTTGTCTTTTTCGGTCCGTATCACGTCATCGGTGCTCCGCTTGGTCGCCCGGGCACCTTCCAAATTCTTTCCGCCAGTCTCCGTTGCCCCTGGTGAAAACATTTTGTTATGTGCCGATGGCTGCCCCATGTTATCTTTCCTGGCAAACGATATGAATCGAGGCGAAATGTGACTTTGATAGCTGCATCGGGGAAATGTTAACGATAGCTGCAGCTTGAAACCGATCTTCCTCCGACTCCCATGAAGCCGGTCTGAGAAGTGTGAAGCTGTGGAGGCCCGCTTATGAAAAAAAGAATCTTGGAGGCCCTTTCCACAATCAGCGACCCGGTCAAGAAGCGGGCCCTTTTTATCGCGATACTGTCCAAATGTATTGTGAGCCGGGGAGCGGAAATGCCGATTGTCGTTGGCGGAGAAGCACTCGAAATCTACACTCAGGGCAATTACACAACCGGCGATATTGACATCAAGTCATCTTATGAGCAGATGGAGGCAACGCTCTTGGAGATGGGGTTTAGGAAAAGAGGAAGAGCATTCTATAGTGAAGAGCTTGATATCTATATCGACTGGCTCGGAGCCACTCTCGATGAAGGAGCAGAGGCAGAGCGGCGCACGGTGCTGGTGGAGATCGACGAAGATCATTTCATTCGTCTAATTTCGGTCGAAGATCTTATAATGGATCGGTTGAATGCTGCCAAGTGGTGGAAAGATTCTGACAGCCGAATGTGGGCAAGGGTTCTGGCAAAAGTAAAACAAGAGACGGGTGAGCCTTTGGACGTCAAATACCTGCAGCAGAGGGCTGAGGCCGAAGAGGTTGAGGATGAGCTCAAAGAATTATTATCGCTATGAAGAACTGAAAGAGGCAGCACGCAAAGCTCGGTCAACCCTTTTTGCCGAAGGAAAATTTCGGACGGAACAAAGGATCAGAAGGAAGCCAAGAGATCCCGACGATCTGGAGATGCTGTTTCAGAAGGCCATGAGCACTCTAAGAAAATATCCGCCACGAAAAAGCAAAGATCGCTTAATTCTTCCATACCTCAGAATGTAACCCGGCTGTGGCTGGTTGATCGATTCGATGAAGCACGTAAATCGCGACCCTCCCGGATTGGCAGTTCTGATGCTGTTGACCGGTCTTTTCGGAGCCCTTATTGGATCTACGGTGCCAAGCCTTTACCGGAAGAGATTGCTCGAGGAGCATGATCAACGGATATCCTCGTCGGTGCACGCGGTTGGAACCAGTTAAAGACAAAAGCAGATCCGATCGATACATCTTTCCTCCAGCGGTTGGTTTCCAACCAGTTTTAGCGCCCGGACACCCTGGCCATGATCGCTTCCACGGAGCACCCGTACCGGGACAGAAGTCGCGCGGGTGTGGCCGTTTGCTCAGGTAATCTCGGCAGATGACTGCCCGCTGCCGGAGCCGAAGTCTTTCACTTTTCCACCTCGCAGCAGAATAGTGGGCAGGATCGCGAGAGCAAAAATCGCGGCGGCCAGTAAAAAAGTATCGTCGAAGGAGGACACCAGGGCCTTTTGCGCGACCAGGGCGTCAACAGCCGCCGTGCCTTGGTGGGAGGTGGAATCGAGGAGGCCGGGGGCGGCTGACCACGTTTCGATGGATGGCAGTGGATTGCCCTGTGTGCCGGCAAGCAGCGCGGCATGATGAATGCGGCGATGTTCCAGCACGGTGCCCAGGAATGCCACGCCGAACGCGCCGCCCACCTGCCGGGAAACATTCATCAGTCCTGAGCCGCTGGCGACTTTTTCCTGGGGCAGATTGCGCAGGGCCGAGTTCATGATGGGCGGAAAGATGAAGCCGATGCCGAATCCTCGCATGACCAGCATTCCTACCCCCTGGGCGGTGGTTGTGCCGGTACTGAGGAACGAAAGCCAAAACAGGGCAGCTACCGAACAGGCCACTCCCAGTCCGATGGGTATCCTGGCGTCGGTCCGGTCAGTCAATCGACCGGACAGTGGTAGGGTGATGGCGATCACCACCGCCATAGGGACCAGCAAAAGTCCGGTTTCCAGCGGGCTGTATTTGAGAATCACTTCGAAAAAAAGCGGAATCAGGAAGGTGGAGCCAAACAGCCCGACGCCCTGGATGATGAATACGGCGGTCGCCATTGTATAGGTGAAGTTTTTGTAGATGCGAAGATCAATAAAGGGATGAGACGACCCGAGCTCGACCCAAATAAAGATGGCCAAAGAAGCCACGGCCACACCCAGCAATCCGAGAATGTAAGGAGACGTCCACCCTTCCTGGCGGCCCTGGCTAAGACCCATGAGGAAGCATCCCAGCGCGACCGTCATGGTCGCAAATCCCCGCGCATCGAAACGCATCTCCTTGCGGGTTGTCCCTCTGGGGAGTACCCATGCGGCCAGCACAATCGCCAGCAGCCCTACCGGAATATTGATGAGGAAGATTAAGTTCCATGAGAACTTTTCCGTTAGATAGCCCCCGATGGTCGGCCCGATTACCGGCCCGAAGGTTGCCCCCATGCCGTAAATTCCCATGGCCATTCCCCGCCGCTCCACCGGGAAGGCTTCGAAGATGATGGCCATGGCAATGGGCGTAATCAAGCCGGCGCCCAGGCCCTGAAGCACACGGAACAGGATGAGCGCGTCTTCGTTCCACGCCGTGCCGCAAAGGGCGGAAGCGATGGTGAAGAGAGAAAGGCTAAGGAGAAACAGGCCCCGGCTGCCGATGCGCTGACTGAGCCATCCAACCGAGGGCATCATGATGGCCATGGCAAACAGGTAGCCGGTGATGATCCATTGGATTTTGTTGATGCCCACATTGAAGGTGGTCATGATTTTCGGCAGCGCGATGATGACGACGGTGGCATCGAGCACCACCATGAACGAGCCGCACATCACGCTGATGGTGGTGAGCCAGGGGAGCGCAGGAGTTGCAGGCGACCTGAAAGTCGAACCCATATCTGTTCCCAACGGTCGGGGAGCTCACCTGAATTGGAGCCACTTGGCGGGGAGCGGCTGAATTTCGGGTAGAAGCTCGGGGGTCGGAAGTAAAGAGGATGTTTTCAGCAGGACCAGGAATCCGCAAACCGGCTGCAGTATAGTCCAATTATGGGCAAAAGGCTAACGATCTAGATCCGCCGACCGGTTAACGGATCAACAGCTTCTTCGATGCCCAGGATGGACACAGAGAAGGATACTTATTTCCCCTACTGAGAAGCCACAAAGAAAGTTTGGCTGCCGCCGCCGCAGGAGAGAGACGATTCCTCAATACTTCATCTCTCCAGGATGCGCTTTATTTCGAGAAAGCGGACGACTCCGGTTTTGGTAATCATTCCCACAGGCCGTTCGTTTTCTTTTACAATCAGGCGGGCACTGCCCTCGGCGGACATTTTCTGCAGCGCCTGGACCAGTGAATATGAGCTCTCCACAGTATTGCTGTCGCCTAATTGCTTCATGACTTCGCCGACTTTTATCTTTTCCTGACTTTCTTTATCGATATCTTTCACCTCAGCCAGAGAAACGATGCCGACGATATGGCCGTTCCCGGTCACGGGAAAGCCTTTGTATCCGTATTTCAGCAGGTAATCGTTGATGAGCTCGCTGACGCTCATATCCTGCGATACGGTGACCATATCCTCGATCATCACTTCCCGTACGGGAACCCCCTCCAGGGATTGACGCACCATCACTTCCTGATACCCCCCCTCGGCAACCCCTCTGAGGAACATTCCGATGAAGATCAGCCAGAGGCCGCCGATGAGGAGACCGGCAAAGATCTGTAGGGCTCCGAGGATCATCAGGGCGACCGCCAGCCCCTTTCCCACGTCGGAAGCCCACTTGGTGGCCTTGGCAAGAGAGCCTGTCTTATACCAGAGCAGAGCCCTTAGCACTCGGCCGCCATCCAATGGAAATCCGGGCAGCAGATTAAAAATCCCAAGGGCCAAATTGATCCATACCAGGTAGCCAAAAATCGCGTGTGCCATGGGCACCTGGAGCCTGCTGGTCAGAGTCTGGAAAATCCAGAATACGCCGGCCAGGAAGAAGCTGCTCAGGGGACCCGCCACCGCTATTTTGAATTCGCTTCCAGGGGTCTTAGCCTCTTCAGAAAGCCTTGATATTCCGCCAAAGATGAACAGCGTGATCTCTGGAATTTTGATGCCGAACTGGAGTGCGGTAAAGGAATGGGAAAGCTCATGAAAAATAACCGAGAAGAAAAACAGCAAGGTGGCAACTAAGCCGGAAAACCAGTAGAACTGAGCGGTCTGGCCGGGAAATTGCCGGGGGAAATAGCCCGCCGAAAGGCTCCAGAGGACCAGGAAGAAGATGATGAACCAGGAGATATCGATTTTGACCTGAATGCCGGCTATCTTGAACAGATTGAAACCTCTCTTCATTGCCTCATTTTTGTTTTGTGCGCTCATTTGCAGCCCCCTTGATCTTCTCTACCAGGATTTTTCAGGTGCTCCCAAAATAGGAGGGATTTAAGCAGGTCTTGCCCCGTCGAGGCTCTGGTGGATCCTCCGGCCGAATCAGGGCGGCCATTTATCCATCAACAGCCTCGGTCTTTATGACAAAAGATCTCAGCTCGACGATCTTGTCGCCACGGAAGCGGTAGAAGTCACAATAGGAATACGGCACCGTCTTGCCATCTTCGTCCTTCATGATCATGTCGCCGTGCGCCGCGACCAGGTCACCCTCGGCGATCAGGGCAACGACCGTAAACTCTGGCGGCTCAATGTCCATTGATGCCAGCCATTGGCGAATTGCCTCCTTTCCGTCAACGGTCTTTTCGCCGACCATCGTCCATCTCACATCCTCCGCGCAAAACGCCAGGAATCCTTCCAGGTCGTTTTCGGCAAAGGCAGCGTTTACCTTTTCCACAATCTCCTTGCTTTTAGCCGACATGTAAGCCTCCCCTATTCAAAGCAAATGCTTCAGCCTGGCGATTTCTCGCCAAGCTGACCGGTATTTTCCTCTATAAACCGCTTGCGGCGGGCAAGCTCGGCCGCAGAGGGGGGCTCGACCGCGAACGTTCCTGTCGCAACCTCGCCAGCCCGCACGTAGCTGGCAACGATAACGCCCTTTGGTGAAGCCTCGCTTTCAATCAGTTTGAATCCGACCGGAATCGTGCCTTGCGCAAACAAGCGCTTCCCCCTACCGAGAGTGATGGGAAATATCTTCAGCCGGAGCTCGTCAACCAGGTCATGCTGCAATAGAGTCTGAACGAGATCACCGCTGCCGTGAACCTGTATTTCGGGCCCCTCCTGCTCCTTCAGCTTGCGGACTTCAGCCGGGACATCTCCTTTAATGATTTCGGAATTGCTCCAGTCGAGCTGCTTGAGAGTCCTTGAGGCCACATGTTTCTTTGCGCGGTTGATTCCTGCTGCAATGGGGTCTCCCTCGGTCTTCACATACGGCCAATGAGCCGCGAAGATCTCATACGTCCTTCTGCCGAGCAGCAAATCAAAGGGCTTGTTCATTTGCTTATCCATCACCCTGCCGAGCAGGTCATCAAAGTAGGGAAAAACCCACCCGCCGTGCCTGAACCCGCCGGTGGGGTCCTCTTCGGGTCCGCCTGGAGCCTGCATCACACCGTCTAAGGTGATGAAGGAAAAAACAATGAGCTTTCTCATGCTATTCCCCCCTGTACGCGCGCCGAAGGCTCGCAATGTCAAGCTTCTTCATGACGAGGAACGCTTTGGTTAGCCGCGCGACCTGCTCGGGACTGCCCTCTGCCTGCATTTCCCCTATTGCGGTCGGCCAGACTTGCCAAGAAACTCCGTACTTATCTTTAAGCCAGCCGCACTGCTCGGCATTCGGATCGGCCGACAGCTTCTCCCAGTAGTAGTCTATTTCCTCTTGCGTCTCGCAGGGAAGCAGAAGAGATATTGCTTCGTTGAAAGCAAACTGGTGCTCCCGCGCGCTGTCCATGGCTGCCAGCCACCGGCCCTCCAGCATGAAATCGGAATACATGATGGTGCCTTCCTGGTCCGGTTCCTGGCCCTTGCCATAGCGAGCGACGATCCCCCGCCTGGGATTCCTGAACACCGACAAGTAGAAATCGACCGCCTCTTCGGCGCGGCCGGCAACAGCCCCCACGAACATCAGCGATGGAACGATTGCAGGCCTTTCCTCGCCTTCCGGATCAGACAGGATCAGTTGCCATGAAAGTCCGTATCTATCCTGAATCCACCCATAGCGTTCGCTGAAAGGGTACCTGTCGAGCGGCATGAGCGCCGTGCCGCCTTGAGCGAGCTTGTCCCACAGCACGTCAAGATTTTCTCTTGCATGCTCGTCTCTCGATGGATCGAAATTCACAAAAAACGATATGGATGGATTGAATTTGAACAAAGGCCCCGCGTTGATGGCCATAAAAGGCTGTCCGGAGAGCTCGAAAGAAGCTATGTCGCAGTCGCCCGTCGGGGTTGGCACCT
>Ga0068714_10004167_pt1 | contig 16456 bp, 11 predicted proteins | sample MTBNYHSulfiMetaG_FD_62988 | JGI IMG/M metagenome (GOLD analysis project Ga0068714, IMG submission 62988) | Enrichment culture microbial communities from rom New York Harbor, USA that are MTBE-degrading - MTBE-NYH (New York Harbor Sulfidogenic)... | ecosystem: Environmental > Aquatic > Marine >...
GGAGTTGCCGGGCGCCGGCCACGTCGATGCCCGTGGTAGGCTCGTCCAGGAAGAGGATTTCGGGCTTGTGTATGATCCCCGCGGCGATGGTGAGTTTGCGTTTCATACCCTTGGAATAGCCGCCGAACTTTCGGTCCGCTGCCTGGGTCAAACCGAATGTGTCCAGAAGCTCCCGAGCCCGGGCGTGTCTCTCGGTTTTACCCATTCCGTAAAGCGCCGCGCAGAAACAGAGATTGTCGAAACCGGTAAGCTCCGGGTAGAGGTTGCTTTCATCCGGAACCACTCCGATGAGGTGCTGGGCCTTCCTGGGATTGGACATGCAGTCGATGCCGCCGATCCGGAAATTTCCCGAATTCGGTCGCGCCAGGCCCGTGAGTATGTTGATGGTCGTGGTCTTGCCCGCGCCGTTGGGGCCGAGAAAGCCAAAGAGTTCGCCCTGTTGGACGCTGAAGGAGAGCCGTGCGACCGCTTCCACCGTTTCGAATCGTTTGGCAATATTTTCAGCCACTATGGCTTCGGTCATCTTGTGGGGTCTCCACTTTCCATCGTCTTCAATGCCTTGGTAGGTTCCGTCCGTCCATGTTCTTGGTCGTCCCTTGTCGACTCCCGCGTCCGAGAAAATCGCGCCCTGCTTTTGGGGAATCCATTTTAATCCACATGCAGCACCACGGAGAAACAGTTAAAAAGCACCCAAATAGGGTCCCCTTCATTCAGCTCGAGTTGTTGACTTTCCGCAGTGGATACGAGGGCGCATAATTCAGTCGCATCCGTAATTCGGACAATACACTCCGTATTGATCCCACCTCGAGTTATTCTATCAATGATTCCCTTGAACCGATTATCAGCACTGCATTCAGGCTCCGTGTCGCCGCGCTGCAGGATAACCCACGGCGCCTTGACCTCCGCTGCGAGCAGCCCGCCTTGCTTTAGGCCTAGCCGCTCCATGCTATCGTTGGTGATCACCGTTGTGATTGAATGACCCTCGATGGTAGTAAGGTCTACACGTGTTTGTATGTCGCCTCGCTGGATGTGTTGAATCTTTCCAAAGAAAGAGTTTCTCGCGCTGGTCTTACGCATGGATTCTCTTTCTATGAAAAGCCTGGTGACCTGCCGAATTTCATCCTCGCAAAAGGAAACGTAAGATGATGTCAGATTTGGCGTCGAGTGTCCCAACATCATTTGAACGGCCGGCATCGGCATATTGCCCTGCATCAACTCCACGGCCCGCGCCTTGCGGATCATTTCCGGACCTACCAACCGCCTCGCAAAGCCACAGTCCTGTGCACGCTCGTAAAATTTGCGACGGACAAAGCCGGGATCAACATTGAGATGATTCTGCAAAGTGCCCCTAAAAGACGGATCGGTTATCATGTCCCGCACTTCGCCGGATAAGGTTTCCGAGATCTGAACCTCCCGCGGATCCGATTTCGAGTCCGTGGCGCCGCCACGAAAGAATACGGCATGTCGAACCGGATCGATGTCCTTTAAAGGATTCAGCGCCAGAACCTCGTTCAGCTTGGCCCCCGTGTAACGTATCAAGAGAAAGATGATCAAGATGCGCCGGCGGGAAGAACGTACATCGGCGCGTGGCGAGCGTTCCACCCAATCGCGAAAAGATTGCTCCATGCATTTTAATTGAGTGGGATCCAGGCATTGGTCTGCATCCGGAAGCGATACGATACGTCCGTGGTTCTTGCTTTTCGATAACGATATTCGTGAAACAGGTCGCATTTGATGGATTTTTGTCTTTGATTTCATCGGATCGCGTCACCGGCGATTCGAGTTGTTCGGTCGAGGATCGTCTGTTTGCCTGTTCTTAGCACATCCACTCCGCGAAAGACCAAGGCAAAAACGTCTTGACATGTATGCCCTGTTACATTATCACGAAAATTAACTTTTTCGTGACAATATGTCAAGGCGCGCTTTCAAGGGAGGCCGTGATGCTGTTTCAGACCGCTGGAATCGAAGTCGCGTTTTGGATTCCACCCCTGGTCGCCTTCGTCATTTCGTTCTTCACCTCCATGGGCGGCGTATCGGGGGCGTTTCTGCTTTTGCCGTTTCAGATGTCCTTTCTTGGTTATACAAACCCCTCGGTCAGCGCTACCAACCAATTGTTCAATATCGTTGCCATCCCGAGCGGGGTTTATCGCTATTGGAAAGAGGGAAGGATGGTGTGGCCGCTGACCTACGTCGTGGTGGCAGGAACTTTGCCCGGAGTTTTTATCGGCGCATTCGTAAGGGTCGAATATCTACCGGATCCTCACCATTTTAAACTTTTTGCAGCAGCCGTGCTGCTCTATATCGGTCTGAGGATGGTACGGGATCTTGTGAGGAAAAAGTCGGGCATCGCGGATTACAAATCCAGTAGTGAACATCGTTTCCAAGAGACGGTGCGTCGGCATCGATTGGAAACCGATGGCCAGGAGCCCATAGACTCCGCCGCATCCACCATCCAGGTCACCCATTTTAATTTGAAGCGGCTTGGATATTCGTTTTATGGCGAAAACTTTGACGTTTCATTCTGGGGCATCTTCGTCCTCAGCTTCACGGTGGGCATCGTGGGAGGAATCTACGGCATCGGCGGCGGCGCGATTATCGCCCCGTTTTTTGTTACGTTCTTTGGGTTGCCGGTCTATACCGTGGCTGGAGCCGCATTAATGGGGACCTTCGTCACATCGGTGGCCGGAGTCGCTTTCTATCAAGCCATTGCTCCGTTTTATCCGAACATATCGGTGGCGCCGGATTGGTTATTGGGGATCTTATTTGGAATAGGCGGAATGGCGGGAATGTACTTGGGGGCGCGCTGTCAGAAATATATTCGGGCAAAGGCGATCAAATGGATGCTGGCTGGTATTATCATTTTCACGGCAACGAAGTACATCGGTGACTTTTTCGTGCGATGACGCGATATGAACCGCTGGCCCGTTGCGGCCTTTCCTCCATCAGGTGAAACCCGGCCCCCATGTTCCTGATGACATCCGGTTTCCCTTGCCGCTCGGATTTATGGGAACATACACAATTATCATATTCGATATTATCATATTCGATCGTGAAGCAACGAATAGGATTGCGACTTTTCAGGATGTTCCGCTTCTCCCCGGACCATCCGTCGCCCGGTAACATGGAGCACTGCGCGCATCAACCTTCCTCCTCTCCTCAAAACGCTCAACTTCCCCTATCAACTTATGATCTTACGTACGTCCCCTATATCCACACGTTGTGGTCTGCAATAGTCTCGACCCACCGCCCGGATAAGATCTTTCCCATGCCGGATGCATCGACTTCCCGCACAGTGTCGGCGATTTTCCCATTAAAAAAAAAGAGACCGGCGAGCGACCTCCGTACGGGAAATTGTTGCAAGTTCGATTCAGTTCTACAGCGAAACTCCGATAAGTTACTGTTATATTTTCCGGCGAGTTATTTTTCGTTCTGCATTCAAGTATGATGTTGTGGCTTGACGATAGTGCTAAGAAATAGTACGTTATGCATAGAAAAACAACGGTTATGAGCGAAATGCGAGCAGAAAATCTGGAACCTGAGATTTGTCGAGAGCCGTCCGATAGATCGTTTCCCCTTATCATTTCCCGGGACAAACATCCCATATCCAGAAAAATGATGGATGATGAGGTACTTAAGGTCTTGTATCGTCTGAAGACACAGGGCCATCTCGCCTACCTCTGTGGAGGCGGGGTGCGAGATCTCATGGTGGGAAACAAACCCAAGGACTTCGATGTAGCCACGAATGCGCGACCCGGCCGGTTGAAAAAGGTGTTCGCGAACTCGTGGCTGGTGGGAAAACGTTTCCGAATCGTGCACGTCGTGTTCAAGGGCGGGAAGACGGTAGAGGTATCTACGTTCCGCCGCGAGTCCGAATTCAAGGAGACTGTGGGCGACAGCATGATGCTCTGTCGTGACAATACCTTTGGGACACCCGAGGAAGACGCGCTTCGAAGAGACTTCACCATCAATGCGCTTTACTACGACGTATCCGATTTTACGATCATCGACTATGTGGGCGGGATGGAAGATCTCCGCAATCGGATCATTCGGTGCATCGGGGATCCCGATATCCGGTTTCAGGAGGACCCCATACGCATCTTGCGTGGAATTCGATTTGCTGCAAATCTGGATTTCCGAATCGAAGCACGCACATGGGAGGCTATGCAGGCCCATGCGAACAAGATCCCTCTATGCCCGGCGTCCCGGATCCAGGAGGATTTGCTGCGCCTGATGCGCAAACGAGGCATTGAAAAGGGCTACCGGTTCTACGATAAGGCGGGGGTCTTGGCCCGGATATTACCCGAGCTTTCGGCGATACGGGATAGTGAGGAGTATTTACCGGATGTTTTCTGGCGTACCTTGGCGGCAATTGATGTATGCAGGGAAGCCCGAAACCGGGAGGTGACGGACGCTGTTTTATGGGCTGGTGTACTTTACTGGACCATAAAGAAAGAACTGGAACATATCGGTCTAATGGCTGATTATTCCGGAGTCATACAGGACTTGCTAAACGTCCCGGGGGTTCGCCTGAACATCCCAAAGGCTGTTAGAAACCAGGTAAAACGAATTATTGCAGCCCAATATGTTTTGCTTCCAGAGGTGGAGAAACCCGGACTTCGGAAGGGCTGGTTGAAATTGTGTAAGAGCGTGGCCCTCGATGAGGCGTTCGATCTGGCATGGATCCTCCGGCACGCCCTGGGTTTAAGCGAAGAGCCGTTGTTCGAATTGAGAAACGAGATGGAACGAAGGGCTGTCGGACCCGCCAGGGTGCGGAGCGGACGTCGGAACCGTCGAAGATCCAACAGAAAGAAAAGGACACTAACCGCAAATTGATGTGCTTTTATTGGGGCTGTGCCGGTATGTTTGATGCGTCGAATCGGCTGATGGATCCGGATGATCCAAGTTCCGGACCAAGCCTGAAGCGAACCTGCACCGCAGAGGTCGAAAAAAATGCTTGACTGCAGGTCCGGGAAGAACTACTCTCGAATAAATTTCCAAGGAACGTATTGAGTATAGAATGAATTCTCGAACCAACATCAACATTATCGGCATTATTCCCGTAGTAGGCGTAGTAGTATGCCTACTGCTGCTGGTTGTTCTGCGGAACACATATCGAGGAGCCTGGTAATGTAGATTGGTTCAAAAAGTTCGAGAACAAAATCCGTTATCAGGCTCCTGATAACGGATTTTTTTTGGAGAGTAAGCATGAGCACGAGTATCATCATCTACGACACGACGTTGCGTGACGGGACGCAAGGGGAAATGGTCAATTTTTCGGCCGAGGACAAGGTCCGAATCGTCCGACGCCTGGACGAGATGGGATTCCACTACATTGAAGGCGGATGGCCGGGATCCAACCCGAAGGACCATCGATTTTTCCAAATGGCAAAATCCATCCCTTTAGAGCGCGCCAAGCTTACGGCTTTCGGCAGCACTAGAAGGCCTCGCACTCGGCTCGAAGACGACGATAACATCCGATCTCTGATCACTTCCGAAACGTCCGCGGTCGCCATTTTCGGCAAAAGCTGGGACCTGCATGTGCTCGAAGTTCTCGAAATCGATCTAGGTGAAAACTGTTCCATGATTTCGGATACGGTTGGCTTCTTCAAGGAGCAGGGGCGAGAGGTCATATACGATGCGGAGCATTTTTTCGACGGGTACCTCCGAAACCCCGATTATGCCATGAGAACCCTGGAGGCCGCGGTCAAAGCCGGGGCGGACGTGATCGTTCTCTGCGATACGAACGGGGGCGCCTTGCCCCACCAAATCTCCCAAATCATAAGAGACGTCCGGTCCAAAATGGAAACTCCACTGGGAATCCACGCCCATAACGACTGCGGGTTGGCCGTTGCCAACAGTATTGCCGCGGTAATGGAAGACGTCTCGATGGTTCAGGGAACCCTGAACGGATACGGCGAGCGATGTGGGAACGCGGATTTGATCACTCTCATACCAAACTTACAGCTCAAAATGGACTATTCGTGTATCCCCTCCGAACGGATGATCCAGATAACGGAGCTTTCGAGGTTCGTGAGCGATTTGGCGAACCGGCCTCCCAACAATCAACGGCCTTACGCCGGCCGAAGCGCGTTCGCGCACAAGGGCGGCGTCCATGTGAGCGCGGTCATGAAAAACCCATCCGCCTACGAGCACTTGGACCCTTCTCTAGTTGGAAACCGACGGCGCGTGGTCATATCGGACCTGTCCGGGAAAAGCAACGTGGCTTACAAGGCGAACGAGATGGGTGTCGTTTTGGGTGGAAACGGCATGGACAGCGGCAAAATTGTCCGTGAAGTCAAGAAACTCGAGGACCTGGGATACCAATTCGATGCAGCGGAAGGCTCCTTCGAATTGCTGGTCAAGAAGGTCACCGGCCAGTATATCGAGCCGTTTTGCCTGGAGCATTTCAGGGTCACCATTGAAAAGAACGGAAACGAGGAAGCTACGTCACACGCGACGGTTAAAATCTCGGTCGGCCGGGAACACGAGATCACCGCCGCGGAAGGCGACGGCCCGGTCAGCGCTCTGGACAACGCACTGAGAAAACTGCTCTACATGTTTTTCCCTGAATTGCAGGAAATGTACCTGGTGGACTACAAAGTAAGGGTCATCGAAGGCACTGAAGGCACGGCTGCTCGGGTCAAGGTGCTCATCGAGTCACGGGATTCCAAAGACATCTGGAGCACGATCGGAGTCTCGAGCAACATCATCGACGCCAGTTGGCAGGCATTGGTCGACAGCATCCAATACAAGTTGAGCAAATCTAAAAACAACCAGTCGTGAGGCTACTACATGGACAGAGAAACTGTACGCAGGAGGAGAACTGCCGCAGGGCGACTCGATAAGAGAAGCCTGCGGCAGGCACTGATGCCGTTCTTTTCGGGTTTTCGTTCGTTTGTAGTAAGAAAAGGTAATTTTTGACGAAACAGAAGGAGCACATCATGTCCGAACGCGTATACATTTTCGATACCACTCTCCGTGACGGAGAGCAGTCGCCCGGCGCCAGTATGAATACCCCGGAAAAGTTGAGACTGGCGTCCCAGCTTGAGAGGATGGGCGTAGATGTCATTGAAGCGGGATTCCCGGCAGCCTCGGATGGAGATTTTGCCGCGGTCGAGCAGATCGCGCAAAAACTCAGCGTCTGTCAGGTGGCGGGTTTGGCGCGAGCCAATAAGCCGGATCTGGATCGGGCCTGGAACGCTGTTAAAGGCGCGGCCCATCCGAGGATTCACACGTTTATCGCCACATCGGATATCCACCTGAAACATAAATTGAAAACCAGCCGCGAACAGGCTTTGAAGGATGCGGTGGAAGCCGTCAAATATGCCAAGTCATTTACCGAGAACGTCGAGTTTTCCGCAGAAGACGCCACTCGCTCCGACAGAGATTTCTTGTGCAAGATATTTGAAGCGGCCATAGAAGCAGGGGCCACCACCATCAATATCCCGGACACCGTTGGATATTCGATGCCGCATGAATTTTCGGAAACCGTGGCGTATGTTCGGGACCACGTACCGAACATACGGAAAGCGATTATCAGCGTACACTGTCACAACGATCTCGGTATGGCGACAGCCAACACCCTTGCCGGAGTCCGGAGCGGGGCCCGGCAAATCGAAGTCACCATGAACGGCATTGGGGAACGTGCGGGCAACACTTCGTTGGAAGAGACCGTCATGGCCATTCGTACCCGCAACGATCTGCTGACGTTTGAAACCGGTATCAACACGCAATTGATCTATCCGACAAGCCGGTTGGTCAGCATGATTACGGGCATCATTGTGCAGCCGAACAAAGCGATCGTGGGCGCAAACGCTTTTTCTCACGAGGCCGGGATCCACCAGGACGGCATGCTCAAACATGAAACCACCTATGAAATCATGCGTCCCGCGGACGTGGGACTGGAAAGCAGCTCGCTTGTGATGGGAAAACACTCGGGGCGCCATGCGTTCAAGAAACGGCTCGAATCCATGGGATACGATCTCTCAAAGCCGGACCTGGATCGTTTGTTCTTTCGTTTCAAGGAGTTGGCGGATAAACGTAAGGAGATTCTCGATGAAGACATCGAGGCGTTGGTCGCCGAGGAACTCTTGAGAGTGCCGGATCACTATAAACTCAACTATCTCAACGTAGTGAGCGGTTCGGTGGCGGTTCCGACGGCTACCGTCAAACTGGACGTGGACGGAAAGGAACTCACTGGAGCTGAATTCGGAGTCGGCCCCATAGACGCCACGTTCAATGCCATCGCCAAATTGACGAAGACGAGCGCCAAGCTTCTTCGCTTCTCGGTGAATGCCATAACGGGAGGGATGGACGCTCAGGGGGAAGTTACCGTCCGGTTGCAGGAAAACGGTACCATCGCTTTGGGCAAAGGTACGGATCCGGATATCATCACGGCAAGTGCGAAAGCGTTTCTGAACGGTCTGAATCGCTTGAGATATTTGAGTTCGAATCCGGTTGTCAGGCCGGAACTATAGGAGAGAGAGACCGAAATGCCGATGACTATTACCGAGAAGATTTTGGCCGATCACGCCGGAAAAGAGCACGTAACCCCCGGTGAGATTGTGGAAGTAAAGGTTGATTTAGCCCTGGCCAACGACATCACGGCCCCCCTGGCGATCAAGGTGTTCAGAGAAATGGGCGCCGACCGGGTGTTCGACCCATCCAAGGTGGCCCTTATCCAGGACCACTTTGTGCCCAACAAAGACATCGAGTCTGCCGAGCAGGCCCGCGTCATGAGGGAATTTGCCCGAGAGCAGGGCGTCGTTAACTTCTACGAACTGGGGGACTCTGGAATCGAACACGTATTACTGCCGGAAAAGGGACTGGTCCTGCCGGGGGATCTGGTCATCGGCGCCGACAGCCATACTTGCACGTACGGGGCTTTGGGAGCCTTCTCCACAGGCGTCGGTTCCACGGATTTGGCCGGCGTCTTGGCCACCGGAGAGATATGGCTGAAAGTCCCGTCAACCATCAAAGTGGTCTATCAAGGTCAACTTCGAAAATGGGTACAGGGAAAGGATCTGGTTTTATACACCATCGGGGTTTTGGGTGTGGAAGGCGCCCGATACCGGACGTTGGAGTTTTCCGGACCGGCTATCCAATCCCTGTCCATGGAGGGACGGCTCACCATGGCGAATATGGCCGTCGAGGCGGGAGCCAAAAACGGCATTGTCCCTCCTGACGAAATCACCCGTGCCTACGTGGCGGAAAGATCCCGCCGTTTAGGAGTGTTCTACGAGAGCGACCCGGACGCAGAATACGAACGGGTGATAACCTTCCATGTGGAAGACATCGAACCCCAGGTGGCCTGTCCGCATTCTCCGGACAACACGAAACCGGTTTCCGAGGTGAGAGATATGCGCATCGATCAGGCATTTGTCGGGTCCTGTACCAACGGCCGTATAGAAGACTTGCGGTCTGCGGCCCAGGTGCTGACCGGCAGGAAGGTCCACGAGGGAGTCCGCCTCATCGTCATACCGGGTTCCAGGGACGTCTACAGACAGGCTCTGTCCGAAGGCCTGTTCGATATTTTTCTGGACGCCGGGGCAGTGATCGGACCGCCCACGTGCGGTCCCTGTCTCGGGGGCCACATGGGCGTTCTGGCCTCCGGAGAAAAAGCCGTGTCCACGAGTAACCGGAACTTTGTCGCACGAATGGGTCATCCGAAAAGCGAGGTATATCTGGCGAACCCGGCGGTAGCGGCGGCGTCTGCGGTCCTGGGACGCGTCGGCCGTCCGGATGAGATCTGAGCCCGACCCGCCGGGGAAACGCCCAGTTGCAGTTGAGACAAAACGAAATTGGCTTTTGTCATTTCATGATCAAATGCGTCGCATGAGGAGGAGTTACGTGAGCATCGAGGGTACGGCGATCAGGTTTGGAGACAACGTAGACACGGATGTCATTATTCCCGCACGGTTTCTGACTACCGCAGATGAATCGGTTCTGGCCCGGCACTGTTTTGAAGACGCTTACCCGGGATTCGCAAATCGCATTAAGGCCGGAGACATCATCGTCGCCGGCGCTAATTTCGGATGCGGGTCGTCCAGGGAACACGCACCCCTGGCCATAAAGGGGGCCGGGATTTCGTGTATCATAGCGTCCAGTTTCGCTCGGATTTTTTACCGAAACGCGTTTAACATCGGTTTGCCCCTTCTGGAATCGTACGAAGCCGCCAACTCGATTCGAGAAGCAGACCGGCTGTTCGTGGATATCGAAGAGGGAGAGATTCGGAATCTGACCAGCGGGGATGTATTCCGCTCGGCGCCGATCCCTCAATTTATGCTGGATCTCATCGACGAAGGTGGTTTGGTTCCCTATATCCGGAAGCGCAAGCTGAGACCCCATCGAGTCGTGTAGTGCATACCGGTAACGAGCGTTTTCTCGTTATCAACCAAACGAAGTTCATAAACGGCAGGAGGATGAAATTCGCAAGCCCGGATCGGCGCGGAAGAGTCCGTGTGTCGGTTTTCGAGCTAACGTGATAGAGGAGAAATGGATTCATGCGCAGCGATAAAGTGATGGTGGGAATCGAACGCGCGCCTCACCGTTCTCTGTTCAGGGCACTGGGATTCACCGATGAGGAGCTTGGAAAACCGCTGATCGGCATCGCCAATTCGGCGAACGATATTATTCCCGGACACATGCACCTGGACAAAGTGGTCGAAGCGGTAAAGGCAGGGATATATATGGCCGGCGGAACGCCCGTTGCCTTCGGGACCATAGGCGTATGCGACGGCATTGCCATGAACCACGAGGGCATGCGGTACTCGCTGGTAAGCCGCGAGCTGATCGCCGACTCCGTGGAGATCATGGCGTGCGCCCATGCCTTTGATGCCATAGTGATGGTCCCGAATTGCGACAAGATCATTCCCGGAATGCTGATGGCGGCGGCCAGGCTGGATATTCCCACGGTGGTTTTGAGCGGGGGGCCCATGCTGGCGGGATTGTACAAGGGAAGGAAGGTGGACCTGGTTCAGGTTTTCGAGGCTGTAGGAGCGGTAAAGGCGGGGCGGATGGAGCCGGGCGATCTGGCTGAATTGGAAGAGCGGGTGTGCCCAACGTGTGGATCGTGCGCGGGGATGTTCACAGCGAATTCCATGAACTGCCTTACCGAAAGTCTGGGTATGGGTTTGCCCGGAAATGGAACCATACCGGCCGTTTATTCGGATCGACTGCGCTTGGCCAAAGAGGCAGGCGTTCAAGCGGTGAGACTTCTCGAACAGAAGATTACGCCGAGCCGAATCATGACGTCGGAAGCTTTCCACAACGCCCTGTCCGTGGATATGGCCCTCGGATGCTCGACGAACACCATCCTTCACCTGTTGGCCATTGCTCACGAGAGGGGCATTCAGATCGATCTCGAGGAGGTCAACAGAATCAGCGAGTCCTGTCCGAAACTCTGTTCTCTAAGTCCCGCGGGGGAGCATCATATCGAAGATCTCCATGCGGCGGGAGGAATTCCTTCAGTGATGAAGGAGCTTTCCCTGCTGGGAGTGCTGCGGGAACGTGCTATGACGGTCACCGGTAAAACCGTTGGAGAGAATCTGTCCGCCGTCCGGGAAGCCGACGGGGAAGTCATCCGTAGCAGAAACGCGCCCCTGTCCCCACAAGGAGGACTGGCCGTTTTGTTCGGCAATCTGGCTCCGGAGGGATGCGTGGTAAAGCAGTCTGCGGTGGTGGAATCCATGCTTCGGCACAAGGGACCGGCCAGAGTCTTCGAGGGGGAAGAAGAGGCATCCGATGCTATTCTGTCCGGCGGAATAAAACCCGGCGATGTGATCGTCATCCGATACGAAGGCCCCAAGGGGGGCCCGGGTATGCGGGAAATGCTGACTCCCACGTCGGCCATCGCCGGAATGGGGCTGGATGCTTCCGTGGCTCTGATTACGGACGGACGATTTTCCGGAGCTACCCGAGGCGCTTCCATAGGCCACGTAAGTCCGGAAGCCATGGAGGGAGGACTTATCGCCCTGGTGCAAGAGGGTGATACCATACAAATAGACATTCCCGCCAAACGAATACATCTTCAAGTGGACACCGACGAAATGGCTCGAAGGAAAAAGGCATGGAATCCTCCGAAGCCGAAAATTTCCGGCGGTGTTCTGGACAGGTATGCACGAATGGTCACCTCGGCCTCTACCGGGGCGGTATTTCGCTGAGGGGACGGATATGCGTACTTATTGAATGAAAAGGAGTCATCTTTGTCACGACACAATGGAAACGCTCCGGGTTCACCCGGCAAAAAGAGAAAAGGCACAAAACTGACCGGCGCTAAGATACTGTTCGAAGTGTTAAAAGACGAGGGAATCGGGGTCATCTTTGGTTATCCCGGGGGGGCGGTCATCGACATTTATGACACTATGCCCCAGTACGATATTCGGCACGTGCTGACACGGCACGAGCAGGCGGCGGTTCATGCCGCGGACGCCTATTCTAGGACGTCCGGCAAGGTGGGTGTGTGCCTGGTCACCAGTGGACCGGGGGCGACCAACACGGTCACCGGCATCGCTTCCGCCTATATGGATTCCATCCCCCTGGTTGTCTTCACCGGCCAAGTGCCCAGCAGTCTCATTGGAAACGACGCTTTTCAGGAAGTGGACATCGTAGGAATCACCAGGCCGTGCACAAAACACAATTACCTGGTGAAAGAAGCATCGCGTGTAGCGGAGACGGTGCGTGAAGCATTTTATCTTGCCCGCTCCGGTCGACCGGGCCCCATCGTCGTGGATCTGTGCAAGGACGCCATAGCGGGCGAGGCGGATTTCGTCTTACCGCCGCCGGCCTGTATGAAAGGGTACACCCCAACGTACGAGCCCCACAAGGGGCAGGTGAAGAAGGCGGCCCAACTGATCGCCAAGTCGAAGCGGCCGGTGATTTTCGGGGGAGGCGGCGTGATCCTGTCAGGAGCTTCTGAGGAACTTCGGACGCTTGCGGAGAAGATCACCGCTCCGGTGACCACTAGTTTGATGGGTCTGGGAGGGTTTCCCGGAACACACGATCTGTGGCTGGGCATGCTTGGAATGCATGGTACGTTCCGAGCGAATATGGCCGTCACCGAGTGTGACCTGTTGATCAGTATCGGCGCCCGCTTCGACGATCGGGTGACCGGCAGAATCGACTCCTTTGCTCCTCATGCAAAAATTATCCATATCGATATCGATCCAACATCCATACAGAAGAACATTCCGGTGAACGTCCCCATAGTAGGGGACTGCAAAATCACACTCCATCAGTTGAACGCAGTATTGGATTATGAAGATCCGGCCAATGTTTCCGAAAAGAGGAGACCCTGGCTGGATCAAATCCGTGCATGGAAAGAGACCGCACCCCTGGCCTACTCGCAGTGTAAGAACATAAAACCTCAATTCGTGGTTGAAAAGATTTACGAAATGACTCGAGGAGAGGCCATCATTACCACGGAGGTGGGGCAAAACCAGATGTGGGCCGCACAATTCTATCATTTCGATCGGCCCAACAGCTTTGTTACCTCCGGCGGGCTGGGATGTATGGGGTTTGGTTTGCCCGCGGCCATTGGGGCGCAGACGGCTTGTCCGGATCGCATCGTAGTGGATATCGCCGGCGACGGAAGCATCCAGATGAATATACAGGAACTGGCCACGGCCGTTGAAAACAGATTGCCGGTAAAGGTGGCCATTCTGAACAACGGTTACCTGGGCATGGTGAGGCAGATGCAGGAACTATTCAAAGACCGCCGATACGTGGCCACGGACATGAGCCACTCGCCCGACTTTGTCAAACTGGCCGAAGCTTATGGCGCCGTCGGACTGCGAGCCACCACGCCGGAAGAAGTGGAGCCGGTGATCAGGAAAGCCCTGGAACTGGACGTGCCGGTCATTATGGACTTTGTGGTCGAGCGCGAGGAATGTGTTTATCCCATGGTGCCCGCGGGCGGAGCCATAAAAGATATGCTTCTCGCATGAGATATGACGGGAATCGAAAGGAAGAAGGGAATGAATCAAGAGGAGCGGCATACAATCTCGATTCTGGTGGATAACGAGCCGGGGGTGCTAAGCCGGGTGGCGGGCCTTTTCAGTGGCCGCGGGTTTAACATAGTCAGCCTGAATGTGGCGGAGACACTGGAATCCGGACTTTCCCGGATCACCTTGGTTTCGTACGGGGTTGCTCAGATTCAGGAACAGATCAATAAACAGTTGCGTAAGCTGGTAAATGTCGTTAAAGTGACTGATTTTTCGGACAGCGACTGTGTCGAGCGGGAAATGGCGCTGGTCAAGGTGCAGTCCGATGCGGCGCACCGTGCGGAAGTGCTACGAATCGCGGATATCTTCAGGTGCAAGGTCGTGGATGTCTCACCGAACGACTATACAATTGAAGTGACTGGAAACCGAGGAAAAATAGAAGCGCTCATAGACCTCCTCAGGCCGGTGGGAAGTCTTGAAATCGCCCGGACCGGAGTGATCGCTATGGCGCGAAGCAAGAAGGGGATAAAGAAATGAACATCTTTTATGAAGACAACGCGGATCTCTCATTATTGAGCGGAATCAAAGTGGCGGTCATTGGGTTCGGCAGCCAGGGACATGCGCAGGCGCAGAACCTCCGTGACAGCGGGGTGGACGTGGTCGTGGGACAGAAGCAGGCCGGACCCGGTTTCGATCGAGCCAAGAAGCTTGGTTTCGATGTGTTGCCCGTTGCCGAGGCGGTGGCGATGTCCAAAGTCATCCAGATATTGGTGCCGGACGAACGGCAGGCTGCGCTGTACAGAGATGAAATTCTACCGGGCCTGACTGAAGGGAAGATGCTGATGTTTTCCCACGGCTTCAATATACACTATGGGCAGATCGATCCGCCGGAGTTCGTGGATGTCGCCATGGTGGCGCCGAAAGGTCCGGGGCATTTGGTCCGAAGGGAATACGAGCAGGGCGCCGGAGTTCCTTCGTTGGTAGCCGTTCATCAGGATTTCACCGGCAAAGCGTTACAGATGGCTTTGGCTTACGCTAAAGGTATCGGCGCGACTCGAGCCGGCGTCATAGAGACCAACTTTCGGGAGGAAACGGAGACCGATCTTTTTGGTGAACAAGCGGTGTTGTGCGGCGGGGTTTCCAGCCTGATTTGCGCTGGTTTTGAAACTCTTGTGGAGGCGGGGTATGCGCCGGAGATCGCCTACTTCGAATGTCTGCACGAGATGAAACTCATCGTCGACCTTATGTACGAAGGCGGCATCAGCCACATGAGGTACAGCATCAGCGAAACCGCCGAATACGGTGATTTGACCCGAGGTAACCGTATCATCGGTCCTGAAGCCCGCGAAGAGATGGAGCTGATTCTCGACGAAATTCAGTCCGGTGAATTCGCAAGGGAATGGATCCTTGAAAACCAGGCAAACAGGCCCGTGCTCAATGCTCTGCGCAAGCAGGGAAAAGAGCATCCCATCGAAACGATCGGGCGGAAGTTGCGCTCCATGATGGGATGGCTGAAGAAGTCCTAACCTACAGATACCTCCTCTCCGATTCCTTTCTCTGATTCTACCGCCTCACCGGAAACGGATTCCGTTTAAAGAAGACTCTTTAAGCGCCGTTTTCGGCGACGTGGGTATTTTGGCTGACGTATTGTGTTCAGCAAGGGCGTTTGCGCCCCTCAGTGGTGGCCGGGAAATGGTGTTAAGGAATGTTGTTCCGGAGCTTGACCGACTAGGAACGAGGTGGTTTATTGCGTTCGGGCTTTCGGTATCGAAGCCGTGGATCGTATGCCGGATTTTCATGAAAAGCAGCGGCGACGACTGAGTGGAAATTCGAAAATAGAAATGGACACACTTGCGCAGGAATGAAATCATGAAAAACGAATACGACATTGCGTTGGTTCCGGGGGACGCTACAGGTCCCGAAGTGGTTGCGGAAGCGGTAAAAGTGCTGGAAGCCGTAAGCCGTGTGACAAATCCTTCCTTTCGTTTCCAGACATTCGATCTTGGTGGTGAACGCTACATAAGAACCGGCGAATTACTGTCGAACGGGATTCTGGATGAACTAAGGAGTTTTGATGCCATCCTTTTAGGCGCGATCGGTCATCCGGAGGTGACTCCCGGTATCCTGGAAAAGGAAATACTTCTCAAAATGCGATTTGAAATGGACCTGTACATCAATCTGCGTCCGGTCAAATTATTCGCCGGTGTGGAAACTCCGCTGAAGAACAAAGGGCCCGAAGATATCGACTTTGTGGTCGTGCGGGAGAACTCGGAAGGGCTTTATACAGGAGGGGGCGGTTTTCTTCGCAAGGGCACAAAGGACGAGGTGGCGATACAGGAGTCGATCAACACGCGCAAGGGAGTGGATCGGTGCCTTCGTTATGCCTTCGAAACATGCCGGCGCCGAAACGATAAAAAGAAGTTGACACTGTGCGGAAAAACGAATGTGCTGACCTACGCCTTCGACTTATGGCAACGGGCGTTCAAGGAAATGTCGCCGGAATATCCCGACCTCAG
>Ga0068714_10004168_pt1 | contig 16453 bp, 13 predicted proteins | sample MTBNYHSulfiMetaG_FD_62988 | JGI IMG/M metagenome (GOLD analysis project Ga0068714, IMG submission 62988) | Enrichment culture microbial communities from rom New York Harbor, USA that are MTBE-degrading - MTBE-NYH (New York Harbor Sulfidogenic)... | ecosystem: Environmental > Aquatic > Marine >...
AAAAAGATTGATTTATCGATTGGGCCGGCGCATCGGAGCATGGCGGAAATTGGAGGATCTTGCTGATTTAGAAACATATTCAAAATTAAAAGCAATTATCGATGGCAATGCAGGGAATAAATCCAAGCTGGAAGAAGATATCTCAAGAATAATGGACAATTATGTATAGTTATTGCTTTTATGTCCTTTCCTACCGCATGTCAGAATAGTGAAATATCATTTAAAGACTTCTCTGTATCTGGCCGGCTATGCTGATGAAAATAATTATACTACCCAAAATTGAGAAAAATCAGGAAATTAGCAATTTATTGACTTAAAATTATAATTATGTTAAACTTTAATGCTATTTTAGAAAGGCAGGTAAAGTTAACATGTTTAAAGTGGGTGATTTGGCTGTATATCCGGCGCAAGGTGTTGGAGTCATTGAAGCTATTGAAAACAGGGAAGTAATGGGTAAAAAACAGCCCTTTTATATTATGAAGATCATGGGTAACGGCATGAAAATAATGATCCCGATGACAAGCGCTAAGGCTGTAGGTTTACGCGAAGTGATTATGGAGAAAGAAATTCCAAGGGTCTATGAAATTTTGCGGAATAAAGACGTTACTATTGACAAACAGACTTGGAATAAGCGTTACAGGGAGTATCTGGAGAAGATCAAAACAGGTTCGGTGTTTGAAATTGCAAGTGTTTTGCGTGATCTCTTTATTCTTAAAAGTGATAAAAACCTGTCCTTCGGCGAACGGAAAATGATGGATACTGCTAAGAATTTACTGGTAAAGGAAATATCTGTAGCGACCAATAAGCGGGAAGATAAAGTTGAACAAGATTTGCAAATGATTTTCACTGTGCAATAATTTTTTTACCGGAATCTACCGGAAAAATGCTCTTTGACAATCAGTTACATTTTAATTGCCTTTTCCGGCTAAAAGGTAACCGTCAAATAGTTGCCTCCCTCTAAGAGAGTAAATCTTCTTAATTCAACCAAAACATAGATTAATGGATAGAATGATATTTAGTGGAAAGGAGGTGAAACTGTTGATTATAAGGGCTATTTTACTCCTGACATGTTCAATAAGCGGCTATGCGATCGCCTATTACAATGCAGACCCGAACTCATCTTATTTAATTTTTAAATCAATTGCTGGCTTTATCATAGGATTGATAGTTGCATTGCTGGTGATAAAGGTTGAAAAAGAAATACGCAAAGTCTCTTTGAGAATCATTATCGGCGGTGTTGTCGGTATGATCATCGGCTTGATAATAGCTTTTATCATGGGCTTTGGCTTGAATATGGTCAGTAAAATTAGAGAAAATCAGCAAGTGGTACCATGGATTTATATGCTTCTGACAGTAATTATGGGTTATCTTGGGCTGGTTCTTGGTTCTAAAAAAATCGAAGAATTTAATTTTTTCCTGACTGGATCAAATACTGAAACAGATCAAAGACTTTTGGATACCAGTGTTATTATTGATGGAAGGATTGCTGACATTTGCGATGCCGGGTTCATGGAAGGAAAATTGATCATTCCCCGGTTTGTATTAAATGAGTTGCAACTTGTCGCTGATTCAGCGGATTCCATCAAGCGTTCGCGTGGTCGACGCGGGTTAGACGTTTTGAATCGGATGAAAAAAAGTTCGACTGTAAATATCGAAATTGTCGAACAAGATTTTCCTAAAATAAAGGGTGTTGACGGAAAATTAGTGGCATTAGCCAAGGAAATGAACGCCAAGCTACTTACAAATGATTACAACCTGAATAAAGTTGCAGAGTTGCAAGGTGTGCGGGTTATAAATGTCAATGAACTGGCAAATGCCATGAAACCGGTTGCGTTGCCCGGTGAGCAAATGACGGTAAAAATTATCCGCGAAGGCAAAGAGCAGGGGCAGGGTGTTGGTTATCTGGACGATGGTACAATGATTATTGTGGATAATGCCCAAAAGTTACTCAATATGAATGTGGAAGTCATTGTTACCAGCGTGTTACAGACAACTGCCGGCCGGATGATTTTTTCTGAATTAAAGGAAACGGTCGATAAAAAGATTCAATAATATTCTAAAAAAATTTAGTTTTATCTTTTAAGGACAAAAAATGCTTTTTGAAAATAAGCCCGGAAAAGTCATTTTCCGGGCTTATTGTTTTCTAATCCGTTGCCGAATAATATTTCGGCGGTTATCGCAAGCGATCGATTCATTGATTGAAGATTGTCCCTTATTAAGAAACGAAAAAGAATTAATTGTTAATGGGTTGTCATGAAAACAATAGCCATCATACCTGCGGGCGGATCAGGTAGAAGATTGAAAACTGATTTGTCCAAACAATATTTAATGCTCGATAACCTGCCGATATTAGTTCATACTCTTAAAGTATTTCAGCTTACTGCCGCTATTAATGAAATTATTCTGGTGGTTCCAAAAGGTGATATCTCTTTTGTTCGGGATGAATTTATCCAAAAATATGGTCTCTCAAAGGTGACTAATATTGTCGCGGGTGGAAAGGAAAGACAGGATTCAGTTCATTGCGGGATCAAGGCAATTGAAGGTAAGTGTGGCGTTGTGGTGATCCATGATGCTGTTCGACCTTTTGTTACGCAAAAAATTATTCAGCAGGTTATTGCCGCGACAAAATATAAACCGGCGGTTTCCTGCGGCGTTAAGGTCAAAGATACGGTAAAAGAGACGAAAGATAGCGGCTTAATCGTTAAAACATTACCCCGCCAGCACTTATGGCTGACGCAAACTCCTCAGGCATTCCGATTAAGCATTTTGGAAAAGGCGTATGCCGCAGCTGAATGGGATAATTTTTACGGTACGGATGATGCTTCCCTGGTCGAACGCCTGGGCATTGACGTAAAAATGCTTACCGGTTCTTACGATAATATTAAAATTACAACACCGGAAGACTTAATCTTTGCGGAAGCATTGCTGAAAAGCAGGGCGGGAGGTAAAATGCAAATGCGCAGTGGTTTTGGCTATGATAGTCACAGGTTGGTCCAAGGCAGAAAACTTGTGTTGGGCGGAGTGGAAATCGATTATGAAAAAGGTTTAGAAGGCCATTCAGACGCCGACGCCCTGATTCATGCTGTTTGTGATGCTCTCTTGGGCTCTGCCGGTCTTGGCGATATTGGCCGGCATTTCCCCGATACCGACCCGTCATATCAAGGCATATCCAGCATGATTTTGCTTGATCGTGTCTGTAAAATGATTGCAGCTAAAAAATTTGTTATTAATAATATTGACGCGACAGTGGTCATGGAAAAACCGAAATTGGCGCCTTTTGTGGATAAGATTGTTGCCGGCATGGCCGATGTTTTAAAAATCCGGGTTACGGATGTGAATATTAAAGCAAAAACGAATGAAGGTATGGGCTTTATAGGCAGGAAGGAGGGTGTGGCAGTTTATGCGGTTGCCACTGTTGTGAGAAAGGGGGCACACTGTGTCTAATAAACCGAGGGTCAGATTTGCGCCGTCTCCTACAGGGGAGTTGCACGTCGGTAATGCCCGCACAGCTCTGTTCAATTGGATGTTTGCCCGTCATCACGGCGGTTCATTGATCCTGCGTATCGAAGATACTGACGAATCCCGCAGTGCTCTTTCCTATCAGATAAATTTGATCAATGATTTAAATTGGTTGGGATTGGATTGGGACGAAGGCCCGCAAAAGGGCGGAATGTATGGGCCATATAAGCAAAGCGAACGCCTTGGCATTTACGGCGATCATCTGGAAAAATTCAGAAAAGCAGATTTGGTTTATCCCTGTTATTGCACGGAGGAGGAACTCGAAGAGGAGCGCCAATCCTTGATTTTGAGTAAGCGCATGCCGCGTTATATGGGGAAATGCCGTCATCTTACCGCCGACGAAAGAAAGCAGAAGGAAGCGCAGGGAAGAAAACCTTCCTTCCGATTTAAAGTCCCCGCAGTAACAATTGAATTTGATGATATGATTCGCGGGAAAATGAAGTTTGAAAGTGCGGCCGTTGGTGATTTTATCATTGTCCGATCCAACGGCATGCCTGCCTACAATTTTGCCGTCGTTGTTGACGATCATTTAATGGGCATTACGCACGTCATCCGCGGCGAAGATCATTTGTCCAATACCGCCCTTCAAATTATGCTCTATAAAGCTTTAAATTTCACACCGCCGGTTTTTGCCCATCATTCTTTGATTCTTGGTAAAGACAGGGCCAAACTTAGTAAACGTCATGGTTCAGTTTCTGTAGGCGAATTCCGTAAACAAGGCATTTTACCCGATGCGCTGACGAATTATCTGGGGCTCCTGGGAAGTTCTTTTGCCGAAGGCAAGGAAATACTGTCCCGTGAGGAAATGATTGCCGCTTTTTCATTAGAACGCGCTTCTAAAAGCGGTGCTGTTTTTGATGAAGAAAAGTTACACTGGCTCAATGCTGTTTATATTCGTAATTGTGCGACAGAGGTACTAATTGGCAAGCTGAAGCCTTTTTTAGAGGAGGCCGGCTTTAATATTAAGTCCATTGATCAGGAGCGGTTCCTGAAAATTATTGATCTGGTCAAAAATGATTTAACAATGCTGGCCGATATCGGCAGTAATATTGATATATTTTTTGACGATAAATATGTTCTCAGCCCTGATGCCGAACAAATGCTGGCGCAGAAAAATGCCCTTAACGCTGTTCAGGCTTTTGCTGAAGGCTTGATGGTCTGTGTTGCAGACTCTCCCGATCTCTATCCGGCTGCCATTAAATATGCCAAAGAAAAGTCGGGTGCAAAAGGCAAAGATTTATTTATGCCCATTCGCGCTGCCATCACCGGTAAAATTCGCGGCCCCGAACTGGATAAAGTTTTTGCCATATTGGGCAGAGAACGCGCTCTAAAAAGAATGAGCCCTTTTCTTAGTTAAATATATCGCCCACCTAAAGGGTGGTGATGCTAAAATCTATTTTGTCTAGATACTTAAAAATCCGCCATCCACTGGCAAAATCGCTCCTGTAACATAGCTTGATGCTGCCGATGCCAGAAATACGGTAGCCCCTTTTAATTCTTCTTCTTTGCCGAATCGCCGCATGGGTATGTGCGCCATAAGTTTCTGTCCTGTATGCTCGAGCAAATAACTGCTCATATCCGTCGGAAACCATCCCGGAGCAATGGCGTTCACGCGAATATTATATTTTGCCCATTTCGCTGCCAGGTCTTTGGTAAAAGTGATCAAAGCCCCTTTGCTAGCACTGTAGGCGATGGCATCAGCGGCATCCGATTCCATGCCGATAAATCCCATGATGGAAGCGATGTTAATGATATTTCCTTTTTTCTGTTTTATCATAACGCGACCGGCCGCTTGGGAAAAGAGAAATACCCCTGTCATATTCGTTTCCATTACTTTGTTCCAGCCGTCTAGAGAATGCTCTTCAGGCGGAGAACCCCAGCTTACGCCGGAGTTGTTTACCAGAATATCTATTTTCCCGAATTCTTTCACAGTATCATCAACTACTTTTTGAATGTCCGCGGCGGACCTGACATCACACTTCTTTGCCAGAGCTTTTACGCCAATCTTGGAAATATCAGCTACTGTCTGCTGACAGTTCTCAATTTTGCGGGAACAAAGAACAATGTTGGCTCCTGCTTCCGCCAATCCTTCTGCCATTTTCACTCCTATCCCTCTTCCACCACCGGTGACAATGGCGACTTGGCCTTGAAGATCAAACGAGTCCTGAATTTTCATTTAATGCCTCCTAAATTTATGATTGATAAATATTCCTGCTGAAGTTCAGTCCAGCCATATTTTCATTTCCCTGGCCTGTTTGGTTAATTCTTCTCTGAACATAGGATGAGCAATACTGATTAATGCTTGCGCTCTTTGCCAGGTTGATTTGCCCTTGAGCTGGACAATGCCATACTCAGTAGCAATGTAATGTACGCAGGAGCGGGGAACAGTTACAATAGAACCGAGTCTTAATGTGGGCACAATACGGGAATTAACTTTCCCGTTTTTATCTGTAAACGTAGAGCTTAAGGCGATAATACCTTTGCCGCCTCGTGAATTAAATGCCCCAAAGATAAAATCAAACTGACCACCTGTGCCGGAAATTTGGTTAACTCCTGCAGATTCGGAGCATACCTGACTGAAAAGATCCACTTCAATAGCGTTGTTAATGGCAACCACTTTACTGTTCATGGACATAACGCGAGGATCATTGGTGTAATTAACCGGATAAGAGGCGCAGGCCGGATTATTGTGAAGAAAATCATAAAGTTTATTTGTTCCCATCGCGAATGTGTAAACCATTTTGAATCTGTCTGTCGTTTTTTGATTTCCTGTAATTGTTCCGGAATTGTATAGATCGACCATGGAATCAATTAACATTTCCGTATGGATACCGAGATCTTTCAGATCGCTTTCGGCAATCATAGCGCCAATTGCATTGGGCAGACCGCCGATGCCCAGCTGAAGGCAGGAACCGTTTTCCAGTTCCTGGACAATGTACTGAGCAATTTTAATATCTTCGTCTTTCGATTTGCCTGGCGGAATCTCCGGAATAGGCGGATTTTTCCCTTCAATAACGTAATCCACCCGTGATATGTGAACAGATTCCTGGTTGCCTCCCAAGCAAAGGGGTATGTTTTCGTTAACTTCCACCACAACGGTTTTAGCTTTGGTAATCGCAGCGGAGGTGATGGAATTAACCAAGCCGAAATTGAAATATCCACGATCATCCATGGGCCTGGCACTAACCAGGACATAATCATAATCCCTGTATTTCCTGATAATGCGCGGCCCCTGTTGATAGGTCAGAGGTATATAGCTGCATATTCCCTGCTGGTAAAGCTTCCGGTCGCTGCCGGAAAAATGCCAGCTATTATAAATAAAGTGTTTTCTGTGCGGGTCGGCTTCAATGAATTTGGTAGGTTTGGCTATACATAGGCCTTCGAGACTGACGTTTGTCAGCTCCTGAGCGCGGGCGGCGAGAGCTTCATCAAATGATTCCGGCCGGAGAATGAATTCACCGAAGTATATCTTGTCGCCGGATTTAATCATCTGCGCTACTTCGGCTGCGGTTCTCAGCTTTTCTTGATACTTTTTTTTGCCTGCTGTCTGCATGCTGACGTATGCTCCTTGTCCAATAGTGGTATAGAAAAGGCGCTGATATTCTTTAATTATGTGAATTTTGATCAGTGGATTGCCGGGCGAGTTCATACAGGAAAAGGGTATGGATGTCAAGAACATCGTATATGGACCGGAAGATGAAGGGCCATAAGAAAAGCTTACGTTTTTATTGCTGCTGACCTTGATTCTTTTCTCGCAAAAAGCCTTTTCTTCTGACAGAAAAAAAGCCGGACTCGGCCTGTCAGACTATAAAAATTATTTGCCGGTTCGCAAATCGGTTTTAATCTTCAGAGCTTTTGCTGTGCTTTACGATAGGCCAAAACGTTGTGCAGAAGCCAGCCGATAATAAAACCAATACCAAATATGAAAAAAATCAATAGAGCAAGGGACAAAGAGATTTCCCAGAAAAAAATATTGACCGTGACAGCAGATATATTTTGGATAACGAAAAGCACAACGAGACAGGCAACAATGAGAACCAGCGTAATCTTGATATTCATTTTTAAACCCTTTCAATTTAATAAGAAAGGCAGGGCACGCCTACCTTAAAAAGGTTGCCACAATAAGATGACAATATAAAAAATTTTGCCGGCATTTTTTTTACAGTCCTTTCATGGAGATCACGCTGCCCTCATTATTTTTTCACCCTGACATGATCTTTGGCCTCCGCTTCAATTATACCAACGCACTCCAGGATTATGGAAAAACTTGCCTGGCTCCTTATACTCAGATCAAATAATCCAGGCGGCTATTTTTTCGACACCGGTGGTGCCGGTGTCGAAAACAGAAATCGGCCAAATTTATCTTTTCCCCTCCACAGTTTTACCGTGAAAGAAATAAAACGGTAAATTTTTTTATTCCTTGCCGCCGTAGTTATAATGGTATGTTGTTATGCTTTTTTGGTAATCGAATTTCTTTTTTATTTTTCAACGCATCTAAAACAAAGATTATTCTTTTCCTTGTTTCCGCGGGCTCGATGATTTCTTCGATAATGCCCAGTGATGCTGCAAAATAAGGGTTGTTGAATTTTTCTTCATAAGCATTGATAAGCTCTGCTCTTTTTGCTTCGGGATCGGGCGCCGCGGCTATTTCACTGCGGTAAATGATGTTACAGGCACCGTCCGCACCCATGACGGCGATTACTGCCGTTGGCCAAGCCATGACATAATCGGCACCCAGTTGCTTGCTGCACATGCCAATATAGGCTCCGCCGTATGCTTTGCGGGTAACCACAGTTATTTTTGGCACGGTCGCCTCTGCATAGGCATGAAGCAGTTTTGCACCGTGGCGAATAATGCCGTTCCATTCCTGATTTGTGCCGGGCATGTAACCGGGCACATCGGTAAAAGTCAGAAGAGGTATGTTGAAGGCGTCGCAAAAACGGACAAAACGGGAGGCTTTATCGGAAGCATTGACATCCAGGGCACCGGCGGCAAAGCGGGGATTATTCGCAATAACGCCGACCGTTTTTCCCATCAGACGGATAAAGGCAACAATGATATTTTGTGCCCAAAGCTCGTGAAGTTCAAAAATTTCATTGTTATCAGCTACAGCTTGAATAATCTTTTTCATATCATAAGCGCGTGCTTCTCTATCGGGGATAATATCATCCAGTTCCGGGCAGGTTCGATCCGGCGTATCCGTACTATTTGCTGCGGGAAGAGTAGAGTGGCAGCTGTCCGGCAGAAAAGAAAGCAGAGCTTTAATCTTGGCAAGGCAATCTCGGTCATTTTCCGCAACTAAATGGCAGACGCCACTTTTAGCGGCATGAGCCAGCGCGCCGCCTAAGTCATCATGAGTCACTTTCTCGCCGATCACTGTTTTGATGACTTCCGGCCCGGTAATATACATATAGCTTGTTCCTTTCACCATGAAAACCCAGTCCGCCAGAGCCGGTGAATATACCGCACCTCCTGCGGTGGGTCCCATCATGGCTGTAATTTGCGGAATGTATCCTGATCCTGCGGTGTTGCGATAAAATATTCCTCCGTAACCCTCAAGTGCCGGTACACCTTCCTGAATGCGTGCGCCGCCGGAATCGTTCAGCGCCACAAACGGCTTTTGAGCGGCAATAGCCATATCCATAACTTTCCAGATTTTTTTAGCATGCATTTCGCCCAGCGTTCCACCGGAACTGGTAAAATCCTGTGCGGCTGTAAAAACAGTCCGCCCGTTGATTTTACCGAAACCGGTAATGACGCCGTCAGATGGAATATTTTTCTTGTCCAGTCCAAAAAGGCTGGAACGATGCTGAACAAAAAGCTGAACCTCTTGAAAGGTTCCGTTATCGAATAAAAAATCCAGACGCTCGCGGGCAGTCAGCTTACCCTCATCATGCTGTTTTTTAATTTGTTTTTCACCACCCATCTGGATCAGGGTTTCTTTTTTTTCTCTTAAAGAATTGATTTTTCCTTTCGTTGTATTTTTTGCAGATTCATTAGTCATTTGTAAATTCTCCTTATTAGTTATATTTTGTTTTAACTTGACCAATAATTACATGTAAGTTATTATGCCGCTCAACCGGGCGGCAATATTTGCTAAATATTTGATTTAGAAGGAAAAAATTAAAATACAGTTTTTATATTAACCTGTTTATCAAAAACTGGCAAGGAGGATTAATGAAATTTATAAATCAGATTGAACTTAAGGATAAAAAAGTTTTATTTCGTTTTGATTTTAATGTTCCTTTGGACGCCAGCCAAAATATCACCGATGATACAAGGCTCCGTGCCGCTTTACCGTCTTTAAACTACGCTTTGGATGAAGGGGCAAGAGTCATTATTGCCTCTCATTTAGGCAGACCAAAGGGCAAAACTATTGCGCAATTAAGCTTGGCGCCGGTAGCTAAAAGATTATCACGTCTTATAGACAAGCAGGTGCTGATAGCCAGAGACTGTATTGGGCGCGGAGTGGAAAAAATGGCGCAGGAATTGCTCCCGGGCTGCGTACTGATGCTGGAGAATCTCCGCTTTCATAAAGAAGAAGAATCTAACGATGATGAATTCGCTAAAAAATTGGCGGTGCTTGCCGATGTATACATTGATGATGCTTTTGGTAATGCTCATCGGTCTCATGCTTCTAATGTTGGTATTACTAAATACGTGAAAATCTGCGGCGCAGGATTTCTGATGAAAAAGGAGCTTGATTATTTCCAGAAAAAACTGGAAAAGCCGGTGCGTCCTTTTATTGCAATAATTGGTGGATCCAAGGTCTCCGATAAATTAACAACGCTGATTAATCTGATTAAAAAAGTTGATAAATTAATTATCGGCGGCGGAATGGCCTTTACTTTCTTGAAAGCACAGGGTTTTGAAACCGGCAAATCCCTGGTCGAAGATTATTTGATTGATCAAGCCAGAGATATTCTCGAACAAGCGAAAAAACTGGGCGTTAAATTGTATCTCCCCATTGATTGTGTTGTTGCCCAAAACAAATCAGCCGAAGCGGTGACCAAGATAGTTCCCGTGCAGGAAATATTCCCCGGCTGGATGGGTTTGGATATCGGGCCCGCGACCATTACCCTTTTTAGAGAAGCATTGTCCAATGCCAAGACGATCGTTTGGAATGGACCAATGGGAGTTTTTGAAATTGATGCTTTTAGCCGCGGGACATCAGCGATGGTGCATGCGGTAGCCGGGTCGCACGCTTTAACAATTGTCGGTGGTGGCGATACAGACGTAGCTGTACAGAAAGCAGGAGAAAGTGACAATATCACTTATATTTCGACAGGCGGCGGTGCTTCACTGGAACTTCTGGAAGGTAAAACCCTGCCGGCAGTAGAAGCCTTGGAAAAATGCGTTAATTAATTTTTTGTTTAGATGAGAATATTTCAACCAACAGCAATGGGGAGAGGAGAACTTCCCCTTTGCAATATTTGATTGATATTTGCCATAAATCAGGAGCTAATGTCAGTCGACTGTAACAATATAAGGTGCCATGTAAATAGTTAATTTTATCTGTTTTCCATTATATATTGGGCTGTATGCTGGCCGAAATCTTATCAAAATGCCAATTGTAATTTCACAATATGATGTAAGAGGTCATGCGCAATTTTAAAATGATTGTGGAGTATGAAGGAACAGCTTACTGTGGATGGCAGAGGCAGAATAACGGAGTTTCCATTCAACAGGTTTTGGAAGAAGTCATCGGAAATATTACTTGTAAAAAGGTAACAGTAATCGGTTCCGGAAGGACTGATGCAGGAGTTCATGCATTAAATCAGACGGCCGGCTTTAAAAGTGATACGATGCTTTCCACGGAAGTTTTGTTCAGAGGAATCAACGGTTTGTTGCCGCGAGATATTGTCGTCAAATCTTTGGAGGAAGTTGGAGCGGACTTTCATGCGCAGCACGATGCTAAAGGCAAAGTTTATGTATACAGAATCTGTAATAAAAAACTGCGTCCGGCCATGGGGCATAATTATTTTTGGTTCATTTATTATATCTTGGACCTGCATTTGATGAAAAAGGCCGCTCAATACTTAGTCGGCCGACATGATTTCAGCTGTTTTTGTGCTACAGGGAGTCATGTGAGAGATCGGGTCAGGACAATTACCGGTATTAATATAAAAAAAGGTAAAGATGGCATGATTGAGATAACAATAGAAGCGCATGGTTTTCTAAAATACATGGTTCGCAATATTGTCGGCACTCTTGTCGAAATCGGCAGTGGCAAGCGCCCACCTGAAGAAATGAAAGAGATTATTGATTCCCGAGATCGAAAAATCGCCGGCATGACAGCTCCAGCACGTGGCCTTTATTTGAAGGAGGTCAGGTACTGAGGTGAAAATTTTACTCTTTGGTCATCGGGGTATGCTGGGCAGCGTTCTATTTTTGCAATTGGAAAGAAGATATGAAGTGATTGGCCTCGATAAAGATGAAATTGACATTGCTTCTGCAGTAGATTGCAGTAGGGCAATAAACTGTTACGCACCGGATATTATTATCAATGCTGCAGCATACACTAATGTTGATGCCTGCGAAAAAAACAAAACAGACTGTTTTAATGTTAACGCTGAGGCTTTGAAAAACATTGCCCAGTCCAGCAGGGAAAAAAATATTTATATAATTCATTTCAGCACTGATTATGTTTTTGATGGGGAAAACAAAAAACCCTACAGGGAAGATCATCCCTGTAATCCAATAAATACTTACGGCGCTTCTAAATTAGCCGGTGAGCGTTATTTGCAGGACTTATCGACAAATTATCTCCTGATCAGGACATCCTGGCTGTATGGAATTAACGGCAAAAATTTTGTCCGGACAATAATAGAAAAGGCGAGAACGACCGATAAGCTGGAAGTTGTTGATGATCAGATCGGTTCGCCTACATCGGCAAAAGATTTAACTTCAGCCGTTGAGATTTTGATCAGAACACAGGCTAAAGGAACATTCCACATCACAAACAGAGGAACTTGCAGTTGGTATCAATTCGCAAAAAAGATATTACAGGAAGCAGGAATCACCGGAGTGGAAGTAAGCTCCATAAAATCAGATAAATTGATGAGGCCGGCAAAGCGACCCGCCTATAGTGTTCTGAGTATTCAGAAATTTATTGATGCAACAGGAAAAATTATGCAACCATGGCAACTGGCCTTACAGGAATATTTGAGAAATATAAAGCATTAAGCAAGTAAAAAAATAATCATTATAAATGCCCGGTATTTTTACTAAAATTTATGCCGAAATAATTTTTCAGAAAAATTGTTGTGTTCGGCAATATCTTTCATCTATACTAATTTTATATGCTGTGTTAATAAAAAATCTATTAATTTGAATTGGATATAGGTTTTAAAAGAAGTCTTATTTAATTTACTGATAAAGTAAGTAAGGAATGAAAAATGAAGCATAAACGAATGATTATTTTTGTAAGCGCGGCAATAATATCACTTTCAATAATGTTGCATTCAATTTCTTCGGCTGAAGAAAGCATTGCCGATTTTATACTCCGAGTGAATCCCGGAGCGTCGGCCAACTCCATTCCTGAGGATTTTTTAAGATCAGGCAGTGATGATGATTATGGGTACGCATATGAAGGTTACGTAAATGGATTTAAGGTGGTATGCAGAGCAAAAAACGGTATTGTCAAGTTAGTTCACGCCCAGAAGCAGTTTAATACGGCTGATTTAAGCGCAGAGCATACTTATTTTGGAATTTTGGGCAAAGTGCTGAGCAAATTTATAAAAAAATATAACGGCACATTAGTTACTGAAAAAAGCAGGGGTGAAAGCACAAATAAAGTTCCGTATGATTTCGGTGAATATTGTTATTATACGGCTCTTAAGGGTGAAGGAAAAACTATAAAGTCAAAAGAATTTAATTTGGGTTTCTGGTATGACCTAGGCATGTGGAAGCGGTGTGATAATGACAAGTATAACAGTTCTAATCCGGGAACAGTTATTATCGAATTTAAACCTGTCAACTGATGCCTCCATGTTTGAATCATGATTCAACAAAATGAAACAAAATGAAAAGTTGATTTACATTAATACTTAAAATAGCATACCTTTCTTCCTATGATTTATTTTTGCCTGCACCAATCAATCCGAGCCAATAACAAACTACCAGGATACATTTAACTAACTTATTAATCTTGACACTAATGTCCAATTTAAGTATATTTCAAAAGTGCCGATTTAATGAATGATTTATGCTATATGTCATAAGAATGAATTTGATTTGCAGTCTTTTTGGTGAACAATTCTTTCCGTAATTTCAGGTGGGTATATTATATGAAAAAAATTATAATTTTCATCTCTGTTGCTTTTTTTGTCCTTTCGGCCGTTCAGGCTTTTGCCCAAAGCAAAATTCAGGCCAAAGGGATGGCAACCATTCAAAAAAATTTTGTTGATATTGCGCGCAGTAAAGCCCTGGACGAAGCGCAGCGTAATGCCGTAGAGAAGGCGGCAGGTGTCATGATTTCCAGCACGACGAATGTGGAAAACTTTCAGGTAAAGATGGACCGCATCCTTTCCGAGTCTAAAGGCTTTATTACATCTTATAAGGTTATTTCTGAAAAGCAAGTAAATGACAACTATGAGGTGGTAATTGAGGCCGAGGTGAGTACGGGTAAATTACGTGATAAAATGACAGCCATTAACCTGATTATGGCTCGCAAAGCAAAACCGAGGGTTATGCTGGTTTTCACGGAAAAAGCCAGTAAAGACGCAGTGGCCGAATCAGCCATGTCCAAATATTTACTGGCTCATGGCTTTAAGCTGGTAGACGCCAGGACAATAAAACAAAACAAAGACGATGAACGGATGCAGGATATGAATGAGAAAAAAACGATTTCCAGTATTGCCCATCGTTATGGCGCGGAAGTCGTTATCATCGGTACTGTGGAGGCGGTTAGCAATTCATTTAAAATTAATGAAATAGAAATGAACAATAACAAAGTTGTCGTTTCGGGCAAGGTGATAAACGGAGATACCGGCGATATAGTTACTACCGGCACGGAACAGAAGGCGGCGCCCGGGATGAAAGGGGATTTTAAAGCTTTGGCTGAAGAGGTAGCCGCCAAGCTTGCCCGTAATTTAGTTGATGAAGTTTTGGAAAACTGGTCCTTTGAATTGTCTAATATGACAACTGTAAAATTGGTAGTGAATGGGTTGACTTCCTTTGCTGACCTTCAGAATTTCAAGTCATTATTAGCTGAAGAAGTTAAGGGAGTAAAGGAAATCAATCAACGTTATTATTCTCGTGGCAAAGTAGAATTGGACGTGGAAATTGAAGGTGATGCCCAAGCAATGGCTCATGATATTGAACAAATAACAATTAAGAACAGAAAGATGAATATTTTGGAGATAAGCCAAAACAGAGTTGAGGCAGTTCTTTTGCCTTAGAAAAACGTGTTTGGATATTTTTTAGGGAGGATCTGATGGAATTGAGAAAGTTATACATGGCGATTGTATCTATATTGTTTTTGCTTTTTCTTGTTGGCTGTGCAGTTGTCAGCGAAAGCTACAAACAGGGCCAGGAGTTTGTCAAAGAAAACCGTTGGGAGGAAGCAATTGTCTATTTTGAGAAGGCTCTTAAAGAGGAGCCTGACAACCAGGAGTATAAAGATGCACTTACACTGGCCAGACAAAATGCGGCAAAAGCGCGTTTAGTCAAAGTTAAACAGGCTCTGCCTGCTGCGGAGAAAAATTTCCCGGCATTGGAACGATACTCCAAGGAAATCAGCGCATTACATGCCATGGATCCAAATAATGCCGAGATAAATGCTTTGCGCGCGACAGTGGAAGGGAAGATAAATGCTCAGAGGACAAATCTCAAAAATTTATATCAGCAGTCTGAAATCGATATACAAAAAGAAGATTGGCTGGCGGCATTTAAAAAGCTGACTCAGGTCAACCAGATTTTTCCCAATTATGAAGATACTGCCGGCCGGTTGAGGCGCGTTCAACAGGAGGGAGTAAGATCACTTTATCAGCAGGCCAGCAACTTCGGCAAGCAGGAAGAGTGGAAAACAGCGGCAGAAACTTTTAAAGCGGCGATGGAAATTAATCCCAATTTTCTTGATGTGGCAAAACAGTATCGCGATGCCACACAAAAAGACAATGCAAAATATTATGTATCAGAAGCGGCTAAAGCTGAAACTGCTCAGAGATGGGAACGGGCAATATTTCTTTATGAAAAAGCGATTGAGTACCCACAGGGCGATCCTAGCGTAGGTAACAAACTTGATGCCATCAAAACGAAGGCTAGTCAACAGTATTTTGAAGATTCAATAAAATTACTCAAAGCGGCGAAACTTTATGAATCACTGAAAAAGCTTGAACTGGCCGGAAATTATACTCCTTCTTTAAAGGGAGACCCGCTTTATAAAGAACAGGCAAACAATCTTTGCGAAGCCCTGATGAAAAGATCAGTGAAGCTTTTGGAAAAGGAAATGTGGGGGAATGGTTTGGTCTGGCTGCAAAAAATTGAAAAATTAAACCCCAACTATCCTGATCTATTTCAAAAAATGATCGAAGTTAAAGATGCAATCAATAAGCGTATCAGGAAATCGATTGCTGTTTTTGATTTCGGTTCCCCCAGCAGTGAAAAAGACGCAGGCAAAATAGCGGCCAATAAATTAATTGCTTATTTGCACAAAAATGCCAGTGGTGATTTGCGCATTATTGAACGAGAAAATCTACAATCCATTCTACGCGAGATGCAGCTTAGCCAAACTGGGCTGGTCGATATCAAAACGGCGCAAAGCGTCGGTAAAATGCGCGGCATAGACACCTTCATTATGGGCGATGTTTTGCATTTTTCATCCAAATATACTGACAACCCCAGCATCAGTCAGGTCAAGGTTCTGGTGGATGAAGAAGATGTGCGCAATCCTGAATTCTCCGACTGGCTTATGCTCAATCCCAAACCGTCG
>Ga0068714_10004170_pt1 | contig 16441 bp, 16 predicted proteins | sample MTBNYHSulfiMetaG_FD_62988 | JGI IMG/M metagenome (GOLD analysis project Ga0068714, IMG submission 62988) | Enrichment culture microbial communities from rom New York Harbor, USA that are MTBE-degrading - MTBE-NYH (New York Harbor Sulfidogenic)... | ecosystem: Environmental > Aquatic > Marine >...
GCGGTGCGCAACCTGGCGCGGGAGCGAGTGCTTGCTTGCGTGAACGGCGCCTTTAGCAAGCGCTGGTATGAAGTGGCGGTGACCAACGGTAAGCAAACCGACATCTTGGAGGTCGATTGGCAGGAGCCGGTGCGGCCGGAGGTGGTGGTCGAGGCCCTGGAAGGCGGCCCGTACGAGATCGTGCTCGTGGTGCACAACGAGACCTCGACCGGGCTGATGAACCCGGTGAAGGAAATCGCTGCGGCGGTGCACGAAGTCAGCCCGGAGACGCTGGTCTGCGTGGATGCGGTCTCGTCGCTCTCGGGGGCCAAGATCGAGATGGATGCCTGGGGGCTGGACATGGTGCTGACCTCGTCGCAGAAATGCCTGGCATTGCCGCCCGGCCTGGGCTTCGCAGCGGTGAACGAGCGGGCCATGCAACGCGCCGAGCAAGTCCCGGATCGCGGCTGGTATTTCGACTTCCTGCGGCTGGAGAAACATCGTTTGAAGAACTCCACCCCCGCTACCCCGGCGGTCTCGCTGATCTACGCCCTGGATTTGCAGTTGGATCGCATACTTGAGGAAGGGCTGGAGGTGCGCTTTGCCCGCCATAGCGCCATGGCCGAGCGGGTGCAGAGTTGGGCGCTGGAGCACGGCCTGGCGCTGTTCGCGCCGGAGGGCTACCGCTCGCAGACGGTGACGACGATAGACAACCGCCTGGGGATCGACGTGGGGGCGCTGAATGAGTTCCTGATAGGGCGCGGGATGCGCATCGCCAATGGCTATGGACAATTGAAGGGCAAGACCTTCCGCATCGGGCACATGGGGGAGGTGCAGATGGTGGATGTGGAGGCGTTGCTGAAGGCGATGGAGGAATTCCTGGAGGGGAATGGGTAAGGGGCGATGTCTGGTGGACATTAGGCCCTAGACTACATGTCTGGTTTCCTCGATGGGAGTTCTGTGAGCGACGAGAAAGTCTTTGAAGTTGAATTAGAGAAGATGGCCTATGGGGGCGAGGCCTTGGGGCGGCTGCCGGATGGGCGAGCGGTGTTCGTGCCCTACGCCTCCCCGGGTGAGCGTGTACGCGTGCGCCTGGTGGAGGAAAAGCGGGGCTACGCCAGGGGAGAATTGCTGGAGGTGCTGTCGCCGAGCGTGGGACGGGTCGAGCCGCGCTGCCAGCATTACGGCGTGTGCGGGGGCTGTCACTACCAACACATAGATTACGAGACGCAATTGCAAGCTAAAGCGGCGGTCCTGGCGGATCAATTGACGCGCATCGGTGGGCTGGAGGCCCCGCCGGTACAGGCCGCAGTGCCTTCGCCGCAACCGTGGAACTACCGCAACCACGTGCAGTTCCACCTGAATGCAGAGGGGCAATTGGGCTATAAGGCGGCGCGTTCGGAAGAGGTGGTGGCGATCCAGGAATGCCATCTGCCGGAAGCGAACCTGAGTGCGCTGTGGCCCAAGCTGGCCTTTGACTCAGAACTTGGGTTGTCTCGGGTGGGATTGCGCGCCGGCCAGGAGGGGGAGGCGATGATCGTGTTGGAGGGTGAGGCGCTTGAGCCGCCGGAAGTGGCGCTTGACCTGCCGGTGGCGGTGAGCTATCTAGGGTCGGAAGGGCCAGTGGTGCTGGCGGATGGCGACCACCTGACGATGGAAGCCCTAGGCCATGCTTTTCGGGTGACAGCAGGGTCCTTTTTCCAGGTCAACACGGCGGTGGCGGAGGCGATCATCGAGCATTTGCTAGAACACCTGCCGCTATCCTCCGAGACCACACTACTGGAGCTTTATTGTGGGGTGGGACTGTTCAGCGCCTTTTTAGCGCCCAGGGTGGGCCAATTGATCGGCGTGGAAGAAAGCCCGCTGGCTTGCGAAGACTTCGTCGCCAACCTGGACGAATTTGATAACGTGGCGCTCTACGAGGGGACTGTGGAGCAGGTGTTGCCTGGGCTAGATCTCCACCCCGATATCGTGCTGGTAGACCCGCCCCGTAGCGGGCTGTCGCCAGATGTGGTGGATGGCATCTTGCGCTTGCAGCCCGATGTCCTGGCTTATGTGTCGTGCGACCCTGCCACGCTGGGGCGCGATGCCAAGCGGCTGACTAAGGGGGGATATACCTTACAGCAGGTCACGCCTTTCGACATGTTCCCGCAGACTTATCACATCGAGGGCGTGAGTTTTTGGGAGCGAGGTCGGGAGGTCTGAAGGTCTTGACGTCTTGAGGTCAGGGGGTCTGTAGGTCGGGGCGTCTTGGCTTCAAGATTTGACGGGCGAGGGCGGCGGCTTGAGCGTGGGGTGCCACCTCATCGCTGACCAGGACGACTTCGGCATCCGGCCAGCGCTGGGTGGCGAGGTGCAGCAAATGGGGGCGAACGACGATCACGGCAGCTTTGTATTTGCCCTCATCTATTGCTTTTAGCCCACTGAGCCAGCCTTCACCGCGCTCCAATTCGAGCGGGCCTAGCTCATCGATGATCAGCAGGTCGCAGGGGGTGGCCCGGGCCAGCAAACTATCTCCCCAGGCGAGGGTCTCGGCATCGAAGCCCCACCGCTTGGTGGCGGGGCCGGATTGTTGCGCCTCAGGAGTGAGCAGGGTGGCTAAGCGGCGGCGCTGGCCGCTGCGGGGGTTAAGTAAGTCGATGGCGACCTTGCTCTCAGCCTTGAAAACCGCTGGGCTGACCGTTCCGGCCACATCCCATCCGGCCTCTCCCAGGATTTCGACCAGGTGCAGGCAGAAGGTGGTCTTCCCCGCTCCAAGCTCTCCGGTGAGCAGATAGCGCCTAGGTGCGTCAGTCGGGGTCATCGCTAGTGTGATCGAGCAGCACGACCAGGCGCCCGTCGATGCGGTGGACGCGCACGGGGACTTGATAGGTTTCCGCCAGCACTTCTTCGGTGAGTACCTCTTCGAGCGGGCCGCTTTCCAGCACTTGCCCGGCGCGCATGGTGATCAGGTAAGAGGCCAGGAAAGAGGCAGTCTCGGGATCGTGGGAGGTGAAGAGCACGGTGACGCCCTGGGCGACGAGGCCGCCCAGCAGGCGCAGGATGCGGTCCTTGTTGCCGAGATCGAGGTGGGCGGTGGGCTCGTCAAGCAACAGGATGCGCGGCCCCTGGGCTAAGGCGCGAGCCAGCAAGACCATCTGGTGCTCACCGCCGCTCAATTCGGGGACCGGGCGGTCTTTGAGTTCGGTGATGCCCAGGGTCTCGAGGGCGTTTGCCGCGGCTTGATAATCGGCCTGGCGGGGCATCTCGAGGGGCTTGAGGTAGGGGGTGCGGCCGAGCAAGATGTACTCGAGGACGGAGAAATCGAAGGGGGTGGTCTCGATCTGGGGAACCAGCCCCACCAAGCGGCTGAAGGCAGTGCGACTGTAGCTGGTCCGTTCCCGGCCTTTGAGCAGGATGCGCCCGGCCTGGGGCTTGAGCAGTCCGAGGATCAAGTGAAGCAGGGTGGTCTTGCCAGCGCCGTTGGGCCCCAGGATGGCGGTGGCCGTGCCGGGAGGGATCTCGAGGGAGAGGTCGGTGAACACCGCTGGCGCTTCGGGGCTGTAGGCGAAGCGCAGGCCTTGCAGGGCGATCATGGCGGCGCTCATTTGCGCGTCCTCAGTTGGGTGCGGGTCATCAGCCAGACGAAGATCAAGGCACCCAATAGCGAGGTGAGGATGCCCAGCGGGATCTCGCCGGCCAGCAGGGTGCGGGCCAGGTCATCGGCGAAGAGGGCGAAGAGCGCCCCGCTCAGCATGGCGGCGGGGAGGGTGTATTGGGCGTTGGCGCCGAAGAGCCGGCGGGCGATGTGGGGCACGATCAGGCCCACCCAGCCAACGATGCCCCCCACGGCGGTGACGGCTGCGGTGGCGGTGACCACGGCGACCAGCAGCAGGGTGCGTTCACGGGTGGGCGCGGCGCCCAGCGAGAAGGCCGTCTCGTCGTTGAGGGAGAGCAGGTTGAGCCGCCAGCGCATGAGGTAGACCACGGTCAGGGCGGGCAAGACTAGCGGCAGCAGGTAGAGCAGGTCGTGCCAGGTGACGCTCCACAGGCCGCCCAGCAGCCAGAAAGTAATCTCAGGTAGCTCGGTGAGCGGGTCGGCCAGGTATTTCAGCACACCGACCCCGGCGGAAAACAGGGCCGAGACGGCGATGCCGGTGAGCACCAGGCGCAACACCCAGCCGCCAAATCGCAGGCGGCGGGCGATGAAGTAGCTCAAGGCCAATCCCAGCATGGCGAAGAGGGTGGCGGTGACCTCAATCGTCAGGGGGGAGGTGCCGATCCACAGGATGCTCAAGGCGGCGCCAAAGGCTGCCCCTTGCGAGACGCCCAGGAAGCCCGGCTCGACCAGCGGGTTGCGGAAGATCATCTGCATGACCGTGCCGCTGGCTGCTAGGGTAGCGCCAAGCAGTAGGGCGGTGAGCAGTCGCGGCAGGCGCAGGGTGAGCACCAAGCGACCGGCGAGGGAATCCTGCCAGAGTAAATCGGGCGGCATCCAATAAGGCTTGGGATACCGCCCGACGAAGATCGAAAGAGCGATGAGGATGAGCAGCGCCAGGACCAGGAAAATGAAAAGCCAGCGCCGCGTCAGGGGGCGAGCGTTCAAGATGTTCTCAAACTAAGGGAGATCGCCTTTCAGGATCGGCAGCACCTGCTTCTCGATGGTGGCCTGATCCAGGCTGTAGAGCTGGGTGTAGAAGGCCTCGATCTCGGCCATGATGTCGATGTCGGCGGTCAGCTCGGGGTGGACTTTGGTGGCCAGCCACAGCATACCGAGGATCCAACGGGTATCGGGCTGATCCCAACTGTAGAAATCGGCGGCGAAGCCGTAGATCTGGTCGCTCTTGACGGCATCGAGTTCGGCCCATAGGGGGTTGCTCTTGAGGTCGTCAACGATGGCGGCCGAGTCGGCATCGTAGGAAACGATGTAGATCTGGTCTGGGTTCCAGGCAGCGATCTGTTCGAAGCTCACCACTGTCCAGCCGCCTTGCTCGGAGGCCTCCAGCCAAACGGGGACGCCGCCGGCAGTCTCGACCATGTAGGTTTGCAGCCAGGTGGCGGGGGGAACCTCGAAGGCGACCTCGTCACCCGAATCGCTGTGCTGGAGCAGGAGCACGGTGGGCTTCTCGGCGTCGGTGAGGGGCGCCATGGTCTGTTCGACGAGCTTGACGCGATCTTGGTAGAAGGCCAGCAGTTCCTCAGCGCGATCAGGGGCGTTGAAGAGCTGACCGAGAGCGGTGATGTCTTGATAGTAGCGCTCGGGGGATTCGAGGTCGAGGTAGACGACAGGAATGCCCAATTCTTCGAGGGGGTTGCCGAGGCTCTCGGCCATGAAGCTCTTGAGGATCACCACGTCGGGCTGGGTGGGGGTAATCTGCTCAGGGCCGGCATTCATCTCCAGGATGGTCTTCTGCTCAAATAGGGGGTCGATAACGGGCAGGAAATCGCAAGCCGATTGCTTGCGGTTCTCGAGGGCGACCAGGCGCTGGCTGGTCTCTGGGAAGAGGTAAACAGTGTCTTGCACCATGACGGTAGCGCGCCCGGCAATCACCACACGTTGCGGCACCTGCTCGAAGGTCACGGTACGATCCAGTCCATCGGTAAGCGTGATCGTCTGATCGGCACTGGCCCCGTCTCCTCCGGCACAGGCGCCCAGCAGCACGGCGCCCAGAAGGAGAACCGCTATCAAGGCGTGAAAGGGTTTATTGGGGGACATTGTGGCTCCTGTCGGCGTGTTTCGTCACGCCAGCACGTGAAGTCTTGCGGAAAGGATTATGCGAAAGATGACTAGCCGAGGCGCTCAGTCGCGCTCGTGGCGGCGCTCTTTGAGCTCATCTCGCAGCAGGAAAGATAGCAGGATGCTGACGGCGCTGGTGATGAGCCCACCGAGAAAAGCGGACCAGAGATCGACGACGATGAAGCCAACGCCGAACTGGCTGCCAATATAGCCTGCCAGATAGAAGAGCAGGGTGTTGATCGCCAGGGTGAAAAGGCCCAGGGTGAGCAGGATCAGCGGGCAGGTGAGCATCTTGAGGAGGGGACGCAAGAGCGCGTTGAGCAGTCCAAAGATGAGCGCCAACCAGACGAAAGAGAGCCAGTCGGTGCTCTGGGGGATGATGCCGGGCACCAAGGCGATGGCCGCGTACAAGGCGACGGCATTGATGGCCCAGCGCAGGATTAGTTTAGTCATAGTATCTCCATCCTTTTTCGTGCGTTCAAGGGGCTATTTTATCATCAAACGCCTAGGCATCCAGGAATCTTGGACAAATGCCCCGGAGAATAGGGGACAAATGCCCCGTGGCATTTTTGAGCATTCGGGTAAAATATACCCACTTAGTATGTTATAATTGTCACAGAAGGAGTGTGGAATATGAAAACTGTACGTACGCGTTGGGGGCAGGTCATCCAGGATCCGCCGTTTGTGGTGAGGCTGCTTAACGACAAGAGGACGGCTTGGGTGTGGGTGATCTTGCGAGTCTGGCTGGGCTATCGCTGGATCGATGCCTCCTTGCACAAGATCGGAAACGCTGCCTGGACGGGCGGCGGGTCTGCGTTGCAAGGCTTCTGGTCTGGGATCGTGGTCGTGCCAGAAAGCGGGCGTCCTGCGATCACCTTTGCTTGGTACCGTTCTTTCATCCAGTTCCTGCTGGATGCGGAGGCTTACACCTGGTTCGCCAAAGTGGTGGCCTATGGTGAGTTCCTGGTGGGTGTGGCGCTGATTTTGGGCGCTTTCACTGGGATCGCGGCCTTTTTCGGCGGCTTCATGAATTGGAACTTCATGATGGCTGGCTCCGCCAGCAGCAACCCACTGCTGTTCGTTGTGGCGGTGAGCTTGATCCTGGCTTGGAAGGTGGCCGGCTACTATGGTCTGGACTACTTCCTGCTGCCGATGATCGGCACCCCCTGGCAGCGTCCGGAGGAAGAAGTGTCGGAGAAAGCCAAGAAAAAGGCTCACGCCCCGGCATAGTCCCTCTTTGGAAAGACTATCATCAAAACGGCGTCCGTTCGGGCGCCGTTTTATCGTTCAGTGCATCGAGCGGCGGTGCTCGACCTGGATGCAGCGGTCCATGACCACCGCCAGCCCGGCCTGGCTATGAGGCAGCGAGGCTCTTGTGCATCCAGATCAAGGTGTGGTGAGGCTGGAAGCCGGCGGCCTGTAGGGCGGCGTTGGCGCGCCCGGCGGGATAGTTGAGTGTCAGGGTGTGGCCTCGAGGCAGCGTGGCGCGGGCGCGGGGCAGCAAGGCTTCGATGGCTGCCTCGTCGTGCTCGGGTGGGGCGGCCAGCCACAGCCGGACGATCGGGCTGGGAGAGGATTGGGCGCTCAAAACACCGATCAGGTGGTCATCCTGGGTGGCTGCCCACTGGCGGAGGCGATCTTCGCCCAGCGCCCGCAGCAGCGCACCCCAGAACCCAGGCTGGAGCAACTTGAGGTCGAGCGGCAGGTGCCAGGCGACCTGGGATGGATAGTTCTCGGCCAGCCACGCCTGCTGCTGGGGCCAGTGATCCCGCCTGCGCGGTGCCACTGAGGCCTGATCTGGGGTAGGCGGCAGGGAGGCCAGGCGCTGGCTGCATTGCCAGGTGGTGCGGCGGGTCTGCTCGCTGAAACCGAAGCTATGGTAGAGGTGCAGCGCGGCAGGGTTGTCGTGGCGGGCCTGAAGGTAGATATCCTTCACGCCCTTCCTGCGGATGTATTGTAGGGCTTCCCCAGTGAGGGCGCGGGCGATGCCTTGTTGGCGATGACTTGGTTGCACGGCTACGTTGGCGATCAGGTAGGCGCGGCGCTTGTGGGCGTAGGCTGGGATCAGGCTCAGGTTGCCGATCAGTTCGCCATTCAGTTCCCACACGAAACCGTTGAGAGGCAAGCTGATGCGTTCCGCTCCGGCTGAAGCCCAGCCGAATACTGAACTCCCGCGGGAGGCGGCGCGCATGCGGCGCACGAATTCTCGTCCCTCGGCGTCGAGATGCTCGGCAAAGCAGCTCTCTACCAGGTCGGCGACTTGCGCTAGGTCGCGGCGGAGATCGAAGGGGCGCAAGCGCCCGGGAGGGGATGAGGGAGAGGTCACGATTGGCGAGATTGGGAGGGGCCGAGGATTTGGGCGATCTGGCCAGCGTCGGCGGGGTCGATCTTGTGGTGGACGTCTTGCTGGGGGAAGGGCATTTCGATACCGGCGGCTTCCAGGGCGTTGTAGATGGCGGTATTGACTCTATCAAACATGCGGCGGGTGTCAATATAGGATTCGAGCCACCAGCGCACGCGAAAGATGAGTGCTGAATCCCCGAACTGCAAGAAAAGCGCCTCCACCGGATGATCGGGCAACACGCCTTCGACATCGCGCACGGCATCGATGATCGTTTGGCGGGCGTGTTCCAGATTGGTACCGTAGGCTACGCCGACCTCGATCTGGATGCGGTATTGGGTATCGGGGTAAGAGTAGTTCACTACCATGCTTTTGGCGATGATCGAGTTGGGTACGATCACCATGCGGTTATCGCGGGTGCGAATACGAGAGCTGCGCATCCCGATATCGACTACATCGCCCCAGGTATCCAAATCCTGGATCTCGATGCGGTCACCGATGCGGAAGGGGCGGTCGACCATGATAAGGATGCTGCTGATGGTATCGGAGAGTGCTGCCTGAGCGGCCAGGGCGATGGCCAACGAGCCGATGCCCAGAGTAGCGACCAGGCCGCCGATCTCGACCTCGAAGCGGCTGAGCAGCATGATAGCGGCGATGATTGCCAAGAGGATCAGGGAGATGCGGCTGATAAAGGGTACGACCTGCAGGTCGAGGTTGGTTTCGGTGGTGGGGGCGATCTCTCGGAGGTACCACTGCGAGATGCGCGATATCAAACGCCATAGCAGAATGAAGACCAGCAGAAGGTAAAGCACGAAGTAGAGGTCGGCTAGTTCCAGCTCCCCCAACGTCTCGATGAAAGCGAGGCGCTCAAGGCTGAGTTGCAGGGCGAGGACGACGACCAGCCAGTGGAGCGGAGGGCGAATGGCATCGATGATGACATCGTCAAGGGTGGTTTTGGTGGCGGAGGTGAGACGTTTCACTAATCGATTCAGGATGAGGTTGATGAGCCAGCGGCCGAGCAACAGTGTGGCGAACACGATGAAGGCCGAGATGCCGATATCGAGCCATTGATCTTGGGTGAAACCGAAGGGGTTCATGGCGCATCCTCCTTGGCAAGCTAAACTGCGCACGGCCCGCCCGCAGGCGGGACGAGGGTAAACGGCGTGGAATTGTGGGCTATTATAAACGCTCCGTTGGATGATATAATCGCCGGACAGGTGCAGCAATGCGAAAAGTAGGCTTTGTGGTATTGGGTTTTGTCATACTGGCGCTGCTGGCGGCAGGGTTGTATCTCCCGGCAGAGGCCGCACCGCGCTACCAGTTGACGGCCTTCCCCACGCCGACACCTGGGCTGGATGGACGTATCCTGTACGTGGTGCAGTCAGGTGATACGCTCGACCGCATCGCCGGGCTCGCGGGGATCACAGTAGATGACCTGCGGTTGCTAAATAACCTGGATCCCGGAGAAACCGTGATCGTACCGGGGCAGATCTTGCTACTGGGGCAGGTGGTAGAGCCGACCGCAGCGCCGGAGCAGGCGACCGCCGCGGCAGCAGCCAGCCCGACGCCCACCGAAGGGCCGGGAACCGGCATCATCTGCGTGCTGCTGTTCAACGACGTGAACGGCGATGCCCTTCGCCAGGAAGAGGAGGAGGCGATCCCTGGTGGGGCGATCAGCGTGAGCGAGCGTAATGGCCTGTACTCGAACACCGCCAACACAGTCGAGGGGCTCGACCCGATTTGTTTTGAAGACCTGCCGGAGGGTGATTACAACGTTACGGCGGCGATCCCGGATGGCTACAACCCCACCACGGTGCTGAACAAAGCCTTCAAGGTCAGTGCCGGTGACGACGCCAACATCAATTTCGGCGCCCAGCTTGGCTCCGGCGGCCAATCGGGCTCCTCGGCGGAAGATGGGGGGCGCTCCCCGCTGCTGGGCGTGTTCGGCGTGGCGTTGCTGCTGTTGGGCATCGGGATTGCCTTGATGTTGACCGGCGTAGGGATGCGCATCTACTCGAATCGCAAAGGGCAGCGCTAGCGCTCTCGGCTGCGTCAGGGAGTGGGCGGCCTTCGGGCGCTTGGAAATCAGGGGGCGAGGTTATAATCTGGTCATCAATTCTTCACAATGGACGACGAACCTAACATTTATGAGCGAAGCGTTTAATTTCCAGACGATGATCATGGCCCTGGAAAAGTACTGGGCCGAGCAAGGTTGCTTGATCTGGCAGCCTTACTACACCCAGGTGGGAGCGGGGACGATGAACCCCGCCACCTTCCTGCGGGTGCTGGGGCCGGAGCCGTGGCGGGTGGGCTACGTCGAGCCTTCGGTGCGCCCCGACGATGGGCGCTATGGCGATAACCCCAACCGCTTGCAGACCCATTACCAGTACCAGGTGATCTTGAAGCCCGACCCGGGCAACCCCCAGGAGCTTTACCTGGGCTCGCTAGAGGCCATTGGCATCAACCCGGCGGAGCACGACATCCGCTTCGTGGAGGACAACTGGGTATCCCCGGCCTTGGGGGCCTGGGGCCTGGGCTGGGAGGTGTGGCTGGATGGGCTGGAGATCACTCAGTTCACCTATTTCCAGCAAGCTGGGGGCCTGGCGCTCGATCCGGTCTCTGTGGAGATCACCTATGGGCTGGATCGTATCGCCGCGCCGCTGCAAGGGGTGAGGGGTTTCCAGAACATCCAATGGAATGAAACCCGCACCTTCGGCGACGTGAACCTGCAAGCCGAGCAGGAGCACAGCAAGTATTACTTCGAGGTGGCCGACGTGGCGCGGCTGCACGAAATCTTCGGGCTGTACGAGGCCGAGGCAGAGAACGCGCTGAAAGCCGGGCTGGTGCTGCCGGCCCACGATTACGTGTTGAAGTGCTCGCACGCCTTCAACGTGCTGGATACGCGCGGCGCCATCGGGGTGACTGAGCGGCAGGGCTACTTCCGGCGCATGCGGGGATTGGCTGGGCGGGTGGCGGAGCTGTATTGCGAGCAGCGCCAGCGCCTGGAATACCCGTGGCTGGAAGACGAGGAGGGCGCGGCAGGTGGGACAAAGGCTGGCAGCAAAGCCGCCAAAGGCAAGCGCAAAGTAGCGGCGCTTGGGGGGCCGGCGGACTTCATCCTCGAGACTGGGACGGAGGAGCTGCCGGTCGGAGATTTGACGGATGCGTTGGCGCAGTTGAAAGCCGAAGTTCCGGCGCTGCTGGGTAGATTGCGGCTGGCCCACAAGGGCGTTGAGGTGCTGGGCACGCCGCGCCGTCTGGTGGTGCACGTGAACGCGCTGGCGCCGCAGCAGGATGACCGCGAAGAGCTGGTCAAAGGGCCTCCCGCCCAACGCGCCTTCGGCGCCGATGGCACGCCGACCAAGGCCGCTGAGGGCTTCGCTCGCGGCAAGGGGGTGGCGGTGGAAGACCTGGAAGTGCGCGAGATGGATGGCGGGCGCTACGCCGTGGCGCTGGTTAAGGAGGTTGGCCACCCGGCCGGGGAGGTATTGGCCGAGGCGTTGCCAGAATTGGTCGCCAACTTGCACTTCGAGCGGCCGATGCGCTGGAACAGCAGCAATGTGCCCTTTTCGCGGCCCATCCGCTGGCTGCTGGCGCTGCACGGCGATCAGGTGATCCCCTTCGAATACGCCGGGCTGGCCTCTGGAGACCACACGCGCGGGCTGCGTTTCAGCCAGCCGGAGAGCATCGCGCTGGATTCGCCGAAGGCCTATTTCAAGGCCTTGAAGGCCCAGGGCATCATCCTGGATGTGGAGGCGCGGCAAAAGGCGATCTGGGAGCAGGTGGGGGCGCTGGCGGCAGAAGTCAAGGGCGAGGTGAAGGAGGACGCCGCGCTGTTGGCAGAGGTCGCCAATCTGGTGGAAGCGCCCACGGCACTGCGGGGCGCTTTCGATAAAGCTCACTTGGAACTGCCGCGCGAGGTGCTGGTGGCTGTGATGAAGAAGCACCAGCGCTATTTCCCGGTGGAAAAGGGTGGGAAGCTGCTGCCCTACTTCATCACGGTGCGCAACGGCGGGGTGAAGCATCTGGACATCATCGCCAAGGGGAATGAGGAAGTCATCCAGGCGCGCTTCGAGGACGCCGCCTATTTCATCAAGGAAGACCTAAAGCGCCCCTTGGACGCATACATCGACGAACTGCACACGCTCACTTTCCAGGAAGACCTAGGCTCTTACGGTGCAAAGACCGTGCGCATCCGTGCGCTGGTAGAGTTGTTAGGCCCGGCCGTGGGGCTGGACAAGGCCGAAGGCGCGGTGGCGGCCAAGGCCGCGGCGCTGTGCAAGGCTGATCTGGCCACTAAGATGGTGGTGGAGATGACCTCGCTGCAAGGCGAGATGGGGCGCTATTATGCCCTGGCGGCAGGCGAGCCTGAGGAAGTCGCCACGGCGATCTACGAACATTACCTGCCGCGCTACAGTGGGGATGCCTCTCCTGAGTCTAAGCTGGGGCTGGTGATCGGCTTGGCGGATCGCCTGGACAGCCTGGCCGGATTGTTCAGTGTCGGTCTGGCCCCCAGCGGCAACAAGGACCCCTTCGCGCTGCGCCGCACGGCGCTGGGCCTGGTGCAGAACCTAATCGCTTGGGAGCTGGATTTCGATCTGCGCGAGGGATTATCTTGGGCTGGCTCGCGGTTGCCGGTTAAGACCTCCCCAGATAAGCTAGAGGATTGCCTGACCTTCATCGTCGAACGGCAGCGCAACATGCTGCTGGAGGACGGCTACCGTTATGACGTGGTGGATGCCGTGCTGGCCGAGCAAGGCCACAACCCGGCGGGGGCGGCCAAGGCGGTGAAGGCTTTGCAGGCTTGGGTGGAGCGAAAGGATTGGGAGACCATCCTGCCGGCCTACGCCCGCTGCGTGCGCATCACCCGCGATTTGGACGAGCGCTATAAAGTCGCAGCCAAGACTTTTGTCGAAGAGGCCGAGGTAGCGCTCTACGCCGCGCTGGAAAAGGCTGAGGGAACGGAACGGGCACCTGGCTCGGTAGACGATTTCCTGAACGCTTTCACGCCGATGATCCCGGCCATCGACCGCTTCTTCGACGATGTGCTGGTGATGACCGAGGATGAGAAACTGCAAAAGAATCGCCTGGGCTTGTTGCAGCGCATCGCTGCGCTGGCCGAGGGAGTGGCAGACTTATCGAAGCTGGAGGGGTTCTAGGCGCTTCGGAATTGGTTTCGTAACATAAATAGCGGGCCACGACTCAAAGTCGCGGCCCGCTTTTGTTTCGATTGAGTGTTTGGCCTAGGCCAGGAGTTTCTCCAGCGCTTGCTTGGATTTCTCCTCGATCTCCTGGTGCAGACTGCCGCCGTGGGAGTCCATAGTGACGACCACGGGGAAATCCTCGACCTCCAGCACCCAGATGGCCTCGGGGACGCCGAACTCGAGCTTGTGCACGCCCAACACCTTCTTGACCGATTGGGCGATGAGCGTGGCAGCGCCGCCCACGGCGTGGAAATAGGCACCGGGGATTTCCTCACAAGCCTTCAAGGTCTTGGGTCCCATGCCGCCCTTGCCGATCACGCCCTTGAGGTTGAAGTGGGCCATGACCTCCCCCTGGTAAGGCTCTTCGCGGATGCTGGTGGTGGGGCCAGCGGCGACGAACTTGTAGTCGCCGCTGGCAAGGCCGGAGACCACCGGCCCGCAGTGGTAGATCACACCGCCGTCGAGCAGCGGCTTGATGGCCTCGTAGACCGCCTGGTCGTCGCCCTCGGGCTGGCGGGTTTTGCGGATGAAGGTATCGATCATCCACTTGTGGACGGCATCGCGCCCGGTGATCATCACGCCGGTGAGAGTCACCGGATCGCCGACCTTGAGGTCGCGGATGTCTTGATCGGGAATGGGGATGGTGAGTTTACGCATGGCAGCCTCCCCTCACTCGTAGCGAACCTGGTCGCCGTCGACGATCATGCGGCGGCGGCGGTAGGCCCAGCACATGTAGGAAACGGAGACGAAATAACTGGCCGGCAGGCGGTGGGTGCTCTTGATCTTGGTGCCCAGCACGGTGGTCTGGCCGCCAAAACCCATCGGCCCGATGCCCAGCTGGTTGGCCTGTGTGGTGATTTGCCTCTCAAGATCGGCCAGTTCGGAGTTGTCGTTGCTGTCGTCAAGCTGGCGCAGCAAGCTCTCTTTGGAGGCGATGAAGGAGGTGCCTCGGTCGCCGCCGACGGCGATTCCCAGGATGCCGGGGGCACAGCCCTTGCCTTGGGCCTGGTAGACGGCGTCGAGAGCGACCTTGCGCACGCCTTCTAGGTCGCGACCGGCGCCTAGCTTGCTGTCGGGGAGCTTGTATTGGGCGCCGACGTTCTCGCAGCCGCCCCCCTTGAGCATCAGGTCGAAGATCAGTTGGTCGCCACCCACCTCTTCGAAGTGGATAGTGGGGTAATGCTCGTCACCGAGGTTGTCGCCGGTGTTGGCCCCGCTGAGCGAATCGACGGCGTTGGGGCGCAAATAGGCGCGGCGGGTGGCTTCGGCCACTGCCTGGCGGATCTGCTGGCGCAGCTTGCGGGTGCTCCAGCCTTCGGGATGCTTGACGTAGAAGATCGGCGTGCCGGTATCCTGGCAGATAGGGGTGGCGTTCTGGCGGGCCATCTCGACGTTCTGCAGGATGGTATCCAGGGCGCCCTGAGCGGCGGAGCCAGGCTCTTCACGCTCACGCGCCTCCCGCAGCGCCTTTTCCACGTCAGGGGCCAGGTCGGTGGCGGCCAGGCGGACGAGTTCAAGAATATGTTCGGTTAGGTCTTTCATAGCTCCATCCAGATTAAACAGGTGGTTGGAAGGACCAAATGGTGAGCGCCCCCCAGGTGAAGGCGATCAGGCCGAGCAGGATGGCCAGCCCGGCGATGGGGCGCTTGAACTTGGCGATGCTCTCGTAATCGGTGAGCACGGCGTAGGTGCCGGCCAGGGCGTGGATGAGCACGAAGAATAGGAAGGTGATGTCGATGCCCTTCCAGAGTGGGTCGGCCAGGCGCTCGAGGATACGGCTGAAATCAATGTGGAAGGGGGGATAGTGCACGACGACCATGTGGATGGTGAGGAAAACCACCAGGGCGACGGCGCTGATGCGTTGCAGTTGGAAGACTCGCATGGTTCTTGCTCCTATCCGCCGTTGAGCATGAAGAGCAGGATGGGCACGCCGCCTGCGATGGTGACCAGGGCGGCCAGCACCAGCACGGCATAGAACTGGCTGGCCCGCGTGTCGGTGACCTTGAATTGGCTAACGATCAGCAGGCGGATGCCATCGAAGGCGTGCCACACGACGGCGGCCAGCAGGAAGACCTCGGCCACCTTGAAGGCAGGCTGCTGGAAGAGGTTCAAGCGCTCATTGAAGGTTTCAGCGCCGCCCACGGCCGAACCGATCACCCAGATATGCATGAAGAGATACAGCACTAGGGCGATGCCGGTTATGCGACGCAGGGCGAAACTGATGAAACCTGGGGTTTTGTACATAACGGTTTCCTTTACGATTCGGTCACTCGCTCACCGGGACGGGACCAGCCAGGGATTTCTGGCGCTCCCGGCGGGCAGCTTCAAAGGCCTGCCGCTTGGCAGCCAGTTGCCGCAAGGTCTCGATGGCTTTGGTTGGGTCGAGGCCTTTGGGGCAGGCGTCGATGCAATTGAAGATGGTGTGGCAGCGGAAAGCGCCCTCGTCGGTGCCCACCTCCTTGAGGCGCTCCCCCGGCGTGGCATCGCGCGGGTCGAGCACACGCATGAAGGCCTTCAGCAAGGCGTGAGGCCCAATGTATTTCTTGTTGGTGGCTACCACCGTGCAAGCCGAGTAGCACGCCCCGCACATAATGCATTTCTCGGCGTTCTGCAGGGCGGCGACCTCCTGGGGGCTCATGCGGAACTCTTTTTCGGGGATGTCGTCGGGCGGGATCAGCCAGGGCTTGATCCGCAGGTACTGCTCCCAGAAGGAGCTGCGATCCACCACTAGGTCTTTGATGATTGGCAGGTAAGGCAGCGGGCGGATGGTGACGCGATTGCGTCGGTCGAGGTGCTTCCTGAGCGGGACGTTGCAGACCAGCATGTTGCGCCCGTTGACGTTCATGGCGCAACTGCCGCAAATGGCGTGACGGCAGGAGCGGCGATAGGTCAGGCCGCCGTCCTGGTGGGTCTTGATCTCGTGCAGGGCATCCAGGATGGTGGTATCGCGCTGTGGGGTGAGGCGATATTCCTGCAAGAAGGGCTTCTTATCAATATCGGGGTTGAAGCGCTGCACTCGAACGGTGACGGTGGGTTGGGAGCCGTTATTCGACATATAGCCTGCTCCTAGTATTTGCGTTCCTGGGGCGGATAGCGCTCCCAGTCGATGAAGACCGGCTTGTAGCTCAAAATCGGTGGTTCGCTAGGCTCCCCCTTGTGGGCCACGGTGTGCTTGAGCCAGTTCTCGTCGTCGCGCTTGGG
>Ga0068714_10004171_pt1 | contig 16439 bp, 13 predicted proteins | sample MTBNYHSulfiMetaG_FD_62988 | JGI IMG/M metagenome (GOLD analysis project Ga0068714, IMG submission 62988) | Enrichment culture microbial communities from rom New York Harbor, USA that are MTBE-degrading - MTBE-NYH (New York Harbor Sulfidogenic)... | ecosystem: Environmental > Aquatic > Marine >...
GCTCGCTGCCGCTGCCCCTGCTCGCTGCCGCTGCCCCTGCTCGCTGCCGCTGCCCCTGCTCGCTGCCGCTGCCCCTGCTCGCTGCCGCTGCTCCTGCTCGCTGCCGCTGCCCCTGCTACCTGCCGCTGCCCCTGCTACCTGCCGCCGCCCCTGTCGCTGCCACCGGGGTGAAATCAGCCGAGCCGGCTCCCTGCCAGCATCGCCCTCCCCATCACCGCTGACTCCGTCTGGGGTGACAGCCCCCCACCACCCAGGTCAGGCTGCGCTGCAGCAACGCCCTGGCGACATCGCAACGGCCTCGTCGGGAGGCCGTTGCGATGTGGGTCTTCCGAGCGGGCGATGGCCCGTGGAACAGCCTGCAGTGCTGTACAGACCATGGTAGCGACAGCGGCAGCCGGCAGGGGCGGTGCCAGCGACCGGTGTCGGGAGTGCGACGATCCCGGCCGCACTGGCCGTGACCCGAGCCCCGCCGCCTGCGCCCAGCGGCCCGTCATCCGGGAACGGGCGGCCGGCGGCTGGCGGCGCCAGCACCTCGAAGCCGCCTACGCAGCGCAGGCGCTACCCGCAACCCAAAGAAACCCCCGCATCGGCCGGGCCGGCCGCCGCGTTGGGAAGGCGGGAATCCAGGAGGGGGAGGCAGGACAAGGGGCCGGTCGCGCAGTCGAGCCCGGTGCGCACAATCCAGGTCACAGGCCGTGAGGCGACTGCAGCCTCACTCCGTGCCCAGGACGAGCGAGCAGGCCACGCTACTCCAGCCAGATCGCCTGGTCGTAGTGGTCTCGAATCGTCTGGTCCTTGGTCAGCAGGCGGGACCTTCGGACTGCCGCCTGCGCCACGATCACCCGGTCGAACGGGTCCCGGGTCCAGGACTGCGCGAAGGCGCCTCGAACAACCTCGTGGAAAGGGAGCTCGCAGACCTCGACGCCGAGGTCGGCGCGAACGGCCTCGACCACGGGCGCCGAGGCTTGAGCGAGCTTTCCCACCTCGAACAGGAGCTCAAGCTCGAGGACGACCATCGGGGAGATGCGCGCCGGCTCCCGCTCGAGCACGCGGACCGCCGCACGCGGGAGCAAGCCGATCTGCCCGGCGTAGAGCCAGGCCACGACGTGCGTGTCGAGGTAGATCACGGCCTCCACTCCGCGGACCAGTCGACGTGCACCAATTCCTCCGGATCGCAGCGGATGAACCCGGTGCGGGACCGGAGGGCGAGGGGTCGCGGCTGCTCACCCGGAATGATCCGCAGGAGTCTCCCCCGGCGCCGGATCACCACCGGCTCCCCGCTCTCCAGTACCTGGTCCAGAATGCGATAGATGTCCTCGCGGAGCTTGGAAACCGTGATCTCCATCGCTCGACCTCCCTGACGACAGCATGACGTCGCGTCGACCGTACGTCAAGACACGAGCGAACGTACGATATGCTGGACCCCCGAAGAAGCCTCATGGCACGGCGCATTTCCGCTGGCCAGACTGACGCGGCGGGCCGCTGCGAGGCTTCGGGCGGGCCATGCTGTGCCGATCAGGGGTGGACGTCCGATGGCCTCTCCCAGGGTGCGAGAGGGCGCAGACGGGCGAGCAGCTCAGCTCGAGTTGCCTGATACTGGTGGCGTGAGCTGGGTCGAGGGCGAGATCGCGGCCCGGGGTGGGGCGGTGTCCTTCCGGGACTACATGGAGCTCGTGCTGTACCACCCCGAGCAGGGGTACTACACCGCCGGCCCGACGCCGTTCGGTCGGGGTGGTGACTTCCTGACCGCACCCACCGCGTCGCCGTGGTACGCGGCGGTGCTGGGGCGGTGGCTGCGATCGTTGGCCGGGGGACTCGGCCCTCTGACCCTGGTGGACGCCGGGTCCGGCGACGGGTCCCTCCTCGCCGGGGTGCTCGGCATCGAGCCCGGGGGCACGGTGGCGCGGGCGGTGTCGGTGGAGGGCTCGCCCAACCTGCGGGTGCGGCAGGCCGAGCGGCTCGCCGGGGCGCCGGTCCCTGTCGAGGTGGTGGCCGACCTGGCGGAGGCAACGTCGCCGGTCGGGCCGGTGGTGCTCCACGCCTGCGAGCTGTTCGACGCGCTGCCGGTGCACCGGGTGGTGGGGCGGGGGGGCGTGATCCGGGAGCTGTGGGTGACCGCCGGCGCCGGAAGCCTCGGCTGGGAGGAGCGTCCGGTCGTCACGCCGGTGGTGGAGTACTTCGCCCGTCACGGCGTGCGGCTCGTGGAGGGGCAGCTGGCCGAGGCCAACCTGGCGGCCGGCCCCCTGCTGGAGCGTCTGCTCGGGTGGTCCGGCGTGCTGGGGGTCGCGCTGGTCCTGGACTACGGCTACCCGGCTCGACGGCTGTACGACCCCCGGGGCCGGCGGGGCGGCTCGCTGGCCTGCTACCGGGGGCACGAGCTCGGCCGTGACCCGTTGGCCTTCCCGGGAGAGCAGGACGTCACCGCCCACGTCAACTGGGACGACCTGCGGGCGGCCGCGGCCGCGGCGGGCTGGCAGGAGGTTGGCCTGTGGGGGCTGGGCGAGCTCCTGCTGCGGGCCGGCATCGGAGCCGAGCTGGAGGCTCGCGGGGTGGGGGAGTCCGCCGAGCTCGACGCCGACGTCTACGCCCAGCGGCAGGAGGTCAAGCGGTTGCTGGACCCCGAGGGGATGGGCTCCGACCTCAAGGCGCTGGTGCTGGCGACCCGGGCGGTGGTTGGGGTGGTGGCGGAGTCGCTCGCGCTCGGCAGGTGATGCGCCCGCCGGATCGACCGCCGTTCCGAGCTCCCCGCAACTCTCGACGAGGACCCCCAGCTACCGTCGCCATGCACCGCCCCGGACGGCACCGGGCCGTTGGTGGGTCGAACCGAGAACGGCCGGTGGGAACTGCTCGAGCATCTCGAGCGGCCCGGCTGGTTTCACCCCAGCGGCAGCAGCAGCGACAGGGGCAGCGGCAGGTGGCAGGTTCAGGGGCAGGGAACAGTGGACAGCGACGGCGACAGGGGCAGCGACAGCGACAGCGACAGGGAGCAGCGGTGGGGCTGACCGAGGCGGTCGGCATGGTCACCTCCGGGGCGTCCATGCCGCTTCGTGGGTAGCTGCCGGGGCGGCCGGCGGCGGGCAGCGGTTTTCAGGGTCGGGAGCGGGTGCCGGGAGCTGGGGTGCGACCTGCCCGTGCTTCGCCACAGTCCCGCCACCGGAACTCCCATCCCTCGCGCTACTCTCACGAAGGCAGGGGCGGGGAGGAGGTGACCGATGGCGTTGCGAGCACTGGTTGCGCTCGCGCTCGTGGCGGTTCCCACCGCAGTGGCCCTGGAGCAGACGGTGGAGGTCGACGGCCGGGCGATCCGGCTCTACCCGGCAGTCCTGGACACGGATCCCGGTCTGCCGTCGCCATCGACCACCGCGAACGGCACCGAGGTGGTGGTGGGCCGCACCGCCGACGGCCGCTGGACGGTGCTCGACGTGACGGTGGAGAACGGCGAGGGCTACGTCTACGGCCGCGGCGGCAAGGGCCGGCAGCTCGAGGTGGACGGCGACGACTTCCCGACCCTGGCGGTGACCGGCCTGCACGACGAGGTGGAGCTCGACCGGACCCGTACCGTCACCCGCCGGTCGACGGCGCACATCACCGAGATCGGCCGGCCGGGGATGTCCTCCGGCGCCGGGTTCATGGCCGCCGACGAGGACCTGATCTCGGTGCTGCGCGGCGACAACCGGCGGGTTTGCTCCCTCGGCCTGACCCACCCCGCACTGGCACGGCCGCTCTTTCACGTCTGGAACGCGATCCTTGGCCAGCTCGAGGCGATCCGGGCGGAGGGGGGAGGGTGGGGCGACGTGGTGGCCGTGCGCTACCACGGGCACGAGGTCGGGGTCAGGTGGAGCACCACCAGGGGGTGGCAGGAGTCGATCTTCGACGACGAGATCCTCGGCGGCTGTCACATCGAGATCTCCCGTTCCCTCGACGACGCCGAGCGGGCGTTTCTCGAGGCGGCCTACCCCGAGGCCGCGACGGGGGTCATTGACCTCCTGACCCGGGTCCACGTCGGCGAGATCGCTCCGTTCTACGTCATGCGCTACGGCTTCTACGAGGGTCACACCGACTACCGCGCCGAGCCGTTGGCACTGGCCTTGATCTTCGGGCTCAAGACGGTCGAGGAGCTCGAAGAGGCCTTTCCCGGCCGGCTGCCCGGGGTGCTGACCACCCGCTTCACCCGGGAGGAGGTGGCGGGGGGTGCAGGATGAGAACGGCAATCCTGGGGACGGTCCTTCTCACGCTCGCCGTGTCGGTAGCGATTGCTGAGCAGCCAAGCGCCGACGATCTGGTGGCGCGGTTGGCGCTCGACGACCATGGGCGGTGGAACCGCACGGCCGAGGAGGTGGCCCGCTTGGGCGACGCGGCTGTGGCGCCGCTGGTCCGCCTTCTCGACGACCCGGCAAGCACCCCGTGGACCCGCCGAAAGGTGGCGTGGACCCTGGGCATGACCCGCTCGCCGCTCGCGGTCGAGCCGCTGATCCGGGTGCTGGAGCAACCCCAAGCCGAGGTCCGCGGCGCCGCATCCACCGCGCTCGCCGACCTCGGTGCGCTGGCGGTGGAGCCGCTGGCGACGGTGCTCCGCGAGGGAGCGACCGGGTCGCGTGTCGCCGCGGCGAGGTCGCTCGGGCGGGTCGACGCCGGGCGCACGACCGCGCTCCTGACCGGAGCCCTCGCCGACCCCGACTGGGCGGTGCGGCGGGAGGCGGCCCTGGCGCTCGGGCGGCGGGGGATCCCGGCGTCGACCGGGGCGCTTCAGGAGGTGGTGGAGCGGGAGGAGGGGTACCTGGCCCTGTCCGCCGTGCGAACCCTCGGGGCGATGGCGGCCGCCGCGGCCGCGCCGACCCTGGCCGCCGCCCTCGACCACCAGGACTGGGCCATCCGCCACTCTGCCGAGGACGCTCTGGTCGCGATCGGTGACGTTGCGGTGGGGCCACTCGTCGCCGTTGCGGCGGGGGGCCCGGAGCGTGCCCGGCGGCGGGCGATCTCGGCCCTGGGGCGACTGCGAGCGGTCGAGGCGATCGGGCCGGTCGCCGCGGCGCTCGAGGCCGGTGACTGGATGCTGCGGGAGGAGGCGGCGGTGGCGCTCACGAGGATCGGCGGGTTCGAGGTCGTGGGACCGCTGATCGGTGCCCTCGCACACCCCGACCCCGGGGTCTGCGGCGAGGCGGCCTGGGCCCTCGGCGAGCTGTGCGTTGCCGAGGCGGCCGAGGCCCTGCAGGCTCAGCTCGACCGGGCCGGGTGCGATGCCATGGCGGCGGTCGCGCTCGGCGAGATCGGAGTGGCCGTCGCCGAGGCACCGCTGCGGGACCTGACGAGGTCCGACGACGAGCGCGCCCGGCGGGCGGCAGGTTGGGCTCTGCAACGGATTGGAGTCCAGTAGGCTCTCCACCTGATCCTGATCCTGATCCTGATCCTGATCCTGATCCTGATCCTGATCCCGATCCCGATCCCGATCCTCGCAGCCCGCGGCGTGTCATCCGGGGATCGGGCGGCTGGCGGCGGGGGGCGGGAACGGGGGCCGGAGCGCGCCGGTCCGGACCCCGGGCCCCGTCACCGGACTCCTGCCGCCCGCGGCCCGCGGCCTGTCATCCGGGTTTCGGGCGGCCGGCGGCACGGAGCGGGTTTCAGGGTCGGGAGCGGGCGCGGGGAGCGCGCGGTGGGTCTGGTGACCGGGCGGTCTGGACGCAGGAACGTGCTGGCTCGTGAGGCCGGGGTCGGCCGCCTGCGGTCACCTCGAGAGTGAGGGCCGTGGGGGGCGGATGTCACGGCTCGAGCGCCGGTAGCTCCAGTGCGGCGCGACCGAACTCCTGGGGAGTTGGGGGCCGGCCGTGCTCGGCGACGTGAGCAGCGACCAGCTCCCTCGCCTGGCGGTAGTAGGCGGCGTAGGTGAGGTAGACCGGGGCGCGGTTCCCGTGGTCGTCCACCATCCAGTAGCCGCGCTGGGTGCCGTCGGGCTCCGCCTCGTTGTTGTAGAACTCCCAGTAGAGGACGAACGGGCAGCCCCACTCGAGGCCCGAGCGGAGGACCCAGCGGGTGCGCCGGTCGGCGTCCTCGGCGGTGTGCTGGATCGCGGGGTAGCCGAACTCGCCGATCCAGACCCGGCGCCCCGGGGGCAGGCCGGCCTTGGGCCGTAGCTGGCCCTCGAGGAAGTCGAGGGCGGAGAACAACGACTGACGCATGTCTCCGGCGCTCTTGGGGTTGTTGGTGGAGTCCCAGGCCGAGTACGAGACGTAGTCCACGTCCACCGCGGGCACGACGAGGGTGGCGGCGCAGGGTTCGCCGTTGAGGCCACGGCGGACGAGGTTGACCTCGGTGTAGTGGTAGAGCTCGACGTCGTGGTGCGGCACCTCGCGCTTGGCGTCGTCGACGGCCCGCTGTCGGGTGCGGAGCCACGCGATCATGCCCTCGACGGTGCGCGGGTCGAGGGGACGGGTGCGGTCGTAATCCGGGCGGAGATGCCAGTCCCCCTCCCAGTGGCCGATGTAGAACACCTTGCCGGTGCCCGAGTAGGTCGCGAGCAGGTGCCGCGAGAGGTCGTACAGCTCCCGGTAGACCTGCTCGGACTCCTCGATCGAGAAGCCGTCGATGAAGCTCACCAGGTCGGCCTGACCGCCGCCGCCGCGGTACTGGGAAAAGGAGTACGCCCAGAAGAGGTAGTAGCGGAAGTCCATCTCGAGGACCTGGCGGAAGGAGGGCTCCAGGGTGGCGAGGTCAGCCAGTGACCGGATCCGCTCGTCCCGGGGCAGGCGATACTCGATCGTGCAGTAGCGGGCCGACATGGAGAGTTTGACGGCGTTCGAGCCGAGCTCGCGGATGCCGCGGGCCGTCTCCACCAGCAGGGTGTCGTCGGTGAACTGGTACAGGGACAGGGCGGTCTGAGTGCCGGCGACGTAGTTGAAGCCCTCGACCGCGTTCTCCACCTCGCGGGGAGAAGGTCCGCACGCGACCAGGATGACCGTCAGGCCGAGGGCCGCTGCCCTCCACCGTGGCGTCCCGTCGGGGTGACCCGAAGCCATCAGCTCCGCGGCGCGGTCTCGGCGCGCAGCTCCTCGAGGACCCTCCCTACCTCGGCGATCGCGTCCGCCAGTGGTACCGACCGCTTGACGCCGTCTCGGCGCAGGGACAGCTCGGCTTCGCCGGCCTGGACCCCCTTGCTGCCGACCACGAGGCGGACCGGGAAGCCGACCAGGTCCATGTCGTTGAACTTGACCCCGGGGCGGTCGGCGCGGTCGTCGAGGAGCACGTCGACCCCGGCGGCGCGGAGGTCTGAGTAGAGCCGCTCCGCTGCCTCCACCACCTCCGGGCGGTCGGCGTTGAGCAGCACCAGCACCACCTCGTACGGCGCCAGGGGGAGGGGCCAGATGATGCCCTTGTCGTCGTGGTTCTGCTCCACCGCCGCGGCCAGGGTGCGGCCCACGCCGAGGCCGTAGCAGCCCATGATCATGGGGTTTTCGGCCCCCTCGGCGTCGAGGTAGTTGCACCCCATGGGCTTCGAGTATTTGATGCCGAGCTTGAAGATGTGCCCCACCTCGATGCCGCGCTTCTCCGCCAGGGTGCCGGGGCAGCGGGGGCAGGGGTCGCCGGCGCGGGCGAGCGTGAGGTCGCAGGCCTCGGCCGGCTGGAAGTCGCGGCCGGGGACCACCCCGACGAGGTGGGTGTCGACCCGGTTGGCGCCGGTGGCGGCTACCTCGAGCGCCATCACCGTGGGGTCGGCGAGGATCCTCGAGCCGGTCAGTCCCACCGGGCCGGAGAAGCCCATGGGCCCGCCGGTGACCTTCTCGATCTTCTCCGGGGTGGCGAGCTGCAGGTGGGTGCAGCCGAGGGCGTTTTTGAGCTTGACCTCGTTGACCTCGCGGTCGCCGCGGACCAGGGCGACCACGAACTCCTGGTCGGTCTCGAACACCATCGTCTTGATCAGGTGCGACGGGGCGACGCCGAGGAAGTCCGCCACCTCCTCGACGCTCTTCATCTCCGGGGTGTGGACCGCTTCCGGCGCCGCCGGCCGGGCCCCGGTCCAGGGGGGCGCGGGCGGGAGCTCGCCGGTGGAGGCCTTCTCCACGTTGGCGCCGTAGCCGCAGTCGGGGCAGGAGATGATGGCGTCCTCGCCGGTGGAGGCCAGGACCATGAACTCGTGGGACTCGGAGCCGCCGATGTTGCCGGTGTCGGCCTCCACCGTCGTGTAGGAGAGCCCGCAGCGCTCGAACACCCGGCGGTAGGCGCGCTCGAAGGCGCGGTAGGCCTCGTCGAGACTCCCGGCAGAGGCGTGGAAGGAGTAGGCGTCCTTCATGATGAACTCGCGGCCCCGCATGAGGCCGAACCGGGGCCGGATCTCGTCCCGGAACTTGGTCTGGATCTGGAACAGGTTGACCGGCAGCTGGCGGTACGAGGTGACCGACCGGCGGACGACGTCGGTGATCACCTCCTCGTGGGTGGGGCCGAAACAGAAATCGCGGTCGTGCCGGTCCTTGATCCGGAGCAGCTCGGTGCCGTACTTGAACCACCGCTCCGACTCCTGCCACAGCTCGGCCGGCTGGACCGCCGGCATCTGCAGCTCGGTGGAGCCGGCAGCCTCCATCTCCTCGCGGACGATCGCCTCGAGCTTGCGCAACGAGCGCCAGCCGAGGGGGAGATAGGTGTAGATCCCGGCCGCCACTTTGGAGATGAAGCAGGCGCGCGCCATCAGGCGGTGGGACACCACCTCGGCGTCGCCCGGGTCCTGGCGCAGGGTGAAGATGAAGGTCTGGGTCCAGCGCATCGTACTCCTCCGTGTCCGAGATCGACGTCGGGGCTCAGCGTCGTGCGCCCGGCTGGCTGCGACCGTTGAAGGCTGCGCGCTGCCGGCGTCCGAGACCCTCGACCAGCGTCCCCAGGCGGCGGACGTGGCCGAGCAGCTCCTCGTCGAGCCCCCCGGCCGGCTGGCGCTCGGCCGCCGCGAGCGCAGCCTTGGCTCCGGCGCTGTCGCCGGCCCCGAGCCGGGCGACCGCGAGCTGGCGCAGGAGCGTGGGCTGCGGCGCCGCCTCGGTGGCCTGCTCCAGGTACTGGGCCGCCTCCTTGAATCGCCCCCGCTTGAGGGCGATGGCGCCGAGCGCCGCGAGCGGGTAGTGGCGCAGCTCGCGGGGGGTCATCTCCAGCGCCTCCCGGGCCAGGTCGCGGGCGCGGTCGAGGTCGTTGCCGAGCTCGGACTCGATCAGCGCCAGCTCGTAGGCGGACATGCCGCGCGCCAGTTGGTCGTCGGCCTCGGCGTAAAGGCGGCGGGCGATGCGCTGGGCGATGCGCGGGCGGCCCGACTGCCGCAGCGCCTCGAGCAGGGCGACCACCGCCGCCGCCAGGTAGGGGGAGTCCTGCGGGCGCTGGCGCAGGAGGCGGTGGGCGTAACCCACGGCCTCGCGGCAGCGGCCGAGGGCCGAGGCGAGCAGGGCCGACGTCGCGTGCAGTGCGGGCTGGTCCGGCGCCTCGGCCATGGCCGAGGCGAACAGGCGCAGCGCGATCTCCGGGCGCCCCTCCTCGAGTGCGGCCTCGGCTCGACGCACCAGGGCGCCGGCCTCCTTCGGCAGGCCGTTGCGGGGGCTCAGGCGCACCATGCGCACGGTCTCCTGGTACTGCAGCCGGTGGGGGTCGAGCCGGAGGACCTGCTGGAACGCGTCGAGCGCGAGGCGGGACCAGCCCCGGCGAAGGTAGGCAACCCCGAGCTGGTAGAGGGCGTCCTCGAAGTCGGGGGCCACCTCCACCGCCCGGCGCAGGACCTCGATGGCGCGGGTGTCCTGGTGCAGGTGGAGGTGGGACACCCCCAGCAGGTAGAGAGCCTGGGGGACCTCCTCGCGCTCCAGGGAGGCGGTGAGGTGGGGCAGCGATTCCTCGTGCCGGCCGCGGACCACCGCCAGCGCGCCGAGCGCGAAGTGGGGGAGGAAGGTGTCCGGCGCCAGGTCGCGGGCGCGCTCCAGGTGACGCTCCGCCTCGTCCCAGAGGCCCAGGTCCGAGGCCACCGTCCCGAGGTAAACGAGGGTCTCGAAGTGGGGACCGCGCAGGGCGGTCACCCGCTCGAACGCGACCCGCGCCGACTCGAGGTCATCGGTGGCGAAGGCCACCTCGCCGATGAGGCTCCACAGCTCGTCGTTGGTGGGCGCCATGCGGGCGAGCTGGGCCCCCAGCTGCTGCGCGGTCTCGAGGTCCGGCCCGAGCAGGGCCAGGCCCAGGGCCCGGAGGCGCCGGCGGAAGTCGGTGCTCGCGTGCCCCGAGTGCGAGGCGAGGGACAGGATCCGCGGCGAGCGCTCCTCGAACCGGCGGGCCAGGTCGCGGGTCAGCAGCTCCTGGCCGACGGTGCGTTCCCACCCGTCGACCACTTCGGCCCGCGAGACGATCCCCTGGGTCTGGAGGAGGTTGCCGAGGGCCTCGACGCCGGCATGGGTGACCGTGAGGTGGCTCTCGAGGTGCGCCAGTCGGTCGGCCACGGCGCGGACCGCGGTGGACAGTTGACGGACACCATCCTCGAGCCCGGTGATGCGCTCGAGGAGGTGCTCCTCGAGGTCCTCCTGGGCCTCCCAGAGGGCGTCCTCGGTCAGCTCGTCGCTCTCCTCGGGCGGCCCCGACACCACCAGGAGCTTGTTGCCGCACTTCCGGCACAGCTCGTGCCCGCGGGGGTTCGCGGTCCCACAGAATTGACAGAGCACTGCGTCGAGCTCCTGGTTCCGGCCTGCGCGTCTTCGCCCGACCGCGGTCAGCCGAGAAGGGCTTCGAGGCGCGATGCGATGGCGTCTCGGTCCACCAGACCGATGATGCGGTCGACCTCCTGCCCGTTCTTGATGAAGAGCAGGGTGGGGATGCTCTGCACCCGGTATTTCACTGCGGTGTCGGGACTGGTCTGCACGTCCAGCTTGGCCACCACCGCCCTGCCGGCGAACTCCTGGGCGATCTGCTCGACCACCGGCGCCACCCGCAGGCAGGGTTTGCACCACTCGGCCCAGAAGTCGACCAGCGCCGGACGGTCGGCCTTGAGGATGGTCGCCTCGAAATCTGTGTCGGTGACGGCAACTGTGTTCGAACCCATGGCTCGCTGCTCCTTCGTGTCGCTTCGCACTCGCGCCGACGGCTCGCCGGCGCCGGCCTATAGTACATGAACGTCGGGCTCGCGGCACGCCGGAGAGCGGCCAGCGGTGAGCGCTGATCTGTGAAAGCCGGTCGTTCCGCGGCGCTGGGGCAGATCGGGACCGGGTTCGGGTGCGGGACAATGTGCATCGCGAGGCTATCGTGGTGAGGACCGACATTCCCGCGGGGTCATCGGCCCGATTCTACGCCGCCTACTTCGGCGTCCTCGGCCTGGTGCTGCCGTTTCTCGGGCCGTACCTCGAGTGGCGCGGGGTGGGTGCGGTCGGCGTGGGCCTGATCACCGCAGGTTTTTCCTTGACGAGAGTGGTCTACACCCCCTTCCTCGGGTTGCGGGTCGACGGGGGCTGGTGGCGGAAGCGGCTGCTCACCTTCCACCTGGTGGTGGCGGTGGGTGCTGGATTGGCGTTGGTGTGCCTGGAGGCGCCGGCCGCGATAGGCGTCGCGGTGGTGGTGGTCGGACTGGGCTACGGCACGGTGTTGCCGCTCGTCGAGGCCGCCATCCTCGACCGGCTGCCCGCGACCGGCTACGGCTCCTTGCGGCTCTGGGGCTCGATCGGCTTCATCGCGGCCAGCCTCGGCGCGGGGCAGGTCCTGAGTCGAGTGGGCGACCACCTCTTCCCCTGGGCGCTGGCATCGGCGCTTCTCCTGCTGCTGGCGACGGTCCGTCCCCTCGAGGAGGCCGCCCGCCCGGCTCACGGCGCGGGGGGAGGGCGCCTCGGGGGTGCGGTGTGGTGTCTTCTCGCCTTGCTCACCCTCCACCAGGTGGCCCACGGGCCCTACTACGCCTTCTTCTCGATCCACCTCCACGCTGCTGGCCTCGGTAGCGGAGCGGTGAGCGCCGCCTGGGCGCTCGGGGTCCTCGCCGAGCTCCTCGCCTTCCGGCGCAGCCAGTGGCTCGAGCGGCGACTCGGGCTGCGCCGGATGCTGGTGGCGGCGCTGGTGCTGTCCCCCGTGCGCTGGATGCTCCTCGCGCTGCCCGTCGGGACCGCCTCCCTGGTGGTGGCCCAGCTCGGGCACGCCGTCACTTTCGCCCTCGTGCACCTGGCGGGGATCCAGCTCGTCCAGCGTGCGGTGGGGGCGGGAAGTCTGCGCCACGCCCAGTCCCTGTACTCCGGCCTCACTTTCGGGCTCGGGGCGGTGGCGGGCGCCGCCGCAGCGGGACCGCTTTACGCGCGGTGGGGAGGTCAAGGCTCGTTCGCGGTGGCCGCCGCCCTGTCGCTCGCGGTGGCGGTGGCGGCGGTTCCTGTGGTGGGGAGGGTGAGGGAGCTCTCCGCTGTCAGCGATCAGCTCTCAGCTTCCCCTCCCCGGCCCAGCGCGTCACAGGGTCGACCTGCTCGAAGCACACCATCGGAAGCCTCGGATCACGCCGGGGGGAAGGGTGGTGGAGCTGACAGCTGACCGCTGACCGCTGAAAGCTAGAAAATCACATACCCCACGTAGAACTGCTCGACGCTGATCTCGTCCGTGGCCAGGGACCGGGCCATCTCGGGGGTGATCCGGAAGGTCCCGGCCGGTTTGCCCGTGGCGCTGAGCATCTCCAGCTCGACTGCGGCGGGCGAGACGTCGGGGTGGAGCTCGTGGATGATCGCGTAGGCCTCGCTGACCGCCCTGATCGCGTGAAAGACCGCGCGCTGGTCCTCGGTGATCGCCTGAACGAAGTAGTACTCGGGCTGGGTCCCGGCGCTCGTGCGGTAGGTGTAGAGCTTGCGGTCGTCGAGGATCTGGTTGAAGGCCCGGTCGACCCTTTGGTCGTGGTAGGCGCGCGTCTGCAGGCGGATCCCCGGGGTCGGCGTAGGGGTGGGCGGCACGGAGCTGCCGAGGCCGGAGCTGGGGTCGAGGCTGAGCGCGGCGAGGCTGCCCAGGGATGGGGTGGGCGTGACCGTCGGCTTGGGCTCCAGAGTCTCCTCGTCGAGGACGAGGTACGCGTTCCCGAGGCCGAGCTGGTTGTAGCGCTCGGTGCGGACGAGGTCGACCTGGTCCACCGGGTAACTGGCAACGGTGCCGGTCGGCAGCGTGATGAGCGCGCTCCGGCCCTCGATGCGGAGTGGCTCGCTGGCCCGGATGTGGGTCCCGTTCTTGAAGAACACGATGTACCCCGCTGCGGCGTCGACGACCAGGGCCGCGGCGAGGAGGATCAGCATCAGAGTCAGCGCACGGCGCATGGGCTCACCTCCCCGGCATGCTCGATCCCAGGATAGCCTCGATCCACCCCGTCCGCCAGTCGTCGCAGCCGCCTCCGGCGGCCAGCCCGCATTATTCACCAGACTTCTGCTGCGGCCGGCGATGCACCGCACTCAGCGGTGCTTTGTCACCTCGGGGTGCTCGACGTACTGTCAGTACGCCTGCGCGCCCCTCGGCTCGAAATCCCCACTGCGCACGGCGCCTCGCCGGCCTCGCGACGAACCCCGGCGAATAGTGCGGTCAAGGTTCTTCACGGATGAGTCGGGCTTCGGGGAACGCGAAGCGCTCCCCGGACCTGGACCACCTTCGGGTCGCACCGGCGAGGACCAGGAGCAGGACCAGGACCACGTCCAGATCCTGGTCCAGGTCCAGGACCGGGTTGGGGTCGTGGTGTGATGTGCGACATTCGCTCCCCCACGGGCTCGCGGCCCGTCCCGTGAGCAGGAGGGGCCGCGTTTCAGCCTGAACGGCGTTCCGGGTCGAGCGGAGGGGCGAGGGTCGCCCGCTGGAGAAGGCCGAGGAGGTCTCGGCGTGAGCTGGTGCCGGTCTTGCGGTACATGTTTCGCAGATGGTCGCGCACCGTGTGCGGGCTCAAGGAGAGCCTCTGGGCGATGGCACCGGTCGTGAGCCCTTCCCGAAGCAATCGCGCCACCTCCTCCTCCCGGGGGGAGAAGCTGTAGCTCGCGACCAGTGCGTCGAGGCAGCGGTCCGGGAGCGCGGTCACTGTCTGCAGGAGCGCCAGGACCCCCGACTGGCCCAGCTCGGCCCCGGCGCGCACCTGGAGCAGCTCGCAGGCGAGGACCGAGCCGTCCGACACCGCCAGGGTGCCGAGCCAGGAAGTGGTCGTGCTGCTGGTCGCGATGCGCTCGACCAACGAGCAGAGCATGTCGAAGAGTGGTGTGGGTTTCGTGCCGGGCCGCTCGACGACGAGGGCGTCCTCGGTCTGGCGGGAGAGCAGGCGGTCGGCGGGTGGGTTGGCGTAGATGATGTCCCCCGTCTGCTGGAACAGGAGCACTGCGTTGGTGTTGGTGTCGAGCGCGCCGCGCAGGAGGAGGGCCTGGCGACGGAGGTCGAATGCCGACAGGGCCTGCTCCACGGCGAACGCGGCGAGGGCGACGCTGCCGGTCCGGAGGCGGGCGCCCGCCGGCAGGTACGCCCTGGCGAGGTCCAGGCCCTGGATCTCGAGGTCGACCGCGCAGGCGTCCTCGAGCGGAGGTCCGAAGTGGAACGTCCGCGTCGACGCCTCGCCCTCGGGGCGGAGCTCCAGCCGCAGGGCCGGCACGCCCAGCCCCGCGGCGAGCGCCTCGAGGAGACGCTCGAGGCTGGGGTCGTCGGCCGGCGGGCAGGTGGGTTGCAGGAGGACCAGCGGTGTGGCGCCCATGACCGGTCAATTGTAGCGCCGTGGCTCGTCGAGGTCCTGCGGGTGGTCTCCCGTGGCCGCCTCGGGGCCGAGGTTCCGCACAGATGCGTCAGCTTCCCGGGCCGGAGCGCAGGAGGTCGACCTGAACCACCCTCGAGTCGCACCGTCGGAGGCGGGGTCCAGGTCCAGGACCAGGTTGGGGCGGTAGTCGCTGGAGTGACCCGCACATCTCGACCGATCGGGGGGATCCTGCTAGACTTCCGCCCCTATGTTGGAGGCGCTGCAGGAACGGCTGGCGCGCGTGACCAAGACCCTTCGCGGGGAAGGTCACCTGACCGACTACCACGTGAACGTCGCGTTGCGGGAAATCCGACTCGCGCTGCTCCAGGCCGACGTGAGCGTCGAGGTGGTGAGCCGGTTCGTGGAGCGGGTCGGCGAGAGGGCGCTCGGGCGCGAGGTCCTCTCGTCGGTGACCCCTGCGCAGATGGTGACCAAGGTCGTCCACGACGAGCTGGTCCAGCTCCTGGGCGGCACCACGGCCGAGCTCGAGCTCAAGGGTCGGCCGGCGGTGCTGATGCTGGTCGGTCTGCAGGGCTCGGGCAAGACCACCACCGCTGCCAAGGTCGCGCGTTGGGTGCGGGCGAAGAAGGGGCTCTTCCCGCTCCTCGTTCCCGCCGACACGTCCCGCCCGGCGGCGCGAGAGCAGCTGCTCATACTCGGCCAGAAGGCTTCGCTGCCGGTGCTCGACACCCGCGAGGAGCAGGATCCCGAGGTGATTGCCAAGCGCGCCCTGCGGGAGGCGATGATCAAGGGCTATCACGTCCTGATCTTCGACACCGCGGGCCGGCTCCACGTCGACGAGGAGCTGATGGCCGAGGTCGCAAACCTCAAGCAACTGCTCAAGGCGCAGCAGGTGGTGTTCGTCGCCGATGCCATGACCGGACAGGACGCGGTGCGGTCGGCCCGGGCGTTCCACGAGCGGGTGGGGATCACCGGCGTGATCCTGACCAAGCTCGACGGCGACGCCCGCGGCGGGGCGGCGCTGTCGGTGCGAGAGGTGGTTGGCCGGCCCATCGTCTTCGCCGGGATCGGCGAGGGCATCGACGCCCTCGAGCAGTTCCACCCCGACCGCATGGCGGGACGGATTCTCGGCATGGGTGACGTCCTGACCCTGGTCGAAAAGGCACAGGACGCCATCGACGAGAAGTCCGCGCAGCGGTTGGAGACCAGGCTTCGAAAGAACAAGTTCGACCTCGAGGACCTGTCGGAGCAGCTCGAGAGCCTGGGCAAGATCGGGCCGTTGCAGCAGGTACTGGAAATGGTTCCTGGCCTGAACCGGGCGATTCCCAAAGGGGGGGTCAGCGAGGATCAGGAGCGGCAGCTCCGGCGCATGAGGGCGCTCATTTCGTCGATGACGCCTCAGGAGCGGCGGCACCCGCAGATCCTCAACGGCTCACGCAAGCGCCGGATCGCGAAGGGCTCGGGCACAACGGTCGAGGATGTGAACCGCCTCTTGCGTCAGTTCGGCCAGATGCGTAAACTGATGAAGCGCTTGGGTAAAGCTGACCCGCGCGCGTTGAAGAGGCAGCTGGGCATCCGCTAGCGACACGAGGCAGGAACCGACTGCTGGAACTTGGGGAGGTACGAGCACATGTTGACGATCAGGCTGCGTCGGGGCGGCGCGAAGCACAAACCCTACTATCGACTGGTGGTGTCGGATTCCCGTCGGAGACCCACCTCGTCGTACCTGGATGAGGTCGGCTCATACAACCCGCACACCGACCCGCCCGAGATCAAGATC
>Ga0068714_10004172_pt1 | contig 16439 bp, 10 predicted proteins | sample MTBNYHSulfiMetaG_FD_62988 | JGI IMG/M metagenome (GOLD analysis project Ga0068714, IMG submission 62988) | Enrichment culture microbial communities from rom New York Harbor, USA that are MTBE-degrading - MTBE-NYH (New York Harbor Sulfidogenic)... | ecosystem: Environmental > Aquatic > Marine >...
GTGAGGTTGTAGGAGACCAACTCCAGGATGTCCTCCTCGTCATCGACGGCCAGGATCTTCTCTTTTGCCATGGGGTCCTCGTCTCGAGGTGCCGGAGGTTGTTTGTACGCGCCGGGCGCGTGCCTCAACGGCCGGCGCGCGGCGCCTGGGATACGATCCGACGGTCTTTGCGGCGGGCCGCACGAAGAATGCAGCCAGACGACAACGAACTCAGCATAGACGAGGCTTGTTAAGAAACCATGAATCCAAGGTTACGTCTTTGTTGGGCCGGGGCCGTTTCCCGTCCGGGGCCGCTCTTCGGAAGGTCCCAGCCCACCTTGCCCAACCCCCACAGGCCCACCAGGATCGCCTCTGCCGCATCGTGCCGCAGCGACGTGGGCCTTGCCGCCCCGCGTTCCTCGATCACCCGGCGGGCCAACTCCCCGGCGCGGCGCTTGGCCGTCCGTGCGTCCGTCCGCTCCCGCGGCCGGAGCAGGGTGCGCCGCCACTGCTCCGCGCTCACCCGGATCACCCCGACCTCCCTCCGGCGGGCCTCCTTTTCCCAGATCTCGGCCAGGCGGCCCCCGCCCTCCAGCACCAACCAGGCCAGGTCCGGGATCCCCTCCAGGAGGCCCACAACTCCCCGGTGAAGACGCTCGGCCGCCCCGAAGTTCTTGGATCGGTACCAGTGCAGGTGCCCGTCGCATCCGTAGAGCGCGTAACCGGTCTTCAGGCCCAGGTCCACCGCCAGCAGCGAGGCCATGCGAGGTTTCTCCCCGTGCCCTTTTCCACGTGAAGCTCAGCTCAAGCCTAACTTCGTGCAGGGGGCCCGTCAAACCGTTCTTGTGTGCGCCTGTCATAATTGGCGCAATCGTGGTAAGAGTGGTGTCCCCCCTGCGGGAAGCTTTCCCCTCCGTCCACCACCCAGGTCCGGGTCACGACAATGGCGGCAGGAAACGAAAAAGACACCCGGATCGTGTTCATGGGCACGCCTTCGTTCTCGGCGAGGATCCTGGAGGGCCTGCTCCAGGCCGGGTGGAACGTAGCCGGCGCGGTCACACAGCCGGACCGGCCCCGGGGCCGGGGCAGAAGGGTCACCCCTTCCCCGGTGAAGGAGCTGGCCCAGGCCCGCGGGATCCCGGTGCTGCAGCCCGGATCCATGAAGGCGCCGGCCTTTCTGGACGAGCTGCGGGGGCTCGGCACGGAACTCATCGTCACGGCCGCCTTCGGACGGATCCTCACCCCCGGGGTCCTGGCCCTGCCGCCGCTGGGTTGCTTCAACGTCCACTTCTCGTTGCTGCCCGCCTACCGGGGGCCGGCGCCCGTGGCCTGGGCCATCCTGAACGGCGAGCAGGAGACCGGGATCACCCTCTTCCTCATGGACGAGGGGACCGACACCGGGCCCGTGCTGGCTTCGGCCCGTCTCGCGATCGGCCGGGACGACACGGCCGGAAGCCTCACCGAACGGCTGGCAGGGCTGGCCCGGGAGATCCTGCCCGGCGCGCTGGAGCAAGTGGTCCGGGGCACCGCGCGGCACATCCCCCAGGACCCGGCGCGGGCCTCCCACGCTCCCATGCTTCGCAAGAGCGAGGGCCGGATCCTGTGGACCGAAAGCGCGGAGAAGGTTCGTGCGCGGATCCGGGCCATGGACCCCTGGCCCGGGGCCTACACCTTCTGGAAGGGGAAGCGGTTGCAGGTGTGGCGGGCGGACGTGGAGCCCGGCGGCCAAGAGGAAGGGAGGCCCGGCCGGATCAGGAAGGTCTCGCCTCAGGGCGTGGTGGTGGGCACCGGCCTGGGTTCTCTCGTTGTCCGCTCCCTGCAGGCGGAGGGCGGAAAGAGGGTGGAGGCAGCGGATTTCCTCCGGGGCCACGCGCTTGCGGTGGGCGACCGGTTCCACGAGGAGCCAGAGGGGGGGGCCCTGCCGGTTCGTGACGACCCATGATCCGGCGAACGGGAAGCACCCGCCTGTGGGGCCTGTCCCTGAGAAGGCCGGGATCTGTTCGGGCCGGTTTTGCCCATGACGGCCCAGAGGACTTTCTTGCGACCCGATGGTTCGCCCGCACTTCGCGTGCCGGCGCCTCTCGTTTGCCCGAACGGGAAAAATCGGAAACGGCACCGCTTCCGGGCTTGTCGCAAGGTTTGCGCAAGGGCGTGAATGTCTCCGCAGAAGGCGCTGACCGGGTGTTCAAAGACAGAAAACCACGAGGGATGAGGGGTGGAATGTGGTGAACGCGGGTATCGAAGACCCCCGTGCCGTGGCCTTTGACGTGCTCCGTTCCGTGGAGGAGCGGGAGGCTTACGCGGACCGGGCCCTGGACGCCGCGCTGGAGCGATTGCCCGGCCTGGATCCCCGGGACCGCGGACTGGCCACGGAGCTGGTCTATGGCGTGCTGCGGCGGCGGGGTGCCCTGGACCTGTGCCTGAAACCTCACCTGAGAAGGCCCCTGGAACGGCTGGACCCGGAACTCCTGTGCATCCTGAGGCTCGGGGCCTACCAGATTCTCTTCCTGGACCGGGTGCCGGACCACGCTGCCGTGAACGAGGCCGTGGCGTTGGCCAAGCGCCGGGGAAGGCCCGGCACCGGGGCCTTGGTGAACGGCTGCCTTCGGTCCCTGTGCCGGGAAAAGGCCGCCTGCGGGGCGGCGCAGGGAAGGGCAGGGGCCGTGCCGGCGGGCCGCCGGGACCCGGGGGGGGACGGGACGGCCTTGGAGAAGCGGCTCCACACCCCAGGCGCCGACCTTCCGGGCTGGCTCTTGCGCCTGTGGGAGACCGACCTGGGCCGGGACAGGGCCCGGGAGCTGTCCCTGTGGTCTGGCGGGGAGCCGGAGACGTTCCTCCGTGCCAACGCGTTGAAGGGGTCGGCAGGGGATCTGGCGGCGCGGCTGGGTGAAGAAGGGTTTGCAGCCGAGGTCGTGGAGGGCCTTCCCGGGGCCGTGCTGGTTCGGGAAGGGGGGGACCTCAGACGGTCGGGGGCGTTCCAGGAAGGTTGGTTCGTTCACCAGGACGCCGCGTCCCAGGCGGTGCTCGCGCTCCTGGACCCCCGGCCCGGGGAGCGAGTGTTGGACCTGTGCGCCGCGCCGGGGATCAAGACCACCCAGGCTTCGGAGCGGATGCAGGGCCAGGGACTGATCGTGGCGGTGGACGTGAACCGGGACCGGCTCCGGGACCTGGTGGGGCTCTGCGCGCGCATGGGGACCTCCATCGCCAAACCCCTGTGTGCCGACCCGGGCCGACCGGACGGACTGCACCTGGCGGGCCGCCCCTTTGACCGTGTCCTGGTGGACGCCCCGTGCTCCGGGCTCGGGATCCTGCGCCGGAACCCGGAGCGGAAGTGGCGGGCCGCCCCGGACTTCGACGCGCTGAGCCGCCTCCAGCGGCGGATGATGGACCGGGCGGCCGGGCTGCTGCGGGAGGGCGGGGTGCTCGTGTACAGCACCTGCACAGTGAGCAGGACGGAGAATGAAGGGGTCGTGGAGTCGTTTCTGGCCGAGCACGCCGGTTTCGCCCTGGAGGAGGCGGCCCCGTTTCTTCCGGCCGTCTTCCGTGAGAGCGTTTCCCCGGAGGGGTTCTTCTGCTCGTGGCTCGGGCCGGCGTTCTCGGACCTGTTCTTTGGGGTCCGGCTGCGCAAGGCGTGACAGGGGCCGGGGTCACAACGGGGGGTATCCTTGACACGTCCGCTGCGCCGGGGAAGGTCTTCTCGTCCTCGGGGCCTTCCGAAGACCTTGAACCGGCCCCTTCGTCCTCAAAGATCTTCCCCGGTGCAGGGGCGCGCCCCCTCGAGCGGAGTGCCCCGCGCTTCACGGAACGGTTGCGTCGCAGTGGGGACCACAGGCGCGGGGTCTCCTGTTGCCGTGGGCGGGTCCCATGGTGTAACGTGAACGGGTTTTCGAGCACCCGAACCCGGGAGAGAGCCTTCATGAGAGAGAAGAAGATCATCGCCCCGTCCATCCTTTCGGCAGATTTCGCCCGTCTGGGCGAGGAGGTGAAGGCGGTCCAGGCAGCCGGGGCGGACTGGCTGCACGTGGACGTGATGGACGGCATGTACGTGCCCAACATCTCCATCGGGCCGCTGGTGGTGGAGGCCCTCCGCCGGGTGACCGACATGCCGCTGGATGTGCACCTCATGATCCAGGACCCGGACCGCTACCTGGACGACTTCATCCGGGCCGGGAGCGACTACATCGTGGTGCACGCCGAGGCCGCCATGCACCTGCAGCGCACCGTGAGCTACATCCGCCAGAAGGGGTGCAAGGCCGGGGTGTCCCTGAACCCGGCCACGCCCCTTTCCCACCTGGAGTACGTCTTTCCGGACGTGGACCTGGTGCTCGTCATGTCCGTGAACCCGGGCTTCGGGGGCCAGAGCTTCATCCCGCAGATGATGGACAAGGTAAGCGACCTGCGCGCCATCCTGGACAGCTTTGACCGGGAGATCCTGCTGGAGGTGGACGGCGGGGTGAAGGTGGACAACATTGCGGACATCGCCCGGGCCGGCGCCGACGCTTTCGTGGCGGGCAGCGCGGTCTTCGGGTCCAAGAACTACGCGGAGACGATCGCCGCCATGCGCAGGAACCTGGGCGAGACGCCCCCCTGACCATTGACGATTTCCACGATCCGAGGTACCCTTAAACCATCTCCAGCACACCCTGGCGGGAAGTGGCGCAGCCTGGCAGCGCGCATGCTTCGGGAGCATGAGGCCGTGGGTTCAAATCCCACCTTCCCGACCAATCGTTCTCCATGAAACCGGTCACTCAGGTGTCCGGTTTTTCTTTTTCTGACGGGCTCGATCCTGCCGCCGCCATGTTGAAACCCCTGGGAAGATGACCGTGTCGCGGAATGGAGGAGCCGGTTTCACGTTCTGTGGACTTATGTCGAGCCTGCCTGCGCAGTTGACAGGCGTTACCACCGGAGGTAACATCTAAACATGTCGAAGGTTCGTCGTGGAGGCTACGTTCTCGTCACCTGGAAAGCGACCATTCTCCGCGGCACGTGCATGTCCACAGGGAAGGGAAGCTCGTCCTGAAATGGGATCTCGAAAACCAGAAGCCGATGGCAGGTCAGCCGTCGCGCAAGGTCCTGGAATGCATTCACCAACTCGACGCTGAAGGTCTATTATGAAGCTCAAGTCTGTAACGGACAACAACAGGAGGCGGGCATTCGAAGTCAGCACTTCGCGCCAAACGTTTCTGTTCCCCTACGCCAAATGCGATCCACCCCCGACGCCGTCTGACCAGGTGACCGAAGTCTCGGTTGATGACGAGCTCGGCAGAGAAGGGTTCACCTATAAAATGGCCTCAGGTCGGGAGGGCTCCGTTCATATCGAGCAGGTGCTCGAGTACAACCAAGATCCGAACTACATGCGTGATTTGCTTCTCTATAAATTGACCATCGAAGCTCAGAAGCGTGTCGCCGCCAGCCCCCTGTCAAAGCGGGAGATCATTCGACGACTCGGCACCTCTCCAGCACAATTCTACCGGCTTCTAGACTCGACCGACTATCGCAAGTCGGTAGATAAAATTCTCCTCCTGCTGCACGTTCTCGATTGCGACGTCGACTTGGTCGTTCGAGCCAGAAGCGTCTGAGATGCCAGAGCCACAGAACAGCCGCATGCACCTGTGGCGGGCGCCTCTGGGGCTTGGCAGGACTGCGACTGCCAACCAGGGCGCCCGCCACAGGTGCATGCGGGCGTTGTGCGGGCATGTGGCAGAAATCGAGGAAGCTATGCGGCCTTGCGCTTACGGCGATCCGGCTTCAATGTTCATGTTGGATCTAGCCTCCTCACGCCTTCTTGGCTCGGCGTACTGCCGCCACGTCCTGGAATGATCAGGTGAGCCGGGTGTCGATTCGCCGGGGTTCACCCGGGGACGCGAATCGCCCTCCCCGGTGCTCACGGCGAGAAGTCGGGAACCGGCGAGAACAAGGCGGCGGCGTTGTGTCGGGTGACGTCGTAGTAGACCGGCAGACCGACCTCGTAGTTGCTGCTGTTCAGCTTCGCGAAATCTCCGAGGATCTCTTCGTACGAGGCGGTTACGTCCACCTGATAGCAGTCGTCCTGGCCGATGATGGCCGTGGGGCCGATGACCGCCGGGTAGATCGGCGAATCGGTGCAGGTCAGCTCCGGGTGCAGGGGCTCTTTGGGGTGATAGACGCCCCAGGTGCTGCCCGGCCGGTAGTACTTCCACTGCCAGGGAGCCCAGTGGATGCCCCGGCGGTTCATCATGTCCAGGACCCGGCCCATGCCTTCGGCCGTCCAGCTCTGGCCCTCACCGCCCACCGCGGCGTTGAACTCCCCGGCGAACAGGGGCATCCGGAAACGCTGCTCGATCTGAAACCTCTGGGCATATCCCAGGACGTCTGATTCGATGCTGCGCAGGTAGTCCTCCGCGCTGTTCGTGGGCACGAAGGCATACCCGGGGTAGTAGTGCCCCTGCAGGATGCAGCAGTCTTCCTCCCACCCCATCTCCTCCGGGATGGCGATCCTGTCCGGACCGGCAAAACCGTCCGTCAGACCGATGATGTGCCGGTGGTCGACCTTCCGGACTTCCTCGTAGATGGCGTTGTAGACCCGAACGAATTTCTCCTTGCTGGGAACCGTGTTGGGTTCGTTCAAGAAATCGAAGACCGCGACGTGCGGCTCGTCCTTGAAGTAGTTGGCGATGGCACCCCACAGCCGGGCGGTCTTGTGGATGCACGCGGGCCGATCCCACAGATCCCCGCCTTCGGGGAGCCCCATGTGCCAGTAGCCGCTCTGACCGCCCGGGGCCCCGTGCAGGTCGATCATCACGTAGACGCCGTATTTGCGAGCCCAGTTGACCAGGTTGTCCAGCCGCCTCCAGCCTTCCGGCTTGAAGCGGTTCTCTTCGTTCAGGTAGTCGGTTTCCAGGGCCTCATACCAGACCGGCACCCGGATCAGGTTCAATCCAAGCTCGGCGACCCGCTGCACGTCGAGTTCCGTGATCCAGTTGTCCTGGAACGTGTTCCTCAATGCTTCCATCTTCTCCCAGCCGAACCTCCGGATGAAATAGAGCCAGAGGTTCCGCTCCTCGAAGATCCAGGGTTCCCGGCTGAACCAATCCGAGAGTTCCTCTGCCTTGACCCTGTCCGCGGGGGAGGCGGTCTCGATCATGAAGTCGAGCCAGGATCGATAGAGGGCCCAAATAGGGATGTCGCGCAGGAGATAGTGCACCAAGCCCAGGTCGTGAAGCTGGGCCATCAGCATGAGAGTTCCGAGCCCCAGTTCCTGCACCTTGTTGTCGAAGCGGACCCTGAAATCATCCACGGTTTCCCGGCCGATGCCCGCGATCCAGTTCTCCATCATGAGCCAGGAGCCGAAGTTGGTGCCGCGCAGGGCCACGGGGTTGTCGTTCTCGTCCAGGATCTGCATGCCCCGGGTCTTGAGCCAGGGCAGGCTCGCGGGGTAGAGCGGAGCGGGACGCGCCGGGAAGGGGGCGTGGTTCGGCTCACAGGAGCCGTACGTGTGCTCGATGTGCACCGGTGGAGGAACCGGGGGAGGGCCCTCCGGCTGTTCGCTTGTACAGGCGTACAAAAGGAGGAGCAGAACAGGTGCCATCTTGAGGGCCGCGGACAGGCCTTTTGCGACGTTCATGGTGGAGTCCTCCGGTCGGATTGTTCGTAGGGTGTCAGCAAACGAGAACCTCGACCTCCCTGAGTCAGGCGGATTCCATTCTCGGACCACCCGGGATTCGGGAGCAGGAGATCCGGCACCCTCCCGAGGGATCTTCCCCTGCCAATCTCCCGGACTTCCTTGTGTGCCCCTTGGGTGCGATTCCGGAAGGCCGGCAGGCATGGCTGCCATTCTCCGGGTCCGGCAGGTTCCGGTGACCCGGCACGCCGTCGGCTGCCAGGTGCTCGCCGGGGAAAGGAACCGAACCGTGATGCAGCCATCCGCCTGTCCAGCCTCCGGTGGGTTAGGGGCATGCAGCCTCGATTGACACTGAGTGTCACAAAAGATACCTGGAGACCTGCGGAAACTCAAGCCGCCGGCGAGTCCAAGGGACCCGCGCTCGGGGTACACAAGAAGCCCCGCGCCGGGGAGGAACTGGCCGGTTTTCGACCGGCAGGATCGGGATGTCCTGCTGCAGGTTCTCGACAGCGGGAAATGGCGCGGTTTCCCGTTACCCAATCCCTGCGCGCGTACCTTGCCGGGAAGCTCGCAGCGCTCCACGACGTGAAGTACGGGATCTCAGCGGCAAACGGAACCGTGACCCTGGAAATCGTGCTTCGGGCCGCGGCATCCAGGCGGGCAACGAGGGGATCGTCCCAACCGACACTGGGTCGGCACGGCGCAGGCGCCGATCCAGGTGAACGCCGTACCGGTATTCGCCGGCGCCGACCCGGTAACCGGTTGCCCGGACCCGGAATCGCTCGAAGCCGCGATCGCGCCGCCAACCAGGGCGGTCTGCCTGGGCCTGTTGACCCCGGACGATGATGGGGTCGAGCGGCGAGCGCCGGGGAAGAGATCGACAGATCTCAGCGCCCGCATGCCTGATACGCTGCCCGGCCAGGCGCGTTCCCGTTTCGCGGTTCTCCACGGCACACGGTCACTATTGACACTCAGTGCCAACAAACGCACGATGAGATCCATGGAAACGCATGGGGCTCGCCCGGCAGAGGAACCCACGCTCAGGCTCCGCAAGAAGATCCGCGTCCGCGAAGAGATCGTGCGGGTCGCCCCCGCACCCCGACACTTCTTTCGCGCAGTTCCGCAAGCTGTTCGAGTTCGGCGTGACCAGCCTGACCGGGTATCAGATCCTCTCGGGGCTTTACGATTTCCTGTTCAATGCCGCCCAGCGCGGCCAGAACGTCCGGTACTCCATCGGCAGGTTCTCGACCCGACCGAACGTCTGTTCTCGGTTCTCGCCGAACGGACGGTCCCGTGACCGGATCGGCCCGCCCGGGAAGGCGATTCCCTGCGGGGCAAGGACATGAACGCACGTGCAGATCGGACCCCTCGGCGTGTTCCTTCGTGGGTCTTGGCGCTCTTCTTGACCGTTCTCTTGTGGGGTTGCTCAGCCGCCGGGGAACCAAGCGGGAACGGCGTCACGCCCGGCAGGCACGAGACCGACACGCAGATCAGGGTCAAGAACGAGCTGCGGTTCGCCTGGGCCGGCTATCGGCAACACGCCTGGGGCTTCGACGAACTGAGACCGGTGAGCAAGGCCCCGAGCAACTGGTACGCCGAACCCCTGGGACTGACGATCGTCGACGCCCTGGACACGCTGTACCTGACGGGTCTCAAGGAGGAGTACGAGGAGGCGCTCGGCTGGATCGTCACCGATCTCGATTTCGACAAGGACATCTCGGTATCGGTTTTCGAGATCAACATCCGGATGCTGGGCGGTTTGATCTCGGGCTACCTGCTCTCCGGGGAGGGCCGCCTCCTCGACCTCGCCGTTGATCTCGCGGACCGGCTTCTGCCGGCGTTCGACTCCCCGACCGGAATGCCCTACACCACGGTCAACCTGAGGACCGGCGCCGTCAAAGGGGCCGACAGCAACCCCGCGGAGGTCGGCTCTCTCACCCTCGAATTCGGCATGCTTTCGGCCCTGACCGGACAGCCGGTCTATTACGAAAAGGCCAGGAACGCCGTGCTGAGCCTCTACGACAGCCGTTCCGCCGCGACCGGCCTGGCCGGCATGGGCATCGACGTGGAGAGCGGCAGGATCACGCTGCCCATCTCCCAGGTCGGCAGCGGGATCGATTCCTACTACGAGTACCTCTACAAGGCCGGGGTGCTCTTCCAGGATCCGGAGCTGCTCCGCCGCTATGAACAGGTGATGGCGGGGGTCGACCGCTACCTGGCGGACGAGCGGAACGGGGAACTCTGGTACGCGTACGCGGACACGGAGACCGGGCTCCTCCAGGTGAAACTGTTCGGGGCCTTGAGCTGCTATTTCGGAGGCCTTCTGGGTATTTCGGGACACCTCGACCGGGGCGAGCGGCTGACCGCCTCGGGCTGGAAGATGTGGGATACCTGGGGGTTGGCGCCCGAGCTGTTCCTGTACTCGAACATGACGCTGGTGAGCGGGGGATACGAGCTTCGCCCGGAATTCCCCGAGTCTCTCTTCTACCTGTGGAGGCTCACGGGCCAGGGGAAATACCGCGACTGGGGGGAAAGGGTCCTCGACGATCTCATCCGGTATTGCAGGGCCGAAGCAGGGTACAGCAACGTGGTCGACGTGAGAACCATGGAACACGGCGACGCCATGGCGAGCTACTTCCTGGCCGAGACGCTCAAGTACCTCTACCTGCTTTTCGACGACCGGAACCGGATCGACCTCGGCACCACGGTGTTCAACACCGAAGCGCACCCGTTCTGCCTGGTCGGGGAGGGCCTCAGGCGCTTGCAATCGTTGCCCGGGGGCTGAGTCATGCCGACACCGCGGCTCAGCCCCGTTTCTGCAGGCCCCTTCGTCACCGGGGGGAGGGGCCGGCCTGCCGCACGGGTTCCAGGAACCTCCGCCCGGTTGCAGGAGAGGGGTGAACGGACGGGCCACGACGAGGTTGACGGTTCAAGGGAGCAGACAATGGACAGCCGGGCATCGCGATGGTTCCTGACTCTGGTTCTTTCCTCGATCTTGTATCTGGGGGCCTGCAGCAGCGGGGACGAGGCCCGGGATGGGTTGCCCCCCGCTCCCCTGCCTGCCCAGAGGATCGATTGGATGCCTTTCGCGCGGGTGACCGCCACGGGCACGCTCGACACCTTTCTTCTGTTGTGGCCGCGCGAGACGGACGACGGCGCCTTCACGGTGCGGGACGGTGCGCCGGGTACGTCGTGGAAGATTCCTCCCTCCGGCACGCACGTTCTGCAGATTGACTTCGCGCCGATGCTCTCCAAGGCCCCCGCCCTGGCCACGATCGAGGCCGCCTGGCAAACCCCGCCGCAGGGGGCCGTGCGCGTGATCGCGAGTCCCTATTGCGGCGGCCCGGTGTCCTTCGAGGCCGTTTGGGCCGATCCGGCGGCGCCCTTTTCTTTTGAGCAACCGCTTCGCGCCCGCTGCGTGAACCTGGAGGTGACCGACGCGGGGTCTGCGGCCCTGAGCGAGCTGAGTCTCTACGCGGCGGACCTGGGGGAAACGCCCGCGGTTTCGGACGCGGGAATCCGGCCCGCGGACCCGGGGTTGCGCGTCGCGTGGACGGCCAACGAAGAGACGGGATTCGTCCGCCTCGACGATCTCCACCGCGCCGAAGAACGCCTTTCGGACGACACCCGCATCGAAGTCGTCCCCGCCGCCGGTGGGGAATGGTACGGCCCCTGGCCGGTTTCCGGAGGCGGGCGCGTCGCCCTCACCCCGCTCTCGCCGGCCGGCGTGCCGGGGCCTACCGTGCTTCTGACCCCGCCCGCCGGGAGCGATGTTCCCCGGCGGCCCATGCTCGGCACGATTGAGGGTTTCTACGGTACCCTGTGGTCCGACGGCGAGCGCCGGCGGATGATCCTCCTGCTGGCGCGCCTGGGCTTCGGCAGCTACCTCTACCAGCCGAAGTGGGACCCGCTCAATCGCGAGCGGTGGCGAGAACCCTACAGCGACGCGGAGGTCGCCGCCTTCGGCGCGCTGCGCCGGTTCGGCGAGCGGCTGGGTGTGACCATGATCTTCGGCATCGCGCCGGCATTCGACATGGCGGTCGACGACCCCGGTGAACGCGCCGTGCTGCTCCACAAGCTGGCCCCTCTGGTGGAGGCCGGTTTTCGCGATTTCGAACTGGGATTCGACGACATCGAGTTCAGCGTCAGCGACCCGGTCGACGGCGTCATGGGCGCGAAACATGTGGAGCTGGTCAACTGGACCCAGGAGAGGCTCGAAGAGATGGCCGGCGAGCCGGTGGGCATGTGGATGATGCCCACGGCTTACTCCACCGATCGGCAGTATCGTTCCTTCCCCGCCGGCTCCGCCTACGTCGATCAACTCGCCAACCTGCGCGAAGGCACACATGTCCTGTGGAACGGGCCCGACACCTTCGCTCGCGAGATCCGTGCCGCGGACCTGGAGGACGTGACCGCGCGGACCGGCAGGAAGCCGGTGATCTGGGAGAACATGCACTGCAACGATGCGGGCGACGCCTTCCTCGGCAAGCTGTACCTGGCCCCGGTCCTGAACCGTGCCGCGGACGTGCCGGACGCCGTGGAGGGGTTTCTGACCAACCCCCTGATCATGGGTGCCGCCAACCGGCTGGTGTACGGCAGCTACGGAGAGTATTTCGCGGCCCCGGCGCAGTACGATCCGGACCGGGCCATGGCTCCGAGCATCTCCCTTGAGGTGGCGGGGGAAACGGACCGGGCCCTTGCCCTGCGCCTGTCGGAGAACTACTGGGGGCTCGGGATCCTGGGGCCGCCGGGCAACTCGGTGACGCGCAACCGGCCGATGGAAGAGGCGATGGAGGCGTTGCGCTCTGTGGTCGAGGGCCCGGAACTCTCGTCCATCGCCCGGGCCGCCGGGCAGCTGCTCGTGGTGGGGGCGCAAATGGCGGCCACGCAAGGAGATCTGCACCACTCGGGCTTACGGACCGACCTGGTCGACGATCTCTGGTATCCGGCCGAACGCCTGGTAGACGAGGGCCGCGCGATTCTGCGCCTGCTCGACTGGCTCGGTGCGCGTCTCGCCGGCGGGGACGATCCGGCGGCGATGCGGGCAGCCAGGAGCCTCATCGTCGAAAGCCTGCTGCACGACCGGTATCACACCGGCCAGTTCCAACTGCTGCTCTTTGCACTCGAGATGGCAGGGGCCGCGGTCGTGGCCCGGGGTTTCCAAGCCCCGATCCTTGCGGCACCCCCCGCGCTTCAGGCGGTGGCCGGCGATCCCTGGGTCTACGATACCGGGGTTTCCGGAGACATCGAGGTTCACGGTTTGAGAGGCGCAACCCGAAGCGGCAGCCGGGTCAACTGGCGGCCACCCCATGCGGGGACCTACAACGTCCTCGTCACGGTGGGAAGCGAGACGGGTTGGGCCCGGCGTGAGTTTGTCTTGACGGTGACACCCTGAGCCGGGGGCCGCATGACGGCCTCCGGGAACCCAGGGGACGGGCATGCCGTCGGGTGCCCCTGACGACATCGGCGCCGGAGCGCGGATGTCGTGACGAAACACGCTGGAAGCCTTGGCCGGGTCGCGCGGTTCGGGCCTGTCGCGCAGACGCCAACACGGCCCAAGGGAGCTGCCCATGAGCCGGAACGCATCCCCGTTCCTCCTCCGCCTGATATTCGCCCAGCTGTTCCTTCTCGGCGCCTGCGACAGCGGGGGTGGCGCGCCGGCAGCGGACAGCGGCGCTTGTGCGGAAGGGACTCGGAGTTGCGCCGGCACCCGGACGGCCGTCTGCAGGGACGGGATCTTCGTGTCCTTTGCGGACTGCGCGGCGGACGGCTGGGGCTGTGAGGAAGGCCGCTGCGCCGCCACCGGTTCGGAAACCCCGACACAGGCCGAGTACCGCGCCCGCCTGGATGATCTGCGCTGCCGGAGCGCCCTGACGCCCGTGGAACTGGACCGCTTCGGCGGGTGGGACAATGCGCCGGAATCCCTGGGCGAACCCCAGCCCGGCGACTACTTCCGCGTCGCGAAGCTCGAGGGCGCCTGGTGGTTCGTCACCCCGGACGGCCACCCGTTTGTGTCCAAGGGGGTGACCGACGTCAACGGGCTGGGCGCCACCCTCTCCCAGGGTCCCTACCACGACCTCATCGTGGAGAAGTACGGCACCGAGGATGTCTGGGCGGACGCCTCCCAGGACCGTCTCCTGAACTGGAACTTCAACACTGTCGGCCCCTGGAGCAGCCACTCCATGTCGCTGCGGATGCCGCATGCCACCATCATCCTGGATTCGGCCGGGCACGCGCCGCGTTATCCGAACGCCGTGGTGACGGACTACTGGTCCGCGGGCTTCGCGGAGCACGCGGTGACCGTGGCGCAGCAGCGCGCCGCTCCGTACGCGGAGGACGAGAACCTGATCGGGTATTTTCTGGACAACGAACTCGTCTGGAGCGAGGAGCACTACAGGACCGACAAGACGCTCGCGCAGTTGTATGTGGAGTTTCCCGCCGATGCCCCGGGCCGCGCCGAGGTGCTTCGGTTCGTGCGCGAAGCCGCGGGATCCCTGGAAACGTTCCATGCGACGTGGCGGACGAACCTCTCCGACTGGTCGCAGCTCGCATCGCTTCCCTCCTCGGCCTTCCGGCCCCGGACCCGGGCCGCCAGGGAGGTCACCGAGGCGTTCATGGCGGCGGCCTTCCACCGGTACGCAAGCATTGCCGTGGCCGGTCTGCGCAGCGTGGACCCTCATCATCTGATTCTCGGCTGCCGGTTCCACACGTACGAGAAGAACGCGGGGGATACGCTCATCCGGCTGGCCGCGGAGTACTTCGATGTCATCTCCCTGGCCTACTACGAAAAGAGGCCGCCCGTGTTTGAGATGGACGGGATCTGGGCGGAAGTGGACAAGCCCTTCCTGGTCGAGGAGTGGTCGTTCAAGGCCAGGGACTCGGGGCTGTTGAACCTTCAAATCTATGCACCGCTTGTGGCCACGCAGAAGGACCGGGCGCTGGCCTACGGCCGGTATGTGGAAGCCTTCGTGTCGCGGCCCTATGCCGTCGGCTACCACTGGTACAAGTGGTTCGACAACCCCTGGCGGGGGATTTCGGACCTCTTCTCGGGAGACAACCTGGGTTTGATGAACCCCCGGGACGAGCCGTACGAACCGTTCGTGACCTTCGTGCGGGAAGCGAACCATCAAATCGAAGCCTGGCACGCTCGCGGCGGGTCGATTCCGGAGTGACGGCTGCCCGGCGACAGGCGCACGGGGCACCCGCAGGCTTCAGGGATGGAAAGGGACGGGCAGTCGCCGGGGGCTCCGCGAGCCTGTGCCGCTCTGAGGCGGTGGATCTTTGACCGTTCCTTCCGGTATCGTTGCTCCGATTCCCGAAGGTCCCGTGCGTGCTGAACGTTCAGCCGGAATTCCGGGGAGTTTCCGAACAGACGCGACAGCCTCCGTGCGATCCCAGGCTTCAGATGGAAGAGGATTGTGATATGAATGCATCGAGACATCGACACCCTTCCTGTGTGGCCCTGGCGCTGGCGGCCTGCCTGGCGATGGGCTGCGGCGGTGACGACCGGGCAGTCTCAGGGGCTGCGGCGGGCCAGCTGTTTCCCGTCGGCGCCTGTCGTCTTCAGGTGGACAGAGAGCCACCCCGGCTGCGGTTCTTCGACGAGAGCGGCCGCCTCATCACCCAGAGCGACCCGGGCATCCTGCAGATCGTCCGGGTCGAGACGGTCGAGACCTGGTTCCAGGCCTTCCTGGCCGTGGCGCGCGACGAGCTGGAGGTGACCGACCTGAGGGCCGGGACCGCCGAGGCGAGCGCGGCCGGCGAGGTCATCGAGATCAAACTCAGAGACAGCGGCGGCACCGAGGCTGCGATCCTGCGGGTCTCGGCAGGCGGGGATCGCGGCCTGACCCTGGAGGCGGAAGCCGAACCCCAGGGCGGCTCCGGGCCGGGCGATACGGAGGTTCATTTCCGCTTCCTCTGCCGGCCGGACGAGGGGTTCTACGGCTTCGGCGGCCAGACGGACGCGGCCCAGCACCGCGGGCACACGATCCCCATCCGGGTGACCGAGGCGGGCCTGACCAAGGATCCCGACCTCCCGGAGTCCCAGTGGTCCATCGTCGGCCACCTCCACGATGCCTACTTCCCCCTGCCCTATGCCCTGGTCGCGCGCCCGGACCCCGACCGCCGCGCCTACGGGCTCCTTCTCGACACCGATTTTCGCAGCCGCTTCCTGCTCTGTTCCGAGGAGGAGGACATCCTGGAGATCCAGGCGCCGATCGAGCCCGATGGGAGCGGCACCGGCCGCGCCCGCCTGCACCTTCTCCCCGGGCCGGAACCGCGGGACGTGGTGCGCCAGTACACCGAGATCGAAGGCCGCCAGCCCCGGCTGCCCCGCTGGGCCTTCGGCCCCTGGGTCGCCATCAAAGGAGAGCCGCTCGAGGTGGCGGATCTCGCCCGTGCCCTGGAGACCCACGACGTGGCGGCCACCGCGGTCTGGGACCAGGACTGGCGCAGCTACGAGCACCCAGATCTGCCCGAAATGGCGGCGAGGCTGCACGCCATGGGCCTGCGCGTCCTTACGTATTTCAACTCCTTCCTCGACGAACGGGAACTCTCCGACCCGGAGGACCCGATCTCGCGGGGCTTTGCACCCGAGCGCCCCGGGGGCGGACCCTACCGTTTTCTGCGCGTTCTTACCCCGAGCAGTCTGCTGGATTTCACGGATCCCGCGGCGCGCCAGTGGATGGCCGACCGACTGGCCGCAGCATACCGGCTCGGCATGGACGGGTGGATGGCGGACTACGGCGAGTGGGTGGCCCCGGACATGCGATTCGAGGACGGCCGCACCGGCAGGCACTACGCGAACCGTTACCCCGTGGACTGGGCCGAGCTGAACGACGAGGTGGCCAGGGCCGAGCGG
>Ga0068714_10004173_pt1 | contig 16433 bp, 15 predicted proteins | sample MTBNYHSulfiMetaG_FD_62988 | JGI IMG/M metagenome (GOLD analysis project Ga0068714, IMG submission 62988) | Enrichment culture microbial communities from rom New York Harbor, USA that are MTBE-degrading - MTBE-NYH (New York Harbor Sulfidogenic)... | ecosystem: Environmental > Aquatic > Marine >...
GGCGGGCGCGATTCATCGCGCCCCTACGTCGCTCCCCGTGCGGCCACGCCGCGCCAGCGATCTCACCGCTGAGACGCGGAGGCTCGGAGAGAGACAAGAACAATGCTCCGCGTCTCCGTGTCTCTGCGGTGAACAAGACGCCGTGAGGTCAGCCGCGCGCAAGCCTTGCTTGCGCACTCCATGGCGGCCCGCGTCGCGCCGCTACGTCGATTGCCGCGGCGGGTCCCGATCCGTGCCGGCTGCGACATCACCGCCGCGGCGCGGAGGCCTGCTTGCGGCTGTCTCCGCGTTCTCCGCGTCTCTGCGCGAGTGATTGTTCATCCCCTTGTGGGCGCCGCGCCTCCAAATAGCGTCTTTCTGAAATAGAACGCCAGGTTCACCAGACCGATCATCACCGGCACTTCGACCAGCGGTCCGATCACGGCGGCGAATGCCGCCCCCGAGCTGATGCCGAACACGGCGACTGATACGGCGATCGCCAGCTCGAAGTTGTTGCTGGCGGCAGTGAATGCTAACGTGGTGCTCTTACGGTAGCCGGCACCGATCGCCTTCCCCATGTAGAAGCTGACCACGAACATTACGACGAAGTAGATCAGCAACGGGATGGCGATGCGCACGACGTCCAGCGGAATCTGCACGATCAGGTTACCCTTCAGGCTGAACATCACGATGATCGTGAACAGCAGGGCGATCAGGGTGATCGGGCTGATTTTGGGAATGAACTGGCTATGGTACCATTCCTTACCTTTGGCGCGGATCAGAATGAAGCGCGTCAGGATGCCGGCGATGAACGGGATGCCCAGATAGATGAACACACTCTGCGCGATCTCGCCGATGCTGATTTCGACCAGGCTGCCTTGCAGCCCGAACCACGTCGGCAGCACGGTGATGAACACGTACGCATAGACGCTGTAGAACAGTACCTGGAAGATACTGTTGAATGCCACCAATCCGGCAGCGTATTCGGGGTCGCCTTCGGCGAGATCGTTCCACACGATCACCATTGCAATGCAGCGCGCCAGGCCGATCATAATCAGGCCGACCATGTAGTCTGGCATGTCCGCCAGGAAGACGATGGCGAGGACGAACATCAGGATTGGCCCGATGATCCAGTTTTGCACCAGCGAGAGCCCCAGCACCTTCCAGTTGCGGAAGACATCACCCAGCTCCTCGTAGCGGACCTTTGCCAGTGGGGGGTACATCATCAGGATCAGCCCGATCGCGATGGGGATGTTGGTCGTGCCGACCTGGAACTGGTTGATGAACCCTTCGACCTGGGGTACCAGGTAGCCCAGGCCGACGCCGACTGCCATCGCCAGGAAGATCCACAATGTCAGATAACGGTCCAGCGTCGACAGCTTACGCACTGCACGCGCACTTTCTATCGATTTTGTACCCGAAGATAAGGAAGCCATCTCTTGTCTATTCTCCTTTGCTTTCTGTCTGCTATGTATAGCGGGTGTCCACTTCCTCCACCCATGATTTTATTCGTTGTTCGATCTGATCGCGGATTTCCCGAAATTTCGCCAGTTTCTCCGCTTCGGTGCCCTGAAAAGCGACCGGATCCTCGAAAGGCCAATATTTACGTTGGCTGACTCCGGGAAAGATCGGACATTTGGCCTCCGCATTGGCGCAAACCGTAATCAAGAACCCGAAGTGTTCCTTGCCGAGATACTGGCTCACCGGTTTCGAATGCTGGTCGCTGATGTCGATGCCGACTTCTTCCAGCACCTTGATCGTGTACGGGTGGATCGGCTTCGGCTCGAGCCCTGCACTGAAAGGGATGAGCACCTCGCTTCCGTACTTTTTCGTGAACGCTTCGGCCATCTGACTGCGCGCCGAATTACCGGTGCACAGAAACAACACCTTGATTTTCTTTTCCACTGGTCACCCCTTTCTGTTTGAAATTGCGATCAGTCAGGCCCGTTCTCAGCCGTGTGCTTGTTGGGTGCGTCGTCTGGTGTTGTCTCAGGCCAGCGCCTGGACGGCTTGTTCCATTTCCTCGTGCAACACGGTGTTTATGATATCCAGCACTTCGAAGACACGTGCATCCACGACGTCGTACATCACCCGGCTGCCATCGCGATAGGACCGGACGAGTTGGCTGCCACGCAGCACCGCCAGGTGTTGCGCGATGTTCGATTGGCGCAACCCCAGTGCCGGTTCGATCTCGCAACTGCAGATCGCGCCGTTGCGCATCATCTCCAGAATCGCGATGCGTGTTGGATGAGACAGAGCTTTGAAAGCCCGTGTCTGCATTCTGAAAGCACGTTCGCTCATCGTACTCCCTCCTTGTTCAGTCTGGTGTATTTCGGAGTAAGGGACGAACTGTCATCCTGAGGAGCGGAGCGACGAAGAATCTCTGTCTCAGGCGGGAGTTGAGACCCTTCGCCTGCGTCTCAGGGTGACAGGGCATGGCTTCTGCCCCGAATTTGAAATACACCTGTTCGGCCCGTTGCAAACCTACCTCAGCCTAACGCCCCGCTAAGCAGCGATTCGATCTCCGCCTTGCTCGGTAGCCGCCCGGAGGACAATACCTGCCCATCTACGACCAGTCCCGGCGTGGCGGCGATTTCGTAAGCCATGATGTCGTCGATGTCCGTGACTTTGGTGAACGTTGCGTCGATGCCCATCTCCGTCGTGACTTCCCGTGTGATCTGCTCCAACCGCTTGCATTTGGGGCAACCCATGCCCAGAATTTTGATGTCCATCTGTTTTCCTTTCATTTACCTTTGATTGTATCACCATCATCCCACAAACCAGCCGAAGATCAGGCCTGCCAGCGTACTGCACAGCGCTACCAGACCGACATAGACCCAGGTTTTTGTCTTGCCGATCACCTTTGCGGTCACCAGGATGCTCTGGATACTCAGTTCCGGGTCCGCCATCAGGTAAGCGAGCAGGGGACCGCGGTGCATTCCCAGGTCCAGGAACATGTTGGCGATAGGCACTTCCACGAGCGTCGGGAAGTACATGAACACACCAAATACGACGCCGACGACATTGGCGAGGAGAGTGTTTTGCCCGGCGATTGTCTCGACCAACGTTGGCGGGATGATGACCCGTGCCACTCCGGCGGCGAACACACCTACGATAAGCAGTGGGAAGATTTGTTTGACGAAACGCCATGTTTCCCACAGCCATTCCTGGACTTCGTGGGGTTCCAGCTTCTTCCACGCGACCCAGACGATAGCAAAAATAACGAGCAATTCGCCCCAGAAACGCCCGGTGAAATATACCATCAGGCTATCCGGCCCACTCGCCATGCGCACAGCGGCGATGAGCAGGGTCAGCGCGGCAAATGCGAGCGCGATCCATGACCAGACGTTGAACCCTTCATCGATGTGGTTCAGGCCCAACCAGGCGGTCACGGCGATGAGCGCGAGCATGACGATGAGCAGTAGACCCTGGACTGAGACTCCCTCCTGACCCAGCGTCGCGTCGTAGGGGATCAAGCTATCCAACGTGGCCTGCAACTGGTCCGTACCTGGCACAGGCAGTGCGACCGCGGCGTACGCGTTGGTGAACAGGCCAATCCCGAGCGTACCGACGATCAGCAGTGCGAGCAGCAACAGCATGAAGGCGACGATCGCGGGCTTGACGCGCGCTTGTCCCGCAAACATGCGGCCATTCACGGTGTCTTCGTTATGCGCCTGATCGTCCCTGGCGAAGAGTAATGCCATGACCAGGCCAATGCCGATGCCGAAGACGATAGACAAGACCACACGGGCTGTGGCGATGTCCATGCCGATAGCGACGCCGGTGTAAGTCACGGCGAGAATGTTGATTGCCGGTCCGACGAACAGGAAGGTGATCGCCGGGCCCAGCCCAGCCCCTTTTTTGTAAATCCCCGCAAACAGTGGCAGAATGGTACACGAACACACCGCGAGCACGAAGCCGCCGATTGCGGCCATCGGGTACGACAACCACTTCGGCGCATCCTTACCCAGGTAATGGGTGATCGTCTCCTTTGGTATGAGCGCGGTCATCGCCCCGGCGATGAAGAACGCGGGCACGAGACAAAGCAGCACGTGTGCAGCCAGGTACGATGCCAGGCTGCCGAATCCTGCTTGCAGCATATCAATGACGGGTATTGTGAATGGCAAGTGACCTCCCGAATTCCCTGAAACCGCTATGCAAGTTTCATGATAGTCGTATATTCGAATTTGCGAATACAATTATAGTCGAATTGTCTCACATGTGATGTAATCTGGATTACGTTGCAGGAGTACGTGAAGTTACGGATGGTGTCGGTGCCGTACAAGAGGCCGGCCCTCTCCCTCTTGCGAGGTGAGGGGGAGAGGGCCGGTGTAGGTGATTTTGTGTGCCCGTCGCCATGCGATCGGCGATGAAGTTGCTAGGCTACTTATTCCGGCAAGGTGAGCAGCCACAGGTTGTGGTCGCGGGCGGAGACGAACACGAGCTTGCGCCCATCAGGCGAGACCGCCCAATCGCCATCGTTGACCTTGAACGCGGGGTCGTCGGGGCCATGCAGCAGGCGTGTCTCCTGTGTGGCCGCGTCGAGCTCCCATAGTTCGTGATTCGTTGCGGCGAACTGTAGCGGGATCAGCAGCAGGCGGTGATCGTCGCGCCACTGATATGAACCGAACAGTTCCGGCGTCACCTGGAAACGCGCCGAGCCATCCGTCCGCGCGACCCACAGACCGTTCACCGTTGGGTCGGGGTTCGGCGCGACGTAGTAGGCCACCCATGAACCGTCCGTCGACAGGATCTGCCCGCGCAGGTTGTCGGCGCGGGCGAGCTCGGTGAGCGTGCCGTCAGGGACGGACAGGCAGTAGAGCACGCGCTCCAGTGTGTTCGGCGCATCACGGCCGCTGATGAACAGCGCTTCGTCCGAGATCCAGCCGCTGACGCTCGCGCCGTTCAGCGCGGCGAGCTGCGTCTCGTTGCCGCCATCCAGATCGGCGATCCAGATGCGACTCGTGCCGCCGCCAGTCGACGCGCTACCGCGCGACCAGGCGATGCGCGTCTCGCCCGGCGAGATCGTCACCGACGCGCCTTGCGCGGGTACGGTCCAACGGGTTCCGTCGGCGACGCGCTCCAGCGTCGTCGCCCCGGGCTGCAGATCAATGACGTAGTCCATTCCCGGCGAGTACAGCGCAATGCGCGGCGTGACCAGCGCGGTCTGCAGCGGACTGGCCGTCTCGACGCCGTAGATGCCCGCCGGTGCCGACTCGTCGGGCTTGTCGATGAACAGCACCTGACGCGAATCCTCCGACCAGAACGGACGCGTGCAGCAGCCGTCCGCGGTCAGCGGGGCGAGGTGGGTGGCTGCTTCGGGCACGTCAGCGTGCGCCGGTAGCCACACGGCGGCCAGCAGCAGGAGCGTTGCGGCCGCCAACGCCAGGCGAAATTGGGTGGTGTGCAGTGTCGTTTTCATGTTATCCTCACTCAGCGTGGCCCCGCGTTCCAGTCGGGCGGCCACGGGTTGTCGAAATCGTTGAGAATTGGCCCACCGGTGACCGCTTCCGGTTGGTCCTCGATGTGCTGCCACTGGCGCGGGTTGTCCAGGTTATACTCGAAGCCGGGACCGAACGAGCCGATCAGCGCCAGGTTGTCCCAATCGGCGTCGATCAGCGTCGCCGGGTTGTACTTCCACACGTGTTGCAGGTCGCGGATCTCCAGGTGCAGGTGCGGGCGGCCACGGCAGGTGCTGCTGGCCGAATCGCCGCTCATGGCGATCAACTCGCCCTGCTTCACTTCCTGGCCGACGGTCAGCTCCGGCGGTTCCAGCAGATGCCCGTAGAACGAGGCGTATTCCTCGCTCGGGTGGTCGATCATCAGGTTGTGCGGCGGCGAGCCGAAGTTCTGATTGTCTACGGCGAAGACCACGCCGTCGGCGATGGCGACGATAGGGGTACCGCACGGTGTGCTGAAGTCCACGCCGAAGTGGATGCCGCCGCTACGCACGTAGGTGCGGTTACGCTGGCGGTACGCGCCGAGCGTGTTGCCATAGGGCTGCCCCAGCAGCCAGGTCCCCGGTCCGGGCGGATCCTGAAACGGCAGGATGAATGGCCGCTCGGGGGCCTCTGCGTCCTCCTGCGCCACGGTGGCGCCAGGCACGGATGCGGCGATCGCCAGCACCATCAGGGGAATCGCCGCCCAGGTGAGCAATCGTGTCCGAGTCGATGTGTGCATGGTTGATGTACTCCTTGAGTGAAGCGCATGGTCTCCGCGACGCTGCGGCGACGGTTGCGACAGGATTGGCAGCGCCCACCGCCGTGGCGTGGCGCAGAGCGTGATTATATCCGTAGGGGGTGTAAACTCAAAAAGCGAGGTTCGCGGCTGCGCACCATGGACTGTGCAAGCCACGCTTGCGCCGGCGAACAGCGAGTGCATCGGGCTGACCTAAGCCCCTGCGGGCGTATCGGGGCGCTACGTATCGGAGAACCGCGGATGCGCAGGATGGCACGGATCGGTCGGGCGTAGGGGCGTGATTCATCGCGCCCGCAACCGGCGCGGGGCAAATGGAGCGAGTGACGGCGAGCGTCGCCTCTGCAAACCGCGCTCACCCCTCTCCCAATCATTGGGAGAGGGGCTGGGGGTGAGGGCCGTGGCTGCCGGCCCGATCTCCCCCGCGATCACGCAGAGCAGCCCCCTCCCCACCCTCTCCCGAAACCAGGAGAGGGAACCGGGCGGTCCTAACGGCGACCGTTGTCCTGACCCGGCGCGGGCATGCATACCCCACGCGGCCGTAGTCTAGGGCCTTGTGCCCGTTGGCCGGCTGTTGGTTTTACGTTGGGTTCGTGCCGACGCCCACAAGGGGCTATGCTACGTCGCCGGGGGCAGGTTGGCCGGCGGGACACGCGATGCGCGGGTGTGGCCGACCTGACACTATCATTCTCACCGCAGAGACACGGAGACACAGAGGGTTATTCTATTCTTTCTCCGCGCCTCTGTTCCTCTGCGATGCCAGTTCCGCTTCGCGGGCGGGCCGGTGGGGGCAACACCCGCACGGGTGTGGCCGACCTGACGCCATCATTCTCACCGCAGAGACGCAGAGCATTGTTCTTGTCTCTCTCTGGGCCTCTGCGCCTCCGCGGTGAGGATATCGCCGCACGGATCGGATTCGCCGTCGCAATCGGCGTAGGAGCGCGATGAAACGCGCCCCAACGCCGCCGCATGCGGCATCGCATGTGCAGTTTTCAGGGGATTTCCACAGCCCGGCCCGTCCGCGCCGATTCATACACCGCATCGACCACTTTCAGCGCAATCAGCCCTTCCTGTCCTCCAGGGTGGGGTGGCTGACCTGTGGTGATGCACTGGACGAAGTGCTGCAGTTGTCTGCGGAACATGGGGTAATCGACTTGCTGCTCGCGCGCTGGGAAGACCGGAACGAACGTACCCATCGGCTCGCCCAGTTTCACATGAAGCTCTGATGGGAAGATCTGTCCATGGCCCTGGGTTCCCCACACGTCTATCGCGCCTTCCGGTCTTTCCTGGTAAGGATTGTAGTTGGCGGTTACAAAAATCGAGTAGATATTGTTGTCCCAGCGCACCATGAAGGTCGCTTCATCCTCCACCTGGTCGTAGGGCGAATAGTGTGTGCCCAGCTCGGCATATACCCGGGTCGGGTTCGGATCACCCAGCAGATAGCGCGTCGTATCGATCGAGTGGACCGCCATATCTATGACTGCACCGCCTCCTGCCTGGTGCTTGTCGACTATCCATCCCTCAGGCGGCCCGAAGAAAGGCGGATTGAGGTGGTAGCCCTGGGTCTTGACGATGTTCCCCAGCCTGTTCTCGCTGATGGCCTTGCGCAGCCAGTTCACGTGGTCGTCGAAGCGCCACATGTGCCCGGTCATCAAAACCTTGCCGGACTCCCGAGCGACGACAATGATCTCCTCCGCCTCTTGCGCAGTCCTGGCCATCGGTTTCTCGAGCAGGACATGCTTGCCTGCTCGCAGCATGCGGATCGTCTCGGGCTTATGCAGGAAGTTCGGCAGCGTGTTGATCACGGCATCGATCTCCGGGTTCGCCGCCAGTTCCTCGAAATGGGTCGTGGTGTGCGGGATACCCCACTCTGCAGCGAAGCGTGCCAGAGATTCAGGCCGCCAGTTGGCTGCTGCCACCAGCGCCACCTCGGGCACTTCCCGGCAGGCGCGGGCATGTGTCCGTGCTATTAGACCACTTCCCAGAATCGCAACGTTGATTTTGTCCACGAACCTGCCTCCAGGGCCAAAGGGTGTCAATCAGGGCGGCAATGTCTCCAATTTCAGGATTCGCGCTCGCCGGTTATCAGATCGGAAATATCATCAGCGCTCACCTGATCCCGATCGTAGGTGCCGACGTTCTTGCCATGCCGGATGACGGTGTAGCGATCGGCGACCTGCGTGACGTGGTGGATGTTGTGAGTGATGAAAATCACCGACATGCCGCGCTCCTTGGCGTTAAGGGTGTACTCGAGCACTTTGCGCGACTCCGCCACGGACAGCGCCGATGTGGGCTCATCGAGGATAAGCAGTTTCATGCCGAAGTGCACGGCGCGACCGATGGCAATGGATTGCCGCTCTCCTCCGGAGAGAGTGCCCACTTTGTCGTTGGCAGATCTAACGGCAATGCCAATGTCGGCGAGGGATCTTCTGGTATCGCGATCGATACAACTCATGTTCAGACAGGGCAACGGACCCACTTGACAGATCGGTTCGCGTCCCAGGAAGAAGTTTCGTCCGATACTCATCAGATTGACCAGGGCCAGATCCTGATACACGGTCTCGATACCCAGCGCCCGCGCGCGACGAGGATTGCTGATCTGCACCACCTCCCCTTCGAAGCGAATCTGTCCGCTGGTGGGGGCATATATGCCAGTCAGTATTTTGATCAAGGTGGATTTGCCGGCTCCGTTGTCGCCCATAAGGGCCATGATTTCCTGCGGTCGGACGTCGAAATCCACATTGTCCAGAGCGACAACGCGTCCGAATTTCATGACGATGTTTTCCATCTTGACCAACGGTGTTGCATTTCCAGTCACTTGTGGCATGTTTACCTACCCTTTCGATGTATTTCAGATCAAGCGGTCACGAATCCAGTCGTTCAGCAGGGCTGCCCCAACGATGGTCACTCCGACAATCGCCTCGAAATTGTCAGAAGGCAGACCCAGCAGAATAGTACCGGTCCTCAACAGCGCAATCAACAGGATGCCGAGCAATCCACCGACAATGCTCCCGAACCCTCCGGTCAGCAGCGTACCGCCGATAACCGCAGCCGCGATGACCTTCAATTCCACATTGGCGCCGGTGACGACCTGGGCGGTTGAGAATTGGCTGAATGTCAACATGCCAGCCAGACCGCACAAGAGCCCGGTGATGATGAAACAGGTGATTTTTACTCGCTTGTTGTTCACACCTTGACTCAATGCGGCTCCGGGGTTTCCCCCCACAGCAAAGACATGGTTGCCGAATTTCGTACGCGTCAGAATCAACTGAAAGATGATACCTAAGGCGATTGCCCATACCGCTGCTGTCGTGAAATTGGCCTGGGTGAAGAGGTTGTTCACGATATCGAGACGCCCGTTGAGGATATCCTGTATCGGGAGTCTGTCGGTGACCTGGATCATCGTGCCGCCTGAGACCACCCAGATCAGGCCCCTGTAGATGGAACGAGTCCCCAGGGTCACGATGAACGATGGGATCGCGGTATAGGCGGTGAGCAGGCCGTTGATGGCGCCCATCGATCCGGCGACCAGCAGGGTGACCACGATGGCGAGCACGGGAGAGCCACCGTTTACCAAAATGTCGGCGAAGACGAAGGCGCTCATTCCGAGTATCGCCCCGACCGAGATGTCGAACTCACCGGATATCATCAACATCGTCACGCCGATCACGATTACCGCATTGATCGAAGCGGCTCCCACGATACCGGACACGGTACGGACCGACCCAAAATTGGGCACGAATATCCAGAAAATGATCCAGATGATAACCTGGGTTACCAGGGGAGAGAAAACCGGTGAACTGAGAAACTCGGAACGCCTCTTGATCTGCCTGGGTTCAAGCGTTGCACTCTTGCTCACACTCAATGAGGTATCTCCTTGACGTACTGCTGCGAACGCGACGGGCCTCACAAGAAAAGACCAGGAAATTCGGTACTGGGACTGGGAATGATGCTGCTTCCCAGTCCCCCTGGCACAGCTACCATACTGGACTAGCGATACTCACCCGCCAGACTCGAGACCAGATCGATATTGGTCTTGTCGATGAAGCCGGGGCCGGTAGCGGTCACCTCGGCTGCGGGGAAGAGCCCGTACCGGTTGATCCAGGTCAGCCATGACACTGACAAGAATCCCACGAGGTAAGGCTGCGAATCGATGGCGAAATCGGTGGTGCCGTCTTTGATCCGTTCCGCGACCTCTGGTGAGAGGTCGTTAGTCCCATGTGCGATGTCTCCAGCCTTCAATCCGGCGTTCTTCATGAAGGCGTAGAAGGGGGCAACGCTAAGCGTACCCAGCGTATACCACATGTCTGCATCAGGATTGGCGGTATAGTAGTCGTCCATGATCGTCGTCGCCTCGGCTGGATCCTCCGTGACCGAGAGCACCTCGCCCGGGATACCCGCTTCAGTCAGGCGGTCTACGAAACCCTGGCAACGTGCATCCAGGGCACCATGCCCCACCGAGTGGTTGACGCATACGCCCCTCGTGCCCCCATGGTCCTTGATGAGCCGGTCCGCGGATCTAACGCCGCTCAGATACTCATCGGAGCCGATGAAGGTGATGTACGGGATTTGTTCCTCTTTGGGCCGCATGTCGGCTGTGTCGTAAGCGATGACGGGAATGCCTGCCTCAATAGCGCGCATCATCGGTTCCTGGAACAAGGCGCCATCGATGATCGTGACAGCGAGACCATCGGGTTTCGCCGCAATCGCACGGTCAATGTTTTGCACTACGGCCTCGGGATCCCACTTCGACGGGGCCAATTGGATCACATTCACATCCAGTGCTTCGGCCGCAGCCTGCGCTCCCTTGTCCACGATACACCAGAACGAGTCCCAGGAACAGGCTCCGAGTTGGACCATGTAAATGTTGAGTTTCTGGTCTTCTTGGGCAGGTGCGGCGGCAAAAGCCGGTAAGACCGAAATGACCATCAGCACAACGACGAGAATAGCACAGACCTTCGCTTGGGTTTTCATCTTGTTGATCCTCCCTACCAAAAATGGAAACGATTTGAACGAGACATACAACCCATCAAATCTCCGAGATCTGACCCTCCTTTCCGTTTTGCTGGTGTGCCTGTCTTATTCGCGGCCTCTGATGAGTGTGTTGGCGAGCATCGCGAGAACCAGTATGAGGCCGGTTATGGCCTCGAAGACCTCCTGGGCGATCCCCATAGAGGCTAATCCCTGTTCCAGCATGGCCATCAGCAGGATGCCTACACCGGCCCCGATGATGGTCCCGTACCCGCCGGTAAGACGCACACCTCCGATCACCGCTGCGGCGACTGCCAGAAGCTCACTGCTGTACCCGGTCAGAGGATTGACGCTGAGACGATGACTGAAGAAGAGCATGCCGGCAAAGCCAGCCATCAAACTGCACAACACGAAGCTGATCAGTCTGGTTCTCTTCACACTGATTCCCAGAGCCAGGGCCGCTGGAGGGTTACCACCGACAGCGAACACCCAGTTGCCAAAACGGGTGCGTGTCAACACGAAGGTCATAGCTGCCAGAAGCACGACGAACCAGATGACGGACGCTCGAAGGTTGCCGGCCGGCTCAAATAGATTGTTGATGGGCGCCAGGTAACCGTTCAGTGCTTCGAAAAGCACGGGTTTGGAATCTGCCGGCAGGTTGATGAGTTTTCCATGACCGAGGAAGCGAGCCAGACCGCGGTATGCGAGCATCGAGCCGAGCGTGACAATGAACGAGGGAATGCGGGAATTGACGACAATGAGGCCGTTGATCAGACCCAGAATCATGCTGACCACAAGAGCGAGACACACTGCCACCAGGGCCGGAACCTGCATTTGCATCAGCAGTACCAACACGTACATGGACACTGCCATGACCGATCCGATCGATAGATCGAATTCACCTGCGATCATCAGGAAGGCAACGCCGATCGTGGCAATCCCGTAGATGGCGCCAAACGTCAGGAAATTTGAAATCGCGTAGGCCGTCAGAAAAGAACGAGCCTGGAAAGCGAAAAAAATGAAAATCAGGAGAAAGGTGATGACGACTACAACTTCCGGGATGTCGGCCACTTTGTGTCGAATAAAGGAAAGTCTTCCGCGTGATGATTCCAAAGGTCAGTTCCCTCCGTCAAGAGTTTCTCAGGAGCCTGCACATGTTCCCTTTGCGCCCAGCAGGCTTTGCCGGACTCGATGTCTCTATGCTCTGGATTGATAGTTCGGGCAGACAGTTGTATGAAGCGGAGAGCCCAGTCTGTTGAGGCGCGACGAGACGATACGGTCTCCACCGGTTGGCTCCCTCTACTCTCGAAGCTAGTATAGCACAAATACAAGCGCTTGTCAATACCTTGCCGAGTCATTCGCCCAATCCTATGGACTTCGGAGAAGCGCAGCCACATGACAATTCTTGTTGCGGAGAGTCCAGGGCGCGCAATCAGATATGTGGCGTGATTAGCAATATTATAGGAATAATAACGATCAATATACATCGCTCGGTGACGATGCTAGTGGGGGAGTGAATGGAGCAGCCGGTACCTTCGCTTGACCGGAGCGCCTATCTATGATATAATGTTGTGCAAGCGCGTGCACGGAACTCAAACGAAGACAGAGATCTGCGCCCCCAATTCCCGTTGCGCGAGGAGCTTCATGTGCCCGTTTCGATGAAAGACATCGCCGAGGCCGCCGGCGTAACCGAATCCACAGTCTCCAGAGCTCTGGCGGACAGTCCACGGATCAATCCGAATACGCGCCACCGTATCCAGCGTATTTCCAAAGAGATGGGATATATACCCAGCGCCATTGCGCGTGGGCTGGCAACCAATCGGACCTCGACATTGGGCGTTGTCGTGATGGACCCCTTGGAGGCCTTCAATGCCGGCATGGTTATTGCTATCAACAGAAATGCATGTGGGTATGGTTACAGTGTCATTCTCTCGATATGCGACCCTGACCCTGAGCGCGAGATGAGTGCCATCCGGCTGTTGCTTCAGCAGCGGGTCGATGCAATCATTGTGCCTGATCCACACATAGCCGACTCCGCTTTGCCTCAACTGGAGCAGATGGGGGTCCCCGTCATTCTAATCAACCGGAGCTCCTATGCTTTCTCGGTGGGGACAGATAGCGTAGATGGTGCGAGGCAGGCAACGGAGCATCTATTGAATCTGAACCACCGGCGGATTGCGTACATCGGGGGTACCAGAAGTGCCGAAGAAAGCCTGGAACGGCAGAAGGGGTACCTGCAGGCCCTGCAAGCGCGCGGGATTCCGCCGGACCCTCTACTCATCGTCCAAGGTGATGGCTGGCGTGGCGGTGGCAAGGAGTGCATGGAGCAGTTGCTGGCACTGCCGCAGCCGCCCACCGCGGTGTTCTGTTTCAATGATGTGACGGCGGCAGGTGTTCTACAGGCGATCCACAATGCCGCTTTGCGCGTGCCGGAGGACGTATCCGTTGTGGGGTTTGATGACACCAGCCTGGCGTCCTGCCTGGTGCCACCGCTGACGACATTTGCACAGCCTATGGATGCATTGGCCCGCCTGGCGTTACGGACTGCCTTCGATCCCCTGGCAGAGCACGAGACATCGACTCGGGTGATTTTGTCCGGCAAGCTTGTCGTTCGGGAGTCCACAGGTCCTTGCCCGTGATGGTTTGAGCACGCAGTGGCTCGAATCGTCTCGTCAGCAGAAAGAGGGGGGAATGGTTGTACCATCGTCGCGCGAACGTATGCTGGCCGCGCTTTCCCGGCAGCGGCCCGATAGGATTCCGTGCTGCTTCATGATCTATCAGGCGCTTCGCCAGGCGTGCCGGGACGATTTCGAGTTCTTCGCCCGGCAATTGGCGCTGGGTGTGGATACCCGAGTCGAGCTCCCTGACCTTCCGTTCCGCTTCGCCCCGGACGTCTCCATCAGAACGTGGAAAGAGCTCCCGGTGGCAGGGGGGCCGCCACTGCTGCACCGGGAATACGATACGCCTTCGGGAACGCTGCGGACTGTGGTCCGGCAAACTCCCGATTGGCCCCATGGCGATGCCGTCCCGTTGTTTGACGACTATGTCGCCCCGCGCGCCCAGGAATTCCTGGTCTCCGCGCCGCCGGACCTCCCGGCGCTGCGTCATCTGTTGGTGCGGCCCAGCGCTGACGACATCCGCGCTTTCCACGAGCAAGCGCAACGATACCGGAAATACGCCGCGGATAAGGGATTGCTCCTGTCCGGCGGGTGGCGCGACTATCACGACCACGCTGTGGCCGTCTTCGGCACCCAGGCAGGCGGCCTGGTGGGAATCGATGCGCTGATGTGGTTGTGCGGCGCGGCCGCGCCGCTCGAATGGGCCTACGACCGGCCCGCCTTCCTGGAGGAATTGGTCGATATCGTTGCGCAATGGGCGCGCGCCAGGTTGGAAGTGGTTCTGGACGTCGGCGTAGACCTGATTATCAAGCGTGCGTGGTATGAGGGCACCGAACTATGGTCGCCAAAGCTGTTCCAACAATACATCGCTCCTGTCCTGCGCTGGGATATTGCCGCAGTCCACGCGGCGGGGTCGAAGTTTGGTTACGTAAACACCAGCGGAACCCGCCATATCTTCGGCCAGTTGCTGGATCTGGGGGTCGATGTGCTGATCGGTGTCGATCCGGTGCAGGGTGAGGGGACGGATCTCGCGCTGTTTGCGCAGCAGGCGGCGGGGCGGATGTGTCTCTGGGGGGGCGTCAGCGCTCCGATGACGGTGGAGCCTGCCGAAACGCCCGCTGCGATTTGGGGTGCCGTGGAACAGGCCATCGCGGTGTGTGGCCCTGCGGGGGGATTCATTCTGTCCCCGGTGGACAACCTCATGGATACGTCGCCTACAGCGCGACGGAACGTTGTCGAGTTTGTGCGGGCATGGCAGCACTGTCGAACGCTGTAGGTTGCGACGGGGTTTTGCTCGCTATACACAGGAGGGCAGCATGAAGCTATTGATTACCGGTGGCACCGGTCTGGTGGGCAGCAATCTGCTCGAGGTCGCACTGGAGCACTTCGACGTCGAGCTGGTCGCCTCGCTGTACGAGCGGGCGCCGGCCCGGCCGTGGGAGCTGCCCACGGTGCGGATGGATCTGCTCGACCCGGCGTCCATCGCCGCGGCGATCGAAGCGACCGCGCCGGATTGCGTGATTCACTGCGCCGCGGTCCGTGACGAGGACCGCCTGGAGCGCGATCACGAGTGGGGCTGGCGGTTGATGGTGACGGGCACTGAAGCGCTGGCGCGCGCCTGCCGGCGCGTCGGGGCGAAGCTGGTGTTCATCTCGAGCTGCTGGACCTTCGGGAACGCGGGCGCGCCGCCCTACGCGGAAGATGCCGCTTCGTGTCCGGTGAATTACTTCGGTCTGCTGAAGACCGTCGGCGAGACGCTCGTCCGTTCGCTGTGCGACGACTACGCCATCGCGCGACTGCCCGGCGTGCAGGGCATCAACTGGGCGGCGGCGGACTTCAACCTGGAGCATCGCATCGAGGGCATCGGCTTCGGCTCGCTGGCGAACTACTTCCGCAGCCGGCTGAGCCAGGGCCTGCCGGTGGCGGTGTGGGACCGGCGCTACAACCAGTGCGACAACCCGATCCTGGCGACCGACTTGGCCGAATTGCTGCTGACCGTCGCGACCGGTGAGCACCGCGGCGTGTTCCATCTGTGCGGGCGGACCAGCGTCACGCGGCTGGAGCTGGCGCAGCTCGTGGCGGAGACGTTTGGGTATGACGCGGCGCTCGTCCGGCCGGCGACGGACGCGGAGATGGACGAGCGCCTGCTGGATGGCGTGCTCATCGCGCCGCGCGACACGCGGCTGCAGTTCACCGCGAGCGAGCAGCGTCTCGGATGCACTTTCCCGGTGCTGCGCGATGGCTTGCTCACCTTCCGCCGCCAGGTGGAGATGATCGAGGCGGAGCGCTAGACGGGGCCGGACGACATAACGGTGTGGTGCACAGGCGCGCAGCGACACGCACGACCGTCGCGGAACCGCACCCATGGACTGCGCAAGCCATGCTTGCGCCGGCGACAGCCGCAGGGTCTCGGCGCGAACCGGACGTCACGGCGGCAGGATGGCGCGGATATGGTACGGCGCACGGCGGATGGCACACAGGCGGCGATTCATCGCATGCAAGGACACCTGCGAGGGGTGTCCCTACACGGTGTCCGCGTCGATCGGCGGTCCGGACGGCGTTCCCGGACGGGTTGTGGAAAGCGATGGGGGCGGGTCTCCGTCGAGCACCTCGCGCACTCTGGCGATGAGCGAACCCAGCGTGAATGGTTTCTGGATGAATTCGACATCC
>Ga0068714_10004174_pt1 | contig 16430 bp, 12 predicted proteins | sample MTBNYHSulfiMetaG_FD_62988 | JGI IMG/M metagenome (GOLD analysis project Ga0068714, IMG submission 62988) | Enrichment culture microbial communities from rom New York Harbor, USA that are MTBE-degrading - MTBE-NYH (New York Harbor Sulfidogenic)... | ecosystem: Environmental > Aquatic > Marine >...
GGCGTACCAATACAATCCGGTCCAGACCAGGCCCAGCGAGATGAGAAGGCCGAGGATCGCCGCGGCCAGCTTGGCGCGGAGAATGCTCATTCGCGATGTCGAGCGGTGCAGCAGGAACGACCAGGTCCGCGCGAACAGGGGCGCCCAGAAGTGGCACACACCGAGTACCAGACCCAGACCCGGCGCGATGAATGCCAGCCACATGGCCACCCATGCAAGGTGCGGTGAACGCACCAGATCATAGGTGTTTATGACCTCGCCGGGTCCCAGAGCCCAACGATTCGACCAGTGCTGGTAATTCATGCGGGCGAACTGCGCTTCGGAGCGCACCGCCAGCAACCCGACGCCCAGCAGGAGCAGTCCCGCCAGCAGCAGCCAAGGCAATGACTCGCGAAGCTCTTTTCGTAACAACGCCAGGAATCTCATGCTAAGCCTTCTCCCACTGGAACAGCCGCCGGCGATGGGCCGGAGCGGTGAACTCGATGAACTGATCCTCCAGATTCATCTCGACGAAATCAAATCGCTCGGCGCCGGCCTGCCTGGCCCAGTCGGCGACCTCCGCATCGCCGACGCCCACCAGCGTCAGTTCGAGCTGCCGCTCGCTGCGACGGAAGTGGAGCAGGCCGGCAAGCTCTACGTCGGCCGGCGCCGAGTCTTCGAAATGCACTACGACCTTGCGAACCGAGGTCCGGAATTGTTCGAGAGAGCAGTCGGCCCGCAGCACGCCCTTATCGATCACGACGATGCGATCGGCGACGCGTTCGACGTCTGCGAGGATGTGACTGGAAAACAGCACCGTCCGCCCCTGGCGCGTGATCAGCTCGATCATCCCTTCGAGGAACTGCCGCCGGATGGCCGCGTCCAGGCCGAGCGTCGGGTCGTCCATCACCAGCAGCTCGGGATTCGGTGCCAGCGCCAACGCCAGCGAGACCTGGGCCCGCTGGCCGTTGGAGAGGTGCTTGATCTTCTGGCGCTTGGACAGCTCGAAATACTCGATCATGTCCGCGAAGAGCCGACTGTCCCACTGCTTGGGGAAGAAGGCCCTCTGGAACTTCTCCAGCCGCCCGATGGTCATCCAGCGGAAGAGCCGATGGCCTTCGGTGACATAGCCGATGCGCTGGCGGATCGCGGGCGTCAGGGCGGTCGAATCGCAACCCAGCAGGGTCGCCGATCCGGCGGTCGGTGTGAGCAAGCCCAGCATCAGCTTGATCGCGGTGGTCTTGCCGGCGCCGTTGCGGCCGAGGAAGCCGCAGATGCACCCACGCGGGACGCGCAGATCCAGATGGTCCAGCGCGGGCTTGGCGTCGTAGTATTTCGTCAGACCCTTCGTCTCCAGCACGATCTCAGCCATTTTCCGCTTTGCCCTTATCCAGTGTGCCCGCAAATTTCTCCAGACGTTTCTCGAAGAGCGCCACCAGCGTGCTGCGATCGAGACCGAGATTGACCGCACGGCTGATGAGCGTGTCCATCCGTTCAGCGAGGGCGTTGATCTGGGCGGCGTCCGCTTGACGCAACGCCGGATCGCTAACGAACGTGCCCGAGCCTGTCTTCGTCGTGACCAGGCCCGACTGTTCCAGCAGCGTGTAGGCCCGCGCCACGGTGTTGGGGTTGATCACCAGTTCGGCCGCCAACGCCCGCACCGCCGGAAGCTTGTCGCCGGTTCGCAGCTCGCCCCGCGCGATCGCGCCGCTGATCTGCTCGACCAGTTGCTGGTAGATGGGCGTCTCAGAACCCGAGGATATCTGCATCCAAAGTGCCATGGCGATCGTTCTCGACTTATCCGCACGACAAGTGTACTAATATTATTAGTACATTATGTATTATCTGTTCGCGCAGTTCAATCCTTTTTTCCAAAGAAGTGCGAGATTTTTTGCGCACGGCCCCTCCCTGTTCGCCAGGGATGGGCGCAAGGTGCTTGTAGGCAAGATGTTACGAGAAGTTCTCAGCCCTGCGTCTGGGGACTTATGACGCGGCCGAGAAACAGGATGCTGCCGGAGGCGTTGTCGCGGATCATGAAGATGAACGGGTGGTCGGCCCTGAAAACCGGCGTCCGGTCCGGCCCCATCGAGGTCAGCTTCATCACCACGCCGGTCGCGGCGGCCGCCTCGGTGCCTTCCTCATTGACGTCCACATAGGCTTGGTGGATCACCGCCGAGATGAACAGGTCACGGCGGCCTGTCATGCCCGAAAAATCGGCGGCGCCGGTGAACGCCTGCGCCATGCCCATCTGCGCCAGCACCGTCTGAAGGCTGAACTTGCTGGTCATCTTGAACTTGGGGATCGAGATGATCACCTCTTGCTCGCGAATGCCTTCCACCCAGACACGGAGATTCTCGACGGTCAGTTCCTGCTCGAGCTGCCTGATTCCATCGACGGCCTTCGGCAGCAGGATGACCATCGACAGCTCGTTGCCAACATACGGCAGTTGCAGCACTTGCAGCTCATCGGTCTGGGCGTAGCCGAATCTGGCCTTCTGGTTCATCATGGGAACCTGGACCTTGCTCGCGTCGAGCAGGGTGAACGGAGCGTCTTGCGTCCGGTCCTCCTTGAACTGGCTGGCCCACTTGCCCTTGAAGTAGATCGCGTTAGTCAGCACCAGACGGGTCATCCGGCCCACAGCGCCCTGGCTGATGAGGTCCTTGATCTTGCCGTTGGTCTGCTCTTCGACCCAGGCGTTGATAGTCCGGCGGGCCTTCTCGGTCGCGCCGACGAAGTCCACGTTACGGATGCGCCCGCCGTACTCGGCCTCGACGAGCCTGACGAACGCGTCGAGGAAGGCAAAACCCTGCTGGCCCCACAGCGCGTTTGCCACCCTCAGCTCGTAGGCGTCTTTTCCGCCCTTCGTGTTGAGTTCGCGGATGATCCCACCGAATGCCCCGGCGGATTCCTCCGCCGTCATGGGCTCGCCCGCGATCCCCAGCTTCTCCAGGACCTCCTTTGACGTCGGATACCACAGCGCCTGGGCCATTTGGCGCTCGGTATCGCCCCGCGCCCCGGCGTAGGTCATCGCCAGCGCCGTCGAGACGCTGTAGGGCGAGAAGAACAGATTGCCGTCGGCGGCGCGCAGTTGCTGGTAAAGTTGCAGTGCGAATCGATTGTTGCCCTCGACCACGAGGTTAGAGGCGATCCGTGCGATCGTCTCTACGGGCTCGCCCGCCCGCCCATCGCTCGCCAAGGTGGCTGCCAGTGCGAGTACCAGGATTGTTCGAAACGCTCTCATTGCACTATCCTCCCAAGCATTGAGAATCCGTCTACTTCCCTGGACGCTGATTGTATCGGTTTGGTTGACATTTGTCTGCTGTGAATGGTTATCCAGGTTGATTCCTTGAGCCCGACGGCGATTTCCGCTACGATGCGGGCGATGATCCTAATGAGACCGGAACCTCGGCTTGGGATGAAGGGTTATGCAGGGAAGTCTGGACACAGTCGACATCCTCATTCTTCTTCTGTATGGCGGTGTTCTGATTGGGATGGGTCTGTACTACAAACGGAAGTGCCGCACGGCCGAGGAATTCATGGTGGCCGGCCGGTCGATACCAGCCTGGGCGGCGGGCCTGGCCGTCATGAGCACCTATACAAGCAGCATTTCCTATATTGCCACGCCGGGCCAGGCGTACTCGAGCAACTGGCACCCTTTCGTCTTTTCGCTCTGCATTGTCCCAGTCGCCTGGTTTGTCTGCAGATATGCCGTGCCCTATTATCGAGAAATGAGACTGATCTCGGTGTATGAGTTTCTTGAGAACAGGCTCGGTTCCTGGGCTCGGATTTACGGAGCACTGTCTTTCGTGCTTTACATGGTGGGGCGCATCGCTGTTATTCTCTACCTGGCGAGTCTTTTACTGAACACCTTTGTCTCCTGGAACATCGTCATGGTCATCGTCGCGCTGGGCGCGGTTACGATTGTCTACACCTTCCTGGGCGGCATGGAAGCAGTGATCTGGACCGACGTCATGCAGTCTGCGGTTATGATTGTCGGCATCGTCTTCTGTGCGGTCACCTTGACTCGCGCGGTCTTCGCGCAACCCGAGTACTTGATCCAGGCCGCGTTCGATGCCGACAAGTTCAGTCTGGGTAGCACCAAGCTCACTCTCGCTTCGCAGCAGCTTCCGGGCGACCGGACGATCTGGGTGATGATCGTCTTCGGAGTCACCGAGAACCTGAGGTCTTTGATCGCAGATCAAAACTGCGTCCAGAAGTACTCCTCTGTGGCCGATGAACGACAGGCCAAACGATCGATCTGGATCGGGATGTTGATATATATCCCTTTGACAGCCATTTTTCTGTATATCGGGACGGCCTTATTTGCCTATTACTCTCAAGGCGGCCACACACTTGGCGAGGGTATCACCAAAGGCGCGGAGGTCTTTCCGTTCTTCATTGCCCGGCAATTGCCGGTAGGGCTCAAAGGCTTGGTGGTCGCTGCGATCCTGGCGGCAGCCATGAGCACCGTCGATTCCAACCTGAACTGTTCAGCCACTGTCTTGCTCCTTGACTTTTACAAACGCTATTTCAATCCGACCATTGGAGAACGTGCCAGCGTTGTGTTCCTCAGAACCACGACCATCGCATGGGGAGTTCTGGGAGTCTTTTTCGCCATCTTGATGATACGGGCGGAAAGTATTTTGGATGTCTGGTGGCAAATTTCAGGCATCTTCGGTGGCGGTGTTCTGGGGGTATTTATTCTGGGTTTGCTTCGGCTGCGATTGCGGCTCTGGCAGGGACTTGCCTCGATCGGAGTCAGCATTGCGGTGATCACCTGGGGGACCTTTGTGCGAGGCTCCTTCCTTAGTGCACTCCACGTACAGATTCCTGACTCGTGGAAGTGGGTCGAATGCAATCTGGATGTTGTTGTCGTCGGTGCGGTCGGGACGGGGGCGATGGTGGTTGTTGCCGGTATCTTCGGACTGACCAACCGCCGCAGAAACGCCCGCATCGCAGGAACTTGCTCTTACTGAACCCCAAGCAGAACTGTGAGGGTGCTCTTGTGCCGAATTCCAAGATTCATCGAGGACGTATAGTCGGGGTCATTCCGGCTCGATACGGCTCATCCAGATTCGAAGGGAAGGTGATAGCCGACATCGCCGGGAAACCCATGATTCAATGGGTATACGAGCGCGCCAGTCAATCGAACACGTTGGATGAACTGCTGGTGGCCGTCGATGATCCGAGGGTCCGGTCCAGAGTGGAGGGATTCGGGGGAAAAGCAGTCATGACCGGGGCGCACCACAAATCGGGGACGGACAGGATTGCTGAGGTCGTTGAGAAGATGCCGGCGGACATTGTCGTCAACATACAGGGCGATCAGCCATTGATAGACCCGAACATGATCGATGAAGCGGTTCAGCCCATGGTCGACAATCCTGAGATTCAAATGTCGACTCTGAAAAGGGAGATAGACAAAGAGGAATTTGATGATCCCGGGGTGGTCAAAGTCGTAGTTGACGACCAGGATTTCGCTCTCTATTTCTCCAGATCGTTGATCCCTTATCCTCTCCACGATGAGCATTTGCGCGTTTACGAACACGTCGGATTGTATGTCTATCGCAAAGAGTTTCTTCTGGGATTGTCCAAAATGCCCCAAGGGCACTTGGAGCAGATCGAATCGTTGGAGCAGCTTCGTGTTTTGGAGAGAGGTCATAGAATCCTGGTCGTCGAAACGAAGATGGATAGAAGGGCTGGTGTAAGCGTCGATACACCTGAAGATATCAAGAAAGTGGAAAGACTGATTGCTCAAATGAAAGGCATGGAAGATGGTTGCCAATAGAGAACCGATCGAGCGGCTCTATCGTGGCCTGCCGGCGGATACGAGAGAGACGTTTGATCGTGCCATCTCAAGCGTCGTATCGGCCAAGAAGAAAGGCGGCAAAGTCGTTGTCGTTACCGGGAGCGGCCCCCATCTCCATGAGGGAGTGACAACACTCATCGGAGAACTCATTCACAAGGGCATCATCGATGGTGTGACTACCAGTTCCGCCGTCATTGCCCATGAAATGGCAGGCTCCCTGGAGGAAGTCAAGAGGGTGGACGGCACCCAACTCGGGTTTTCGGAAGATGTCCTTCCCCGGGACAACGTCTTCGAAGTTACCTTGATGCCCTCCGATCGCCTGGAACAACTCAAGGAAGAGATGCTCATTGATACCGTGCTGCTCGAAAAAGCGCTCGCCCTCGACGGAAAAATCATCATTAAGGCCGCCGGCAACATGGCTTATCCCTTGGGCTTACGTACAGAGACTTTGGCTAAGGAGATACTGTTTATCGCCAAGAGCAAGGGTGTTCCTTTCGAGGAGGTGGCGGGTGCGGGTGCGGATCGTCGCACGATGCTCGGCGCGGCCTATGCCAAGGGCATCCCGATCCTGGTGACCATACCGCAGTTGGTTGGCGGCGGAATGGTGGGGCTCGCGATAGGGGATTCCATATCCGTCACGGAAAGGGCGACGAGAGTCGCTCGGATGATGCAGTCCGCTGATGTCATTCTCGAGTCTGCCGTGGCCTTGACCCAGGAAATCCACGATGGACCTTTTGAAACCTACACCGGACACGGTATATGGTCTGGTTGGGAAGGTTATGCCACCTACAGTCTGAAAGATAAAGTATTGATACGTATCGATCTTGACCCAAGCTTGAGAAAAGCATGGGACTTCGAGAAACAATCCGGTAAAGTCCAGACTGCGATAGCCGAAGGATTGCCGAAGACCAAGCTCATGTCTATTCCTTTCCGGATGGAGATGTCAGGTTTTGCCCGACTGGATAAGAGCATTCCGGTGGTGGCTGATATCGGCGTTGCCTGGCCCATTATGGCGCTTCGCTTGGAGCAGGAATTGGGAATCTCACTTGATTTCATTTCTTACCCCCAGCAGAGTCCCGAAGGGCAGGAAATGCGAAAGTGGATTGTGGAAAATGTCCAGCCGATCGTGAAGAAGAAACTGTTTCAATAGAACGCAACGGAGGATCTTGTCGTGAGCAGAAGGCACCTCTTTTGCCTGGCCGCGGTCTCTTTCTTGCTGCAGATATCGGGATGTCGTCGTGACGATGCGGAGAAATACCAAGGGATTTCGGGGGACGCGCTGCATTCGTCCGCGGTTGTGCTGAGCGAATTCGTGTTTGAAAAAGCTCCCTTTGCTCAATGTCACGCGTCGACGATTGCCGAGAGGGAAGACGGCCTGGTGGCCGCATGGTTTGGCGGAACCAGAGAAAGCGAACCGGATGTGAGCATTTGGGTATCCCGTCGCGGCCGGAATGGGTGGTCGTTCGTGGAGAAGGTCGCCGATGGTTCGGAGCTCTCCGGCCGAAAGGTGGCTTGCTGGAATCCGGTCCTGTTTCAGCCGCAATCCGGGCCACTCATGCTGTTCTACAAAGTTGGCGACGACGAGCCGGAATGGTGGGGCGAATACAAGACATCCGGCGATGGTGGAAAGACGTGGTCGAAACCAATACGGCTTCCTGATGGAATCCTGGGCCCGATCAAGAACAAGCCGATCCAACTGTCAGATGGTTCGATTCTCAGCCCCTCGAGCATCGAGTACTATGCCGGAGGGGACCCGAAGGCAGAAGTGTGGCAAGTGCATCTCGAACTGTCAAAGGACATGGGAAGAACCTGGGAAAAGATCGGGCCGCTCAACGATGGCAAGGAGTTCAATGCGATCCAACCGTCCATACTGATGTATCCCGACGGGATGATGCAGCTTCTTTGCAGGACAGAGTATGCCGGACGCATTTGCCAGGCATGGTCGGATGATATGGGCGCGACGTGGAGCAAGATGAGCGCTACCGAATTGCCTAACCCTGACGCCGGAACCGATGCCGTCATGCTTCGTGATGGCAGGGCCTTGTTGGTTTACAATCACAGCACTTCTGATGGGAGAGACCGCGAGTTCCTGAATGTAGCGGTGTCTGACGACGGCAGGAAATGGTACGCCGCCCTGGTGCTGGAAGACCAGGAAGGAGAGTATTCCTATCCCGCGGTTATTCAGACTTCCGACGGCCTGGTTCATGTGACCTACACCTGGAAGCGGAAGCGGATAAAACACGTTGTACTCGACCCCAGGCGATTCAACTTGACGGAGATTCGCAATGGCCAATGGCCACAGTGACAGAAGGAGCTGATGTATGGGAAGATTTGACCATGTCGCTTTTCAGGTCGGCAACATGGATGTAGCTATCCAGTTCTATGTTGAAAAGTTGGGTTTTGCCCTTTCTTCCAGGGCGGTTAATCAGGAAGAAAGGGAAGAATATGTGTTCCTTGCCTTGGGCGATTTGCGGTTGGAACTCATTCAGGACTTGAGCCAGGCCGCTCATCAGAAACCAGGCATCAAGCCGCCGTATTGCCCACACTTGGCTATCGAGACGGACAATATGGAACGAGCGGTAGCCCACCTAAGGGAGAAAGACGTGCCGATCGTTCGTGGCCCTTTGGCTATCGAAGACGAAGTAACGTGGGTGTATTTTGCGGATCCAGACAACAACGTTCTCGAATACGTTCAGTGGCATAGGTAGACGTGGAACAGGTCGGGCGGGGAGTCATCCCCAAGCTGCGCCTGGGGCTGCCACACGCCGCTCTCGCACGCTGCTCGGAACGCGCGAGATCAGGGCCTGCCCCAGATCGCCCGGTAGAACTCGATGTAGTCGCGATTGAGTGGATCGGCAGGATGTTCGGGGAAGGGCCCCGTTCGATCCCCCTGGTAGTAGTCGAGCCAGGCCTGTGAATACGTGATGGTGCGCGGGTCTTTCCACTTCCAGTACCGAACGCTCCCATCGGCAAACGACACGCAAGTACCCTTGCTGTGATGGATGGGTGGGCCGTGACCAGGGTAGGTCCACACGCGCTCTCTCAGCGGGCCGAGCCCCGTGACCTGCCAATCGGCGGAGAAGTCGAAGGGTGGCGCTGGGCATCCTACATCGAGAAAGACCATTCGTTGCGCCGCGCCCGGCGGATGCAACTGCGAGAGCGTGGTGATATACGCCCGGATCTTGCTCGGGCCGTGGTATTCGGTGAACTGCAACTCGTGACTCTCTCGGTCAGAAGGTGCCATGCAGTTCATTGAACAGACGATCCCATAGGTGCTGATCCATCGCCAAAACGGCGGTATCTCGGGCCGGTCGCGCACCCAGGGGACCTCGTACCGGGAAGGACAGCGATAGACGCCGACATCGCCGACGTAGCTCGCCAAGGCGCCGGTTCGCATCATCGCATCCGTTTGAGTCTGGCTGTGGGCAGACAAGGAGTTGCCGTCGATCAACCAGGGTCTTCCGTGGGGTTCGCCACAGTAGATGGGGCTGCCGCAGACGATGAAGCCATCATGGTCCTGGGCGTAGGTGTACCAAGCGATCTGCAACTGCCGGAGATGGCCCATGCACACCGCGCGTCGACCTGCCTCTCGGGCCTTTTGCAGCGAGGGAATCATGACCGCCAGCAGAATCGTGATCACACCGACCACCACGAGTAGCTCGATCAGAGTGAAGCCAGGACCCCGTCTCAGCCTCAATGGGGACAGCCGGCAACCTTGCCTTGAGCCCGTTCTGTTCGTCTCGCGGAATGGCGGATAACGGCCGACCATTTCAGACCTTCTCCCAACGCATTCGATCTCGGATCCCACGTTGTCTCTGCGTCGCACGGGGGTCTTCCTCGGGCTATTATGGTCCCACAGCCAGCCAAAGGCAAAGGAAAAAGGACGGCTTGCCGCAGACGAGGGCGAACTTGCCTCTTGAAGAACTGCTCCAGGCCCGCTATATGTTTGCACTCTCGCACTCCAGATAAGGCGGAGGGCACACGGAATGAAACAGAGGTGGTTCCCTTGACGCAGCACAGCAGAAACGTGGATCTGATCGTAACTGATCTTGGCGGAACGATGGTCAGGACGGACGACGCAATCATCGCGGCGGTCCGGCAGGCCGCGACCGAGCTGGGTATTCCAGGTGGGCATACCGACCCGGTCTACGGTGTCTTCGGCACGAGCATCTGGCAGTACGTGCACGCCTATCTGCCCGACGAGCATAAAGAGCATACCGACGCCTGCCACGCGCGATTCTGGGAGCTGTTTCCCCACGCGGTGCTCGATCAGATCACCGCGTTTGACGGGGTCGAGGAGGCCCTCGTCGAGCTGAAGCGGCGGGGCGTTCGAGTCGCGGTGCTGAGCGGCCTGAAGATCGAGTCGATCGAGCGGATCGTTTCGACGTTCCGATTCCGGGATTGGGACGCCGTGCGCTCGTCCATGCCGCTCAAGGCCGCCGCCGATTCCCGCGCCGAAGGGATCAGGCGGCTCGTCGAGGAATTCGGCGTCGCGCCGCAGCGGACCATCTACATCGGAGACACCGACCACGATGTCCGCCAGGCCCGCAAGGCCGGCGTGCGCGCCGCCGTCGTTAAGACGGGCGGCCAGGCCCGCAAGCATCTCCATAAGATCGAAGCCGAGAACCCCGACCACCTTCTCGCCTCCTGGCCCGACCTCCGACAAGTGGTGTGATCTTCATTTCACTCTTTGGGCGCGGCCGGAATACGGTAACATCGGTGCCTGGGCGATGACATCTGCGTCCGTCTTGTCATTCCGACCGGAGCGTAGCGCAGTGGAGGAATCTGGCACTGAATGCGCTGTGCGCTGCGTCTTGCGTGCGCGCCGCATAACGGACAGATGGTTCCTGGTTCGAAGAGACCCGAACGAGGACCTGGCGCCTGACTTCTTCGCGGCCAGATCTCTCCACTTCGCTACGCTTCGGTCGAGATGACGAATGGAGGGTGAGCTGGTCTCACAAGTGTCGGCGGAAATATGGCAGAAAGTGCGGTTCCTGATCCATCGCGGGATGAAGCGCGGTTGAGTTCCGAGAACGAGTAGGGTACCATCGCGGCATGCACCGGAATTGAGTGTCTGTCTCCTGTTGGAGCCGAGCATGGAGGTAACGGTTGAGATGTCCAAACCGTGTAGAGGAGTATCGTGGGTCGCATCCTGCGCTGTCCTCACGGCGTGTTTGGTAAGCTGCGGCGGATGTGGTTCGCCGCAAAGCCTCCAGGAGAGGAGGTACCTGGCGGCTCCGACCGTCCTTCCGCACGTCACAGCGGAGATGAATACGCCCGGGTTCTGGATCGGCCGGCTGGCTGAGCCGGACAAGGTCATTCTCTCTGAAGATGAGATCCGCGAATTCAACCGTGATATCCAAACCCGTCTGCGACTGACGAAGGACATCGGCGGCTTTCCCGCGGAATTCGGCGGGCCGGAGCTGCGTACGATCCTGCAGCGCGAATTGGACGGTTTTCGCCACATGATCCTGTACGGCGCCGACGGCCGGCAGGTCGACACGTCGCTCTACGCATCCATAGAAGACAACATGCGCCTGGAATCCATCGGCTCCGGCGTGGAGGTCAGGTTCGGATTCGCGGTCTGCAATGCCGACCAGAGATTGCTGCCGACCGCCGACGGTTTGTACGCCGAGGCAGGGGACATCGACTTCGATCAGGTGCAGAATAACGCCCTGGATATCGGCACGCCCGTGGCGATCCTGCACACGAGCGCCGACCAGCGGTGGTACTACGTGATGGGCCCTTCCAGCGATGGCTGGATCGAGACGGAAAAGCTGGCGTTGTGTTCGCAGGAGCGGTTGCAGGACATAATGGATCGGCCGTTCGTGACGGTCGTCCGGGCCAAGGGCAATGTCTATCTCGATGAGAGGCTGACGCAGTACTACGGTTTTGTCCGCATGGGGTCGAAGCTATTTTTGTTGGATGACTCCCCCCGGGATGTGGTGAGCGTGATATTGCCGACGCGGGCCGATGACGGTGTTCTGGAAGTCAGAATGGGTTATCTTAAACGCCGGGAGGTAGTTGTAGGGAATCTCTCCTACACGCCCCGGCACATCGTCGAGCAGGCGTTCGAGATGCTCAATACGCCGTATGGCTGGGGTGGAGCCAACGGGCAACAGGACTGCTCCCAGTTCGTGCAGGAGGTGTTTGCCACCGTGGGCATTCATCTGCCCCGCAACTCCTCCGACCAGGCCCAAGTGGGCCGGATGACAGGGCATTTCAAGCCGGAAGACCCCGACGACAAGAAGCTGGAGGCCGTAGTGACACAGGCGCTCCCCGGCGTGAGCCTTCTGCACACGAAAGGCCACGTCATGCTCTACATCGGGCAAGTGGCGGGCCGGCCCTATGCAATCCACGACGTCTGGGCCTACCGCGAACCCGGCGGCGACGCCGACACCATCCGCGTGATCAACCGCATCGCCGTCACCGACTTGCACCTTGGCGAAGGCTCCCGCATCGGTTCGCTGCTGCACCGCCTCGAATCCATCCGCGCGATCGCATCGACGCTGCAGAATTGAACCAGACCGGCACAATCTCTGCGCTCCGATCAGACCGTCGGTCAACTATTCCCATTCCACCAGCCGCTGTTCCAGACCTTCGCGCAGGAAGTCGGGCATGTCCTCGCCAAGCAGGCTCTCCGCGTAGTCTCTGGACACCCAACTCGGGGCTGTCGGCCAGTACACCAATAGGAATGCCCGGTAGCCGGCCGGCAGGGAGTCGTCCTCCACGATCACCTTGAACACGGATCCGGCAATAACAGGAGACCTTATTCTATCTACGACAGAATTGCATGCGCAATAGTAATCAATTGATGCGGCGAGGTCTCCCGGCTCGCGGAACAGTATGGACTGTCCCTGAGTCTCGCTGTATCGCTGCGGCCAGACCTGCCGGAGCAGCCCCGAAATCGTCGGCAGATAAGCGCCGCTGCCGCTGGCCAACAAGTTGTTCAGAAGACTTCGCTGAGCGGCCTCGGATCTGAATTCCCCACACGCATCGACAACTTTCTGGACATCGATTCTGTATAGGGCCATGGCGGCGGTAGAAGCAAGGGGGTAAGCTTCGAGCACATCTCTCGTGGCCTCCTGAAGCAGATCGCTGGCCCAATCTTCTGTGGCATAGCCCTTCGCAAGAAGCTCGAACCGCACGCCGGGATGAACGCTGCTGTCTTCGCACAGCCTCTGCAAAGCCGCCAGACGTGGCTTGTCCAGTTCCTCCCATGTGCGATGGAAAAACGTCTGGATGGCTTGCGCCCTTCTCAAGTCGTCGTTGAAATTCGGGTCGCCTTCCGCGATGTCGGTCCACGTCGCTACAATGAAAGCCTTACCGGAGTGCAGCCAATCGGCATTCCAGGAGCCGCGGGCCCGCGCCTCGACGATGTCGACCGCTTGTGCAATTCCCAGGTCAGCAAGCGCCCAGGCGATCTCAGATTCCAAAGCGTCCGATCCCGTTGTCTCATGAAGGTTCAGGAGCGCCTGCCAGTCATTCCAAGTGTACAACACATCGATCACCATCAAACGGAGCCACGGATCACCCTGGTCCCAGATCCGCGAGAGCCTTTCCTTATCCTCCTCTTGCGGTTCCTTGATCCCCGCCAAAAGATAGAGAGCGTACCAGTCACTCATCTGACTCCGGGACAGAGCCAATCGGAGCACCTGATCGGCGACTCTCGACGGCATCGGGTAAAGCTCGTACCGCCACCAGTGTTTCTGGAGGACCTGAACGCGCAAGCTCCCCACTCTGGTCCCGCGGCTCGCCGCTGCACAGTACATACCCAGCGATGTCATGCCCTCCGCCGTGGGGCCCTGACCATCTGCAAGAATGCGGGTTTCGTCATCGGTGATCTGGCGCACGATCGCATCCATGGCATTCGATGAACCGCACGCAGTCTCCGCCCGCAACACGAACGCCAATGCAGTGTCTCCCTGATTGGCGTCTGCCATGCGTGCATAAAGAGCCTCTAGCGGCGATATAAGACATTCATCCTGCGTCGCCGCCGCTTGCCATACTACCCACTCAAACCAATCGTACCTCGGGGGGGTCGCCATCTGTGGGTCGACATAAGTGTACTTGCCTGGGGCTTCGAGACCTCCAACAGCTCGTGCCAATGCGTTGGCCAGGATCTCCTTCTGCGGAGCAGTCCCGAATCGCGCCAGCCAGTCGGTGACAATATTCATCTCGCAGGCGAAGGCAAGAAGGTCACTATCCCATGGGTTGCCGAAGTCGGGGCCATGCTCCGGCACGTAGGCAAGCCGATCCGCCAGGATGCGGCCAAGCTTCTCGGATTGCAGCTTTGTCAAAGCGATATACGCCTCCATGCGCACCAGTTCGTTGTCATGCTGGGCACACTGCAAAAGCAACTCCTCCACGTTGGCATTGCCCTCATGCCCGACAAGGATTTCGCCGAGCGCCCAGATAGCGCTGTATGCGTGTTCGCCAATAGGAGTCAACCGCTCTGAACCATCGGCGCGAGTGTTTACTCGGTAGGCTGTCCAGTGAAAGAGCCCCTCGTAGCCTCGTGAGGCGAGGATTTTGGCGGACGGGGATGGCCATTGCTGATACTGATAAGCTTTCGGCCGGACTTGGTCGAGAATTCCGGAGGTCAGCAGTCTGGACAGAGGGGCCAAGGTGTTGGGGTCGCGGTTACGTCCAAACTGTGTCGCGGCCTCGCCGATCAGAAGCGGGTCTCCACTCTCCAGCCATGGCGCGTAGTCCATCGGCGCAAACACGAGATCGAGAGTCATCTCTTCGGGCTTGAAGACTCTTCTTAATCTTGTCAGATACGGCACTGCTTTGGTCTTGGTCCCGCCAGAGACCGCTTCAATCGCCAATTCGATATCCGACTGGTAATGGTATTGAGGCACGTGTCGAACCGGCCCTCCGAAAGCGTCGATCTCCCAATCGCCATCCGACAGAGTCTGAGGCACATAGTGCGTGGGACCTTCGATATAGATCAACTCCTCCACCTCTGCGGCGACTATGCTGGTCAGGCGGAGGGGATAGACGCAGTCAGAAGACGGGAATCTCAGTCGCAGGGGATTCAATGTCCCGCTGGCCAGTTTCCCGCGTGTGATGTCCGTCAACGCGTCCGGATGAATCCTGGACGCCACCATCCACCATTGGTCCCGGATGTAGTCCTCCAGGATCGGGACCGCCTTGTCGGGTATTCCGAACCCGTTGGTGACGAGCCACTGAATGACGTCCTCGGCGCCGGTGGGCCGGAGCAACACGACATCATAATCGCCGATCCGGCGGCGCCATTGCACTGGGCTGCTCCCACCTAAGGTTGACGGGACGCCGGTGGGGACAGAAATGCCGAAAGATTGCCCGCGTATACCGGTGAACCAGGTGGCCGCGATGTCGGGCCAATCTGTCTGATTGCTCAACTCCTCGAAGATGGTCCCATTGCCGGTCTCGACCGTGGGCTCCGACGGGACCGGCACGATCCAGACCATCTCTTCAGCCGGGCCTTCGTATTTTGTCTGAATGAGCAGGTCTTCCTGCGATCCGTCCCAACGGATGTAGACCTTCTGTGTTGGTTGAAAGACGTCCTCATACGAAATCCGGCGAAAGAACATGCCGCCATCGCCAAGCGCGGCGCCCGCGCACACCAGGACATGCAGCCAAAGAGCAAACCAGAACTGTTGTCTCGCCTTCATTGTCGCACACTCCGCCATCCGTCACTTCCTCGTCATCCGCCGCATGGCCCCGCCGGGACAACAGGGGCCGCCACCATCCATAGGATAGCTTTTCTGCCCGAAATAGCAAGGGGAATCGCCCGCTGTGGCAGCCTCAAGCCCGCAGGGCTTGGGGATAGCAGGCACTGGCAACCGCGCAGGGGCGAATCATGATTCGCCCCTACGAGCCGCCGCGGTCCGGCAACCTCAACCCCGATGTACATCGGGATTGGGGATGGGTGACGTTGGCTACAATTTCTTCTTTTCGAACTAGGCGAAGAGGGCCAGGCAGATGGCCCGGAACAGCACGATGACGAGTCAGGTGTCGAGCCCCGCCGTCTCGGACAGGGCGATCCGGCCGGAGGCCTTCCCGGCCGCCACGGTCCGGCGGAACATGGGACGGAGCTCCGCACGGACCGCGCCGCCGAGTCAAATGGTCTTGCCGGATCGCGCCGGAACGGCGCGCGGTCAATGCTTGGCCTGGCGCTCGCCCAGGGCCCGGTCGAGCATGAACTGGCTGCCTTTGTGGTCGCCGATCATCTTGACTTTTTGCACGATCTCGTCCGTGGAGGCCTCCTCTTCCACCTGCTCCTTGACGAACCATTGGAGGAAGATAGTGGTCGCGTAGTCCTTCTCCGATTGCGCCATCGCCATGTGTTCATCGAACTGGCGGGACACTGTGCATTCGTGCTCGTAGGCAGCCTCGAAGGCGGCCAGTGGGCTGGCCCATTTCGTCGGCGGCGCGTCGAGGGCCGCCAGGAGGATGCGGGCACCTCGCTCGCGCAGGTGGCCGTACAGGCGCATGGCGTGTTCCGTTTCCTCGTTCGCCTGCGCCATCATCCATCTTGCGGCGCCCGACATGTTGATCGACTCGAAATAAGTGGCCATCGACAGATAGAGCCTGGCGTTGAAGAATTCACGGTTCATCTGGAGGTTCAGTGCGTTGGTCATCTTCTTGCTGATCATTG
>Ga0068714_10004175_pt1 | contig 16429 bp, 17 predicted proteins | sample MTBNYHSulfiMetaG_FD_62988 | JGI IMG/M metagenome (GOLD analysis project Ga0068714, IMG submission 62988) | Enrichment culture microbial communities from rom New York Harbor, USA that are MTBE-degrading - MTBE-NYH (New York Harbor Sulfidogenic)... | ecosystem: Environmental > Aquatic > Marine >...
ATAATATTCCCACCTTTTCCAGTTCAGGAAGATGCTTTTTCAATTGGCCGGCCGGTTGTTTTTCCACTACGTTCTCTCCTGGAACGGGAATATACCTGTGGAATAGTACTCATAGCCTGGGGTACGTATGCCGCCGGAATTTTTAAAGGTGATCGACTGTTGGGCTATAAGAAAGGCACTGGCCACATACATAAAAAACACCGGAAAGGTGGTAGTAGCCAGATGAGATTTGCCAGGAGGATAGATGAACAAAGGAGGTCGTTTTTAGTACGGGCTTCCAAAAACTTGGAAGAGCTATTTAAAGCCTACCAACCGGATTGGATTCTGTACGGTGGAAACCGGTTGCTCCTTAAACCTCTTATTGAAGAGGTAACTTATCTTAGGTCGAATCCCGGTCGCATTTCAATAAGGTTTCCCGATGTTCGTACCGCCGACAGGGGGACCCTCCTTGGTAAGGCGGAGGATATAAGTAGCTCAATACTGTTCGATTTCGATTGAAATTAAAGTCAGTTTCTTTTCTGGCAAAAATGATAATTTTGTAATAACGGGATACGCCAATTCTTTAAGCATATATTTTAATGTGTTATGCTAACGCATAGTTAATTAGCCTGATCGAGTTTACATAATGGCAATGAGAACTATCCTGATAGTAGAAGACGATAGAGCATTAATCGATATTCTTAAATATAACCTTAATAAAGAGGGGTATCATGTCGTTACCGCGTTTGATGGTGGTCAGGCACTTGATGTTGCACGAAAAAACCGGCTGGATATTATTCTTCTCGATGTAATGCTGCCGGTAATCGACGGATTTGAGGTATGTCGTATCCTGCGCAAGGAGATGACGGTCCCGATCCTTATGCTCACCGCTAAAGATAGTGAGATTGACAAAATAGTCGGCCTTGAAATCGGGGCCGACGATTACCTTACAAAGCCATTCAGTATGAGGGAGCTACTGGCTCGCATTCGGGCGATGCTACGGCGATCCGACATGCTTGAATCCAAACCACCAAAAGAGGACATTTCTATCAGGGTTGGCGAACTGGAGATCGATAAGGGCCGGCGTCAGGTGAGTGTTGGGGGCAGGGTAACGGAGCTGACCAAAATGGAGTTCGATTTGCTGCTCTTCCTGGCTGAGAACAAAGGAATCGTATTTGGTAGGGAGAAGCTTTTGGATAAGGTCTGGGGCTATGATTATCAGGGAGAAACGCGTACGGTAGACGTCCATATCCGTTGGCTCAGAGAAAAAATAGAGGCCGACCCAGGTAATCCAAGCTATCTTATCACAGTAAGGGGGGCAGGTTATAAACTGGAGGGATGAAATTGTTCCGCAGTGTTCAGTGGCGCATAGCGGTACCATTTGTATTGCTTATTCTGGGCGTTATGGGTGTTTTGGCGTTCTATCTGGTTGGTTCAGTTAGAGAGGCACAGATCGATAACCTGCGCACCAGGCTTGAAGCTGAAGCAGGGCTTATTGCTGAGGCGAGTCTACCCATCTTTTCTAACCAGGAGCGAAACCTGGATGACCTGAGCAAAACACTTGGAGAACGTATCGAGAGCAGGGTAACCATCATCGCTCGCGATGGCACAGTGCTGGGTGATTCCCAGGAAAATCCACTAACTATGGAGAATCATGACACCCGCCCTGAAGTTGCCGATGCTCTGGAAACAGGCCTGGGAGAGAGCATTCGCTTCAGCACCACGATCGGTCAGCGTTTAATGTACATTGCGGTACCGATAGCTAATCAGGAGCAAGTTTTCGGGGTGGCCCGTGTAGCTCTGCCTATGACAGATGTTGAAGCAGCCGTTAGCATGGTCACCAGTAATATTATTGTAGCGACAGTGATAGCCAGCGGAGCGGCCGTCCTGGCCGCGGTATTCATCGCTAGGTCCACAACACAACCCATAAAAGAAGTCACCAGAGCAGCTAAAAGGATTGTCTCAGGCGAACTCGGTAAGAAAATAGATGTTTTTACACGAGATGAGTCAGGGGAGTTGGCAAAAGCCTTTAACGAGATGTCATCGCATTTGAAAAGGACAATGAGTGAAATATCCGATGAAAGAAATAAATTATCTGTCATATTGTCCAGCCTGGCAGATGGAATCGTAATAACTGATGATGAAGGTACAATAGCACTTACTAATCCAGCCGCTGAAAAATTATTTAGATTTAAGAAAGACAGGGCTTTGGGGCGAAAATTTATAGAGGTGATTCGTGATTACGAAATCGATGATCTTTTGGGCTTATCCCTCGGGACAAAATGCGAACAGACAACTCAACTTGAGTTGGGAATACCCGGTCGATTCCTCCGGGTTATAGCACTGCCCCTCACTATTGAACGGCAAACTGGGGCGCTTGTTTTGTTTCAGGATCTTACCGCGCTCAGGAATTTGCAAACAATGCGGCGAGAACTGGTGGGCAATATATCCCATGAGTTAAGGACACCACTGACGACCATTAAAGCAATTGTGGAAACGCTGAAAGGTGGTGCTATTGGTGATCAAAAGCTGGCTGGCGAATTTCTGACCGGTATAGATAGCGAAGTTGACCGCATGACTCAGATAGTTGCTGAGCTCACAGAACTATCGCGTATTGAAACCGGAAAAGCCGAACTGAACCTGGAAAAGACGGACCTTAACTTGCTGATAAAAGAGGTAATGGTTCAACTAAATCCCTACACGGAGCGGCAGGGTATCATTATGGCTACCGATTTCGCTCATCTACCGCCTATCGATATCGACAGAGAACGAATCAGGCAGGTAATAACCAATCTCATCCATAATGCCATAAAATTCAGTCATCGGGGTGGTGAAGTAGAAGTTTCAACTAGACTGGAAGGGGCATATGTCTTGGTAAGTGTTACAGATACAGGAATAGGAATTTCCGATAAAGATTTACCGCACGTTTTTGAACGATTTTATAAGGCAGATAGGTCGCGTTCAGGTGGAGGTACTGGCTTGGGCCTGGCCATTGCCAAGCATATAGTGAAGGCTCATGGAGGCGATATATCGGTCCGTAGCAAGGAAGGAGAGGGTTCTGTCTTTAGTTTCAGCCTGCCTTTAGAGTAGCACTGCATCGAGACCTACACAATCCCCTTAGATACTATCCCTGTTTAATCAATTAACTGCAAACCGTGCCAATACTTACGTATTTCTCATAATATCCACCACAAAAATTTCACCTCGACTCCTTGATTTTTTTAACAAAGATTTAACAAATTTTTAATTGAAGCTTAATAGAGGCCTGCTATTATAATAATAGTTCGTATAAAGCCCCATCGTAAGGTTATAGTAAGTACAAAGAGTGTTATAAATGAAAATTAAGGAGGAAGGGATTAATTTGAAGAAGATCGCCTTATTACTGGTATCCATGGCGGTTGCAGGGGCACTTATTGTGTCGAGTTGCAGTTCCAATGTGACCACCGGTTCCAACGGGCTTTCAGGAACGATTACTGAGGCCGGTTCCACCACGGTTCAGCCCCTCGCAGAGAGAATGGCGGATGCCTTTCACGAGATACACCCGAATGTGACCGTAACCATACAGGGAGGAGGCTCCAGTGTAGGAGTTAAATCAGCGGCTGATGGGACCGTAGATATCGGGGCTGCCTCAAGGGAGCTCAAGCCCGGCGAGCCTGAGCTTATAAAGCATCTCCTTTGCCATGACGGCATTGCTATCGTAACCGATACGGGAAACCCTGTAAACGGACTGGATGTCGCAGAGATTCGAGAGATTTTCGCTGGAGAGATAACCAACTGGAGTGATGTTGGTGGACCCAGTGAAGACATTATCGTCGTTGCGAGGGAAGAGGGTTCTGGAACCAGGGCAGCATTTGAGGAGATGGTGATGGATGAAGAGCTTGTTGCCAATTCAGCTATCTTGCAGCCATCGAACGGTGCCATCAGGACCACTGTATCCACGACACCTTACTCCATTGGGTTTGTCTCCTTCGGCTATCTGGACGAATCGGTGAAATCGCTTGCAGTTGATGGCGTTGAGGGTACCGTCAAGAATGCCAAAGACGGGAGCTATCCCATCGTGCGGCCACTTTATTTCCTCACCGATGATGAACCCGAGGGCGTATTAGAAGCGTTCCTCAGCTTCTGCCTGGGGCCGACCGGACAGGCTATCGTTGAGGATGAAGGCTACATCTCGGTAAACTAGTCTTTCTCATTAAAATCACCTTTATTGGAATAGATCGATATGGCTTTTTAGCCATATCGACTAAGATAAAAGGAAAAAAATCGGTTAACTACGTTTTCTTAAAAGGTAAATACATTGACGAGTCATGTAATCATTGACCGGACTGCCAAGTATGTTACTATCATTTGTGCCTCGGCGTCTTTTGTAATACTTGGTGCTATCTTTGTTTTTACACTCCGCGAAGGTCTGCCTGCATTTCAAGCAATCGGCGTTATCGATTTCCTTTTCGGTACGGAATGGCGCCCTGGACAGGAGATGTTTGGCATCCTGCCCATGATACTGGGTTCACTGCTTGTTACGCTGGGTGCCATGATACTGGCTATCCCTATAGGTATCGCCTGTGCCATTCTGCTTGCCGAGGTAGCTTCCTATCGCATGAGACAGATATTCCGCCCGGCAGTGGAACTTCTGGTGGGTATTCCATCGGTGGTCTACGGCCTGGTGGGTCTGATGCTTATCGTCCCTGCCGTGCGCCAGATTGGGGGTACCGGTTTCAGTATTCTGGCTGCATCGATCGTATTAATGGCCATGGTGCTTCCAACAGTTATAAGCATAAGCGAAGATAGCCTTCGGGCTGTTCCCAGGGGATATAAGGAAGCCGCCCTCGCCATGGGTTCTACTGATTGGCAATGGATATGGCATGTACAGCTTCCCGCTGCCCGTTCGGGAATCGTTGCGGGCATCGTGCTCGGTATGGGACGCGCGATTGGTGAAACCATGGCCATGATAATGGTCATCGGTAACTCTGTGGTTATACCGGACTCGATCTTGAGCTCTGCGCGCACGCTTACCGGAAATATCGCGGTTGAGATAATGTATGCTGCCGGAATACACCGTAGCGCCCTTTTTTCAACCGGCGTAATTCTCTTTCTGATTATCCTTGCCCTTAATACCGTGGCAACCTTTGCCCTTAAAAGGGGGCTGAAAGCACATCATGTCGCCTAAAACAGTTCAGAAAATAGCTAATGTTTTTGTTTGGGGTGGTGGTGTTATTACCATTGCCATACTCCTCGGCATCATACTCTACGTATTGATTCAAGGTGTGCCCTCGCTCAGCCTGGAGTTCCTTATAACGCCACCAAAGGGTGGCCTGGGTGGTGAAGGGGGTATTTCAACGGCAATTGTAGGAACTTTATACCTTCTCGGTGTTACCCTGGCTATTCTCCTGGTGCCCGGAATAGGCGCCGGTATCTACCTTGCCGAATATGCACGTGATAACCGGTTTACAAGAATTATACGCTACGCCGTGGAGACCCTTGCCGGGGTACCGTCTATCGTTTTCGGCCTATTCGGGTTTGCCCTTTTTGTAACTTCGCTACATTTCAACTTTTCCATCCTTTCCGGGGCACTGACCCTGGTTTGCCTTCTCCTTCCCACCCTTATTCGCACCACCGAAGAGGCAGTAAGGACCGTACCTCGCTCATACCGCGAGGGAGCACTGGCCATGGGAGCAAGCAAGTGGCAGACTATACGGCACGTGGTCCTGCCCGCTGCCATGCCCGGGATCATCACCGGTATCATTCTCTGCGCCGGGCGCATTGTTGAGGAAACGGCGTGCCTTTATGTTACCATGGGCGGTAGCTCAGCCATGCCCACCTCACTGTTTTCAGGGGGCAGGACCCTGTCCCTGCATCTATTCTACCTGGCGATGGAAACCAGGGCTTTCGATAAGGCAATGGCAACAGGTGCGGTGCTGATTATAATCATTATTTCGGTTAACGCTCTCACCAACTGGCTCTCACAGCGTTATCAGAGAAAGATAAGAGGTGGTTGAAGTGGAATATAAAATGCAGACCAGGAATCTGGATTTCTACTACGGCCCGAAACAGGTCCTGAAGCAGGTATCGATAACGATGAGGGACCGTCAGATTACGGCCTTAATCGGACCCTCCGGTTGCGGGAAATCGACCCTCCTGCGTGTCCTTAATCGCATGAACGACATAATTCCGCTGGTAAGGCTGGAGGGTGAAGTATTGCTTGACGGGAACGATATTTACGCGCCGGGCGTGGATGTGGTAGAGGTTCGAAAAAGGGTAGGTATGGTGTTTCAGCATCCAAACCCCTTCCCCAAATCGATCTATGAAAATGTTGCCTTCGGTGCAAAGATGATGGGCATTAAGGACAAGGCTTATCTCAACGAAACAGTAGAGAGGAGCCTCCGGGCGGCTGCGTTGTGGGACGAGGTAAAGGACGATCTGGATAAGTCCGGGCTGGCCCTCTCAGGGGGTCAGCAGCAGCGGCTATGTATTGCGCGTGCTTTGGCCATTGAGCCTGAGGTAATTCTTATGGACGAACCATGCTCTGCCCTGGATCCGGTCTCTACGCTCAAGATAGAGGACCTGATGCAGGAACTTAAGACGCAGTATACTATTATAATAGTAACCCATAACATGCAGCAGGCGGCGCGGGTTTCTGACCGGGCCGGGTTTCTTTTGATGGGAGAACTAATCGAGTATTCTGAGACCGATGATATTTTCAGTCGCCCCAGAGATAAAAGGACCGAGGATTATATTACCGGAAGGTTCGGATAAGTTAAGGAGTATCCAGATGGAGATAAGAACGGCTTTTCACAGGAAATTACATAATATCCAGATTGATGTTCTTGCTATGGAGAGCATGGTTGAAAAAGCTATCGATCGCTCTATTGAAGCATTGAAAAACAGGGACCTCAAGCTGGCCGAGCAGATCATTGATAATGATCAGAAGATCAACCGGAAGCGATTTAACATTGAAGAGGATTGTGTACGCCTTATCGCTACCCAGCAGCCGATGGCAACTGACCTGAGGACCATTATCTCTGTACTGAATATCGTATCCGAGCTGGAGCGGATCGGAGACCACGCCGAGGGTATCGCCAAGATCGTTCTAATTATTGGTGATGAGCCGCCGATGAAGCCGTTTATTGACATACCGCGCATGGCGGAAAAGACGGTCGATATGTTGCGAAGAAGCGTGGATGCTTTCGTACATCACGATGCTGATATCGCCCGGCAGATAGTTGCCGAGGATGACGAGGTCGATCATCTCTACAGTCAGGTCTTCAGGGAATTACTCAGCTTCATGGCGGAAGACCCTAAGACCATAACCAGGGCTACCCGCATTATATGGGTAGCACACAACCTCGAGCGGAGCGCTGACCGTGTAACCAATATCTGTGAGAGGGTAGTCTTCAATGTCACTGGTAAGATGGAGGAGATAGGGGCCTCAAAATACTGAAATGCATATAAAATACTAACAGGCTATTGACATTACACAGGTAAATATTCTATGCTCGGGGAAACGAATTCACGAAAGGAGTGTACCTATGCAAGCTTATTGTGTCAAGTGCAGGAAAAAGGTTGAAATCAAAGACCCAAAGCAAATCACCATGAAAAATGGAAGGCCTGCTACTCAGGGAAGCTGTCCCGTCTGTGGCACCAAGGTATTTAGAATCGGAAAAGCCTGATAATAATCGAATCTCGAGCGCATGAGTAAGCATAAACGTATAATTTTATGGGTGGTTGGTGGGGTGGCTATTGGCCTTATCGCATATGGAATATGGATAGGGTCAAGCATATCTCCCTGAATAGCTGCGTATTCGAGTATGCTGGTTTTGCCGCATGGTAGCTTAGATTTTTAAAATAACATAAAGCAAAAAGGGCTGGAGAAATTCAGCCCCTTTTTGTTGAGATACACCTGCCATGATTTATTTTTAAAGTTGAATAGCTTTTTTAAGGGAAAAGTGTTTAAAAAACCGCTCAGACAGGGACCGCGAAGGAAAATCTGGGGCTTTACACCAAACATATTTTTCCTCGGTGTAGTGAGTTTTCTTACCGATATTTCCAGCGAGATGATTTTCACCCTGGTCCCCCTTTTCCTTGCCAATGTGCTCGGATACGGCACCATGATAGTCGGAGTTGTTGGTGGCATTTCCGAGAGTGCTGATGCGCTGCTTCGTATATTCAGTGGCTGGGTTAGCGACCGGATCAAGAAGCGCAAAATGCTGGCCGTGGTCGGCTATTCCATTTCAACGGTAGCAAAACCGTTCATGTATCTTGCTTCGACCTGGGGAGCAGTACTCGGAGTTCGATTTAGTGATCGGGTCGGCAAGGGTTTCCGCACTTCGTCACGTGATGCGCTTATCGCTGACTCTTCATCCCCTTTCGAAAGGGGAAAGAGTTTCGGTTTTCACAGGATGATGGACACTTCCGGCGCCGTTATTGGCCTGATCATTACGGCTATTGTTATCTTTATGGTACAGGGCCGTGGACTGGAGCTAGGTTTAGAAACATATCGGAGGTTGGTGCTGATCGGTATTATCCCGGCAGCGCTGGCGGTTTTTGTGCTGGTCAGGTTTGTGCATGAGCAAAAAGTGATTCAATCGGTTGGATCGTCCTCTCGACCAGGCTTCAATCTGTTTCAATTGGTTCGTGCCTTTGATATAAGGTTCAAGATCTTTCTCGTGGTTATGGCCTTGTTTACGTTGGGTAATTCAAGCGATTTCTTTGTCATACTTCGTGCTCAGGACATGGAACTATCTGTGTTCCAGATCGTTCTTATGCTGATTGCATTCAATGCTTCCTATGCGTCAATATCGCTGCCAGCGGGAAGGTTATCTGATCGGCTGGGGCGTAAAAGATTGATCGTGCTGGGATGGGGCGTTTATGCCGGTATATACCTCGGGTTTGCATCCGCAGCAGAATTATGGCAGATATGGCTTCTCTTTATAGGCTACGGTATTTATTATGGACTTGTGGAGGGTGTCGCCAGGGCCTTTGTTGCTGATCTAGTACCTCCCGAGAAGCGAGGCACTGCATACGGTATTTATCATGGCGTGGTTGGATTGACTTTATTGCCAGCTAGCCTTATTGCAGGATGGCTCTGGGAAGCGTATAGCCCGGCGGCTACCTTTTACTTTGGTGCAGCATTAGCTGCATCAGCCTTAATTGGACTTGTGTTTTTCGTAAAAGAATAATTGCCCTTTTGTTTGCAGATTCAATCAATACCATATTTAATTTCTTGACAAACAATATCATAATACTATATTAATATGATTATATTAATAATTAAAGGATTTCCAAATGGGTATTCTGGTAGTAGATGACGACCCTGAAATCTTAAGCCTTCTCAGGAGAGGCCTTACGTACGAAGGATATAGCGTTGAAGTAGCGTCCGATGGGAAGGAAGCCCTTTCTAAAGCACTCGAACGGGAACCTGATCTCGTTGTTCTGGACATTATGCTACCCGAAATAGATGGCCTGGAGATTAGCCGGCGTCTAAATGCAGCTGGCGATGTTCCTGTTCTCATGCTAACCGCGAAGTCCACGCTGACGGATAAAATTGCCGGTTTTAATAGTGGCGCCGATGATTATTTGGTCAAACCCTTTTCCTTTGATGAACTTCTAGCCAGGGTAAAAGCCTTATTGAAAAGACGTTTTATAAGTAAAAATGAGACCTATAAATTTTCAGACCTTTTCCTTGATGCTGGCTCTAGAGAAGTTAAGCGAGGAGGACGAAGTATCCAGCTGACGGCCCAGGAGTTCGATTTACTAAAACTTTTCTTAATGCACCCTCGGCAAGTACTGAGACGTGACTTCATCTATGAACGTGTCTGGGGATATGACTTTACTGGTGATTCCAACGTAATAGAGGTCTACATAAGATACCTGCGTTCTAAACTCGAGGATAGAGGGGAGCCCCGCCTGCTGCATACCGCTCGCGGCGTTGGTTATGTATTGAGGGAGTAATGTAGATGCCTGTAAGGCGGAGGCTGACTTTACATTTTGCACTTATACTTTGCATCATCATGGCTTCAACTGGATTAATTAACTACATCCTTTTACAAAGGAATCTCACAGAGCAAATTGATGGTGCCCTGATAGACTATTCGTCTCGTATACAGAACTCGATAAATGCCGAAGGGGCAGTGGATATAAACCTCAGCGATATATCGAGCCTTATCCCGATTATAAACGAATTCCAATCTCCAGGTACATATATCCAGGTATTGGACAAGGATGGCTACATGGTTGCCCATTCCAGTAATTTGGGAGCACAGGAACTGCCAGTTAACCCATCCTTGCTGGAAATGGGACTTTCGGGAAATAGTGTTATTCAGAATGTGGCGGCAGGTAACGGTGCTAACCTTCGTATGATGGTTTCGCCATTATATCTTCAAAACGAAACCCTGCTTCTCGAGGTAGCTCGATCATCTAACTACCTTGTATCGACGATGAATCAGGCTAAATGGGTAATTATCATAAGTGTTTCGGTGGCACTGGCCCTTACCTTGGCTCTGGGAGGGATTATAGTTCGTAATTCCCTGCTACCGGTAAGCAAGATAACCAGGCTGGCCAGAAATATTGAAACCGACCGGGACCTCGACCGGCGTATAGAATATAAAGGTCCTATGGATGAGATCGGTGAATTGGCAAGCACTTTCAATAATATGATAAATCGCCTTAGCAGCGCTTTTAAATCACAGAAGCATTTCGTCGCCGATGCCTCCCATGAGTTAAAAAGCCCTCTGACCGTGATACAGGGAAATCTTGATTTAATAAAGCGCTGTAATAATAAATACGAACGGGAAATCTCTCTAAAAGCAATACAGTCAGAAACTATAAGAATGACTGGACTGGTAAATGATCTGTTACTGCTGGCCGAATTAGATTCCAATGGTCACTCTGCCACCAAATCCATATCACTGAAAGAAGCCCTGGAACAGGAAATCGAGCGATTTGCTGCTGTTGTCGGCAAACGAAAATTATGTCTTTGGCATATAGAGGACCTTTCCGTAAGAGCCGATAATATTAGGGTTAAGCAAATGGTCACCAATCTCATCGATAACGCCATCAAGCATACTCCTGATGACGGTACCATAGGAATATCATTGTTTAAAGACGGTGGCTATGCCCGGATAGAGATTGAAGATTCAGGGGAAGGGATACCCTCAGAGCACCTGCCTCATATTTTTGAACGTTTCTACCGGGTGGACATGGCCCGTTCCCGGAAAAGTGGGGGGGCTGGGCTTGGTCTCGCAATAGTAAAACAGATAGCAGAGCAGCAGGGGGGCAGCGTTTCTGTTAGCAGCGAAGCCGGGCTGGGCACCACCTTTACCGTATGGCTAAAAATCTAACCCAATTTTAAGGATTTTCTAATATCATTCCAATCTGAACTTGCCGTTTTTCTTATATCATCATATTCAGTATATGGCCGTATATAACTTATTTCTTGAGGAATTGAAGGGTGCTTAAAAACAAGCAAAGTATAGCCCTTATCGCGTCAGCCATCTCTTTGGCAGTCATTTTAGGGGTACTTCTCTTGCCGAACGGACAGTCCGACCGTGGTCGCATATCTGATATAGATAACTCCGTCGACCTCGGCTTGACCTATGTACCAGTGTCTCCGGAATCATGTGCTTGCTATGACCTGGAAGTGAATTCTGGAGCATTGATAACCGAGGTAATTCCTGGCAGCCCCATGGACATGGCCTCGGTAAAGCCGGGTGATGTAATCATCAGCTACAACGGAATCGAGTTGGATAAAGATATTACCTTGCTAAGCCTGATAAAGGGCTGTTCCGGAAACGAGGAAATTGTTCTTGAAATTTGTCGCGGAGACTATTGCTATTCAGTTACTTGCTGTAACGATTGCGGATCTGCTTATTGCGAATGTGACCATCAACAAGAGGTAAACGCAGATTAAGATGACTTATACATGGTCAGTATATAGATGAATTTATATCAGATCTTAACACGGTGCCTGTGGCGCAGAAAGAAGCGCGTTCTCTTTGCTGTTTTTGGGGTTGTTATCGGCACTATGACTGTCGTTGGCATATTCACGATTGCACGTGCAGGCGAAGACCAGATGATGGAACAACTCGAGAAATATGGCCCTAATTTAACCGTTATACCTGCTATAAGCAATGTAGATGTAAACCTGGGTGGTTTGAGCCTGGGAACGCTGTCTGTGGGTGAGAATTACATTTCTGAAACGACGATACCAGTGATTAGGAGTATAGCCGACGGTGCCATAAGGGAAAAAATGGGTATCACCGAAAAGGGTGATATCGCAACAATTGCACCCAAACTCTATATCAATAGCGAGGTCGACGGAATACCGGTCATGATGGTCGGTGTGGATCCTGAAGAAGAGAGTATCGTCAAAAGCTGGTGGCGTGTAAACGAAGGAGAGTTTATCACCGGGGATGATCAAGTGCTCGTCGGTGCCGTTGCTGCAGAACTCTTAAAGATTAAGTCTGGCGAAAGGGTTAAGCTGAATAACACGAAGGAGGTTAGAGTTGCCGGCGTGCTCGAAGAGACAGGGGCTAACGATGATTACCAGATTTTTATTCCGCTTGAAACACTGCAGAGCGCTTTTGGTAAAGACGGACTGATCTCCTCAATAGATGTTCGAGCACTATGCAATGCGTGTCCAGTAGTAATGATTGCCGATAGTTTAAATAACCGAATTCCGGGAGTCAGGGCAATCGCCGTAAAACAGGTGGCAAGTGCGGAAATGGAGATGATGGGCAGGATAAACAGGTTTATGGTAACTCTGGCCGGTATTACCCTGGCTGTGGGCTTATTCGGGGTAGGTAATACCATGCTTCGCTCCGTAAACGAGCGAATCAAGGATATCGGAATAATGAGAGCAGTAGGTGCCTCTCGTAACCAGATTATGAGCGTTTTTATTTTCGAAGCGCTTGTTATCGGTATTATGGGTGGTGTTTTTGGGTACCTTGCCGGGACTCTGCTGGCTTATGGACTGGGGCCGTTGATATTCGGGATATCTGTAGTAAAACCCATACTGCAATACTTCCCTCTTTCTCTAGGACTGGCTGTTGCTGTCGCTGTTACCGCAACGCTCTATCCGGCATTTCGAGCTGCCAGGGTTAAGGTTGCTGATTCTTTCCGGTCTTTATGACCCTAAATAAAATAACCAATAAAACATACGTTTAAAAGGAAGCAGGAAGCCGTGCTGGAAATAAAGAACGCATCTAAGGTATTTGGGGAAGGTGAAACGAGGATACTTGCCCTTGACAATATATCTCTGGCCGTCGATAAGGGTTCCTTTGTTTCGATCATCGGGCCATCCGGAAGCGGTAAATCCACACTACTCAACGTTATCGGCGGCCTGGACTACCTTACCAGTGGTCAGGTGATCCTGGATGGTAAGCGAATTGATAATATGAACGAGAATTCTTTAGTTGACATAAGGCGAGGTAGAATTGCTTATGTTTTTCAGCAGTATCACCTCATACCATCCCTTACAGCGCTGGAAAATGTCATGTTGCCTCTGCTATTTAGTGGAGTTCCGGTAAATACTGATAAGGCTTTAGATATCCTTAAAAGGGTTGGCCTGAGGAAAAGGGCTGAACATAGGCCCGGGCAGTTAAGTGGTGGTGAACAGCAAAGGGTTGCCATCGCCCGAGCCCTGGTTAATAACCCGATGCTAGTTCTGGCAGATGAACCTACCGGCAACATGGACCAGCATACCGGCTGTGACATATTAAATCTTTTTGAGGAGCTTAACAGAGATGGCCTTGCCATTATTATGGTCACCCATAACCCGGCAATAGCCGAACGTAGTATGAAGATAATATCCCTTTGTGACGGGCGTATTGCTAATTAAAAGAGGGAGGTATTTTGTTGAATAAAAAAATCGGCTTGCAAAGCAACCATGGTAAAAAAATGATGATTATGGCTCTATTAATTGCGCTGGTAGTGTTCGCGACTTCATGCAATGAAATGCCTGAGAATCCCGAAGTTCCCGCCGTGAGCGAGCCGCCATCATTACCAAAGGTAAATCCAAATATTTTGTTTGCGAATAGCGGTAGGACCATTTCTGACACTGGCAAGATTATATCTACACCGACAACCTTTAAATTTACCGATTTAATAGTTGAACCGCCCGAGGTTGATCCGGGGGAGAAATTTCTCATTCTGGCACACTTGGCGAACACCGGAAATTCCGCGGGTAGCTATGAAATGAAACTGGAAGTGAACGGGTCTGTCAAATTCACCAAAGAGGTTTATCTGGCTGCCGGTGAAGTAGTCGAACTGCAGGTGTCGGGAAATGAATACACTCCTGGTGGTTGCAGTGGGTGATAATTCGTCGTTTTATTTACACGAATAGAATAAAAATTAAATAACCTATAAATGGAGGTAATATCGATGTTAAAAAAATTAGGAATTGGAGGCGCGCTGATTTCTCTGGTATTTATTTTTACAGCATGCATCAGTCCAGAGGCAACACCTCAGTTTCCCGAAACAGCAGTAACTGAAGATATTGAATTCCCTCCCGAGTCGTATAAAGAACCTGAAATAAAACCAATCCCAAAGCCACCGGGTCCCATTGAAGGGACCTGGATAGAACCGGCGGTAGACTCTGAAAAACAGCTTGTTTTACTTCCACTGGACGAAATAGAGGAAAAATGGAATATACATTTCAAGGTTGAGACGGACAAGGATGACCTTACTTTCATGTCCTACATATACGAAGGTCAGTTGCATATCAGAGCGAACGTCTGCCCACCGTGCCGTTCCATAGGTTATGCCCTGGATGAAGCCAATGGGCTTTTGATATGCGATATGTGTGCCACACTCTTTGATGCTGGTACCGGGAGTGGCATCAAAGGTGCCTGTGTTGATTATCCTAAAGCAGAGGTTCCATACGAGATAGAAGACGGTAACATTTTACTTAGAGGAAAAAATCTTCTCTCGGCATACCAGGAAACCCTATCGCCGGGATAATCTGAGTGGCTACCTCAACTATTTTACCGTGCGGAGGTCATTCATGAGAGAAAAACATGTAGAAGCAAATCTATATAAGAATGCTCCATCTTATTGTACAAAGCCAGGGTGTAGAGGATCGGTATTTATTCATCATGATGACGGCTGGCAGTGTTTTAATTGTATGAAAATAGTATATAGAGACAACCAAAAGGCGAATAACAATAAGGCAAGTTTACGATGTGATCATAGTTGAATAGGTAGTGATTCTCATGTTGTCCGTATTGGTGGAGTTAGGGGTACAATAGACAGAACTTTTAGCCTAACGTTCAACCTTGAGCTATGAATTAACAACTGAATAACTACTAAGGCGCACTGTAGCGCTTAATAGGCCATACTAAACCCTTCTGGTATAGATAACCAGAGGGGTTTTCTTTTTATCCCCATAAAAACGCATCCTGATAAATGATGATGTAAATATAGGTTCATTCTGTAATTAAACCTTGTGACTTTTTGTTCAATAATGAAGCTAGCAAACGTAAAGCACCTTAACAGCAGAATAACGAAGCCTTGACCTGAGCGCTTGCCCTATTAAACGTAAAGGGGGGATAAGCGATGACTACAGGATTAGCCTCTCCAGAAGATGATAACCCCCTATCCTATACGAGGCTAGATGGTGAGTGGCTTAACTGGTATCAAGTCGCTCACCGCTTTGAGCATAAAGTGCCCGCACAGGATAGAGGGGATATTAGACACGATATCATAGTAGAACTTGCCCTAGCAAGACGTAGAGACGGAGATAAGCCCTTTCCAGAAGCTAGGATGGTGAGGATTGCCAGCTTTGTTGTAGCTGATTATTGGCGCAAAGTAACACGAAAGCCGATTATCTTAAGTCTCGATACCAGTATCACTAACGGAGATGGAGATACTACCAGCCTAATAGATACCATAGCCGATGATAAGGCGATTGACCTATCCGCCTGGCTTGATGCTAAAACATGGCTACTCGGTTGCCCGATAAGACTTATACATATTGCCCATAAGAGGGTAAATGGCATACCGCTAGAAGCTAAAGATAGAGACTACTTAAGACGTTTTAGGCGTAAAGAGCAAAAAAGATTGATTGAAACCTCACAAAAAGCCCTCTCGTAACGGTTGTATATAGTGGGAGCACCGATAATGCCAGCGGGTTGCGGATTATCGGATAGCTTACTACTTTAAGCTATCAAGGTAGCCTTGCCCACTACCGATTAGCTATATAGGGGGTGAAAGAAAGTAGAACAACTGAATATCGAGGGCAAGCGTTCAGGTGAGGGTTTCGTAGCGCATAAGGCGATACTGGTAAACGCTCTGGAGAGAGCACTCTCCGACAGGGTAACACTCAATGACGTTACTCTAGGGCGTAAAGGTTTCCTTACCTATCTTAAGGCTTTAGGCGGTTCTAATATCGTAAAGATAACGCCTAACGGTAATGCTAGCGGGTCGCAGGTTACAGGTAAAAGCCTTAAGGTGGTAT
>Ga0068714_10004177_pt1 | contig 16425 bp, 16 predicted proteins | sample MTBNYHSulfiMetaG_FD_62988 | JGI IMG/M metagenome (GOLD analysis project Ga0068714, IMG submission 62988) | Enrichment culture microbial communities from rom New York Harbor, USA that are MTBE-degrading - MTBE-NYH (New York Harbor Sulfidogenic)... | ecosystem: Environmental > Aquatic > Marine >...
AGTCAGGCAACTGCGCACTCAAATTCAAACAGCAGCGCGTTCCATCGCCAAAGTGGATCCAGGAGTCAATGTCAAAGAACGTATGAAATCAGGTGCAAAAACTTAACCGGACATTAATGACTAATACTAGGAATTCCATCAGTTGGCAAGATTCATTTCCGATTGATACAGTGGGATACGTGATAGGGGCGGGCGCAGGATCGGCAGGAACCCGGGTGTAGGCGGCTTGGAAGCCGCCTACATTATGTTAACGAATGCCGCAGAGTTCCGGGCAAACCTCCTCGCTGACGGAGCAATCCCAGGTACCATCTTCTTTCTGTTCGCAGTTCCGGGAATTGCAGATACATCTTTCCAGGCATTTTTCCGCATCCATGACGTCACCTCCTCTCCGATATCCAGGAAATCTCGATATTTGAATCGATGAGCACAAGCTAAACATGCTTTTGAGGTCCACAACCCCTTTCGTGAAAAGATTTGAATATCGGATTTTGATTCGATGTTGGACGTTCGACGTTTATCTATTCATGTCAGCCTGGCTTGAAGGATGGTGCGTGTGGAGGGGGTGACCTTGAACCGCTCGTCGATCCTGCACCCGCCCACCCACACAGGGGTTTCCTGTTGGAGCAGGATGGGTGTGGTGCGGCGCACCTCGAAGGGCACCTTGAGATCGACGAAAAAATCTTTGAGCTTCTTGTGTCCTTTCATGCCAAGAGGAATAAATCGGTCACCCGGCCTGAAGCTCCTGATCACGAGGGGGAACCGCGTCTTCTCTGAGTCCAGATCTGCAGTCCAGGGGGAAGCCGGCGGGCTCCATTTTTCTTCCTTATCCCTGACCGAAAGGTGCAAGGATTTCCCGATCTCCTGGATGAAAAAGGTTCCCGGGCCATTCAGACGATAGCAGAACCCTTCAGCCACCCCTTCATCCTGATTGATGAAGTGGAGGAAATCATAGGTTCTCTTGACGGTCAGCCGCTCCGGAAGGTTAATTTTCCCCTGGGGCTGTGCGGATTTTGCGAGCTCATTTACGGCATGGATGTGCTTCCGGCCGATCCTTCTTACGCTTCCCCTGAGCGTTACCAGGATTTTTCTGACGATTCTTTTCCTCAGGACAGCAGGAAGGGCAAGGAAGGGCTGAAGCGGAATCGAAATCCTCTTGTTTGAGAGAGGACCGGCTTCTTTTCCAATCCACTTCGCAGAGAGAGAATCCAGGAATTCAGACTCTTCCCTCAGGGTGGAGGTCATCTCTCCCAGATGTTCCACCAAGCGGGGTTGGTACTGCAGGAGCAGCGGGACGAGTTCCAGCCTTATTCTGTTTCTGAAGAGATCAGTATTCAGGTTTGAGCTATCCACTGCAAAGGGTAGTTTCATCTCTTTGACGTACAATTCGATTTCATGCCTTGTGACTTCCATCAGCGGTCTTATAATGTTGTCCCTTGTGGGGGGGATTGCCGCCAGGCCTGAAACGCCGCTTCCTCTCAGGAGCCTCATGAGGAAGGTCTCCGCCTGATCATGAAGATGATGGCCCAGGGCAATCCTGTTCGCAAGGTGCTTTTCCCGCACCCTTTCGAGGAATCGGTACCGTTCGTTTCTTGCAGACTCTTCGAGGGAAAGCAGGCCCTTTTTCATGCGTGAAGGAGATTTTTCCATTTCAAAGGGGAGTCCGAGGGAGAAGGCAAGGGAGCGCACGAGCTCCGTCTCGGACTCATCCTCACCGGGTCTCCACCCATGATCAAAGTGGGCGACTACCAATTGAAGATCGAGTTCACTGGAAAGCCGGTAAAGCACATGAACCAGGCAAACCGAATCAGCCCCGCCTGAAACCGCTGCAATGACCTTGTCGCCCTGGCCGACCATGTGGTACCGGCCAATGGTCTTTCTAATCCTGTCGAGCAGTTCCGTGGACTTTCTCATTCGCTTCCGAGGAGAGACTCCGCCTCCTTCACTACAGCAGAAGTATCCATGCTCCCGTCCATCTCATCCCGAAGAACCCTGATGCGGGGTCCCAGGGGTCTCCACATCTTTATTGAGGAGTTCCTGAAAAGGGCAATAGTCGACAAACCCATCATGGCCGCCAGATGGGTGACGCCGCTGTCCTGACCGATATAGAGCGCGCCTTCCTTCATCAAGGATATGAGATCTTCCGGACAAGGTGAAAAAAGAATGACCCCGTTCCAGCCGTTATGCAGCCGTTCCTCGAAAAAAGCCCGGAGCCCCTCCTCTGCCGGACCCAGGAGAAGGGACGGCTGAAGTCCTCGGGAGAAACCAGGGTTGCTGAGGATGCGGATCAGGTCCAGCCAGAATTCGGGCGAGTGGTTCTTCTGCCGGCTGCCCGATCCGGGGTGGAAAAGGATCCTTTTTCCTGTGGATCCTTCCACCTGGAGCAGGGGCCGTCCGAGAGCTTTTTCGATACATTCTTCTGGGTTCAAACTCTCACAGCCGGCCGCTCGGAGGCAGCGCGCCAGGTGGAGAGCTGCATGAATCCTTTCCGTCTTCCGGGGAAGGCCGGGGAATACGTAAACCCGCGCACCGGGCAGGAGTGATTCAAGATTTCTTTTCACCTTGCCATCGACGTCGTTCAGAAAGAGCGATGCAATGTCGGCACCGGGAAGATTCGGCGGCTCGGGCTCGTCCGTAAAAAGCGTATGCCATCCGGCTCCCTCGAAGTCCAGGCAATCCTCCACAAAGGGCCTCAGGTAATCGATCCCCGGCCTCCGGCCGACCAGCACGATTTTAGCAGAGCGCCTGATCCGGTCAAGGGAAGGCAGCAGCATCAGGGTATCCCCAAGGGCGGCAGGGCGGATGATCAGGATCTTCAATCGGGCTCCTCAACAAGGGTATGCGCTCCTACTCCAGCCCGGAACGCACTCACTGATAACTTGTCATCTCGACTCCCGCGACTCGCGCGGGATAAACTGCGGGAGAGATCTTTAACTCATGCCAAAAGATTTTTCACTACGTTCGAAATGACATCATGGTCAACATATTCCAGAGACACTACACCAGGTACAGGGGTGAACCAAAAACCCCACTATTTCCAAGAAATTATATTCTCTTGACAGTCTCAGTTCAATCATTATCCTTTCTGTCTGAGAGGAGGACGCCATCATGGGAAACTGGTTTAAAACAGCCCTGCTGCTGGGGGTGCTGACCGCCCTGATTGTCTGGGTGGGAAACATGTTCGGCGGCCGGCAGGGGATGATCATTGCGTTCGTGCTGGCGATCGGCATGAACTTCTTCAGTTACTGGTTTTCGGACAAGATCGTCCTGCGCATGTACAGAGCTTCCGAAGTGAGCCAGGCTGAGAGCCCGGAACTCTACGATATCGTGCGAACCATTGCATTCAAAGCCAACATGCCCATGCCGAGGATCTATGTCATTCCGGAGAACTCCCCGAATGCGTTTGCAACCGGCCGCAACCCTGAACATGCGGTCGTTGCCGTGACCAGGGGTCTTCTCGAACTCATGAACAGGGATGAGATCATGGGGGTCCTCGCGCACGAAATGGCCCATGTGAGAAACAGGGACATTTTGATCGGATCCATTGCAGCAACAATGGCGGGCGCCATTATGATTCTGGCCAACATGGCGCGATGGACTGCTTTTTTCGGCGGAGGCTCCAGGGATGAAAGAGGAGGAGGAGCCATAGGCATGCTTGTCGCAGCCATCGTCGCCCCTATTGCCGCCATGCTCATCCAGATGGCTGTTTCCAGGTCAAGAGAATATCACGCGGATGAAACAGGCGCCGATCTTGCCGGTCATCCTCTTGGATTGGCCAGTGCGCTTCAGAAACTCGGGGCCTATTCCAAGCGAATCCCCATGCAGGCGCAGGCCAACACAGCCCACATGTTTATCGTGAACCCATTGAGCGCCGGCAGCCTCGCAAACCTCTTCTCGACCCATCCGCCGCTGGAAGAGAGGATTGCCAGATTGATGGGTGGACAGACTCCGCCGCACCAGGCCAATAGCGGATATGACAATAGCGGATATGACAAGAGCGGGCATGGCGAAGATAAGGGAAAAAAACAGGCTGAGGATGCATGGCGGCACCTTTCGCGCTGATGTAGCGTAAGTTCGAGTGAGAGCTGTGAAATTCTTCGTGACCTTCGTGGTCAAACAAAATGGTTCCTCTCACCACGAGGGTCGCGAAGAGCACAAGACCTTCACCCCGAGTCCATTAAAGCAATTTGTTGCCGATATCCGCAAAGAGCCAGGAGCGGCTTTCCTCCACAGCTTGTTTCATATCAAGAACATAGTCCGGCCTGGTACCGTCTCTCCATCGAGGGTACCCTCCAAGCCAGACATATTGCACCAGCTCCTGAAAGACTCCTGCCGAAAACAGGAATTCGCCGATCTGTACAGTCGACGGGGTCCGCGCTGCTTTGATGGAGATCCGGACTTCCACCCCGTATCTTCCGATGATCTCCGAAATCAGGTCTCTGTTGCGGTCTCCCTCCGGCTTCTGCTTGAACTCAGATTGGTTTGGGGGAAAGGGGAAGTGCCGGTAGACTTCACCTATAAAACCAGAGAATCGAATGGAGTGGATGGCGCCCATTAAGTCTCCGATCTCGGTCCTGTTTTCAATGACATAGACATCCCATGTCGCTTCTGATGACTCCTGGTCCCCTTCCCGGGCGAGCAGGGCGACATTGCTGCAGAAGCGATCGGCGAATATGAAGTAATGATCGAGCAGCAGCAGGTCCGTGTCTATGTTGAAGAAGCCGAATGCTATAGTGCCGTGACTCAAGGATGGGAAGCCGAGTGGCATGTGTTCTCCGTTTCGTCTGTCAGAGGCCCTGGACCGTGTTCATTTACGTTTCACGGAAGTACACGTTCCTTTTGACAGAAAAGGTCTCAGCGTATAAAATACCTTTTTTACCCTTTTTGGATGGATCTTTGTGATATGCCCTTTAAAAAACAATTTCGGGAGTACCTCTTCTCCCAAAAAGGCAGAAAGCATTCTAAATCCCAGGAGTCAAAAATGCATGCTGAAAATCAACAGGAAAAATTCACCGGCGCCTCCAAATATGTGCTGGATGAGGAACTCGCCAAAATCGTAAACATCTCCATGGCGCTCGAAATGCCGCTTCTCCTGAAAGGGGAGCCCGGTACAGGGAAGACCATGCTGGCCCATGCCGTTGCCGAAGCGCTTCATATGAGGCTGATCATCCTGAATGTGAAATCCAGCATGAAGCTGATTGACGCATTGTATCAGTACGATACGCTCACGCGCTTGAACGATAGCCGTTTCGGGGATTCGAACCGGGACGTCAGCAATATCGAGGATTATATCAAGATGGGGAAGATCGGCCAAGCCTTCGTCTCTTCGGAAAAAGTCGTCCTGCTGATCGATGAAATCGACAAAGCGGACACGGATTTCCAGGATGATATGCTCGACGTTCTGGACCAGATGCAGTTCGACATTATTGAAATCGACAAAACCATCAAGGCGATATGCAGACCTGTCATCGTAATCACCTCGAACGCAAAAAAGGATTTGTCCGATCCGTTCCTGGGGCGCTGCAACTTTCACCACATTGCCTTTCCCGAGCCCGACATGATGAGAAACATCATTGAAGTCCATTTTCCCGATCTCAGCAAGGACCTGCTCGAGAGCTCGGTGAAGACTTTTTACAGGCTCCGGGAGATCAGGGGTGTCGAGAAGAAGCCGGCCACCAGGGAGCTCATCAATTGGATCAGGGCGCTTCGGTCCGATCCCGACTTCAAGGTCAAGGACCTGGTGAAGGGGGAAGTCCCTTTCCTGGGTGTGCTGTTCAAGAAGAGCCCGGATTATGCCGTGGCTCAGAATGCCGTATCCCGTTTCAGGATCTGAGAGGGCGACAATGTTCGTCGATTTTTTCTATACCCTCAAGAGAGTGGGAATCCCCGTGTCCCCCACGTCCTTTCTCCGCCTCCAGAAGGCGCTGGACATGGGCCTCATCAACTCCCTTGATGACTTCTACACCTCCGCACGCGCCGTCCTGGTGAAAAGCGAGCGGTATTTCGATCTCTATGATCAGGTCTTTGCACATTGCTTTCAAGGGGTCGAGCTGCGTGATCCTACCGAGGTGGAGCTCTCGGAGGTGGCCAGGACCCTGCTTCAGGAATGGCTGAAGGATCCCAAGGAGCTGGCGAGAGCGCTTGGCATGGACGAGAAGGAATTGTCCAAGCTGACTCCTGAAGAGCTTATCAAATACTTCATGGACCGCCTGAAAGAGCAGACAGAAGCGCACCACGGTGGAGCCAAATGGATCGGAACGGGCGGGACGTCGCCTGTGGGGCATTCGGGTTATCACCCGGGCGGTATGAGGGTCGGAGGCATTTCGCGGAACAAATCCGCGGTCAAGGTCGCCATGGATCGGCGATACAAGGATTATTCCCAGGAGGGGCCCCTGACCGAGTCCCAGATGGGAGAGGCCCTGAAGAGATTGAGAAATCTGGTACCCGTAGGGCCCAAGGACACCGTGAACATCGACGAATCCATCTACCAGACCATGAAGAATGCCGGCGAGATCGAAATCATATTCGACAGGAGCCTAAAGGACCGGCTGAAGGTAATCCTGGCGATCGATAACGGCGGGTGGTCCATGGATCCGTACATCGAAATGGTTCAGACCCTGTTCAATTATGCGCGGTCCCAGTTCAAGGATCTCAAGACCTTCTTCTTCCATAACACGATCTACGACAAGTTATGGGAAGATCCCCCGAGACGAAGCAAGCCCTTCAATGTGGATGAAATTGTAAAGCTGGATCCCGAAACGCGCTTTATCATCGTTGGCGACGCCAGCATGGCGCCCTATGAACTGATGGCCACCGACGGATCCATCCATCTGGAGGAACGATCCGGCAGACCGAGCTATGAACGTCTTAAAGACATTGGAAAGACCTTTCGATATTGTGCCTGGCTCAATCCCAGGATGGCGGAGGAGTGGAACTATACCCGCACAATCAGCATGATCAGGGAAATTTTTCCCATGTTCGAGCTGACGCTGGACGGCCTGGAAAAGGCTGTCAGGCATCTGATCACTAAACACTGACGGAGTATGACCCCTTCCTACAAAGAACGATTCGAGAACCTCCTTCGGGTTGTAAAAAAGGTGACTTCCTCCCTGGATCCTGGGGATATCCTGGAAGTGATTCGGGACGAAGCAAAGGTGACGGTCCCTTATGCGAAAGAGGCCTGTCTTCTGATGTTCGATCCGGAGGCGAAGTACTATACCCGTCCCTTGCATTGCTCCCTGAGCAAAGAGAGAATCAACTGTCAGCTCTGCAAGAAGGGGGGGGAACATATTCAGAAGGCCTTGAAGGACCCGGTGGCATTTGAATGTGCACCCCGGTCCTCGGCGTCGGCCGGCCCGATCTGCGAGGTGGCATTTCCCATATGGGATGGAGGAGGGAAACCCCTTGCAGTGCTGGACGTTATTTCGGACGACAAGAACGGTTTTCTTCCCAAGGACATCGTCCTGTTGAAAGACCTTACGGATCTGGCGACAAACGCCATCCTCAATGCGCGAAGGCATTGGAAGCTCTCTCAGGAAAGACTCACCCTCGACAGCATCCTTAAACACATTCGGCCCTTTGTTCCGGACACCGTAAACAGGATTCTGGAAAAGGATCCGTTTACACCTGTTCTCGACAAGAAAGAATTGGACGTATCTGTTCTCTTCCTGGATGTTGCGAGCTACACGAAGATAAGCGAGAGGCTCACCCGGGAGAAGGTGAACTTTGTCCTGGAAAAATATTTTTCCAGTTTCCTGGACGAGATCAATCACCATGGCGGGGATATCAATGAAACTGCCGGAGACGGTCTCATGGCCATCTTTCAAGGACGGGAATTGGAAAACGGACTGAATGGTTGCAAAGCAGCCCTTCACATCCGGGAGCGTACCCTCGAGATCAATCAGGAACTGGAGGGTCGGTTCCAGCCCGTTCACGTCAACATGGGGATCAATTCAGGTATCGCCTATCTGGGAATGACGCGCTTCCAGGGCGAGACCGGAACCAGGATGACCTTCACGGCCAGCGGGCCCGTCACCAATCTCGCTGCCCGGATTGCCTCTGCGGCAAAAAGGGGTGATATTCTCATCGGCCCTGAGACGGCAAGGAGAGTGGAGGGGGAGATCCCTCTCTTTGACAGGGGTCTGATGAAGTTCAAGAACGTGAAGGACAAGGTGAAGGTCTACAGCCTGGTCGGGCCCGGGCCGCGTAAGAACAAATGAGGGTGACGCTAAAGGCTTCTTCCTGCCTCCGCCAATCCCCTTAGTCCGTTGCGATCAAGGATTCGGATCTTTCGACCGTCGGATTCGATCAGACCCTGGCCGGTCATCCTGCCGATGATACGAGAGAGAGTTTCCGGAATAGTTCCTAAAAGGCTGGCAAGCTGGGATTTGGTGATGGTGAGTTCCAGTTCACTCGCGCCGCTTCCTTTGTCGCTCAGATAAAGAAGATATGCGGCAAGCCGACCCGGGACCTCTTTGAGAGAAAGGTCTTCGATCAAAGAAGCAAAGACCCGGAGACGTTTCGAGAGCACGGCCAGCATGTTCAAGGCAATGGAAGGATTCCTTTGGATCAGCCCGACAAAGGATTCTCTCGGGAAAAAGAGAAGGCGACAATCCTCGATGGTTTCTGCATTGGCCGGGAAGTGAAGGCCGGTAAAGACCGGGACTTCTCCGAACGGCTCCCCGGCGCCGAAAAAATGGAGAATCTGTTCCTTGCCCTCAGCCGAGAGCTTGAAGATTTTCACCCTCCCGGAAAGGACCACGTAAAAACCGGTCCCCTTCTCGCCTTCCGAGAAGATGGTCTCTCGCTTTCGCAGCGACTGCTCTCTTGCTATGGCCGCAAGATCGCGAAGATGCTCTTCAGGCAGTCCTTCGAACAGGGGGATGGCAGCGATACGGGTGGGTGTAATCGTCATCGTGAATGGTCTCTCTCCAGAGTCTTATAAAGTAAGCAGTAGGCAGTAAGCAGTCAAGAAAAACGGAACCACTAACCGTCTATGTCTCAAACACGCCATCTTTCCGGCTTTGGCATCGACCGATGGATTGGGGAAAATTTTCTTCTATGAACTGAAAGAGCGAGCGTATTCTCCGCGCTTCGCTTAGAGTCCCACCCCTTCGGGCGGTGTCCTTTTTCCCTGCAGCCTGCTACGGGGGGAGCTTCAATTCTTACTGCCTACTCCCTACTGCTTGCTGCTTACTCCATCCTTACCCGTTCACCAGTCGCACCAAGGTGCGATCCGGATAGTAGTCGATGATGTTCAGACACCCGTAATCCTGTTGCAGGTTGAACATCCGGCCGAAATCAAGGCCCATGGCATTGCAGAGAATCACCCGGTTCACCACCCCATGCCCCAGGAGGAGAATAATCTTGTCCTCCGAGCATGCCATGATGGATTTAAAGCAGGTCATTACCCTCTCCGCCAGGCAGTTGATGCTTTCCCCGTTCAGCGGAGGGGCGAAGTTCAAGACGTCCATTTCCCGCCTCGACAACTCTTCAGGATAGCGCTCGCGAATCTCCTGAAGACTCAAGCCTTCCCACGCCCCGAAATTGACCTCCCGGAACTCGGGCCTGGAATAGAGGGGAACGTCATGATGACGGGCTATGATCCTTGCACCGACAAGGCTCCTCTTCAGATCGCTCGAGTAGATTTCATGGATCTCGGCATACCGGAGTCGTTCGGAAAGGCTTTCAATCTGCATGATTCCGACCTCGGTCAAATCCACATCCGTATGACCGTAGACCGGAAAACCGTCATAACCCTGAACCTGCCCGTGGCGAACCAGATAGAGCCGCTTACCTATTTTCATGATTTATGATGATATTTTCGCGGGCCGGGAATGTCAACGGCATAGACCTCCGGTGAATTTTCCTTGGAGCAAGTGCGACAGGGCATCACCCCAAGCCGGTCTCCGTGCCCGGATCTACTTCTCTGACCTCCGACCTCCGACCTCCGACCTCTGGTTCTCCTTGTTCCAGCCGACAGGCTGTACGGATAACACCGGGCATGGCGCCTGCCGGATGACTCTGTCCGTGGTGGATCCCATGAGCAGGGTTTCCATGAGGCTGCGCCCCCTCAACCCCAGCACGACAAGATCCATTTCATTCACCACAGCATACTTGGTCAGTTCGTCATATGGCTGCCCGGCGAGCAGAACCGTCACGGGTTTGCACCAGTTATGCGCATCCTGAGGGATCATGTCCGAGAGCTTCTCCTTGAGTTGCGCTCGGAGATCTTGCCTTACCCCTTCAACCTTGATTGCATTCAGCATGTGCTTGTATATAGGAGGCTCGATCACATGGACGGCGTGGAGTTCGGAAAGATACTCCTGGGCCAGACTGAGCGCATATTGAAAGGCGAGGTCAGAGTCGGGCGAAAAGTCACAGCCCACAAGAATTCTCCGAAATTTTACTTCGCCTGAAGGTAAAAGTGAGAGATCACCTGCCTGGGGACGAACGACCAGGACCGGACAGGTCAGGCTGCGCATGAGTCGCTCCGTCACTGAACCCAGGATGAGCCGTTTCAATCCGGAGCGGCCATGTGTTGCGCAGATGGCCAGGTCCACCTTTTTTTCCTCGGCAAAACGGGTTATCTCCTCGGCGGCCCCGCCGATTGATACGAGCGGTTCCCAGTTGACGGATTGTCCCTCCATCCAGCGGGAAAAGCGTTCGGTTGCCTGATCCATCATCCGTGACTGCTGGATGAAGGGATCAGGAAGTGCTTCTCCGTAGCCGGTCGGGACCGAAAGAACATGGCAAAGGAAGAGTTTTGCAGAGAATTCCTTTGCCAACCTCTGCCCGTACGATACGGCCAGATTTGAAGTTTCCGAAAAGTCGGTGGCGGAAATGATGTTTTTCAGTTGAACTCTCATGGTCATACCCTCCTTTCTGCGAGAAGAGGAAGTCTTTGCCAAAGAACCTGACTTAGGGTCCCGGGGACCTGGAAATGAGCAAAGCGACCATGGCGGCGCGGAGGAGCAGGGGAGACGATTACAGGAGGAAATCTCTTTGTGCACCGCTTGTTGTCATTATAATCCTCCCCACTCCCGTTGCAAACAATGAATCGAAATCCCCGGTTATCCGATCTCCTTCTTGATTGAATTTCACTCTTGTAATAAGGTCGCTTTCCGGCTATTTTCATCATCTTCACAGTCAAAATGCGCTTATTCCCAAACTCCGGATGAAACGATCGTGGTTATATTTACCGACTGTAGCGTTCGTTTTCATAGTGAGCGCGGACTATTTGACAGGAGCAAAAATGAAGGAAAAAGAGGACTTTGAATTGAACCCGGAAGAGAAGGAAGAACTGGTCAGGGAGATCAGGGACCTTTATCGGATTCTGATTCCCGACAAACAGATAGAAGAAGACAGGTAAGATATCCGCTCTGCAGGATGCCGAGGCCCGGGGGTCAAGAGACCCTCCCGGGCCTTTTTCTGTTCAAGCGATTAGCAGGTGGGATTTCTTCAGTCCTCCTGGCACAACTCCAGCAGAACGCCCCTGGTCTCCTTGGGATGAACAAAGGCGATGCGGATCCCCCTTGCGCCGATTCTGGGTTTCTGGTCAATGAGCCGGACTCCTTTGCTCTTCATGAATTCAAGGGCTTCCTCAATATTTTCCACATGAAGGGCGATATGGTGGATACCCTCACCTTTTGATTCAATGAATTTGGCTACAGGGCCGTCAGGCTCGGTAGATTCCAGCAACTCGATGTTCGTGTCATCCACCGGAAGGAAGGAGACCTTTGCCTTCTGATCGGCCACGATCTCCGTGCCGGTCATCTTGATGCCGAGAATGTCGGTATAAAAGCGCGCTGCCTCTGAAATATTCTTTACAGCCACTCCAATGTGATCCACTTTCTTGATCTTCATCCTGATTTCTCCTCTCTGTATGCACTGTCCCTGCAAAGAGCCCGCCACTAAGACACCGAGACACTAAGATCCGTTTTTTTGTACTCTTCGTGCCTTCGTGTCTTTGCGGCGTATCTTCTATTTCCTGCTTCCATCGGGATTGTACTCATACCACCCTTTGCCTGTCTTCCGGCCAAGGTGCCCGGCCAGAACTTTCTGCCTGAGAATGGAGGGTGGATAGAAGCGCGGATCTTTCTCTTCTTCATAGGTGTTCGTGTAAGCCATAAGTTGGACATCGAGGCCCACCATATCCGAAGTCTCCAGGGGTCCCATCTTCCTGCCGAAGGCAAGCCGCATCCCCTTGTCGATGTCTGCCGGGGTCGCAACGCCCTGCTCCACCAGCCGCATGGCTTCCATGTTGGAGAGCATGTTGATTCTATTCAGGATAAACCCCGCGATATCGCGCTGGACCATGATAGGTTCCTTGCCGATCTGCCGTACGAAATCAGCAGCGCGTTCGAACGTCTCGTTGCTCGTGGAGATGCCACGGATGACCTCGACCGCGGCCATCATCGGCACCGGGTTGAAGAAATGAATTCCGACGAATCTCTCGGCCCGACTGGTTCCGGAGGCGACCTGCGAAATCGGTATGGCCGAGGTGTTCGAGGCCAGGATGGCCTGATCGTTGACCTTGGAGTCGATTGCTTTGAGCACAGCGTGCTTGATCTCGATCTTTTCGTACACCGCCTCGATTATGAGTTCCGCTTCAGACACCTGCTCGTAAGTCGTGGAGGTCGCGATCCTCCCCATGACTGTATCCAGGGGCTCCGAGACAGTACCCTTTTCAACGAACTTCGAAACGGACCACCGGATATTTTTTACCGCTTTGCTGAGGATGTCCGCTGAAAGATCGCAAAGGACAACTGAAATCCCGGCCTGGGCGCAGACTTGAGCAATCCCGTTCCCCATGGTTCCACTTCCGATGACAAACACCTTTCTTACCATGTGCTCTCCTCCTTGGACTTCGGTCAGGGCACTTCTGCAAACCTTTCCTCACTTGTAGATACCGGCCCAATCCTCGATCCTGTCAAATGCCTGTTCCAGGTCTTCCCGGGCAGCCCCGAAGGAGAGCCGGACGTGGCCCTCTCCGGTGGGTCCGAAACCGCTTCCGGGTATGGTAATTACACGGGCTTCGTAGAGGAGCCTGAGTGCGAGATCCATATCCCCGACACCTTCCGGGATGATTCTCGGGAACACGTAGTAAGCGCCCCTCGGCTTTTCATAATGGAACAGATGAGAAAGCATGTCCAGGCGAGCGCAGGCAACCTCCCTTCTGGCGGACAATTCCTTTACAAGGGTCTTGATGAAGCGGTCTCCCTCCCCATCCCGGCCGTTTGTTGCCCTGAGCGCGGCATATGCCGCGTACTGTGAAATGGTGGGCGCACAGATGGCAAATGCGTCGTGAACCTTCAGGACCTGGTCGATCACACGACTGCTCGCAACCATGTAGCCGATCCTCCAGCCCGTCATGCAGTACATTTTGGAGAAGCTGAAACAGGCGATCAAGCGGTCTCTCAGTTCCGGTATGGAGGCGAGACTGAAATACGGCAGGTCATCGTAAACCAGGAAATCATACGCTTCATCGGCAATGATGAAGAGGCCGCGTGACACGGCGATCTCAGCCAGTGCCAGAAGTTCTTCTTTTGAAAAGACTGCGCCTGTCGGGTTCATGGGGTTGCAGAGGACAATGGCCTTTGTCCTTGACGTCAGTTTGTTCTTGAACCCGTCGATGTCCAGCCTCCAACCCTCCTCCTCGATCAGGGGAACAAACACGGGGACCCCCTCAGCGAAGAGGATCTGTTCTATGTGGGAGGAATAGTTGGGGGACGGCAGCAGCACCTCATCCCCCCTCTCGACGACTGTCGAGAGGGTTGCGGCGATCGCCTCCATGGCGCCGCAACTGACGAACAACTCGGATTCGGGGTCTGCCTGTATTCCTTTTGCGTTTCGGAGACGATCGGCGATGGCTTCTTTCAGCCTCGGCATACCGGGTTGAAGGGAATACTTGCCTATGGCCTCATCCGTTCTGAGCGCTTCGATTACGGCTTCCAGTATGAAGGGGGGGGTGGCAAAGGAAGGAATGCCCTGACCCAGGGAGACACACCCATCCACCCTGCTTGCCAGCACAGGCATCTGCTTGATTGCAGAGACCGAGATCTGCGCCACCCGGCGGGCGATGCCGGTCGCATCCTCGTTTCGTCCGACACTCTTGTAAACGGAACGCTCAACCACGGGTTATTCCAATCGAGAGGGTTGTATTTCGGAATATATTTTCTTTCTTCCTCATACTCCAGAAGAGAGGGCGCCGACAAGAAGGGATTTTTTTCTTGACGGTCAATATTCCCTAATAGTATTAGGTATAATCAACATACTATAGAATTTGATGTAGATTTATTCATGAATAAAAACAACTTAGCTAATCTAATGTCTATTGGGAATTCAGCTTTCAAGTGTGGTACTGAATAACCGTCAAGAGAAATGGGAACTTTTTCTCTCAGGAACCTCCATGTTTTTGGACAATTACCTAGTTTTACTATTTGGCTAAGTAACCGACTTTAAAATAAGTTTTTGGTGGCGACCCGTAATTGCAGGGTTGTCCTTAATCATCCTAACCAGGACAAAATGGCTTCCAAAGGCAACAAAGAAGACTCCCGCACGCGGATCATCGATTCGGCAAAAAGGCTATTTGCCGAGCAGGGGTTCGTGAAGACCACCGTCATGGATATCTCCAGGCAGGCAGGGCTTTCAGAGGCGGCTCTCTACGAATATTTTCAGGGCAAGGAAGATCTCCTGCTCGCCATTCCGCAGCTTTGGGTTTCGGAACTCATCGCGGATCTGAACGGACAGCTCTTCGGAATAAAGGGAAGCGTCAACAAACTGAGGAAATTCCTCTGGTGGAATCTGTTGCGGATCGAGCAGGCTCCCCTGGATGCGAAAATCGTCTACCTTTCACTCAAGACGAATGCCAATTTCCTCAATACCGAGGTCTATGCCAATGTAAAGCGACTTTACTCGAATCTCATAGAGATCTTCGAAGAGGGCCGGGCAAGCGGAGAGATGAGGCCGGATCTCAATCCCTACCTGGCGAGGGATATCTTTGTGGGGACCATGGATCACATCGTTACCCGCTGGCTCCTCAAGGGAATGACCTATTCCATTTTCGACAACCTCGAAGAGACATTCAGCATCATGGTGGATGGGTTTAAGGCGGTTCAGCCGGGAACGGTCGGCAATGGTCAGGACAAGCAGAAACCGACCCAGGAGAATGGGGTCATCAACAAAGGAAACGAGAAGATGAATTTGGTGGAATCCGAGGATGTCAGCCGGCAGTCAACGGCCAATTTCAAACTGTAATCCATGAGGAGGATGAAAGATGGCGAAGGTATTGTTTGAATGGGATTACTCAAAGTACCCGGGGGCGAAGAAATACCCCCATCTCTTCAAACCGATCCAGGTGGGCAACCTCATGGTTCCCAACCGGATCGTCTATGCGGCCACTGAGGACAACCTCAACAGCCATGACGGGTTTGTGACCGATGCGGACGTCGCCTATATCCGCAGCCGGGCAGAGGGTGTTGTCGGCGGCATGTGCTTCATGCAGGGCGTTTACATGGATGAAGCCAGACAGGGCCAGGGCTATGTGGGACAAGCTGCAGCCTGGGACGACAAATTCATTCCGGGTCTCAAGCGCCTTGCAGACGCGATTCATAGCGAAAGGGCGATCGCCGGGTATCAACTGATGGACTGCGGCCGAGTCGGCGCGGTGGAAGTCGATTACGGACATGGTCCCTCCGCCGTGCCCCAGCGGCTCAGAATCTTTAGGCAAATGAAAGAGATGAGCAAGGACGAGATCAAGGCAGTGATCCAGCAGAGTCTGGACGCGGCCCGAAGGGGCCTGGAGGCCGGGTTCGATGTGATCGAGATCTCCGGCATCGTTGGATACCTCGTCTCCAACTTCATCTCCAGCTACACCAACCGAAGAACAGACGAGTACGGCGGGGACATCCGGGGAAGAATGCGGATGGTGGTGGAGACTATCCAGGGGCTGAAGAAGCTCTGCGGGCCCGACGTCCCCATCGGGATTCGCCTCTGTGCCGAGGAGCTGCTCGACGATGTGAAGGGCAACACCAAAGAAGAATCCATGATGAGCTACAAAATCTCGGAAGAGGCCGGCATCGACTACATCAGCGTGACCGCCGGATGGCAGGAGTCCATCGTGCCGGTGATCAGCCGCGACGTGCCGCAAGGTGCCTGGCTGCACCTGGCCAAGAGGGCCAAGGAGAATGTGAAGGCGCCCATCATGATGGCGTACCGGCTTTTCGATCCTTCCATTCCCCACAAGGCCATTGAAAAGAACGAACTGGATATGTGGGAGATGTGCCGTCCCATGATCGCGGACCCCTACATGCCCAAGAAGGTGCTTGAGGGGAAGGAGGAAGACATCCGCTGGTGCGTGGCCTGCAATCTCTGTCTCGCCAGGCTCTTCAGAGATGCGCCCATGACGTGCTACATCAATCCCCTCTG
>Ga0068714_10004181_pt1 | contig 16414 bp, 11 predicted proteins | sample MTBNYHSulfiMetaG_FD_62988 | JGI IMG/M metagenome (GOLD analysis project Ga0068714, IMG submission 62988) | Enrichment culture microbial communities from rom New York Harbor, USA that are MTBE-degrading - MTBE-NYH (New York Harbor Sulfidogenic)... | ecosystem: Environmental > Aquatic > Marine >...
TTGCATCGTCTGGACAACGGCAACGTACTCCTCTACGACCGCAGCGACGGTATGGGGACCTGCTCGTCGCAGGTCCATGAGTACCGACTGGACGAAGATAACCGGATCGCCGAGCACGTGTGGTCGTACGTTCCGGATTCCCCGGTCTTCGCCCGGCACGGAGGCAACGCCCAGCGCCTGGTCAACGGCAACACCTTCATCGGCTGGGGTGGCGACGACGACAGCCATGGTCCTGTCTGCACGGAAGTCACACCCGAAGGGCAGAAGGTTTTCGAGCTGTTCTTCGACGACCCGGCGGTCGAAAGTTATCGCGCCTTCCGTTTTCCTCTGCCTGCGGACATCACCGGGTTGGGCGTCACGAAGCAGTACGTCGGCATCGGGGACAACGAGTTCAAACGTGCCGGTGTCGATACGGGTGTCACCATTCGGATCAACAGCTATACCGGCACCGGCTACAACGTCATGGGCGTCGTGCGGACTCCACTGGCTCCAGTTTATCCGACCTTCGAGGGCCCGGCTCCGCTGGTCCTTCCCGTGCGGCTCCAGGTCGGCGCCAACGGGATCAATACCATCAACGCCCGTATTCTCCTCCGCGCCGAGAGCTTTCATCTGAGAGAGCCCGAAACGTACGCCGTCTACTGGCGCAACCCGAAGGAGACGAAACCGTTCCTGGCTTTGCCGACTTCGTACGACCCGGCCGCGGGCATGCTATGCGCCGACATGGTGGAGTTCGGCGAGTTCATCCTCGGTAAACCCGACCTCGAACTCGTGGCGTCGGCAAAGGTGGATCGGTCGGACTTCTGAAGCAATCGTTGATCCGGCTGTCCGTGTGAGTGCGCCGTTTAGGTTCACGGGACCGGCCGTGCTCGGGGCGCGAAGTCCCGTTTGAGACCTGCAATGGACGATTCCAAAGACGCAAGGAATTGGCCTCTCGGAAGCGACAGCCGTTCGGATGGCAGGGCGGATGAACCCGATCGTCACTTCAGAACGATCTTCGAGCACATCATCGACGGCGTGGTTCTGGCGGATGTGGACAGCAAGCAGTTCTACCTGGCCAATTCGGCCTTCTGCCGGATGTTGGGCTACAGCACGGATGAAATCCGGCAGTTCAGTGTTGCTGACATTCACCCGGAGGAGCATCTGCCCTTCGTATTGGGGGAGTTCGACAAACAGGCGAGGCAGGAGCAATCTCTATCCCGCGATATTCCTGTCAAGCGCAAGGATGGAGGCACATTCTACGTGGATATCAATGCCTTTCCAATAACGCTCTCGGGGAGGACCTACCTCATGGGACTCTTCCGCGACATCACGGATTGGAAACGGGCACAGGAAGAAGTGGAGGCCTATCGGCAAAGAATCTGCCGCGCCGAACGCTTGGCTTCTACCGGGACGTTGAGCGCGACGGTGGCTCATGAGTTGATGCAGCCTCTGACCGTGGTGAAGCTCTCATTGGAAGATGCCATAGCGGAACTCGATGCCTCAAAGTGCTCCCGACTGGTCCTCGACGCCTTGGATCATTGCCGCAGAGGGACGCAGGACGCGATTTCCATCGTCAAGCGGTTTCGCTGCTATGCGAGACACTCCACGCTGCCTGTGTCCGGACCAGTGGACCTTGGGGCCATAGTGAAACGGACCATGAGCCTGTTGAAAGAGCGCGCGCGAGCGAGAAGAATCGCTCTGATTGCGAAGGCGGTGGATAACATGCCCACGATCACTACTTCGGAGAAGGGCATGGAACAGGTCTGTTTCGCACTGATTGACAACGCCATCCAGGCCGCGGACGGCCAGAAGGATCGCAAGCTCGTGATCAAGGGGCAGGTCGCAGAAGGGCAAGTGGCATTGTGGTTCGAGGACGACTGCGGTGGCATGCCACCTGAGATTCTCGACAAGATCTTCCAGCCGTTCTTCACCACCAAGCCGGCATCCGAAGGTACAGGGCTGGGCCTCTGCATTGTCGAGAGGACGGTCTCCAATGCCGGGGGAAAGGTCTACGTGGAAAGCAGGGTCAACAAGGGTTCGACGTTTTGCGTGATCCTTCCGGTCCAGTGAAGCGGTCGCCACATGACCGAATACCGCCGAGATCGGACCAGAAGGCCGTGTCATAGCTTCTCGGCAGTCTCACGTTCGCCTCGAACGTAGGGTCGTATCCCACGTCAATCGTCTGAGATCGGCATCTGTGCTTTCACCAGGCAGATGCGGCACTTCCGGCACAACCAAGTCAGGCAAACTGCCTCGCCGGACGGGTCGGTCCTTGCACGAAGTTCAACCGGCATTCCGTCCAGCAACCGCGAGGCAGGCAAGGAGGACCCTCCAGCGGTCCTCCTTTTTTTTGGGGGGCATCGCGGATTTCACGGGAAGGCGGCAGGGACTCTGAGAAGGAGGTCGCATGGTGCACGAAGTCATCCCGTCTGGTGCAGAAAACCGTCGGGGTGTAACACAAGTGGCTCACGGCCGATGGCGTCGAGATTGCCACGGAAGATGAAACGGTAGGGCGAGAGATCGTGGGGCAATTCCTTGCGGCAGTAGCTCGGAGGGATTACTCCTCTTGCCCACCGTCCGTAGGGCAGGTCAATCGCCAGCGGCATAGTGCATGTGGGCGGTCCCGCCGTAGGGAAATCCCGGACCTCCGTGGTCTATCGATGTGTCAGCCGTTCAGGGCCGATGTTCGTACCCTGCGGGATTAAGTCCTTGATTGCCGAAGGCGCGCCGGTATATTCGGAGGCGTTGGAGACCGGAGGTGGAATATCGAAATGTGTGTTGCGTTCTTGGACACAGGAGACTCGCATGGGCGTTGTGTCTGCCAGAGAAATGCTGTTGAAGGCGACCGAAGGCAAGTATGCGGTCGGCGCCTTCAATGTCACGAATATTGTGCAGATGGAGGCCGTAGTGGAGGCCGCCGAGCGCAAGCAGGCTCCCCTCATTCTCCAGACTTCCGTCACGCCCGCCCGGTTCCTCGGGGTCAGAGTGCTGGCGGCGGCCTATCGGGCCATGGCGGAATCGGCGTCTATCCCGATCTGTCTGCATCTGGATCACTGCGCGGACGTAGGCCTGTGCCGAGCCGCTGCCGATGCGGGGTACACGAATGTAATGATCGACGCTTCGAAGGAGACCTTCGAAGAGAACATCCGTCTCACGGCGTCGGTGGCGGACTACTGTCACGGCCTCGGAGATATCACGGTCGAGGGGGAGCTGGGCACGGTTGGCGGCGTGGAGGATCAGATCAAAGTCACCGAGGACGAGGCGGCGTTGTGTGACCCGGATCAGGCCGAGGAGTTCGTCCGCCGGACCCGTATTGATCTCTTTGCCCCCGCCATCGGTACGGCGCACGGAGTGTACAAGACCAAGACACCCAAACTTCACTTCGACCGGCTGCGCACTATCTTCGACCTGTTGAATGGGACCTCGCCGAGAGTTCCCCTCGTTATCCATGGCGGCACAGGGTTGCAGGACGATGTGGTGCGAAGGCTGGTGGCGTTGGGCGGCTGCAAATTCAACGTCTCGACAGAACTGAAGCATACCTTGATCGATGCGACCTTTGACTACCTCAGCACGCACCGCGATGAGTATGATCCCGGTCGGATCGACAGGGCGGTCAACAAGGCGACGATTCAGACCGTCGAGAGATGGATCGATGTGCTGGGCTGCGCGGGCAAAGCGGGATGAGGCATAAGGAACAGCAAGAAATGTCAGAGCTAAAGGCTGTCTTCTTTGATCAGGATGGAGTGATCGTCGATACCGAGCGAGACGGCCATCGTGTTGCTTTCAACAGGGCGTTCGAGAGCTTTGGCTTCGACGTGCGCTGGGATGTGCGGAAGTACCACCGGATGCTCCAGGTCGGCGGCGGCAAAGAGCGCATGCGTTATCAACTGCACAGCGAAGGGTTCGGCAAGGAAGTCCCGCCGGACGAGGAAGACGCCTTGATTGCCCAGCTTCATCGGCACAAGACGGATATCTTCATCGAAATGATTGAAAGCAGCCAGTTGCCGCTGAGGCCGGGTGTGCATCGGATGATGCAGGAGATCTGTCGGGTGGGATTGACCCTGGGCGTCTGTACCACGTCGGCCGAAAGAGCGGCCCAGGCCATCGTCGCCAATCTTCTGGGAGACATCGACTTCGAGTTCGTGCTGGCCGGCGATGTCGTCCAGCGCAAGAAGCCCGACCCCGAGATCTATCTCCTGGCGCTGGAGAAGACGGGTCTGCAACCGGCTCATTGCCTGGTCTTCGAAGACTCGAGCAACGGAGTCAAGGCAGCCAAAGCCGCCGGCATGAATGTAGTCGTCACCGTCAATGACTACACGCGAGATGAGGACCTGAGTCTGGCCGATATGGTGGTGTCCTGCCTCGGCGATGCGGGGGGCGAACGTGCCGAGCTGATCTCCAGCAGGAAGCCCTGGCGGATCGATGGCGTCGTTCACCTGTTCGATCTGATTGACTACTTCAAGTGAACCCGTGGAGACAAGACCCGCGATGGACATCGGCAACAGGAACCGGCTCAAGGGTATCTACGCCCCCATAGCGACGCCGTTTGCAGACAACGAGGACGTCGACGTGGAAGCCCTCCAGCATAATATGACCCTCTACCGACAATCGGCTCTGCGAGGCTACCTGGTCTTCGGTTCCAATGGAGAGAACAAGAGCCTCAGCGAGGAAGAGAAGCAAATCGTGCTGGATACGGTCGTTGCGGGCCGGAGCAGCGGGCAGATCGTGATTGCGGGCGTCATGTACGAGGCGCAGCGTTACGCCGAACAGTTCCTCGACGCGGTGGCTGGCCGAGGCGTCGATTTCGTGCTGGTTCAGAGCCCTTCGTATTTCAAGAAGCTGTTAACCGATGACTGTCTGTACCGCTACTTCGCAGCGCTAGCCGAGCGGGCGTCGATCCCGGTGCTGATCTACAACTCTCCAGGCTTCAACGGGATCACTCTGTCGTTCGAGCTTCTGCAAAGGTTGGCCGAGCATCCCAACATCGTCGGGATGAAAGACAGTACGCCCGGCTGTGACCTCAAAGTCACGGGACTGGATTCCGAGGACTTCTGCGTCATGGTCGGCTCGATCGGCAAGCTCAGGGATTTCGTCGGTCGGGGGTGTATCGGTGGGACGGTGTCCTTTGCCAATTACTGTCCTGATCTGGCTGCGGAGCTTCACCGGAAACTCGAAGCCGGCCAGGCCGACGCGGAGAGCCTGAACGCCAGGCTCACCGAAGCGAACAGACGTATCGCCGGGCAGTTTGGCGTGCCCGGAGTCAAGGCGGCGATGGATCTGCTCGGGTTCCGGGGAGGAATTCCGAGAAGGCCTTACCAGAGGCTGCCCGCCGATCAGGTCGATGCGATCAAGGCCGTTCTCGTTGGGATTGGAGCCTTGCGCTAGTGACGGATATCCTTTCCATCGATGTCGGTACGACCGCGTTCAAGATGGGCGTCTTTGGACCAGGCTTGGAACTGAAAGGCAGCGCATCGTGCGAGTATGCGATTAACCTCTACGACCAGGGCAAGGCCGACATCGAGCCGCAGAAGTGGTGGGACGCCCTGAAGTCCTGTTGCTCGGCGTTGAGGTCTCGCTTGGCGGAGGTGGGAACGATCGCGCTGTCGGTCACGACTCCGGGACTGACGCCGATGGCGGAGGACGGGACTGCTGTCGGGCCTGCCATTCTGTTTTTTGATCGCCGGTCGCAGCAGCAGGCGGAGATGATTCGCCGCCGTCTCGGCGAGGAATTCTTTCTGGCGGAGGCCTGCAACCTGCCGGTCTCGGGCGGGTCGTCGCTGTGTTCGATCATGTGGATTCGCGATCATCAGCGAGAGGTCTGGAACCGGACATGCAAATTTGGCCACACGAACACCTACATGGTCAGGCGACTCACCGGAAAGTGGGTCATCGATCCTTCCACGGTGTCTATCACGGGGCTCTATAACACGCGAGCCAATCAGCTCTCGTGGCTCGACCCCGTTCTCGATGGGGCGGGAATCGACCGCGAGAAGCTGCCGACCCTGATGCCCAGCCATGTGCCCGCGGGACCCCTTCTTCCCGAGGTTGCCGACGAACTCGGCCTTCCCCCTGAGGCGGTGGTGCTCTGTGGAGGCAACGACGCGGTGTTGGCAGCTCTCTCGGCCGGACTCACCGAGCCGGGAAAGGTGGTCGATATCGCCGGGACGTGCGAAATCGCAGCGGTCTGTCTGGATCATCCCATCGGATCGCCCAACTACAACATCCGATGTCACGTTCTACCGGGACGCTGGATGACGTTCTTCGTTCTCAACACCGGCGGCAAGGCACTGGAGTGGTTTCATTTGGTCTTCTGTCGGGATATGTCACAGAGCGACTTCTACGAGCGGTTCATCCCCGAAACGATAGCGGCTTATCTGGCCCAGGGCGATGCGCACGACGAAACGCTGCCGGAATATGTCCCGTACCTCCAGGGCTCGCGCTACAGCCTGGATAGGCTCACCGCGGCCTTCTCGAACCTCACCCTGGAAACGGATCGAGAACGGATGCTGCTCGGCTTGTTGCGCGGCAACCTGCGGTACCTCGGCAGTCACCTGCGGGAAGTATCACAATTCATCGAATTGCAACGGCCCATCATCACCACCGGCGGAGGCGCCAGGATCGCCGGCATGAATCTGCTCAAGCAGCGATGGATGGCTGCATCGGAGTACCAGTATCAGGACCAATCATCGCTGCTCGGCGCCGCGATGTTGGGCCGGATGTATCTCGAAAGCGGGTAGGGGCTTCCTCGTCTGGAGGATCGAGCATGGATCTATCGGCAGTGGCTCGTGACATCCTGGAGCCGGGACAAGAGCACGTCTATCGTATGCACACCAAAGCGGCCGGTGCAGGGGGCAGACTCCCGATGTCGGCCGAGTTTCTCCGCAACTCTCCCTGCGGTGACCTCTTCGGGTGGATGGAGAACGTCGGCCAGGGATGGGACCCAGGCGACTTCGGCAAGAAGCAGTTCCTCATCCTGAGCATGAACGGTGGGATTCGTGCCAAAGACGGCACGCCTGTGGCGTTGACGTACAGCACCGGGCAGTTCGAGCCGGTCCTGCTGGCCGAAGAAGCGGCCGCTGAGATCAAGCGACTTGGCGCGATCCCCTTTGCCTCCTGCGTCACCGAGCACTGCGACGGGCGCACGCAGAGCAGTCCGGGCATGATGGACAGCCTGGCCTACCGCAACGACGCGGCTATCGTACTACGGCGGCTGATCCGCTCTCTGCCCACTTGCGCCGGTGTCGTGGGGATCGCCAATTGCGACAAGGGATTGCCGGCGATGATGATGGCATTAGGGGCGATGCACAGCCTGCCCTCGGTTCTGGTCCCGGGCGGCGTGACGCTGCCTCCCACTACCGGCGAAGACGCCGGCAAGGTGCAGAGCCTGCCCGCTCGGTTTGCACGCGGCGAGGTTTCCCTCGACTATGCTCAGGAAGTCGCCTGCACGGCTTGCGCCTCGCCGGGAGGATCGTGTCAGTTCCTCGGGACCGCCGCCACCTCGCAGGTCGTCGGAGAGGCGCTGGGTCTGAGCGTGTTGCATTCGGCTCTGGCGCCCTCGGGGCAACCGATCTGGCTTGAGCTGGCGCGTTCCTCGGTTCGGGCACTGCTGGCCTTGGAGCAGGAGGGAATCACCGTCAAGGACGTGCTGACCGACGGCGCCATTCACAATGCCATGGTCGTCCACGCGGCGTTTGGTGGGTCCATGAATCTACTGCTCCATCTGCCCGCGATTGCTCACGCGGCCGGCTTGAAACGACCCACCGTCGATGACTGGACCGCGGTGAACCGCCAGGTCCCTCGCCTCGTCGATGTGTTGCCCAATGGACCGAGGAATCATCCCACCGTTCAGGTATATCTGGCGGGCGGCGTCCCGGAAGTCATGCTGCGTTTGCGCGACCTTGACGTCTTGGATCTGGATGTCCTGACCGTCACGGGCAACCGCCTGGGTGATCTGCTCGACCACTGGGAGAGTTCGCCGCGTCGTGCCCGACTACGCGCCATCCTTACAGGCCAAGACGACATCGATCCGGAGGACGTGATCGTGACCCCTTCACGGGCACGCGCGAAGGGTATGACGGGGACCGTGACGTTCCCCAGAGGCAACATTGCCCCTGAAGGGTCGGTCATCAAGAGCACCGCTATCGACCCCAGTGTAGTCGATGACGACGGTGTCTATCGCAAGCGCGGGCCCGCGAAGGTCTTCGTCCGAGAGGCAGATGTCCTGGAGGCTATCAAAGCCGGTCGGATCCGGCCGGGTGACATCGTTCTCCTGGTCTGCGACGGCCCGATGGGCAGCGGCATGGAAGAAGTCTACGAGGTGACCGCGTCGCTCAAGCACCTGGAGTGGGGCAAGCACGTGGCGCTGATCACCGACGCCCGGTTCAGCGGGGTCAGCACCGGCGCGTGCATCGGTCACGTGGGCCCCGAGGCGCTGGCAGGAGGACCGATTGGGAAAGTCCTGGAGGGCGATATCATCGAGATTGTGATTGACCGGACCCAACTGGTGGGCCATGCCAATCTGATCGGGCAAAAGGGCGATCCTGCGGAGGTGCTGAGCGTCGAGCGTGGCAACCACCTGCTCGCGGAGCGACCGCTTCGGCCTGACCTTGCACCACTACCCGGGCTGCCTGACGACACACGGCTGTGGGCCTTGCTTCAACAGGCCTGCGGAGGCACATGGGGTGGATGCGTGTATGATGTCGACACACTCGCCGGGGTTCTTGCCGCCGGTATGAAGGCGTTGGCCCGATGAATATGACCTACTGGCCCTTCGTGGTGCTGCTTGTCAGCGTCGGTCTCGTCATCTTCCTGATCACGGTCGTGCGCCTGCACGCGTTCCTGGCACTGATTTTGGCCGCCATAGTGGCCGGGCTGCTGGCGGGTCCCTTGCCGGGGGAACCCCAGAAGAGTCATGCCATCCAGGCGGTCGAACTGACTACGGCGGAGTTCGGCGCGACGGCGGGCAAGATTGCCGTCGTGATTGCGTTGGCTTCCGTGATCGGCATGTGCCTGATGGAGAGCGGCGCTGCCGACAAGGTGGTCCGTCGGTTTCTGGCGGTCTTTGGGGAAAAGCACGCGGGATTCGCCCTTTTTCTGAGCAGTTATGTCCTTTCGATCCCCATCTTCTTCGACACCTTCTTCATGCTCCTGCTGCCCGTCGCCCAGGCCCTGTCCTTGCGTCTGCGCAGGGATTATGTGCTCTTCCTGATGGCGATCTGCTGTTCGTCGCTGGTGACTCACATCCTGATCGCGCCACATCCCGGCCCACTGGCCATGGCGGAGACGTTGAAGCTGGATCTCGGGTTGACTATCATGGCTGGTCTGGCCGTTGGTACGATCCCGGCCCTGTGCGCCTGGATGGTGGCTCGCTGGCTAAACCGGCGGATGGCGGTGCCGGTCCGTCAGATGCCGGGCATCTCTGCGGCGCAGTTCGAACAGGTCGCGATGTCCGATGAGCGTGCGCTGCCAGGATTCCTCCCGTCGATCCTTCCGGTGCTCCTGCCGATCGGGCTGATTTCAGCCGCCTCATTCATGACGGCCTTTGGTGGACCGAATCGATTCCCTGTTTTGCACCCTTACGTTGAGTTCATCGGCAACCGCAACATAGCCCTGATTGTGGGCGCTGCGAGTGCCATGTGGGTCCTCGCCCGGCAGAAGGGCTACTCCGTGGCGAAGATCTGTTCGCTGCTCGGACCACCCCTGCAAACGGCTGGCATCATCATCCTGATCACCAGTGCGGGCGGGGCGTTCGGGCTAATGCTCAAGAATGCCGGAGTAGGGGATGCCGTCAAGACTGTGGCGGCCGGACGGGAGGTCAACTTCGTATTGCTCGCCTGGCTCGTATCGAGTGTGATCCGCGTCGCTCAGGGCTCTGCCACAGTGGCCATGCTCGCCACATCGGCCATGATGGTGCCCCTGATCTACCCCCAAGGCGGTGAGGGCATGTCGAGTTTGCCTTGCCATCCGATCTATATCTTCCTGGCCATTGGGTTTGGGGCAATCAACTTCTCGTGGATGAACGACAGCGGCTTCTGGGTGGTGAGCAAGCTGAGCGGCATGACCGAAAGAGAAACGCTCCAGTCGTGGACCGTCATCACGACCGTGCTCTCGGTCTCCGGTCTGCTCGTCACCCTGCTCGGCGCTGCTGTCCTTCCCTGTACGGGACATTAGACATTCATCGTCTGGGGCGAACAGGTTGCCAGGGGACTTTCCAGAGAGGGCCTATTGGGGTACCATGGCGGCCACAGGTTCAGGCCAATGGTGGTCATAGACAATGAGAAGGAGCTGAGATGGACCATCGCCCGCAACAAAGACATCAATCCGCCTGGCTCGTCTGCGCCTTTACAGCCCTTGTGCTCCTGGGGTCGCCCGTACAGGCACAGCCCTCGGGCGGCCCCTATGGCCCGATTCAGCAGGATTACGAGGTGCCTGCCAAGGCCAACCATGTCTATTACGTTGCCCCGGACGGCAGGGAAGATGCGGCCGGGACGAGCCTGGAGCAGCCCACGACCCTTTCGACGGCCATCTCCAAGGTCGTGACGGGCGACGCGATCGTCCTTCGCGGCGGCACGTACCGCACCGGCGGCTTGAGATTCAACCAAGGGATCACGATGCAGCCTTATGCCAGCGAGCGACCCGTGCTCAAGGGCACGCGCGTGGCGACCGAGTGGAGGGCCCTGCGCGACAACGTCTGGCGGACGTCGTGGAAGACACTCTTTCCGGCTGCTCCGCTCGGCTGGTGGCAGCGGGACCGCGAGGGCACGCGCACGCCGCTGCACCGCTTTAATAACGACATGGTCTTCGTCGACGGCGAGATGCTGAGGTCCGCCGGCTGGGAGGGGGAGCTCGACAGCCACTCGTACTATATCGACTACGAGAAGGGACAGGTCTACATCGGCGTCGACCCAACGAACCGGCTCGTCGAGATCACGGCCTTCGACGGGGCCCTGATCCGCGTGACCACACCCGTCCACGGCAAGAGCAACGACCACAAGGGACCGGTGATCCGCGGGATCACGTTCACCCAGTACGCACGGTTGGCCCTCGAGATCGAGGGCAAGCGGAGCTTCGGCCCCATGGACGAGCCGACCGACGAGCCGCTGGGCCCCTCCGACCCCGCCACCTACGGCAAGGAGGTTACGGGCACGACGCTCGAGAACGTGACGATCTCCTTCTGCTCGCGTGTGGCCGGTTACTTCCGCGGCGACGGCCTGATCATCCGCCAGTCGCTGTTCAGCGACACGAGCACCGAGGGTGTGTACGTGATCGGCTCTTCCGACGTGCTGCTGGAGAAGAACATCTTCCGACGCAACAACGTTGAGAACTTCACCGGGTACTACCCGGCGGCCGTGAAGATATTCAACCAGAGCTACCGCGTCACATGCCGGGACAACTTGGTGATGGACAACCCGAACTCCAACGGGATCTGGTATGACGTGGGTAATCGTGAAGGCGTTTTTGTCAATAACTGGGTCCAGGACTGCCTGGATGGCTTTTTCTTCGAGATCTCCAAGGGCGCGATCTGCGCGGGCAACGTCTTCGTGAACTGTGACAAGGGCATCCGCGTCCTCAACAGCGCAGGCGTCCGCGCCTGGCACAACACCCTGATCGACAGCGTCGCCTCGTTCGAGCGGAATGAGCGGAGTGCGACGGGCGACCATTTCGGCTGGCATCCCGCCACGGGCCCGGACGTGGACCAACGCGAGGGGCACGTCTTCTGCGGCAACCTCCTGGTGGCCGACGCCGGGTTCTCCAAGCCGCTGCTACGGTTCGAGCAGAGCAGGGCTCTTGCCGGCAAGCTCACCAAGTCCCAGGCCACCCAGCTCGATGGCAACATCTACGTGCGAAGCGACTCCGCCGATCTCTCGCCCCTGCTGGTCTGGAGCCCTGTGCAAGGCGGCGGTGGCATGGCCGAGTTCAAGACCCTCGCCGAGTTCCAGAAGCTCTCCCCGCCGTTCGAAGCCCACAGCAAGGTCATCACGAGTCCGTTGGGCTCCCTCTTCCAGAGCCCGGACCTGAGCCGGTACGAACTGATCCAGGATCTTTCCATGCCTGCCTCCGCCGCCCCTATGCCCGACGAGGTCCGGCAACAACTCGGCTGGCCCAAGCAGGACCCGATCCCGCCCGGTGCCTACCCCGCGATCCACGACCGCTGACCGAGGCGACCATCAGCGTTACGCGGCTATGGGTTGACTTGGGAGACCCACAACCGGCTGGTGTCCCAATCGCCGGCCTCGCGCACAACCAGTCCCCCAGGCCCGTCCACGCACAATCCATAGCGGCCGAACCCACGCATCTCACACCTGGCGTGCGCAGTTGCAATTGGGCAAACTGGGCCAGGTTGTTCCGGGGATTGGTGTGGATCACTCGGCCAGGATCTCGATGCCGCAAATCTGCGGGTTCTCGATGTTGGGCGTAAAGCCGATCACCAACTGGCCGTTCTCCACGGACACGCCTTTGTACTCCTTGACCAGGGGCTTGAGCGGCCCAACGGTCTTGAACAGATCGAGGTCCTTCAGCAACTCATGGCCCGGCACGCTGACGGAGAAGACCCTCTCCTGCGGTCCCATGATGCCTTCAAAGGTCTCGGCAAAGTGCAGGCGCACGGTGTACTTGCCATTGGGCACTGTGAACTTGTACGACTCCATGCTGTATCGCTCGGTCTCGTAGATCCGCGGGATCTCCGTGCCGGTGATCCCCACTTCCGGGCGGTCTATGGTCAGACCGTCGTCCGCGCCCCAGGTCTTGCCTGTGCCCAACTCCTGGTCCGCGGCCCAGACATTGCCGGACTTGTCCTCGAACGGATCAAAGGCTCCGCAATCGACCCGCAGCGCGAACTTCCCGGCGGGCGCCGCGGGCATTTTGAAGATGTGTTGAGCGAACAGACACAGATTCTTGGCCCATTCGGTGCCGTCGTGGCCATGGGAATCGACGTGCCAGACGTGCGGCACGTTGTTTTCCTTAAGGTAAGCGTGGACGCCCTGGCTGATGCGGATCAGGCCGTCCTGGTTGCCGCAGGCGAGCCACAGCAGCTTCAACTTCTCCCTGGCGGCCGCCGGGTCGGGCACGAGCTCGGCGGCTGGCTTGGTGTTGGGGGCCGAGGAGAACCCGCCGACCCAGGCGAACACGTCGAGGTGACCGAGGCCGAAGTTCAGGGACTGGCCGCCGCCCATCGACAAGCCGGCCAGAGCCCGATGCTCGCGGTCGGCATAAACGGAATATCTGGCCTCGATGGCCGGGATCACGTCCTTGAGCAGATCGCCTTCAAATGCGGCGAAGGCCGGGGCGGTGGCGAAGACGTTGCCTTCGGCGCGGTCGTTCTTCTGTGCCCGGCCGTTAGGCATGACCACGATCATCGGCTGAATCTTGCCGTCGGCCAGCAGGTTGTCGAGGATGTTCTCAGGGTGGCACAGACGCTGCCATTCGGTCTCGTCGCCGCCGATGCCGTGCAGCAGGTAGAGCACGGGGTACTTGCGGTCGGCGGAATAACCCGGTGGCGTGTAGACGAGCATCTTCCGGCGCGTTCCGACGGTCTTGGAATCATACTCGACCATGGTCAGCTCACCGTGAGGGATGTTCTCACGCCTGGCATTGAACCCGGCGGGTGGATCGTCGAATGCGGGCTTGTCGTCCGGACCCAGCTCGATCGGTCCACCGAATCCGCCCCGTCTATCACCTCCGCGGGCGCCTTGTTCAGGGCCCCTTTGAGGGGGCGGAGCATTGTCCTGGAACAGCAGTGGCGCGAACTCGCGCAGGCTGCGCCGCCAGGACAGGAACTCGTGGGCCGTATCTGCGGAGACGTAGAAAACACTGTTGATACCAGCTTGTTTCAACGCGTCGGCGTTCGCCTTCGGATCGCCGCCGCGTCTGCCGCGTCCGCCATCGAGTTCCCGGCTGCCGTAGCTGACGAACACCAGCTTAACTTTTTCCTTGAAACCGGGCGTGTTGTCGACGTCCTCCAGGGAGATGGACCCGCCGCTGAAGAGCCCGATGTGGGAGAACTTATCGAGATTCTTCAGGGTGATCGTCTTGGTCTCCATTCCGCCCATGGACAGACCAGCCATGGCGCGATGGGGTTGATCGGAGAGCGTACGGAAGTTGGCGTCAATGTAGGGGATCAGCTCGTCGACAAGAACCGTTTGGAAGGGACCGATATCGAAGTCTCTGAGGCCGCCGAACCGGATTTCGTTCGTCATGCCGTAGGTCATCACGATGAGGAACGGCCTGATCTTCCCCTCGGCGATCAGGTTGTCCATGATCAGGTTGGCGTGGCCCTGGTTGCTCCAGGCTGTTTCATCCTCGCCCCAGCCGTGCTGGAGGTACAGCACCGGATATCGTTGGGTCAGGTCCTTGTCGTAGTCGGGCGGCGTGTACACAAAGGCGCGGCGTGAGGTGTTGGTGCTCTTCGAAGGAAAGAGAATCTGCTGCACGCGGCCGTGCGGAATGTCCTTGAGGGCGTAAAAGTCCCGGTCATGGGCGGGGATTTCGATACCGCTTTCCCACCGCGTCGAACCGTAGAAATTCAAGGTGCCGGGATCGTTAAATGTCCCCCCATCGACCGTGAGATGGTAGTAGTGAAAGCCTTCATCCAACGGCTTCTGGGTGACACCCGTCCAGACGCCGTCCTCGCCCTTATCGAGGGCGAAACCGCCCCGTTCCAGTCCGCCCAGGCTCACCCTGACGCTCTGGGCTTCGGGCGCCACGATGCGGAATCTGGCGTAGCGTTGGGAGTTGACCTGCGGGTACTCCTGGCCCGGCTGGTTCAGGGTCGAGGGTTTCCAGTCGTTCGCTTCCGCAGGCGGGTCCGTCTGCCCAAGACACAGCGAGCCGGAGAAACTGACGAATAACGCAAGTACGATCAGATTCCTTTTCATGATTCTTCTCCTTTAGTCCCTGAACAGAAGTGGAGCGAACTCGTGCAGGCTGCGTCGCCAGCTCTGCCACTCGTGAGCCGTCAGCGGAGAGACGTAGAAATGGGTGTTGATGCCCGCTTCTTTCAGCGCATCGGTGTTCGCTTTGGGGTCGCCACCGAAGCCACGAGGGCCGCCGGTTCTGCGGTTTTCGAGTTCGCGGCTGCCGTAGCTGACGAACACGAGCTTGATCTTCTCTTTGAAACCGGGTGCATCGTTGACGTCATCCGGGCTGATGCTGCCGCCGCTGAAGATACCGACGTGGGAGAACGTGTCAGGGCTGGCCAGGGTGATGACTCTGGTTTGCATGCCGCCCATGGACAGTCCGGCCATCGCCCGGTGCGGTTGATCCGCCAGCGTGCGATAGTTGGCGTCGATCATGGGAATGATGTCTTCCAGAAGGGTCTTCTTGAAGTTGTCGGCCCAGCCTTCCGGGGGCCAGGTGCCGCGACCCCGTTCGCCACGCTGGGGCGGGCCAGCCATGGTCCAGGTGCCGTTGTCCATGACGATGATAAAGGGCCGGGCCTTGCCCTCGGCGATCAGATTGTCCATGATCAGGTTGGTCTTGCCCTGGTTGGGCCAGCCCGTCTCGTCTTCGCCGCCACCGTGTTGGAGGTAGAGCACAGGATAACGGGTGGTAGTGTCCTTGTCATAGTCCGGCGGCGTGTAGACGAAGCACCGACGTATGTTGCCGTTGACCTTGGAGTAATAGAGGCTTTCGCGGATCTGGCCGTGCGGGACGTTTTTGAGGGCGTAGAAGTCCTGGTCCTCGGCGGGGCATTCCACGCCGCTGCCCCAGCGGCCGGCGCCGTAGAAATACAGGCTGCCGGGATCCGGAACCGCGGCCCCGTCGATCCAGATCTGGTAGTAGTGGAAACCCTCGTCCTGGGGCTTCGACTCGCCGCCGGTCCAGACGCCATCCTCGCCCTTGGTGAGAGGGTATCGCACAGCTCCTATGTCGAGCTCTACCTTCTGGGCCTGGGGCGCAGAGATGCTGGTGCGGACCCGACCGTCCGAGGTGACCTGGGGATACTGCCTTCCTGGCTGATTGAGAGTCGAGGGCCTCCAATCGTTCGCGTCCGCCGGCTGACTCGCCTGGGCCGGACGCAGTGAACCTGGGAGCGTGAGCATCAACACCAGTGCAATCAGATTGCCTCTCATGGCATTTCTCCTTCAGTCCGTGAGTAGAAGTCGAGCAGATTCTCGCAGATCACGTCGTCACGTCAACAACAGACCGCTGCTGTCCGGCTGATGCTGTCTGTATAACACCGCTCAGAAAGGTCAGAAGTGAAACAAAAAAGAGGAATCCAAGGAAGATTTTCTCGCCTTCTCGGCATTTTTCATCTCTCGCTTCGCGGTCTGGGCCGGTGATAGAATAAGAAGAACGCAACCAAAGACAGCACGGATTGGTCATGGAACAGGACAAACGCACGCTGGATTTCCTGGGGCTGTTTGTACGGCACCAACAGGAGATCTACGCCTACATCCTGACCTTGGTGCCTCACGTCAACGACGCGGACGACTTG